>JAEEGF010910853.1_pt1 | contig 11349 bp, 5 predicted proteins | sample 9134171 | NCBI WGS metagenome assembly JAEEGF01 (sample SAMN16246542, study PRJNA631951) | gut metagenome | biome: gut microbiome; feature: rumen; material: AP-attached | host: Bos | place: Iran: Karaj | collected 2018-10
CAGCCGCGCGCTTTCACCCTTGATGAGGACCTTGGCTATCTGTATGTTTGGATGACCAAGGGCACCACGCCTGGCGTGGGCTTTACCCAGTATGCCATCCCCGCCGAGAATGCCACGGTGACCTACGACAAGTACATCAACTTCATCACCATGGAGGCTGATCCTATCAACACGACCGATGCCGAGGGTGTTTACACCACGCAATTTGCCGTGGATGCCCAGACCCACTACGTCTATTTCGGCTTCCGTGCTGCGACGACCGAGAAGACCTACACCACGGGCTTATATTACTTCAATCCCGATGACGGTAAGGTCTATAACTTCAACGGCAACAAGGACAGAATCCTGGGCGTGTGCATCAACCCGCGCCTGACGAACCTGTTTTAGTCAATAATAGTTGGCAGTTTTCAGTTGACAGTTTTCAGCGGCATCCGCCAACTGCCAACTGAAAACTGCCAATTGAAAACTAAAAACCGATGAAACGTAGATTCATCCTGATAGCATTACTGGTGGCATTTGTCGCCAGTTTTGCGATTTCGGCTGCCGATGTCCCGCCCAAGCGTGAGCAGCGAGGCATGTGGATTACTTCATACCTGAACGACTGGCCCAGCGGAGCCATCACGCCAAGCAACACGCCCATCATGCAGAATGCCTGCCGCAAGATGCTCGACACGCTGCGTGTGAACCACATCAACGCGATTTACTACCATGTCAGGGCGATGTGCGACGCTATGTATAACTCAGCCTATGAGCCGTGGTCCAGTTACGTCTCGGGAACACGTGGCGTAGCACCTGCGTTTGACCCCTTCGGCTACCTGATTGACGAAGCCCACAAGCGGGGCATTGAGGTCTATGCCTGGGTCAACCCTTATCGCTATGGCCATGGTGACAACATGTGGGGGCAGAGTGAATTGGACTACATCCACACCCATCCCGAGTGGCTCTTGACCACAAGTTATGAAACCGTGCTCAATCCGGGTATCCCCGAGGTTCGCCAGCGCGTGGTAGACGTGTGCAAGGATATTTTGGACAAGTATGATGTTGACGGTCTGGTGTTTGACGATTATTTCTACAATCAGGACAACCCGTCGTTCTCGCTCGATGCCGGCCTCTATAGTGACTACAAGGCTGCTGGCGGCACTATGTCTCAGGGCGACTGGCGGCGCGAAAATGTCAACCAGATGGTCAAGGACGTCAACGACATGGTCAAGGCGACCAAGCCGTGGGTGCGCTTCGGCATCGGTCCCGCCGGTGTGGCGTGCACCTCTCAGGCTGTAGCCGACAAATATGGTGTGGAGCCTTGTCCCGTGGGCAGCGACTGGCAGTATAACCAGATTTATAGTGACCCGATGGCGTGGGTGACCCGAGGCACCATCGATTTCCTGGCTCCGCAGGTCTATTGGAAAACGACAGGCACGTTTACAGGTGTCACTACTTGGTGGGGCAAGATGGCAGCGCGCTTTAACCGCCACATCTTCATTAGCCAGTGGATTCCCGATGAAGAAGGTTGGACGTTGGCCGAGTTTGTCAAGCAGGGACATGTCATGCGTGAAGCGATGGCAGCAGGCTGCAATCCGGGCATGGTCTATTTTCGCTACGGCACGTGGCGTAACAAGAAGGAGGTCATTGACGGCAAAGTGCGCCAGTTGCGCACATGGCTCAAGGACAGCCTCTACTCATCTGTAGCTTTGAACCCCGCTCCCGCTTGGCTCAGACCGGACCAGACCTATCAGACGGTGACCAACCTTGTCTATTGCGACGGCATGCTCTCGTGGGACAGCATCCCCAATGTGCGCTATGTCGTCTATGCCATCCCCGATGGTGTGGAGGACAAGGACTTCCATTGCCAACAGCAGTATATCGATGGTGTGAGTTACTGGGCCTCATACACGATGCCGAAAAACAAACGAGAGGGTTACCGCTATGCTGTGACCATTCTTGACCGCTGGGAGAATGAATATGCTCCGGTGATGCCTGGCGTTGTGCCGAGCCAAGCGAGCAAACCCATTCTTCTTTATCCCGAGGATGGTGCCGAAGTATCGGAACTCTCGTCCCTGCAATGGGACGGTGACGGCATCAACTATGTGGTGCAGGTCTTTGACGATGAGCAGATGGAGACGCTTGTGGCACAGGTCGAGGTGGACTCGATGAATTGCCCCCTTACCAAGGTCCCAGGTCTTAAAGCCGGTTCCTACTGGTGGCGAGTGGTAGCACGCGGCCTCAATCAGTGGGACAATGCCAGCGACCTACGGCAATTCACCTTGGGGCAGATGCGCATCACTTCCCCTGCCGCAACTGCCACGTCCGTCTCCCTGACGCCTGTCATCACATGGACATCGGGAGCACCAGGCACTAACTATGTGCTTGAACTGTCCACCCTAGCGACGATGAACAATCCCGACACCATCTGCCTGACCGAGGCGCAATGGCAGGTGCCCAAGTACAGGCTGGCAGGAGCCACGACCTATTATGCCCGTGTGACGGCTACCTATGGCAGTTCCACGGTAGTGACCCCCGTATCGTCGTTTACTACCCTTGAGGTCATCCCTCCTGTACCCGTATATGTCGTTCCCAGTGAGGCTGATACAGTGCTGTACAATACCGATGTGGTGAGCTTTGAACCCGTTGAGGGTGCCGGGTCGTTGAGGGTGCAAATCAGCAGTTCCACCTCTTTCCCCACGCGCTCTTCTTACAACGGCACGCTTGAGGGAACCTTTGAGACGCCTGAATTGGGAACTATCAAGGGCACTGGAAAACTCACCGATGGCAAGACTTACTACATCCGTGCCCGCTATGCTTACCGCACGTTGGCCACGGGTACGACGGTACAGTACACCGATTACTGTGACATCCGTTCGTTCGTCTATCATGAGGTCGTCGCCGGTGATGTCAATACTGACGGCGAGGTCAATATTGCCGACATCAATACGGTCATTGACATCATCCTTAGCGGTCCGATGACATCTACTCCGCTTGCCGATGTGAATCGTGATGGTGAGATCAACATTGCCGACATCAATGCAATTATTGATATCATCCTCAAATAATCGCCACTAACGGTCTGAATAAGAAAGTGTGACAGCAGGAGTAACCTGGTCACACTTTCTTGTTTAATGTGAGTTCAGAGAAGAATAAAGTACTGATACTCAATCCATCAGCTATGTAGAGACGCAAAATTATGCGTCTCCGGGGCAGCATCTGGTAATGTTAAACAATTGGAGACGCAAAAATCGTGCATCTCTACAAGTTTCAGCAGGCTAACCAGTTGAGTCTATGGTATGTTCTCGTTGAATTCACATTTGTTTCGGTCGCTAAATCTTGCGTTCTCCATTTGGACACTACGGAGGATTGAAGTAAATTTGCAGTTTGATATGAGACGATTGTTGCAACTGGCATTGATTGTTGTGTTGGCTGGATGTTTCCCTGCCAACGCACAGTATGTCTTTGAACCGATGAACCCGAGGGTGAAACTCACATCGACCAATCTGCCCATCGTCTGGATTACAGTGGATAGCGTGGTGCAGCGTGATAAAAGGGTCACGGCTCGCATGAAAATCATTCACAATGGAACAGGTCGCATTAATTATGCCGACACAGTTTTACATCCAAATCAACATATTGATTATGAGGGATTTGTAGGCCTGCGTTATAGGGGTAGGTCATCCTATGAGTATAGTGCCAAGAAACCGTATTCTTTCCGGCCCTTGGACCGACCTCTGGAGGAGGGCGGCTCATGGAAACGGGTGTCGATTTTGGGAATGCCTCGGGACAACACATGGGCTCTGCTTGCTCCTTATAACGACAAGAGCATGATACGAGACATCTTGGCGTTTGAGATTTCCAGACCATGGATGGAATATACACCGCAGGGACGTTTCTGCGAAGTGATCTGCAATGATGTCTATTACGGCGTTTTTCTCTTGTGCGAAGTGGTTTCCAAGGGGGCAAACCGACTTAACCTTGAGGACCCTGGTGAGGAGGGCGATGAACTCACCGGAGGGTATCTCTTGGAGGTGGACCGTGACGACGGACATTGTTATAACTCGATGTATCTGCCTGTTCGCAGCAACGGCAGCAGCATCCCGACGACACTGATTCATTTCCAATATGAGTATCCTGAATATGACGATATTACTGCCGCACAGATGGCCTATATTCAAGACTGTATCAATCAGATGGAGTTTAACTTGGCCAATTACACTTTCCGCGACAGTAAGACGGGTGAGAGCTTGTATATTGACGAGATGTCGTTTATCGATTATCAGTTGGCGATGGAAATCAGTCACAACATTGATGCTTACCGATTGAGCTGCAAGTTCTACAAGCGCCGCGATAGCGTTGACCCGCGGTTTAAGTTGGTTGTTTGGGATATGAACCTTGCCTACGGTAATGCCAATTATCAAGATGGTTTTCGCACTGACACATGGGCCTATCAGATAAATGATATCCTGCCTGAGAAGGCATCAACCGATATGGTCCCCTTCTGGTGGTATAAACTCAATAAAGAGGCCAAATACAAGCAACACCTCAAGGAGCGATGGGCAGAATATCGAAGCAGTAATCTGCGCATCGATAGCCTGATGGCGAAGATTGACTCGTTGGCTCGGGTGCTCACTGTCCGTGGCGCAGAGTCTCGCAACAGCAGAGCCTATCCGGTCTGGGGCATATATGTCTGGCCCAATTACTATGTCGCAAAGGATTTTGCCGATGAAATCGCGTTTCTCAAGCGTTGGCTCATTGAACGCATCATGTGGATGGACAAGCAACTGGGTTATGTCCCTGAATTGCATGGTGATGTCAATGCCGACGGAGAATTAGGGGTCAATGATGTCAATATGCTGATAGATCTTATCCTTGGTGGCAACAGTAGTGATGAGGTGTGGAGTAGGGCAGACGTGAACGCCGACGGAGAGGTCAATATCAACGATGTTAATGCGCTGATTGATCTGATTGTCGGTTCTTAGCTGTTGGCAAGAATCTATTGATTATTCTTCTGGCAACCGAAAAATAGAATAAAAGTGGTTCAGCACTTTGAGCGTAAAGTTTTTTTATATAACTTTGCTTGTTTTAAGGATAGAAATATATTAAGTATAACATAACTAACTAAAAAACAATCGTTTATGAAGAAATTTTTACTCTCGTTTCTTTTAATTGTTTCAGGCTTGGCCGCAGCAGGGGCTGTGACCGATGGTGTTGCCTATGATCGAGTTAACGACATCGGTATCAAGAACCTGTGGATTCAGGATCGCGCCCATACGCCTGATGTGTGGTCCAACATGCCCTATTGCAACACCAGTGCCCGCACTGCGGTGATGAAGGACGGCTTTATCTACATCGCACGTTCCAATGCCAATACCGTCATTTTGGGCACCGACACATTGGCTCAGAGTGTAATCTACAAAGTGAATGCTGCCAACGGCGAGTTGGTCAAGGAATTGGACTTGACACTGGACGGTGAAATCTACGGAGGTGCAACCTTGAGCAGCAACACGGTGGGCATGGACAATTTTGGCCACCTGTACATGGCTCCCTTCTCCAGCAACCTGGCTACGACCCAGTCGGTTTACATGGTGGACAAGGAGACAGGCGAATTGACATTGATTGCCGAGCTTGACAAGGGTGACGCCTTGCAGCGTTGCGACTACATCGACGTGATGGGTGATATCACCCGCGAGGAGGCCGAGTGCAACATCATGACTGTGGGCGCCAGCTCAGAGTATATCTATCGCTGGCATGCAGACCAGGGCGACGATTTCTATGGTGGCTTTGACGGTGACCCCTATCTCGCTATTTTGGACTTCTATCCCGAGACCGTTGTACAATGGGGCTATGCTCCCGTTGTCAAGATGGTGCTTGGCGAGGACGAGGATACACGCTACAGCGGTGAGTTGTTCTATATCGACGGCTTTACCACCGCTCCCATCCTCTATGATGTGACAGGCAACAAGGTGGAGGATTTCGAGAATGTGGATCCTGCATTCTGGCCCATGGACGTTGGTGCTAACGGTGTGTGTGAGTTCACCCTTGATGGCCGCAACTTCATCGTCTTTGTTGCAGCCCAATATACCGGTGTGGATGAGGCAACCATGGTCAATAAGGCTTGCCAGGTTTACATCTGTGAGTTGGGTGAGGGCATGACCCTTGAAGGCATGCAACGCTACTGGATGGTACCTGATGAGTTGGGTGCCGTGAGCGATGGCGGTACACGTGTACAGAGCATGAACGTTGAGTATGGCGTTGATGCCGAGGGTAACGAGGAAGTGACCCTGTTCATCTTCAAGTGCTATAACGGTATGGCCGTTTACAAGATTGGCAGCAACGTCTTTGGCGACGAGCCGCAGCCCAGTAAGCCTGGTGATGTAAACGGTGACGGTGAGGTGAATATCGCCGACGTCAATGCTGTAATCGATATGATTCTGTCAAACGTTGTTTCGGCTTCGGGCGACGTGAACGGTGACGGCGAGGTGAACATCGCCGATGTCAATGCCGTCCTTGACATCATTCTGAACGCTTGACATGACTGCCGCCTGAGAGTGGCATGATAATACTATTGCCCGCGGATTGCCCGGGGTGTACACCACATCCGCGTCAATCCGTGGGCGTTTTTAAATCAACAACGATAAATCCAAAATTCTTCACTGCAATGAAAAAATTATTACTTCTTTCTGTCACAATGCTTGTCGCTGCTTTGAGTATGATGGCCAAGACCGATGGTCAGACCTATCCCGAAGTGAACGGCATCAAAATCGTGAATCAATGGATCTTTGACCGCGTACATTGCGGTACCGATTATACGGAAAATGTCATCTGCAACCAGCGTGCCCGCACTGCGACGATGGACCAAGGCATCATCTATGTGGCACGAAGCGAGGAAAAGGCAGTCATTATCGGCAATGATACCATTTCCCAGTCGGTCATTCACCGTTTCTCGGTGGCCGATGGTCATCAGCTTGAGGACTTGCCTCTATATCTTGACGGTCAGCCCTATGGCCGTTTCCTGGGTGTAGCAAGCATCGGCAGGGACAGTTTCCACCACATCTGGGTGGCTCCCATGACAAGCACGGCTCAGCAGTATGTGCCTGTTTATCTGGTAGATACCGAGACGGGCGAGTTGACCCTGGTAGTTGAAATGGATAAAGGTGACGCACCCCAACGAACCGACTATCTGGACATCATTGGTGACCTGACGCTTGAGGAGGCCGAGTGTAACATCATGACGGTGTCTGGTTCAACAGCCGACCCAGGTTTCCCCACCTTGTACCGCATGCATGCCGACCAGGGCGGTGAATGGGAAGGCGGCTTTGATGGTGATCCCTATATGGACGTTATCAATTTCTACCCCGAGACCAAGACGGGCTTCTCCCTGGCTCCTGTCATCAAGATGATTGAGGGTCCCGACGAGGACTCGCGCTACAGCGGTGAGATGTTCTATATCGACTGCTTTGACACGGCACCGGTGGTGTATGACTTCTCGGGTTCGGTCATTGATTCGTTTGAAGATACCGATCCTGAATTGTGGCCCCAGTCCCAGCCCAACGGTTGCATCGAGTTTAAGCTGGAAGGTCGTGACTTCCTCGTGTATGTCAATGCCGATATGAACGGTAACGGGCACGGTTGCCAGGCCAACATCTGTGAGTTGGGCGAGGGACAGTCCCTGGGCGGCATGACCAAGTACTGGAAGATTCCGGCCGACAGTCTGGGTAAGGTGAACGACAGCGGCCTGCGCGTACACTGTTTTGCTGTAGATTATAGTGTTGATGACGAGGGCTATGAGGAAGTGACGCTGCTCACCTTCAAGGCCTATAACGGCATGGCAGTCTATAAAATCGGCCGCAACGTGAGTGCTGGCGAGGAGCCCCAGGGTAAACCTGGTGACGTGAATGGTGACGGCGAGGTGAACATTGCCGACGTCAATGCCGTGATTGACCTGATTCTGTCGGGTAAGACTACGGTTGCCGGAGATGTGAACGGTGATGGCGAGGTGAATATTGCCGATGTCAATGCTGTGTTAGATTTGATATTGAAAGCATGAGAAAAAAGTTCTTTTTAACGGTCTTTGTCCTGCTGCTGGCAACGGCAGCAGGCACTGCCCGTGACCAGTGGGTGATTGGTGACAAGGCCTACGATGTGGACACGCTCATCTTCCCGCATCTGGCAGGACCGGGTGTGACGGCTGCCAAATATGACATCCCGGCGTTGCCGCTCAAGATAAGCGTGGTCGAGATGGACTTGACCAACCCCTATATCATGATGGAAACCTGCTTGGGCGCCGATAAGTCGGTGGGTAGTGAGACACCCGTCAATATGGCGATACGCAACAACCGTCCCGGCCATGAAGTGGTGGGTGCTATGAACGGCGACTTCTTCATGACGGCACCGTCCAACGAGGTGGGCCTTCCCCTAAGCGGGCAGGTGCGCAACGATGAACTGGTGCTGAGTAGCCACAATCGCGCGTGTCTGGTGTTGGATGATGACAACCGTCCCTATATTGATCGTTTGACATTTTCTGGTACGGTAACCAGTGGCGACCATTCGTTTTCGCTCAATCTGGTGAACCGCATGCGTTATGGTTACGAGAACATTGCCGCCAACCAGTCCTTCCTCTTTACCCGCAGCTACGGCCCTAAGACCTATGACGGCTCCAACTCGGGTAAGATGGTGCTGCTTCGTCCCGCCGAGGGTGAATTCCGCTGGAATGCCATCGGCGTGGAGCACTGCGTCATTGAGGACATCTTCGATGCCCAAGGTTCAAGAACCATCCCCGACGGAAAGGCCATCTTGTGGCTCAAGGGTACCTACGCCAATCAGACCGAATGGATGAACGTGGGCGACCAGATGGACATCAGTTTCCGACAAACGCTCAACAACGGCCCGCAAGATGTGAAGATACAACAACTCATCGGTGGCAGCGACCATATCATCATGCAGAACGGCCAGTTCATGGATGACTGGGCCGAGCGCCATCCCCGCACGGCCATCGGTTTTAATGCCGACAGCACACGACTCTACTTTGTCGTGGTAGATGGTCGTCACATGTCGTCAATCGGTGTGAAACTCTATGAGATGAAAGGTATCTTCGAAGCTTTGGGTGCCGTCAATGCCGTGAACCTGGATGGTGGTGGTTCATCGTGCATCCTGGTCAATGACGAGGTGCTAAATCATCCCAGTGATGGGCCCGTGCGTGCCGTGGGAAACGGTTGCTTGTTTGTATCTAAGGCCCCCGAGGACGACGAGATAGGCATCATCAGTTTTGAGCCTCGTTGTTACAACCTGTCGATTTCGGCGACCACGGCATTTGACGTGTGGGGCTATAACCAGTATGGCGTCTTGAAGACGCGTAACCTGCAGGGCTGCACTTTCTCATGTGACGAGCAGGTAGGTTACTTTGATGAACAGGGCAACTTCCATGCGGTGTCAACACCTGCCACGGGTAACCTCTATGTCTCCTACAATGGCGTCACTGCCGCACAGCCTGTCACCATCATGGAGGCACAGTGGCAACTGGTAAGCGACAGTGTGGTGCTTGACCGTTTTCATCCCTATGCCATCAACATCAACGGCATCAGCGGCTATGGATTGGACAAGGTGGACCCTTCGGTAGTGGCTTGGGCTTCGTCCAATGAAGAGGTGTGCACGGTTGACGAACAGGGTGTTATCACTGCTGTCGCCGATGGTCAGACCTTTGTCGGCTCAAGCCATCCCCTGCTTGCCGATTCTCTGCTGGTCCGTGTCGAGAACCCTACAGGGCACATAACCACAATAGAGAATGCACCCATCGACCCCGCCACATGGGAGATTACCCAGAGCGGCGGCAAGGATAGGGTGGTAACAGCACTTGGCAATGGCATGCAGATAGACTTCACTGGCTCGTCGTCCCGTAATCCTTACATTAAGATTGCCAAGCCGGTGCAGATGTGGGGACTGCCCGATACCTTGCGCCTGAGAATGAGACCTGGTGGCATTCAGCTCAAGTCAGTCAAGATACTGGTTGAGACAGCCTACGGAGAGCGTGTTACAGCCGAGCTTCCCATAGAGGGGACCAATGACGAGATTACGATAGATGCCCCTGTCAACAGCTTGTGCGATGCTGCCGACTTGGGAAATTTCCCACTGCATCTGGTGTATTACTACATCACCTATAATTCCGTAACCACTGGAAGCCAATATAGCCTGCAGATTCCTGGCATGGAACTCGTCTATGCCAATATGCCGCCTGACGAGCACCCGCCGCTCGCTGGCGACGTGAATATTGATGGCGAGGTGAACATCGCCGATGTCAACGCCGTCATCGATGTGATTGTGTCGGGTGCCTTGCTGCCTGTTGCCGATGTGAATGGGGACGGCGAAATCAATATTGCAGATATTAATGCCGTCATTGACATCATCCTCTCATGAGAGGGCTTTTTGAATTGTTTTTACTACCTTTGCGCCATTATTTGACCTTAGGACATTTATTTGAATTCAGACTATGAAGCGAATACTATTCATCTTAGCCATTGCGATGGCAACGTTTTACAGCCTGCAAGCGGCTTCAATCAACGAGGCAGAAGCCCGCCAAGTGGCTGTCGATTTCTTTTCATCCAAGTCATCGCGGATGATGGCGCCTGCTACTCCTTCAGGGGTACATCTTGCTTATACTGCCGAGAATGATCGTTTTTATATCTATGATCGTGGCCGTAATGGCGGCTTTGTCGTTGTTGCCGGAGATGACCGCTTGCCACAAGTGTTGGGCTATGGCGATAGGGGAGATTTTTCAACTTCCGCTTTGCCTTCATCAGTGCAGTACTGGATGAACGAGATGAACAGGCAAATCGCATTCATGCAGTCACATGAGGACGTGGTGGCTTACCAGCCTGTCAAGCGGGCTGCGGCTGTCGCTCCTCTCATGACTACCCTTTGGGATCAGAGTGCTCCGTACAATGACCTTTGCCCGACCTATACCGATGGCAATGGAGTTACCAACCGTGCCGTGACAGGGTGTGTGGCTACCGCCTTTGCCCAGGTGATGAATTATCACCAGTGGCCCTCGGTCGGTCAGGGAAGCCATTCCTACGTCTGCAATGTGAATGACATGACCGTCACTGAACTCAGTGCCGACTTCAGCCAGTCACACTACCGCTGGGATTTGATGCTCGACAGCTATGATTCCAGCAGCAGTCCCGAGTCCTGTGAGGCTGTAGCCAAGCTGATGTCAGATGTGGGCATTTCGATGGATATGGGCTATGGCAGCAGCAGTGGCGCTTCTGAGCGCGCCGCTATGAATGCGATGAAGCGTTATTTTAAGTATGGTGACAACTGTTATCTAGTTGAACGTGACTACTTTAACGCAGCTGAGTGGGACCAGATGCT
>JAEEGF011818128.1_pt1 | contig 11349 bp, 8 predicted proteins | sample 9134171 | NCBI WGS metagenome assembly JAEEGF01 (sample SAMN16246542, study PRJNA631951) | gut metagenome | biome: gut microbiome; feature: rumen; material: AP-attached | host: Bos | place: Iran: Karaj | collected 2018-10
TGTCACTCAGCTCTCTTGCGACCATATGAATCATGGAGTTAGCCTTTTCAATCTTGAACTGAGCTAACTGAGCACGAATAAACTGTGAGTATTTCTCAATCTCAGCATCGCCTTCAGACTTAACAGACTTCAGAACAATCAGAGTTGGATTACCCTTGTTAGATGAAATTACACCGCTGTTTTCTTTGTTTACAACAGAGAATACATCGTAAATAAACTTAGGATCATAAGCAGTATCACCTCTTGCAATGGTCTGATTTGCATTAAGCTTAACCACACCATCAGTTGCAGGAGTTTCATTCTTAGCTACAGCGGTCTTAATAGACTCAAGCTTTTCCTGAGCCTTGTCAAATGCAATTGCATCAGCAGCAACAGTCTTTACCTCTGATACAACATCCTCAAATTTCTTGAGGCTTGCATCCTTGTACTCTGTAACATTGATGAAAGCGCAGGCATCATTGCCTAGCTGAATGATGTTACTGTTCTGATTTGAAGTACGTACATTCTCATCAAAGGCAACCTTCTGAACCTCACGGGTATTCAGAGGCCATGGCAGAGATTCATCACCGAAGGCTACAGCTCCTGACTGCTGAATCTTAACATCAGTCTTTTCTGCAGCAAGATCAAGAGAATCTGGGTTCTCATAAGCTAAATCGGTAAAGGTTGAGCTCTTCTGGGTGTATAAATCGAGGGCCTGAGCATCGATAAACTTCTCTTTAACCTGATCCTTAACATCAGCTAAAGCAGGAATTCTCTCCTTGGTAATACCATCAAGACGTAAGATATGAGCACCGGCATTATCAACAATTACCTTTGAATAACTGCCAACCTTCTCGATTGAGAACAGAGCTATATCAAGCTGTGATGAAAGATTACCCTTCTCCAGACTGCCAAGTGAGCCATGGGTCTTCTTAAAGTCAGCATCATCAGAGAATTTCTCGCCAACAGATTCAAATGACTTGCCTTCATTCAGCATAGCAAGTGCTTCATTTGCCTTTTTCTCAAAGTCTGCAGTTGAAGCTTTAATTAAGATCTGTGAGCATTCACGCTTCTCAGGAATAGTAAAGTCAGTCTGATTCAGATTGAAGTACTCTTCAAGCTTAGCCTCATCAACATTTACCTGCTTCTTTAATTCATTTACAGACAGAACAACATAATTGAACTTAACAGTAGCAGGAGCCATGAACTTGTCATGGTGCTCATCGTAGAATTTCTTTACCTCATCATCTGAGAGGGTAATAGTATCTCTGATGTCCTTAAGATTGATGCTGTATAAATCTACAACACGACTCTGTGCAAACAGTTTTGCTAAAAGCTCAACCTCATAAGGATAAACAGTTGAGGCAGATCTTAAAATAGGTTCTGCAATAGTTTCCTGTGCTAAAGAAGCTCTCATCTGCTGAGCAAAATAATCAGGTGATGAGCCCATATTCTTCACTGTTGCAAGGAAAACATCATTATTGAACTTGCCATCCTTGAAGAAAGCCTTTTCCTTACGAATTGCATCCTTAACCTGCTCATCGCCGATACGAATGCCCTGCTTGTAGGTTTCTGAAGCTAGAGCAGCATTGTCAATTAGACGCTCTAGTACCTGCATTCTCAAGACCTTTACAGTCTCAGGATTCTCGAGCATATCATGAATTGATGGGCCATACTGGTTCTGCATAGCTCTTACCTGATCCTGATAGCTGGAATTCCACTGATTAGCAGAAATCTTAATATCGCCAATCTCGACAGGATCGGTATTTAATCTTGGGATAAGGTAATTACCAACACCCGCAAAAATGAAGGATAAAATAATAATCCAGAAAATTATCTTAAAAACTTTTCCATGCGCACCGTCACGCAGTTTATCGGTCAACATTTTTTTATTATCTCCGCAACCTTATGCTTCCCTTTTGGAACAAATTAACACCTGATTTTGACACTCTTACTCTGTTAAAGCAAGTTTATTCAGGTAATTAGATGAGGTCAGCCACAATACTGAAGTATTTCTTCTGATGCCATGCACTGTTCTGTTCAAATGAATATACAGCTAAACAGAACCAGAAGAAATCAGACCTAAAACTAGTCTTTCTTATCGTGGGCTCTGATGTACTCAATAATTGGAGGAAGAAGATCATCCTCAATGTGAGCAATCTTCTGTCTTAGAACAAAAGAGTTATCATCCTTAAGGTATTCAAGATTATCCTGACACTCCATGAGCATTGGCAGAGTATTTTCTACACTTATGCATAATGGTTTGATAATCTTCAAGAAAGCTTCAGGATTAACAACCTTGTCTGAATTGATCTGAGGTGCAATTTTCTCCAGAATTTCAATCAGAGAATCTGCTGATTTGAAGATCTTGGAAATCTCATCCTCAATACCGCTTTTCTTTTTGTCGTCTGCGACTTCGTCGTCAAACTTTACAAAATCGTCTTTGTTATTTACCTGATTATCACTCATAACTCAGCGAATAGCCCCACTAATACTAAAAAATCTGTACTCAGGCAAAATCATACGCCTGATACTGAAAATCTCCTCGTTATGAGGAGATTTGTAAATTAAACGTTTTTCTTTGCTGCTGTAGTCTTCTTGGAAGTTGTCGCAGCTTTCTTATCATTAAGCTTCCACATGGTGGTTGGCTTAAACTTGTAAGGATCAGAAACAAGCGCTGTCTTCAGAACCTCTTCAATACGGGATACAGGTTTGATGGTCATCTTCTCCTGCACCACATGTGGAATATCCCAAAGATCCTTCTCGTTCTCCTTAGGGATCATTACAGTCTTGATTCCACCGCGCATTGCAGCTAACAGCTTCTCCTTAAGACCGCCGATTGGAAGCACATCACCGCGAAGAGTAATCTCACCGGTCATGGCAACATCCGCTCTTACAGCATTGCCGGTTAAAGCTGAAACAACAGCGGTAACCATACCGACACCAGCAGATGGACCATCCTTAGGAACAGCGCCCTCAGGAACGTGAACATGAAGATCACAGGTCTCAAAGAAATCTGAATTCAGGTGAAGATCCTTAGATAGAGTTCTTACTACAGTAATAGCTGTAGAAATAGACTCCTTCATAACCTCGCCAAGCTTACCGGTAAGCTGGTGCTTGCCCTTACCTTCGTTGGCAACAGCTTCAAGCTGAAGAATATCACCGCCTAATGAAGACCAGGACAGACCGTTTACGATACCGACCTTGTTGTCATTGAGCTTGGAGGTAAAGTCATATCTCTCAGGACCAAGCATACGGTGAACATCATCCACATTAATAGCGGTATGCTTGAACTTCTTTGCCTTAGGATGTGAAATCATCAGATCCTTGATGGTCTTACGGATAAGCTCAGTCAGAATTCTCTCAAGCTCACGCACACCGGCCTCGTGAGTATAATAACGAATCAGGTGTAGCAGAGTCTTATCGTCAATAGAGATTTCCTTGTCTGTTACATGAGCAAGTCTTAACTGCTTAGGCAGCAGATGCTCTTTGGCAATATTGAACTTCTCATCCTCTGTGTATGAGGAAAGATCAATAATCTCCATTCTATCCAGAAGAGGTCCTGGAATATTGTAGGAGTTAGCTGTTGTAACAAACATTACATTGGACAGATCATAGTCAATCTCAATGTAGTTATCCTCAAAGGTTGAGTTCTGCTCAGGATCTAAAACCTCAAGCAGAGCTGATGAAGGATCACCATGAGCTGATGCTGAAACCTTATCAATCTCATCTAAAAGGAACAATGGGTTGTTTACACCAACCTTTACCATGTTAGAAATGATTCGACCAGGAAGAGCACCAATATAGGTTCTTCTGTGACCACGGATCTCAGCCTCATCATTCACACCGCCTAAAGCCACACGAACATATTTTCTTCCGGTTGCATTGGCAATTGACTTACCTAATGAGGTTTTACCGATACCTGGAGGTCCCATCAGACAGATGATTGGTCCATGCAGCTTGTCAGCACGAGACTGAACAGCGAGGTACTCTAGAATTCTGTCTTTAACCTTGGTCAGGCCATAGTGTTCCTTATCAAGAATCTCTTTAGCCTTCTTTAAATCAACGTTGATTGGAGTACCGTAATTCCATGGCAGAGTTAACAGAGTCTCAACATAGTTTCTAACAATTGAGTACTCAGATGAGTTTACACTCATGGAATTAAGCTTCTTAATCTCTCTTTCAATTCTCTTGTGAACATACTCTGGAGCATTCAGATTCTCATTACGGGTAACCAGATTCTGAATATCATCCTCTTCAGACAGAGTAATGCCAAGTTCCTTCTTGATTGCCTTAAGCTGCTCAGAGAGGAAATACTCCTTCTGATTCTTTTCCATTGAACGCTTTGCAAGATCAATAATGCGGTTCTCAAGCTCTGACTTGTATGAGTAGCCATTTAATAGACTGATGATAATACGGCCTCTCTCAACAGGATTTAGAGTTGAAAGCAGCATGAACTTGGTCTGACTGTCCAGCTTTAGAATCTGGGTCAGCATATCAGTTAGTCTTGAAAGAGATGACTCTTCCAGAATTGCTGTAACCAGATGCTTAGGAACACTGTCCTCAATTAAGGCACGAGAGGTCTTGTCTGAGCTTTCAATAGAATACTCAAGACAGGATTTAAGAACATTTAGAGTGTCATTAACCTCTTTTGGAGAAAGCTCTGGCTCTTCTAAAACCAGCACACGAGCTTTTCTAAATGAAGAACCAGGCTCATCAATTACCTCTAATAGCTTGATTCTGGTATAACCGGAAATCAGGCACTGATAGGTATTTGAATCCTTTTTCTTCATGTTCAGGAGAGTACATAGAACACCGGTCTTATGTAGCTCCCTGAAATCAGGTTTTTCATCAACTTCATTCAACTGACAGAAGACTGCAATATTCGCATCATCCTGAGCTTTTGCATATTCAAAAGCCGCTATTGAACTCTCGCGAGCTGCTGTAATCTGAAGCTTAGAATTAGGTGTAATGATCAGTGCTCTTAAGGTGATAAGAGGCAGGATCATTTCTTTGTTCTCTACTTTCTTCTTTCTGGTAGAGGATTTTTTTATAGTTTTGGTTTCAGTCATTATATAGCTAACTACTTCGCATAAGAGTCATCATCCGTTCAATAGAAGGATTCTGACTACCAGATATCAAATCTGATTATTAACGTTAACGCCTTATACTTATTGTCTTAAGCTAAAAGCGTCAATCTCGGAAAATTATCTTAATATTGATTAACATATCTTCAAACTAGAAGAATTATATCATTTTTTCTTTGAGCAAAAATCTTTGTACACAAGCTTGTAGGCTCAGTCCACATTTTGAGATGAAATTGCATAATATATTGAAAACAACAGCTCAAAATGCTCAAAAAAAGAGAAAAATAAAAACTGATAATCCGAGAGATACACCCCTATATATGTGAACGAATAAAGAGATTTTCAAGTTAATCTGTTCAAAAAAAAAGCTGAAGATTAGACAACACCTCACAAAAGTTCTCGATATATAATCTATTTCAGAGCTATCTCGTATCGAAAGATGGATGGCATACTTCTCAAACAAACTGAATGCAGGCGAATTACAGGAGCTTGGCATGCTGGATTCAAAAATTAAAGACGCATTAGATGCCTCAGACAAATTCATGGATGATATATCTGAACGTTTAGCTTACGTGAACCGTGAAATGGCTCTGATGGACTACAAATCAGATACCGAGGGGCATTACAGAGATGGATTTGCGGATGGTAAAGCTGAAGAACATTTCGAGATGCTAAAAACAATGATATTAAATGGAGCTGATGACGAAACCATTAACAAATTAACCAACGTGTCACTTGAAGAAATCAAAGAAATACGCCAGAAAATCAAATAACGAGTACTGATTACAGAAATTTCAGATAAATTATCAATACTCAAAAAATATATTTGATAGTTAAAAGAGTTAGATATGCAAAATTCCTGCATTAAAGACATCATAGAAGTGACCGATAGCACCATGAATGATATTTCAGAACATCTGGAAAATATTAAATATAATATGGATGACAAAGACTCAAAATATATTCCCAAAGGCTTTTTCAAAAAAGATATATTTGCTCAAGAATATACTGAAGCTTATGCAAAAGCTTATAAAAAAATTCAAGCTAAAGCTTATGCCAAAGCTAGTTCTGAAGCTCATGCTGAGGCATATGGAGAATACTATGCCCGTTGTTATGCCAAGGGTTATGCTGATGGTTATATCAAAACGTATGCCGAATCTTATGTAGAGGAAAAATACATTATAATTAAAAACATGATGGAATACGGAATGGATGACGAAACCATCAATAAGATTGCAAAATTAACTATGGATGAAATTATAGAAATTCGACAGAGCACCGAGAAGAATAAAGCACAGCTAATCCAAAAGATTAAGACGAGATTATTAGGACTCAACAGTTAACGAGATATTTGAGAATTCCAAGAGATTGCTCAGATAGCACATAGAAAAAGACCTCCAGCCGGAGGTCTTTTATCATTACAAATTAGAATTAAGAATTAGAAGCGATTTCAAAATCATTCTTTTTGATAACGATAGGTTCTTCCTGTTTTTCAACAGTATCCTTGTCAACCACAACTCTCTCAACATCCTTTACAGAAGGAATATCGAACATGGTATTCAACAGAAGACCTTCAACAACTGAACGCAGACCACGAGCACCGGTATGACGCTTGATGGCGGTATCAGCAATTGCATTTAATGCTTCTTCGGTAAACTCAAGTTTTACATTCTCAAACTTGAACATTTCCTCGAACTGTCTGATGATAGCGTTCTTTGGTTCTCTTAGAACACGAATCAGCTCTTCACGGCTTAATTCTGATAAAGCGGTAATAACTGGCATTCTTCCTACAAACTCAGGAATAATACCGAATTTAACAAGATCATCAGGTTCTACTTTCTTGTATTTGTCAGAAAGAGACATCTTCTCGTTCTCGCCTAAAACCTCGGCACCGAAACCGATACCTGATTTCTTGGAAACTCTCTTCTCGACAACCTTCTCGAGACCGTCAAAGGCACCACCGCAGATAAACAGAATCTGTGAGGTATCAACCTCAATGTTCTTTTCCTGAGGATGCTTTCTGCCACCATTAGGAGGAACTGAAGCAACTGTACCCTCAACTAGCTTTAAAAGTGCCTGCTGAACACCTTCACCTGAAACATCACGGGTAATTGAAGGATTCTCACTCTTACGGGCAATCTTATCGATCTCGTCAATGTAGATAATACCCTTCTGAGCCTTTTCAACATCAAAATCACAGTTCTGAAGAAGACGAACAATAACATTCTCAACGTCTTCACCAACATAACCGGCTTCAGTTAAGGTTGTTGCATCAGAAATAGCAAATGGAACGTTCAGAAACTTAGCTAAAGTCTGAACTAAAAGAGTCTTACCAGATCCGGTTGGGCCAACCAGAAGAATATTTGATTTACCCAGCTCTACACCTGAATCATTATTGGTGTGACGTAATCTCTGGTAATGATTGTAAACAGCAACAGACAGAACCTTCTTAGCATCTTCCTGACCAATAACGTACTCATCAAGGTGCTTGGCAATGTCACGTGGTGTTGGGATGTTATCAAGATCGATTCCTGAGCTTCCCTTTGAACCCTTTGACATACCACGCTGTTCAAGCATCTTGTAACACTTGGTGATACAGTCTGAACAGATGCATGTTCCGTGAGCTTTAATCAGAGTTCTGGTTTCTGATGAACCCTGACCACAGAATAAACAAGTACTTTTTGGGGTATCAGACATGACTAATCTTCCTTATCTGAAGCAGTAATTTCAGAACGATTGGTAATAACTCTATCGATTAAACCAAAATCCAGGGCTTCCTGAGAAGTCATGAAGTTGTCTCTTTCAGTATTCTGAACAACTTCCTCTAAGCTCTTGCCTGTGTGCTTTGCAAGAATTCCGTTTAAGGTATTCTTAATACGCTGGGTCTCCTGAGCATGAATCATGATATCAGTTGCCTGACCCTTGAATCCACCTAAAGGCTGGTGAATCATGATGCGTGAATTAGGCAGAGCAAATCTTTTACCTGAAGCTCCGCCAGCCAGTAAAAATGATCCCATGGAACAGGCCTGTCCCATGCATAATGTGCAGACATCAGGCTTGATGTACTGCATGGTGTCGTAAATAGCTAAGCCAGCTGTAACTACGCCACCAGGAGAATTGATGTACAGATAGATATCCTTGTCAGGATCTTCTGATTCTAAAAACAGGAGCTGTGCCACAATCAGATCAGCCATGTGATCTTCAACTTCACCAGTTAAAAAAATCACTCGGTCTTTTAACAGACGTGAATATATATCAAAGGATCTCTCACCCCTTGCAGTCTGTTCAATAACCATTGGTACCAATGATGATGCCAGTCTAGTCTGATCTTCAAAATTAAACATTAGCAGCAAAGCTCCTTATAGTTATAGTAGTATATTAACGAGCACGAACTAGGTCGTCAAATGACATAGTCTCATCGCCATCAGCAGCCTTTTCCATTACCTTAGCTACAACCTCTGCCTCGCTAGCAGCGTTCTGGATGTTCTCAAACTGAGCCTTATCCTTACGTAGCTGAGCAATTACCTCTTCAGGATCCTCGTAAGCACCTGCGATCTGGTTCAGCTGAGCATCAACATATGAGTCTGATGGCTTGGTGCAGCCAAGATCAAGAATGATCTTACGAACGATGATGCCTAAACGAGCTGCCTTAACAGACTCATCCTTGAACATCTCTTCCTTCTTGAAGCTTGCAGGTAGCTTGGTCATGCCGTAAGCCTTCATCTGCATCTCGAAGTTCTTTGCTAAACGCTCGATCTCAGCATCGATGTATGCCTGTGGAACAGCGAACTCGCCGTACTGAGCAACTAAAGCATCAAACAGGTTCTGACGGGTCTTAACATAAACTGAGCGTGATAACTCACGATCCATGTTCTTGCGAAGATCTGACTTGAAGGTCTCGATTGAACCATCCTTTACACCGAAGATCTTAACGAAGTCTTCGTTTACCTCTGGAAGAACAAGCTCAGATACAGAATTTACAGTAATATCGAACTCTGCGTCCTTGCCCTTCAGGTTCTCAGCGTGATATTCCTCTGGGAACTTAACCTGAATAGTGAACTTGTCACCAGCCTTGTGGCCTTCGATCTGCTCTGTGAAGCCAGGAATCATCTGGGTCTCACCAACAGTTAAAGTGAAGTTCTCAGCCTTACCGCCTTCAAACTCAACACCCTCTGAACGGCCTAGGAAATCGATTGATGCACGGGTACCCTGACCAACTACAGCATCATCCTTAACCTGCCACTTACCCTGCTGCTTACGTAGGTTCTCAATCATCTTCTCTACGTCTGCATCGGTAACTTCAGCCTTGATGTTCTTTAACTTTAACTCTTCAAAAGGCTTTAATTCGATCTCTGGGTTAACTTCAACAGTTGCCTCGTAAACGAACTCTTCATCGTTCTTGAATGAAGCTTTCTTTACTTCAACACGTGGATAGCCAACAACCTCTAGCTTTGACTCGTCAATAGCCTTACCAATAGTCTTATTGATCAGTGAATCATAAGCGTCTGAATAAATCTGTCCGCCGAACTGGCTCTCTAGAACTTTAGCTGGGATGTGGCCCTTACGGAAACCATCTACCTTTGCGTTCTTAGCGTATTTGCGGAAGCTTGCGTCATATGCCTTTTTTACGTCTTCTGCTGGCACAGTAACAGTTAGAAGATGCTGTACACCTTCTTTTTTCTCGGTTGAAACCTGCATTTTTGTCCTCTATTTAGGTTGCAGTAATTAACATACAAAACTGACGCATCGGAGTATATAACTGTGCCGTGCGTCTACTTAAACCACAACATTATACTAGCGAAAAGCCATCTAATCAATGCGCAAATGTGGCAACGGTCAAAAGGTTATACACAAATAGGTCAACGGACATTATTTTTTAAGAAAAAGCGTGTAAAATCAAAGAATACTCATTAAGGAGGCATTATGGAAACTACACTGGGAATTATTGAAGGTTTTTATGGGAAACTGTATACAAAAAGACAGCGAGAATCCTTATGTTCCTTTGCCTCAAAAAACGGTTATACATACTACATATATGCACCAAAAAATGACCGCTCTCTAAGACGAGATTGGGAAAATGACTTCACAGCGGCTCAAATACAGAAACTTAAGAATTTTTCCTCCTTCTGTCATGATCACCGAATGAAATTCGGAATCGGTATCTCTCCTTTGGGAATTACAGAAGATCCGGACAGAAAAATTCAATTCCTGTATAAAAAAATCGAAACAGCCATAAAGGAATTCAATACTGACATCATCGCGATTCTGTTTGATGACATCAAGCTTTATACAAAAGATGAAGGGGTAAAACAGAAACAGATTGTAAGAGAAATTTACAGTCGCTTAAAAAGAACAGGAATCAGACTTATTTTCTGTCCGACCTACTACAGCTTTGATCCGATTTTGGACAAGGTTTTCGGGGAACGTCCTTCCGACTATTTTGAACAGATAACCGAAGATCTTCCACAGGATATTGAAATCTTCTGGACCGGTAACAAGGTTCTTTCAAAATCCATTACCAGAGAGGATATTGAAAATATTAATAGAAGATTCCATAGGAAGGTTACCATCTGGGACAACTATCCTGTAAATGACGGCAAGTACATAAGCAAGAAAATCTACACCCGAGAATTTAATGACAGAGAAAAGCTGGATGGAACAGTACTATCTCATGCAGTTAATCCTATGCTGGAGGCTAATCTTACCAAGATTGCCCTGTCCACACTGCCGTTGTGCTATCAAGGGCTAGCTCAGTCTGAGATAATAAAACATAGACTAGAACAGATAAAAAAGCTTTTCAGAACTGACGATTCAAAGCTGATTGAGTATCTCAATCTGTTGAATGACGAAGGTATGGATAGTCTTTGTGAAAATAAGCAGAAAGAGCTTATGAAGATCTGTGAAAAACACAAAACAGCTGCAGCAAAAGAGATCATTGATTTTCTAAATGGGGTATATAAATTTGACCCTGCCTGCCTCACCTCTTAAATTAAGTGGTAAACTAAACAAGGTTAACCTCTTAAGTATCAAAAGATAAAGGGACATTATCGTTTGTCATGAAAAAAGACGCTGCGTACTACAAACAGAGAATCGGAGATTTGCCATCAGACCTCTTAGAGACAATAAGAGACTTGTATACTGAAGCATCATCACACCGTTTTATCTGCATGTCCCTCTCAGAACTCTGCAGCACTTTAAAGCTGGAGTATGACCATACTGAATTCGATAAAGCAGCGCAGCAGATATATATAGATATCAACTCCTATCTTGAAAAGATAAATCT
>JAEEGF010091960.1_pt1 | contig 11348 bp, 2 predicted proteins | sample 9134171 | NCBI WGS metagenome assembly JAEEGF01 (sample SAMN16246542, study PRJNA631951) | gut metagenome | biome: gut microbiome; feature: rumen; material: AP-attached | host: Bos | place: Iran: Karaj | collected 2018-10
TATTCATCAAATTTTGCACTACACCGATTTTCCCTGCATTATATGCTATAGTGAAATTATTTATATATTTAATATTATTATGAGCGTCTTTAGCTCTATATCCGAAAACATAAGACGGTTTGATATCTAATCTTGGTAATTCATTATCTGGAATTAAAGGCTCTTCGACTTTGATTGAACAAGTTGTACGCCATTGATCAATAACTTTTGGATAACTTTTTCTTTTTTCTGGTTTTTTTACTTCAATATTAATATCAGGATTGACTGCTAAATCTCCGATGTTTGCGTCTTCTTCGTCCCATTTCTTTGCGTCGAAATTATTTTGTTCAATTTTTCTTTCGTCTATAATATCATTATTATCTTTTTTAGATTTACGTTTTTTATTGTTGTCTATTTCATTTATTTGATTTTTTTTATTATTTTGTTTATTATTTTTTTGATTTATTTTTTCTTCACTTTGACTTTCTTCATCTTCCTCTTCTTCTTCTTCTTCTTTTTCAATATCATTATTTAAAATATTATTATTAATATTATTATAATTTTCAAAAATTTCAGGATATTCCATAACAATTGCTTTAGTAATTTTTTTAATAAATTCTTTTTGTTCATTATCTTGATTATTATCTATATTATTTTCATTATTATTTTTATTAATTTGATTAGATAATTCAGTTTCTTTATATTTCTTCTTTAATTCTTTCATTTCTTTATACATTACATTATGTGCTTTATCTTTATCAGAAACTTCTTCATCATTTTCATAATAATTTTTAAATATTTCAACCAATTTCTTTAATTTATTAATTCCTTTTAATTGTTTTTTATATTTCTTTTTATCAATATCATATATATATTTTCCATTTTTCAATTCTCTTACAATATCATATACGAAAAATTCTTTAAACTTAAAATATATATAATAAGGTATATATCCCAATCCAAAAGCCATAAAAAATATCAACCAAAATTTTGGTTCTCTCCACCATTCAAAAGTATGTCCAGCACATTGATCAAATCCCGCAAAATGTCTAATAAATACAGTTAAAAAGTTAACTAAAATATGAACAATATATACAATTAAAATTGTATATGATAGATACCAAAAATCTGTAAAAATTAGACATGTTTGATATGTAATAATTAACATATAACAAAACATTGCATATGTCCAATAATCACCTGTGTAACCATTATCTCCTAAAATATTATTTCTCATACATAAATTAGGTACAAAAAAAATAAATGCAGTATGACATAATGCAAATAAACTCCAAATAATAAATCTTAATATTGTAAAAGGGTGACTATCTCTATAACTTTTATATATATCTGGTAACAATTCTTTTATATTTTCTTTATTAGGAAAATTATTAAAATCTAAATCTATGTCTTGTTCTAATACACTACATATACCTATTACTAAATTACTTCCTAATGCATTATATATCAAAAATTGAGCATCATCATAAATAATAGAACTTGAATATCCATTAAAAAATAAAAACCAAAAATGAGGCATTGCATAAATAATAGATTTATAAAAGAAATAATATATAAAATATGAATTACGAAGCATAAAAAATCTTCCATGATAAAATAATAATCTTGTTAAATATGAAAAATTTGATATGGCATAATCACTGTTATATGCAGCTTGATATCCTTCTTTTCCAAAAATACCTATTCCTATATTAGCTTCTTTAATCATATTTACATCATTTCCTCCATCTCCTATAGCTAATACACCAAATCCTTCTTTTTCTACATCGTTTTTTATTGTAGCAACCATTTTGGATTTTTGAATTGGACTACAACGAGATAAAACAACAGAACGACAATTTGAAATTATTTGCAAAAATAAAGGACGAAGTGAATCATCATCTAAAACCTTTGTTATAGATATATCTTCAATAATTAAACCATAATTAACTGTATGTTTAATAATTTCTTTTTGAACTATTTTCTTATTGTCATTATTTATTTCCATTGTTTGTTCATCTATTGATTTCTTTTTTTTAAATCTAATTCCTTGAGCTCTTTCACCAAATGTATTTATTCTATCTATTTTATTTTGTATTTTATTACGATAATCATCTATTGGTGTTTCTGTTTTAAAATTTATTTCGTGAGTATCATTATTTTTATTATTAATATTATTTTGATTTTGAGTTAAAATTACTTCATTGATAACTGAATTTATACTATTTTGACCTAAACTATTTTCTTCATTATTTATTATTATATTATTATTATTAGATGAATTATCTTTATTATTATTTAAATTCACATCAAAATTAATGTTATTATTATTATTATTATCATTAATTCTTATTTTTTTAATTTTTTTTTCAGATTTTTCGTTTGTAATTAAATAATTTGAAGTTATTAAAAAATTAATCACTTGAGAATCATTTAATTTACGTTTATTTTTACGTAAATTTGTTTGAATATAATTTTGATCATCAATAAAATTATAATTTTGAATTTCTAATCGTTTACTTTTTTTATTATTATTATTTATATTATTATCTTTATTACTTTCTAAATCTGAATTTATTTTATTATAATTTTTATTTTCATTATTATTTTCTTTTTTAACATTATTAATATTCGTTACATTTATTCTTTTAATATTTAATAATTCTTTATTACTATTAATATCAATAATATTTTCAGTTAATTTTTTTTCTTTTTTCTTTTCTTCATTTTTCATCTCATTTTCATTCTTTAAATCATTAGGATTAAATTTCATATTTTCATTAATATCTTTTTTCACTCTCATATCATTTAATTTTTTTAATAAATTTTTATTAATTTCTTCCATTGCATTCGAAATTTCATCTAACTTATCTTTCAATAATTTTTCATTTTCTTCCTTAGGAATTCTAAACACATTTGTATCATCATTAAACAACTTACAACTATATGCAATACTTTCAGCTGTATCTATTTTATCCCCAGTTAACATCCAAACACTAATTCCAGCATCAATTAAATTACTTATTGTTTTTTTAACACCATTTTGTAATTTATCTTCTAAACAAGAAGCACCTAATAAAACCATATTAATTTCTAATGTTCCAATTAATTTTTCAATTTCATTTTTTAATGATTCAGAATTTGGATTAGAAATTAATTTAGTTTTTAATTCTTTATATTCGTTATGAAAATTATTGAATTCATTTTTATCTATTTCTCTCATACAATAACATAATGTTCTATAACCTGCTCGAGCGAAATTATCAATATGTTCTTTTGTTTTTAGAAAATAATGTTCATATGAAAAAATATTTAAACATTTTTCAGTTAAAATAACATCATCTGCTCCTTTCATATATAAAAATATTTTTTTTGATATTGGATCTTCTACTACAATACTACTTCTTTTTCTTTCGCTTGAAAATTCAAATCTTTCTAAAATTTCAAATTCTAAATTTTGTTTAAAAAAAATAAGTTTTATTTTATTTCCAATGCAACTTTGAAATTTTATATCTAATTCATTAGCACAGTTTACTAATGTTAATTCATCAGGATTGCTTCCTTGATAAACTATTTCATTATTATCTTTTTTTTCTGTTAAAACATTATGATTTAAACTTATATTTAAAAAAAAATATTTTAATGAATCAGAAATTGTATTTATATAATTTGTTCCAGATTTAATTGGTTCTAAATTTTCAAATCCTTTAATTAAACATTTTTTATTAAATTTATTATCAAAATAACTTATTTTATTTGAATTATTAATATCTTTATTATCTTCATTACTTTCATTATATAAAATATTCATTATACTACATCCTCTAAATTTCATTTCATTTTTTGTTAATGTTCCTGTTTTATCTGTAAAAACATATTTAATATTTCCTAAATCTTCTTGAATACGAAAATTTAATACTTTAAATTTATCTCCTTTATTTTTAAATAAATTTTCATCAAATGACATTAAAAAAACTTGAGCCATTTTTACAACTTCTAATGCAATCATTAAACAAATAGGTGTAATATTTTGAAATATTAAAAAATAAATTCCAAAATATTTAAAACCTTCTCGAACATCTTTTTTTTTTTCATCATGTTTAAATAAATAAAAAGCATTATGATTTCTTAACCATTTATGTTTATATATTGCGGCTATTGCTCCTACAATACATAATAAAAATGTAAATAACATAACATAAATGACAATTGCATTTTCGGTTTTTTCTATATGACTTCTTTTAAATGAATCTCTTTCTATATTTTGCATTAATTTTGTGTCTTTTCCTGAATATAAAACAATACCATAAATATAATCAACATTTTTTAATGAAGCTCCTCTCAATAAAACATTATCTTTATTAAAAAAATGTTTTTGTTCATTATTATTTAAATTCTGGTTTTTTTCTATAACAAATCCATTTAATTCATATATGTTTTTATCTGGTTGACCTAAATAAATATCAAATGAATTATAATTTTCTAAATTAATTAAAGTCATTGTTTTTCGAGGTTTCAATGCATTTTCTCCATCTAAATTGCTTGTTTCTAAATAACATAAACCATCTTCACTTGAAGAATGTATTATTAATAAATCACTTGAAATTTCTTCATTTTTTTTTATTTTTAATATATCTCCTGTTAATATATTTCCCCATTTAATTTCTTCAAATTTTTTAGTTTTTGAATTGTATTTTTGAGTGATTGCTTCGTTCATTTTTTTATCATTTGAATATTTTTTATAATCTTCAAAAGCTTCTCTTATAACACTCATTAATATAACAGCTAAATATGGAATAACTCCTATAGTCCAACTCATTGTTGAAATTTCTTTAATTGACAAAATAATTGTCACTACTAAAAAATATAAATTAAAATAGTTGGAATAAAAATAAAATAAAAATAATGGAATAAAATTATATACTGTATATTTAGAAGTTCTTATAGAATTATCACAATATGGATTATTTTGAGTGTCTATTGTTACTTTTCTTTGATGATTATTATTTACATTAGATGACATATTTATTAAATTAAAAATTTAAAAAATTATTATTATTATTTTTTATAAAAATTATGACATAATAATATTTATTATAATAAAAAATATTAAAATTTAAATAAATTTTTTTAAACATTAATTTAATTTATAAATAAATAAAATATATAAATAATATGATTCATTTAACTAAAATATTCTTTTATTTTTTCTTGTATACTTTTTTTTGCATCTTTTTGTGCCTCTGTGATAAATTTATTCAAATCTGAATTATTTTTTATACCATCTATTATTACTTTAATATTTTCATCCAATTTTTTATTCGATAATTTACTACTTTTATATATTTTTGCTAAAATTCTTATAATTTTTGGTAAATTTGAATTATTCTCTCCAAAAACCATTTCAGAATTTTTTATAATTAAATCACACATTAATTCATGCATACCAACTGATTCACTAACATCAAAAACAATAGGTAAATGTTGTAACCATTGATTAATAATTTCTTTTATATTAGGATAAAATTCATGTTGGAATTTAATTAATTTTCCTAAAGCAGTAATTACATTATCTTGAGCTTGTCCATATTCATCTTCACTATCTTCATCTGCATTAAATTGAACTAACATTCCTTTACCTAACTCTTCTAATATTTTTTCAGAATATTTATTATAATTATTTTTTGTATGATGTATAAATTCTCCTAAACCATATGAACTGGCTTGTCTTAAAGTACAAATAGGAGATGAAACATATTTCATTAAAATTTGTGATATATTATCCCATATTTCATTTAATAATTCTTGACCTAAAAATTCAACCATATCATCTAAAATAAATAGACCCATTTTTATTTCAAATTCTGAAGATTTTTCATTAAAATATTTTGGAAGAACATCTGCTATCATTTTTTTTGTTATATCAATACTTAATTCTTTATGTGTTTTAAATATTGCTCCAATGACATCTGAAAAACTTGTTATAACATTTTCTACTTCTTCTATTTCATCTTTTATATGTTGTAATTCTTCTTTTTTCTCATTGTCTGAATCATCTTCATCATCCCCTTCTTTTGTTGTTTCAGTTAGTTTATCAACTTCTTCTTGAACTTCATCTTTTTCTTTTAATAAAACAAGTCGATTATTTTCTACTTTATCAAAAATTTGAAATAATTTTTCAAATAAACTATCTATTTCAGCTTTAGTTAAAATTTTTTCTTTATCTTTAAACATATCAGTTATTGAATTTAATATATTACTTATCACATCATTTTCTTTTTCTTCAACTAAAGCTTTAATTAAAGTTTCTAAAAATGTTTTCATAATATTTGCCATATTTTGAGGAAAAACAACTTGAGCAACATTTGTAATTGAAGGATAGATTTGAGATGCCTTACTTTTTATATCATTATTAGGATATGATATAATTTTATCTGCTAATTCTTTTAATTTATCTAAAATATTTGGATAATTTTTGAAATGATCTTTTAATTCATCTAAACATAAATTTAATAAATCTAAAAAATTTGAATATTCTTCAGTTTCTGATGTTATCATCATAAATTTTGTTCTTTCTACTTGAACTCCTTCTTTATCTGAACTTGTTACATTTCCTAAAAAATCTTGAATATTTATTTTTTGAGTTGGGTTTGAACTTACAGAAACTTCTGGAGGCTTTTGTAATACATTAAATATAGAAGAAAATATTGGTTCAATTAAATCAGGATAATTTTCTTTTACTATTGGTAAAAGTCTTTGCCATGCACTTACGAATAATTCACTAAAATCTCCTTTAAAATTTTGTATATTATTTTGAATATAAATTAAACTGTTTACAACATCTTTACAATTATTTTTTAAAATTTCAGGACAATTTTCACCTACTTGAGTTAGAATATCTATTAATAATCCAAAAAGACTAATATTTGGATTTATTCTTTTATTATCTTTATTTAAATATTCATATAACATAGAAAAACATTTTTCTGAATATTGTTTAAATGATGGACCTGAAATGCTTATTAACTCTCCTAAGGAATCTAAAACAGTTTCCCTTAAAATTTGAGGACATTCTTGATCATTTTTAATAAAATTAAAAAATAAACTATCTAAAATATTTTGAATATAAGGTGATATTTGTTCTTCTTTACAAAATTCTATAAAAGATTGTAATGAATCATATCCTTGTAATTTTACACGCAAACTTGTTTCATTATTTTCTAAATTCAAAATTGCTGGAATTACACTTTTATAATAAGAATTAGCGAATTCTTCTTTATATGAATCACTAAATTGAGCTATACAAAATAAGCAGCTATATCTTATTTTTGGATTTTCATTATTTATATCAGTTAATATTTGATTAAATATTTGTTCAAGTTGACTTAATTCATCAACATGTTCGTTTATTTTTCCTATACTTATATACCCCATATATTTATATTTCCAATTTTCATTTGAATGTTTTAATAATTCCCAAATATTATTTGAAACTAATTTTAAAGCTACTTTTGGTTTAACTGATAATATTAATCTATCTATTAAACTTAATGCTTCATCAAGTTTCTCTTCTGGTATGAAATCTTCTTCTTCTAAACTTGCACTTTTTGGGGTTAACCAATCTTCATCTATTTCATTATTAAATTCCATTCCATATTTAAATATACCTGTTATTAAATTTGATAGTTTTTCTTCATCTCCGGAAATTACTTTTGGATATTTTTCTATAATTGAAAATAAAATTTCAAATGCAACGGAACGTAAATTTTCTTCATCTAAACTATCTTTTTCTGCAATTTTTCCAACTAATATAAAAATGTCACTAAAATATTTTTTTAACATTCCAGGTTGAATTTGAGCTAATTCTGATAAAGAAAATAATGTAATTTTAAGATTATCTAAATCATTATTATTTAAACAATATAAAACGGTAGATAAAATTTCGAATATAAAAACTTTAAATTTTTTGGTTACTTTTTTATCAGAATAATCAGTTAATATTTCACAAATTGCTTCTACTGAATTAGTTTTAATTAAAATATTTCCGTTTTTAAAAAAATTATTAAAACTATTTATTAATACATCAACTCCTTTTAATAATTCTTTTTGATTGTATCTAAAAATCTTGGATAATAAATAAACTGCTGTTTCAATATTCAAAAGATTTTCATCTTTTAATTCTGTTTGAAAAAATGTTGCAACATAATTATAAACATTATCCCATTTTTCTTTATTATTATAAATAGATTCACATAAAGCACTTATAACATCAGCAATTTTTTTTTTAAGCGATTTATCTTTACAATTAACTAAAGCATTTAGAACATTTGATTTAATTGATTCTTTTATTTCATTAGTCCCGTTTTTCCAATGTGGATTTACTGTTTCACTATCTTTTGCTTTTAATAATTTACGTAAAAAAACTGCGCAATATGTTAAAATCACATTATTTGAATCTAATTTAGTTAAAATGTTTGATAAGCATAATGATAAACCTAATGTATTTTGTTTAATAAGTTCAACTAATTGATTTTCATTTTTTTTTCTTTCTTCATTATTTTGATTGCTAAGACCCGCTAATAAATTTTGGACTAATTCTATTTCGTTGTTCATTTATTGCTTTTAGATACAAAAAAAATATTAAAATAATTTAAATATGAGTTAAGGAAATTATTAATTTAATAACTTTAAATTTATATTATTCTTTAATATTATAAATTAAACTTATTTTTTGAAGATAAAGATAAATAATTTTTTTTTAAATTAATATTTGAATATTAATTAATAAATAATAAATATAATAAAATATTTATATTTAAAAAAATGTAAATAAAAAATAAATATATATTATTAAAGTAAAATAATGAGAGCAAGAACAGAATCTTTTACAATGAATTCATATCAAAAATTTAAATATTTAAAAGAATCAAAAATAAACAAACAAACATCAAAAGATGATGCAATAGATGCTATAAAAAATATAGCAAAAGAAGAAAGATTAAAAAATATAATAGTAATTCCAGAATTGAGTCATAATATTACTGTTAAAGTTCCAAAATATGAAGAAATTAAAAAAGTTTTTAAAGGAAATAAACCAATTAAATTTCATGAAAAAGCAAGATTAACTAATTTTGATATGAAAAATGTTGAATTAATTCAAAAAAATGAAAATAAAATTGATTTTAAAAAATTTTGTGCTATGTTTAATAGTTCTGAAGAAGTTAATGAAGTTGATATTTACAAATTATTAAATATTAAATTAGAAAATTTAAATGCTTCAAAAGATAAATTACAAAAGATTATTTCTTTTGTTTCTTCTTCAAATGAAAATGATGATGTAAAAAATGAAGTGATTTCAGAATTAAATAAAAAATTAAAAGAGTTTGAAATAATTGAAGATAATTTAAATACAATTTCACTTAATGTTGATTCAATTAATCAAATATCATATAATGATAATAATACAAGTGTTTATTTTAATAAATAAAACTAAAAATGACTCATAAAATATTTTAAATTTAGAAATATTTAAAAAAAATTTTTGTAACAATGGATTATTAAAAAATTTATATTTTACATTTAAACATACTGAAATGCAAATTGTTATCAATAACATGAATATTATTATTATCATCAATTAATAAATTATTATTATCAATTTTAATAAAATTTGAATTTTTTGTAAAAATACAAGCATAATTTTGCTTATTTTTAATAGTAATTTTTGAAATTAAATTATTATCTGAATCAAAAGTTAAAAATGAATCAAAAAATATCTCTTCATCTCTAATTCCTCCAAAAATAATAATTGAATTACTTCCTTCAATATTTAAACTAGACATACAATGAAGATTTAAATTTATATTTTCTTGATTTTTATTAATTGAAATATATTTCCAAGAATCCATTAAATTAAAATCAATATATTCAATTGTTTGATTATATGAATTCATTGGACAACAAAAACCAAATAAAGCATATAATTTATTATTTATTAATGAATATGTTGCATTTGCTCTTTCTATATTTAATTCTGAATATTCATTTATTTTTCCATTTTCAAATAAGAAATATTCTACTTTTTTATTAAATTTTCCTGAAAAAACTATTATTGATTTGTTTATATTATCTAAAAATAATGCACCATTACTATGACAATTTTTAAATTGACATATTTTTCTAATTGTTTTATTTTGGTCATTATAATAATAAAGTAAATCTGTATTTTTTCCAGTTAATATAAATATTCCATTTAAAGTATTTAATATTAATGAACCTTCATATGAAAATTCATTTTGATAATTATCATAAATTTTAATATAGGGATTATCATTTAAAGTGATTTTTGAAAATTTTGTTGTTTTAATTTCAAATTTAATTAAATTAGATTCATTATCAATATTAAATATACATTTTTCAAGATTATTTATAATAAAATTAAAGGTTTCATAATTTTTTAAAGATTGATTTAAAATATCACTTTTAATTAACAAATCTTTTATTTCAGCACTTTTAAATTTATAACTATCACTATTTTTATCAGTAATAGTTTTTCTAAAAAAATCATTTTCAGTATCAAAAATATCATTATATCTAATTGGTATTTCTTTAATTTTTGGATTACTTTTTGAACTTGAAAAAGGAATTTTTAATTTAATTTCTTCAATTTGTTTTGGACTTTTACTAGTTTTAAAGTTATAAACACTATATTCACTTGAAGATTTTTTTTTATATATTAAATTATTTCTTTCATCAGTTGTTAAATTCATAATTTCAGTAATTGATGAAGAATCTTTTGATTCATTTGAATTTATTCTTGAATAATTTTTATGAGTTTTCATTGAATTTTTTAAATGATTATATCTACTTTTATAATCTTCAATTTGGTCTTTTAATATTTGATTTTCAGTAACTAATTCTGAATTTTCATTTTGTAAATTGTCTAAATTTTTATTTTTTGATAATAGATTTGTGGTTAATATTTCATTTTGATTTTTTAATAAATTTAATTCTTTTTCAAACATATTTGTATCTTTATTTATTGAATCTGTTAATTTATTTGACATTGATAATAAATTTTGTTTTAATTCATTATTTTTAAGTTCATAATCTTTCAATGATATTCTTAATTTTTCACATTCTTCTTGAGCTTCTTTTAACTTATTTTGCAAATCATTTTCTTTTTTATTTGATTCATTTTGAATATTTTTATTATTTAATATGAGTTCTTCATTTTTTAAATTAAACTCATTAAATTTATTTTCATTTTCAATTAACCTTAAATTTAACTTTTTGTTTTCTAAACTTAATTTTTCACAGGTTTTTTCAATTTCTTTATACATTAAAATCAATTCTTTATTTTTTTTAAC
>JAEEGF010198889.1_pt1 | contig 11348 bp, 10 predicted proteins | sample 9134171 | NCBI WGS metagenome assembly JAEEGF01 (sample SAMN16246542, study PRJNA631951) | gut metagenome | biome: gut microbiome; feature: rumen; material: AP-attached | host: Bos | place: Iran: Karaj | collected 2018-10
TAAAAGTCTATCTCCATGAGAACGGCATCGACTGGCTGAATCTTGAGCCGAAAACCTTCCGTGATTCTATCAGATCCTATTATCCCTACTTCAATTTCATCAATCTGGTTGACAACCAGGGGCACGTCGTCTTCTCAAGCATCATGGACGACAACGGGAAGTTGGAGAATACAGATTTCGGCGGCAGCACCCGCGACCAAGAGGTGTTTGGCGTACTGGAAGAGAAGTTCGGGCATATTGATTTTACGCCTTACGCCTCCACCGACTATTCGCACGACGGCGAGGTTATTACCTTGCAAAAAGCCACTATCGGCAGGGGCGTAGATATCGTGTTCGTAGGCAATTGCTTTGTCGATAAGGATATGGAGCCGGGCGGCAAGTATGAGCAGAAGATGCGCCAGGCCATGGAGCAGTTCTTCGCTTACGAGCCGTACACCTCGCTACGCAACCGCTTCAACGTCTATGCTGTCAAAGCCGTGTCGAAAAATGCTGAAATGTATGAGGGCTGCGAGCAGGCCATCACGAACAAGGAAGATGCTTTTGCTTATGCGCAGAAAGTTACGACACTCATCCCTAATCGCCCCATGCGCGTGAACGTTATCTATAATGCCATCAATGCCGGGCGCAGCTACACCTCCATGTACGACGACAAATCGTACGTAGCCTATATGTTCACAGGCGTTAACGTTGTGTTGAACCATGAAGCCGGCGGCCACGGCATAGGCAGACTATACGACGAGTATGTCGAGAAAGGTGGAAGTCGGGCAACGGACGAGGTTAAGGAATACTATGAACGTATGTGGACTGAGTATGGTCTCGGCGCAAATATTGACACCCATTCCGATGTCAGACAGACGCGCTGGGCACGCCTTGCTGCCGACAGCCGCTACGCTGCCGAGAATTTGGGGGCCTACGAGGGTAGCAACCTCTATGAGTATGAGTTCTACCGCCCGACGCAGAACAGCATGATGCGCTTCAACGACACACCGTTCAACGCTCCTTCGCGCGAGGCTATATATAAGAACATTATGCAGGAGAGTGAAGGCCCCAGCTGGACCTACGACTACGAGACCTTCGTCGAGTTCGACAAGAAAGGCCGCGAGGAGTTTGCTGCCGCATCTGCCGCTGCTTCACGAGAGGCAAGGAGCGAGAAGCAAGGTACTCCAAGCGAAGTTGATAAGGCTACGCTCCCGCTGCCCCCAGTCTTCGTGAAGGGCACGTGGCAGGATGCCATGAAGAATCCTACAAAGATTGTCTATCGGCACTGACCTCCGGCTCATCTTCCCCCTTCGGGGGGGACTGAGGGGGGCTTAGAAACTCCGCATAAATGCGGGCGGCAGAGATGATCTGTCGGACGCAGGGCCGCTTCTGATAGTATTCGGCGGTGCGCTCCGAGGCTTCATAGCTAAAGCCCCCCTCAGTCCCCCCCGTAGGGGGAAGATGATTACCGCGCTTCAGTTTCAGCAGTTCGGCGCAGATGAGCGAGCCGTGCTCCTGCTGGAAGCGGGCGGCCAACTCCTGAACGAGCTTGTAGTTCTGCGACTTCCCCTGCTGGTCGCCGGGTGTCACGCTGCCGTTCTCGAGTCCGGCCAGAAGGGCCATGGCGTTGAACGCGCCGCACGACATCCGCAAACGGCCGATGCCGGCACCGAAGCCGGCGCTGACGCGCAGCATCTGCTCCTCGGTGTAGCCGTAGACGTCGGCAAAGGCCGCGGCCACCGACTGCGCACAGTTGAAGCCCTGCATGAACAGCTCTTCGGCGCGCTTCATGCGCGATGATGTGTCAATTATCATTGTTCAATCTTACTGATTCTTTCGAGCGCCTCCATCAGTCGGGCGCGCGGACAGGCGATGTTCAGGCGGATGTAGCCCTCGCCCGACTGCGGGCCGTACATGGTGCCGGGGTTCACCCAGACACGGGCTTTCTGCAGCAGAAGGTCGGCGTATTGCTGGGAGGTCATGCCGGTGGCCGTAATGTCGACCCAAGGCAGGTAGGTGCCCTCCAAGGGGCGGGGCTGCCACAGGGGGAGATGCTTTGCGGCAAAGTCGCAAAGCGCCGTGTAGTTACCCCAGAGATACTGGCAAAGCTCGTCGAGCCACGCCTCGCTCTCGTTGTAGGCGGCGATGAGCGCCACGGGACCGAAGGGGCCGACGTCGCACACCTCGTTGATGTTGATGGCGCGGTCCAGTCGGCGGCGCCATTCAGGCTGTGTGCAGATGATGTTGGCTATCTGCAGACCGGCCGTGTTGAACGACTTCGACGGCGAGTTCAGCACGACGCTGTTCTGGCGGCACTGTTCGCTGACGGCGGCAAAGGGCTGGAACGTGTGGCCGGGCATGATCAGCTCGCAGTGTATCTCGTCGCTCACCACCTTGACGCCGTGGCGGAGGCAGATGTCGTTCATGCGCTCCAGCTCGTCGCGGGTCCAGACGCGGCCCGTCGGGTTGTGGGGGTTGCAGAGCAGGAAGACGGTGGTCTTCTCGTCGGCGCAGCAGGCTTCGAAGTCGGTCCAGTCTACCTCGAAGCGGTTCTGTTTGTTGCTGTAGTACAGCAACAGACGGGACTCCAGCACCTCGCAGCCGTTGTTGCGGATGCTGGAGAAGAAGCAGTTGTAGTCGGGCGAGAGTATCAGCACTTTCTCGCCGGGCATCGTCAGCGCCTTAATGGCCACCGACATGGCCGGCACAACGCCCGTGGTGTATAGAATCTCCTCGCGATGGATGGTCCACTGGTGTCGGCGCTGGAACCACGCGATGATAGCTTCGTAGTAGTCGTTGCCAACCACCGTATAGCCGAACACCCCGTGCTCGGCGCGTTTCCTGACGGCTTCCAGGATGGCGGGAGCAGCACGGAAGTCCATGTCGGCCACCCAGAGGGGGATAACGTCCGCAGAAGGACTCTCATCCCACTTCACGCAGCCCGTGCCGCGCCGCTCTATCAGTTCGTCGAAATCGTATGTCATTTTCTTGTCTCAATGATGCAGTCAGCCGGCTGACGCACGTTTTCGTCAATCGTTACGCTGCCTATCGAGTCGGCCACGATATGCCCGCTGGTCGGGTTCTTGATGTTCTCGATGTGCCCACGGATGTCGGCCTCCACCGTCGAATACTCGAACATACGGTCGCACATCGGGTCAATGGTGCAGTTCTCGAGCACCAGGTCCTGCGTGTAGCAGAGCAGCTGCTCGCCGGCCAGGTGACAGTTCACGAGCCTTACGTTCTTCGAGTGCCAGGCTAGATACTCACCGTCGAGCACCGAGTCGTAGACGGTAATGTTCTCGCACTCCCAGAAGGAGTCCTTCGTCAGGATGTTGGCGTTGTGAATCTCCACGTTGCGGCAGTACTGGAACACGTACTTCGAGTCGCTCTCCAGCCCGTCGACATAGATGTTCTGCGAGAACATGAACGGATAAGTACCGCCGTGCAGCTTGACATTCTTCAGCCGCAGGCCGTCCACGCGCCAGAACGTCTCGTCGGCATCGGTTATCTCAACGTCCTCCAGCTCGACGTTCCTCATCTCGCGGAAGAACTTCGGCCCGTCGATGCGGCAGCGGCGCATCACGAGGTCGTTGGTGTACCAGATGGCCGAACGCGAACCCTCGGCAAAGTAGCAGTCTTCAATCAGTGCACCGTCAACATGCCACCACGGATACTTGCCGTAGAATTTGCAGTTGCGGGCCTCCATGCGCTGGCACTGCTTGATGCCCGACTCGCCGTCGGTAATGGTGATGTTCTCTAACTGAAGGTCATGGGAGGCGAACAGCGGTCGCTCGCCACCGAACTTTTGGTCTTTAATCAGTCTCATGCTTAGTTTCCGGTTTCTTCATTCTCACCTTGAAATGGTCGAAGCCCTCACCGTAGACGCCGATGACGGCACTCTGCGAAACAAAGGCCGTCGGGTCGACCTCGTTGATGATGCGGAATATCAGGTTGCTCTGCCGACGCTTGGCCAGCACGAACAGCATCTTCACGTCCTTGCCCGAATAGAATCCCTGTGCATCGACGACGGTGCAGCCGCGGTGGGGCTCACGGTTGATGCGCTCGCCTATCTCGCGGTATTTGTCGGAGATGATGAAGAACTGCACCGAGCGGCGCGCCGACTCCACCACCTGGTCGATACAGAAGGCCGTGACGTAGAGCACGACGTAGCCATAGATGACCTTCTCCCAGTCGTGCAGCACGAAATAGGAGCAGGAGATGATGATGACGTCGCAGATCATGATGACGCGGCCCAGCGACACGTCGCGATACTTATTGATAATGGCCGCAATGATGTCGGTTCCGCCCGTAGAGCCGTTGTTGGCCAGGCCCAGCCCAACGCCGCAGCCGCAGAACACCGCACCGATGATGGCTGCCATAAAAGGCTGGTCCTCCAGCAAGTGGGCGCTGTAATGGTCGGCCACCACGCCGATGCTTACCGTCAGCACCGTCACCGCGTAGATTGTCTTGACACAGAATTTCAGCCCGAGCACCCTGAGCGCCACCGCCAGCAGTGCGCTGTTGATGACAAAGTAGCTCAGCTGTACGGGAATACCCGTAGCCCAGAAAAGGATTGACGACACACCGGCCACACCGCCCGTCGTAATGTTGTTAGGCAACAGGAATACGCCCCATCCAATGGCGTAGCTCATCATCGCTATCGTGATGATGATATAGTCGCGCAGCTCCTTTCCGAACTTTGCTTTTTTGATTGTTTCAGTCATGCTAATATCAATTTGCCTGCAAAGTTACAGCATTATTTTGATATATGCAAGATATTTGACCTACTATTTCTTTCGAGGCCGGCGCCGCGCCCACCCCTCTTCGCTAAAGTCAGGCTCCTCGCCACGTAGCTTCCGGGGGCGCTTGTTCATCATGCCGCGCCAGTCGTCCTTTTCCCGATGGAATGGGGCTTTTTTGCGCCCTGCAGGCTCCCCTCCCTCGTCGGCATCGTTACACCTGACGGTGCGCCCCTTGAAGCGAATTCCCGTCAGTTGGAGCATCACCTTGCGGGCATCCTTTTCAGGCACTTCAAAGTAGGAGATGGTGTCGAGCAGGTCAATATGGCCCACCTCCTGGCGGCCTCCGACGTAGCGGTTCAGCGTCTGCATCAGCACGCCGGGGAAGAAACCATCCTTCTTGCCGAGGTTGATGAACAGGCGCTTGTAGCCCTTTGCAGCCTTGTTCTGTATTTTCTGTCGGTCGGTCTGCGGCTTCTTCTCATGCTTGTCGGCCACGGGCTTTTCTATCTCCGGCGCGTCGGCATAGTAGGCCAGGAACTTACCAAACTCGAGCGAGACAATCTTCTTGATGATTTCCTCCTTGTCAATGTATTCGAAGTAGCGGCTGATGTCCTGCATAAAGGGGGCTATCTCCTCGTCGTCGACGTCGGTCTTCACAATCTGGTCCATCACCTTGTATAGCTGCTTCTTGCAGATCTCCTCTGCGCTTGGTATCTCTGCCTCGACGAACTTCTTGCCAATCTCCTTCTCTATATTGCGGATCTTATGCTTCTCCTTCGTGTGGACAATCGAGATGCTCGTACCCTTCTTGCCGGCACGCCCCGTACGCCCCGAGCGGTGGGTGTAGTTTTCGATGTCGTCGGGCAGTCCGAAGTTGATGACGTGCGTCAGGTCGTCGACGTCGAGTCCTCGGGCGGCCACATCGGTGGCCACGAGCAACTGGACGGTATGCTGGCGGAACTTCTGCATCGTCAGATCGCGCTGCTGCTGCGACAGGTCGCCGTGCAGCGCTTCAGCATTATAGCCATCGCGAATCAGTTTGTCGGCCACCTCCTGCGTTTCCAGTTTCGTGCGGCAGAAGATGATGGCAAAAATCTTGGGATAGAAGTCCACAATGCGCTTCAGTGCCAGATACTTGTCCTTCGCCTGTACCATATAATAAATATGGTTCACGTTCTCGGCACCCTCGTTGCGCGAGCCGACGACGATGGTCTCGTAGTCGCGCAAGTACTGCTTGGCCACGCGCTCCACTTCGCGGCTCATCGTGGCCGAGAACATCAGCGTGGAGTGCTCCTCGGGCAGCGACTCGAAAATCTCGTTGATGCTGTCAGAGAAGCCCATGTTCAGCATCTCGTCGGCCTCGTCGAGCACGATGTTTGTCACATGCTCCAGATGTGCATAGCCGCGATTCTTCAGGTCGATAAGTCGGCCCGGTGTCGCCACGATAATCTGCACGCCCTTGCGGAGTGCGCGCATCTGCGGCTCAATAGCCGCCCCGCCATACACCGCCTCCACGTGGATGTCGTCCATGTAGCGGGAGAAGTCGCGCAGGTCGTCGGCTATCTGCAGACAAAGCTCGCGCGTCGGCGACAGGATGAGAGCCTGCGGGGCCTCTTCCCCACTCGCACTGGCAGGAGCTATGCGCTGTAGCAATGGCAAACCAAACGCCGCCGTCTTGCCCGTGCCCGTCTGGGCCAGAGCAATGACGTCGCGGCGTTTTTCTAACAGGTAGGGAATGACAGCCTCCTGCACAGGCATAGGTTGTACGAATCCCAATTCCTCAATGGCGCGGCGAATCTCTTCGCAGACGCCTAATTCTTCAAATGTCTTCAATCTATATATAAACCCTTTTTTAGAGCGGGTAGTCTTCGAAAGCGTAGAGCACCGTCGAGAGGTAGCGCTCGCCCGTGTCAGGCAGCAGCACGACAATGCGCTTGCCTTTGTTCTCGGGCCGCTTGGCCACCTCAGCGGCAGCAAAGGCTGCTGCGCCGCTGCTGATGCCTACCAGCAGGCCCTCTGTCTGTGCCAACTGACGGCCAGTACGGATGGCGTCGTCGTTATCGACGTCGAACACCTCGTCAATCAGCTCAGCGGCATAGGTCTTGGGAACAAAGCCGGCTCCGATGCCCTGAATCTTGTGCGGACCACTCTGTCCACCGTTCAGCACAGGCGAAGACTTCGGCTCGGCAGCCACTATCTTCACCGACGAATTCTGGCTCTTCAGGTATTTGGCCACACCAGAGACCGTGCCGCCCGTACCCACGCCAGCCACGAAGATATCAACCGTACCGTCGGTCTGGGCCCAGATTTCAGGACCAGTAGTGGCAAAGTGCTTGGCAGGATTGGCGGGGTTCTCAAACTGCTGCAGAATGACCGATCCCGGGATGCTTTCGCGAAGCTCCTCGGCGGCGCGAATGGCACCGGGCATACCGTCCTTACCAGGAGTCAGGCGCACCTCTGCACCGTAGGCCTTCACCAGATTGCGACGCTCTACGCTCATCGTCTCGGGCATCGTCAAGATGAGGTGATAGCCCTTGACGGCACTCACGAGAGCCAGTCCCACGCCGGTATTACCGCTGGTAGGCTCGATGATGGTAGCGCCCGGCTTCAGGATGCCCTTCTGTTCAGCATCCTCAATCATGGCCAAGGCAATGCGGTCTTTCACGCTGCCGCCAGGGTTGAAGAACTCGACCTTAGCGATAACAGGTGTGTCAAGGCCTTTTGACTGCGAGAATTTGTTGAGCTCAAGAAGAGGAGTATTGCCGATGAGCTCGGTCAGCTGTTTTGCTATATGTGCCATAATGTGATTTCTTATTGATGGATTGTGGTTTATTTGTGTGCAAAGATACTAAATTTAGAGTGAATTACCAAATTTCTTTGTAAAATTAGTCCTTAAATTTGTTCAAAGGCTTGTTCCAAGTCACTGATGATGTCGTCAATGTGCTCCGTACCGATGGAGAGGCGGATGGTAGCGGGCGTGATGTGCTGCTCCTCCAGTTCCTCGGGCGACAGCTGCGAGTGGGTGGTGGTGTAGGGATGAATAACCAGGCTCTTCACGTCGGCCACGTTGGCCAGCAGCGAGAAGATCTGCAGGGCATCGATAAACCGCCAGGCCTCCTCCTGACCACCCTTAATCTCAAAGGTGAAGATAGAGCCGCCGCCGTTGGGGAAGTACTTCTTGTAGAGCTGGTGGTCGGGATGGCTCTTCAGTGCCGGGTGGTTCACCTTGCCCACCTTCGGGTGGTTTTTCAGGAAGTCAACCACCTTCAGCGCATTCTCCACGTGGCGCTCTACGCGCAAGCTCAGCGTCTCGACGCCCTGAAGCAGGATGAAGGCATTGAAGGGCGACAGGGTTGCGCCAGTGTCACGGAGCAAGACGGCACGGATGCGGGTCACGTAGGCAGCAGCGCCTACTGCGTCGGCAAACACGATGCCGTGGTACGAGGGGTCGGGCTTGGCCAGCGTGGGGAACTTGTCGGGATTGGCCTGCCAGTCGAATTTGCCACCGTCGACGATGACGCCGCCTAACGATGAACCGTGACCGCCCAGGAACTTGGTGGCTGAATGTACAACAATGTCAGCACCATGTTCCAAAGGACGGATGAGGTAAGGGGTTCCGAACGTATTGTCGACGATGAACGGAATGCCATGCTTATGGGCTACGGCAGCCACACCTTCAAGGTCAAGCACATCGGAGTTGGGGTTGCCGAAGGTTTCGGCATATACTACTTTTGTGTTGGGCTGGATTGCGGCCTCCAGGGCAGCGAGGTCGTTGACGTTAACAATGGTGTTTGTGATGCCCTGAGTTGAGAGTGTGTGGGTAATGAGGTTGTATGAACCACCATAGAGATTGTCGGCAGCCACGATGTGATCGCCAGCCTGCACAATGTTCTGCAGGGCGTAGGTGATGGCGGCTGCACCAGAGGCGACAGCCAGACCAGCCACACCGCCCTCGAGGGCTGCCACGCGGTCCTCGAACACGCCCTGTGTCGAGTTGGTCAGGCGTCCGTAGATATTACCGGCATCGCGCAAACCGAAGCGGTCGGCGGCATGCTGTGAGTTGTGGAACACGTAGCTCGTCGTTTGATAAATAGGTACCGCACGTGCGTCGGTAGCGGGGTCAGCCTGTTCCTGGCCTACGTGGAGCTGAAGTGTCTCGAAACGATAATTTTTCTTTGTACTCATAATCTGTTCCTTTCTTTTGTTGATTGTTGTTTGATTTCTGGGTGCAAAGGTACGGCGTTTAGAAATATCCACCAAATTTTAAGCAGTAATTAGAAAATATGCCTGTGCCTGTTCGTTTTATAGAAGAATCTTCCAAGAAAGACTTTCTGGCGCCACCCAAATAGAAGATTTTTCTGTTTTTCACGCTCAAAGGCATAGGTCAGACCATTTTTTCGGTTTTTTTTAGTACCTTTGCACACAAAAAGAAAGAGGCATGGCTACAAATCAAGCAATCTTCAGCCGCTCACAACTGCTACTGGGCGAAGAGGCCATGGAGCGCATCGCCCAGAAACGGGTAATCATCTTCGGTGTGGGCGGCGTGGGCTCGTGGTGCGCCGAGGCGCTGGTGCGCACGGGCATCGGCCGACTGACCATCGTCGATGCCGACAAGGTCAGCACAACCAATATCAACCGCCAACTGATGGCCACCACCGAGACCGTCGGACAGCCGAAGGTCAACGTGCTGTGCCGGCGGCTGCTCGCCATCAACCCCGAAGCCGAGGTCAACGCACTGCAAAAAGTCTTTTCAGAAGAGACAGCCGAGGAGTTCGCCCTTGACAGCTACGACTATATCATCGACGCCATCGACTCGCTGAAGGACAAGGTGACACTCATCCTCCGGGCGTGCCAAACCGGCGCCCAGCTATTCTCGTCGATGGGTGCCGCCCTAAAGCTCGACCCGACGCGCATCCGCGTCGCGGAGTTCTGGAAGGTCGAGGGCGACCCGCTGGCCCGTGCCCTCCGCAAGAAATTCAAGCACCAGCAGCGGTTTCCCGAGAAAAAGTTCCTGTGCGTCTACAGCGACGAGCTGCTGCCTAACCTCGGCAAACAGCCCGACGCCGAGGAGCTGCAGCTGTTCAACAAGCCGCAGACCAACGGCTCGCTGGTCCACATCACGGCCATCTTCGGCATGACGCTGGCCAGCCTGGTCATTCAGGACGCTGCGAAGGCTTAGTCCTCCTTCACGATAGGATAGAGCTCGATAAACTCACCTTGGTGGCTTTGGCCATCGTTAATCAGCTCGGCAAACTTCTGTCCTACAGTTTCAATGTCGTGGAAGCCCGGCAGCGACATGTTGCCATTGAGATCAGTGGTCGTGGGCCCCGGATGGACCGAGAAGATTTCCACGACATTCTCAATGGCCATCACCCCCATCATCGCATTCTGGGCGGCCTTGCTGGCGACGTAGGCCAGCGGGTGCCAGTAGGGGCTGATTTCCGAGGGCACGGTAATGTTGGCAACGCGGCCGCCGTTGTTGCTCAGCAGGGGTATCAGCGCCTTGGTCAGGGCGAAAGTGCCTACAAAGTTCACGTCGAGCGTCTCGCGGATGACGTCAATCTCCGTATGCAAACTGTCCACACTCATGTCGCCGGGAATACCGGCATTGTTGACGAGAAGCGTTAATTGAGGATAATTCTCCCGGATTTCCTTCGCGCCCTGTTCGATGCTGGCAAGATCCTTCAGTTCGATGTTCACCCAGCCCTGTACGTCGATGCCCAGAGCATTCAGCTCGCCGACGGCCTTCTCTGCACGGTGCTCATCGCGCGCACCAATAATGACTTTCCAGCCGCTCAGGCCGAGATGTTTTGCAATGCCAAAACCGATGCCTTTGTTGGCACCCGTTACAAATACAGTCTTTTCCATTTGTCTAGTTCAGTTTGTACGTTTTGCGGCTGCAAAGGTACACATTATTCGTGAATTAAGCATGCTATCGCCATTTTTTTTTATAGAATATGTGGTAGTTTCACAGAATTTCCGTACTTTTGCAGATATAAGAGACCGAAAATAAAAAAAGACAAAAGATGAAGATTTGCGTTTTTTGTTCTGCCAACGAGCAGATAGACCCCGACTTCTTCAGTGCAACGGAGGAACTGGGGCGTTGGGCCGCCGCGAACGGCCACGTCATCGTCTACGGCGGCGTCAACCAGGGACTGATGGAGTGTCTGGGCCGCGCAGCCCAGGAGGCCGGCGGCCGCACCATCGGCGTGGTGCCCACCATCGTCGAGAAGACGGGACGCACGAGCCAGTATGTGGAAATAGTAATTCCCTGCGACAACCTCACCGACCGTAAGCAGCTGATGATGGACCAGGCCGACCTGTTCGTGGCGCTGCCCGGCGGCATCGGCACCCTCGACGAGGTTTTCACCGTGGCCGCCTCGGCCACCATCGGCTACCACCAGAAGCCGGTCATCCTCTACAACCTGAAAGGATTCTGGAACCCGCTCATCGCCCTACTCGACGACCTCGGGCAGCGCGGCATGGTGCGCGGCGAATGGCGGCAGTACATCCGCGTGGCCACGTCGATCGACGAATTGCAGCACTGGTTGTGAATCACAGGAAACACCCTACACTTCCGACACTTCCTACACTTGTTGAATTTTCTTAGGTGTAGGAAGTGTCGGA
>JAEEGF010214301.1_pt1 | contig 11348 bp, 17 predicted proteins | sample 9134171 | NCBI WGS metagenome assembly JAEEGF01 (sample SAMN16246542, study PRJNA631951) | gut metagenome | biome: gut microbiome; feature: rumen; material: AP-attached | host: Bos | place: Iran: Karaj | collected 2018-10
TGACCTCCTCCCATCCGTTGGTGCCTGGAACACGGATGTCGCCGAAATCATATCCGTTGGGTTCGAGGCATTTGAAACAGGCGTTCGCGAACTTCACGACATTACCGGGCTAATAGGTGCCTACCTGCAAATACAATGGGACACTATCCTCGTCGTCGACAACGACCTCTTCCCAATAGGCCAATGCAGCAGGCACTTTACAGCCATTGATGGTGCGCAAAGCCTGTCGCACATAGCCGTCGTACAGGAAATAACTGCCGACCGGATAGGTAATCTGCCTGTTGTACGGCAGAATCTTCTTTCCTTCTTCGAGAACTTTTTCAATCTCATAGTTCTCTGTCAGGTACTCGATGATTGAGAACTCGGCAGCTTCCTCTGCATTGATGAAGTTCTCTTCGTCGTCTCTCGTCATTTGCGAAAGCGCCGTTTCCGTAATCAGTCCTTTGTAATCGTTTTTGTTGAGAAATCTTCTGTACATTAGAAATCGAATTGGTTATAGACTGGGGCGTCGACCGTCTCGATGCCGGTGCTTCCTCCTCCCAACTGGAACTTGCTCCAACTGGTTCCGAGAAAATAGCACAGCACATAATCAAGACAATCGGACAAGTGCCCGTATTTTTCGTATTTGGTGTTTGTCTTCGGATCCGTCACCTTGGTCTTGTTCTTCGTGCCGTCAGGGTTTTTCTTTTGGTTGATCATGTCCTCGGCCAGTCTTCGGCACCTCATGTCAATCAAGATGCTCCAACCGTCAAACCCTGTCAGCAGTGCATTGACAAACTCAAGTCTTGTCACAACAGGCGGCTGCTTGCTCAGGAGTTTGAGCTGCGGCCTCAAGGTGGTGTTCCTCATGTTGTTCATGATGATGGTGAAGTTGTTTGTCCCAGCCTCGGTCTGCGTCGAGCGGGCCAATCCTGCCGGGTCGCCAGTAATGACAACGCCTCCCAAGTGGTTCTCTCGGACAAACTTGTCCCTGACTTTCATCGAAAGTCTCGGCGTGTTATTCTCCTTATCCTCCTGCTTGCCAAGTATTTCCTCAAGAATATACACCTTCCTCTTCTCATAGTCTATCTGAACGGATAGAGAACCCATGTATGGAATCACGTTAAAGTCGAAACAGATGATAGCGGGCTTCAACGGGTCATAAACGCGCTCTTTCAGGTTCGAGACCAAATGCTTCTCTCCGTCGAAGTTCCAATAGGCCGCTGAAACATTCGTGTCTGTGAAATCCCAGTTTCCATACTTCAGGCGCTCTCTTGTCGCCTTGTCCTTAATCTTGTTCAGGTTTGCCTCATAGATTTGCCTGAAGCCTATATCGGGATTGTCATATAGAGAGAATCTGACAAACACGTCCGTCTCGCTGCATTCAACAGGGTTGCCGTCATCGTCTTGAACAAACCTCGACCTTACCCATGTCATGCAAGGGTTGGTTGTCATAAGCAGACGTGGTGTCTTGAAGGTCTCATGGGTCCTCCATCTGATACGGGAGGAAAGAACCTCGACGGCCTTCTCACAGATTTCACTGACCTCATCAATGAATGCTATCGTGTATTCGGAAGAACCAAGCCTTTCAAAATTTGGGTCTGATGGCAGGTCTTCCAATTCTTTCAGCAAGATGACAGAATCATTCCAGAACGTCACAATGCCCTCAAGCATGTTAATCTTGTAGTTCTCCCCCTCTTTCAACCCCCAACTCTTCATCACCGTCTTGATGGTGTTGAACGTGGATTCCTTCAGCGACTTGATGGTCTTACGGGCGACCACGGCACGGATGTTCTCGAACCGCATACAACTGCTCACCAACCAGCAACTTCCAATGAATGACTTACCGCCACCGGCTGCACCACCTCCCAGGATGGTCTGAGGAAGATTGGTTGTCCCGCAAACCTTGCAATGTGGCTTGTATTGAGGATGGCCCTCCCTGTCATACCCGACAAAGACATTCTCGATGCTGCCATCGCTTCCGCAGTGCGGACAATGGTCTGGTTGCAAATAGTTCCACAACTCGTACTGCCTTTCCGACGGTGCGAAGTCTATCTGCAAGTTTCCAGGGTGTCTGAGACTGTTGGCCATTGTCCTACAAATTGAAAGCGTACCTAACAGGGCACGCTTTCGTTAAAGATATTGATGAAAAAAGTTACAAAGAGTTGTAAATCTTCTCAACCACCGTCCAGAAGTCGTCCGTGTTCTCCTGTTCTGTCAGTTTCTCACAAGACTTCTTCAGGAAATCAAGTTCATCGGCGGTGAAGCTCACTTCGAGCGGTTCCGCCATGTCTTTCTCGTTGTCCCAGGTGATGATCCCTCTCTCTTGGTCCGTCTTGATGTTGAAGTGTTCCTTGTCTTCATCGGTGATGGCGACCTTTTTGGTAATGGATTTCTTCAAGTTGAACTCCAGAAACGTGCCGGTCCTGGGCATGATGTTCGGGAAATAGATTCTGTCTTTAATGTGTAACTGCATAATATTTAAGTGTTGGTTTATTATTTGAATAGGCCAGACTTCGTTTTGAGGTTTGCCGAAATCGTGTTTTTATTTCACTAAAACGATACTTCTCGACACACTCACGCCGAACATCGGCTGCTGTGAGTAGGTGTAACCTGCATAAGGCTCTATTTTCCATTTGTCAACAGTCACGGTTGCCCGTGCAAAGACATAGGGGTCGAGTTGATTCCATTGGTGGTTCCCGACCCCAAAATCAACGGTCAGCCGTGGGGTTTTGAAGACCTCGTAGGGCTGCTTGATAATCTGCGTAGTATGGTGCTTGTAGGCAATGACAGAATCAATCTTGGAGTCGTAACCGCTGTGATAGATGTCGCAAACGCTGTCAATGTGGGTAAAGTGCTGCTCGTATGTCAGGACCGCCCAAGTCGAGTCAACGCTGGGCTTTTCTTCTCCTGGAACATAGAGCGGCACTTTCATCACTTTGGTAAACACCTTCTTCACCGTGTCGGGCGGCGAAGGAATATAGGTCGTGTCCCAATGGTCAACCGTCACCGTGTCGGCCACAGGCGGCGTAATCCGTCTCTCTCTCGCCAACCAACCAACGGAGAAACTTGCCGCAATCAGCACGCAGGCAACGGCCAATGCCGCAAACGCTATCTTTATCTTCCCCGTCATTTTATGTTGCAGCTTACGTTAGTGATTACGCCCGGCTTTGTGTCGTTGGCATCAGGTTTCTCCTTGATGTACTCCAACTCGTCTATGTAAGCCCAGCGCTCCCAAGGGCGGTCTTTGAGTCTGGTCTTGACAACACCAAACCTGTGGCCACGGGCCTCAATCACCCAACCGCCGCCAATATACACACCGACATGCCCGTCCATGAAGACCAACACACCGGGCACTTCTGGTAACGACGAAATGGTACTGCCTTTGCGTGTCGAGCGTCTGTATTGCGCATCAGCAGACACATCTGGAAACACCTTACAATACTCATAATCGGTTGAGTCTGCACCCTTGGTCCAGAAATAGCCCTTCACAAGCCCGATGCAGTCATGGACTTTTTTGCCATACTGCTTTGGAAAGTCGCTTGCGGTGTAATACTTCGGATAAGCCTTCTTGCGGTTCTCATGCAGGGCCTTGGTAGCAAGCTGGCCGAATGTACCATACCAATAAGGTCTGCCCAATTGTCTTTTCGCGTATTCGACAAGACCGATGTTGTTCTTTTCACCGTTCATTACACTATTTTTTTATTTACTCATACGATTCGTTTTCATAACTTCCGTCCTCAAATTGGCTTCCTGCGCTTGCTGTATTGGCCGCCTGCGCTTTTACTGCTGCCATAAATGCGTCTTTGAATGTCTTACTTTCGAGCAATTTTGTAATAAGTTCTCCAGCCTCACTAAAGTCTTTCTTCGTCTTTTTGTCAGCTTTCTCTTTTATGCTCATTATCTCAACAACAAGCAGGTAAATACCGACAAGGCAAGTCACCACCGGAACACCTGTGATGACATTCAACCGGAAGAGCTCAAACAGACGTGAGAAATAGAGCAACATGTCAACCCCTGCGGCGACGATAACACCTCCTTCGTAAGTGATGAATTTCGTGAGTGTGCGCTTCAAGGCCCATGAAGATCGGATTTCACCTCTTATCTTTGCCTTGTGTATTCCGCTAACGAGATCTACCATCATCGCAAATAACACAATGACGCAGGTCATTCCTACCACCATCGTCATTGATTTAATAGTCATCCAATCCATTAATTCTCGATTATTTCATTATGAATATTGATTCGTAAGGTATAAACCATTCTTTCTCCCCAAGGAAAGTCTCGTCAATCAACGAGGCCCAGCACCCAAGTATCACTCCTTCCTTCGAATAGACCGGCTCCGTCACTTCCATCTTATGGTTCAACAGAGGCTCCATGCGCATTTCTGACAATCTCTTCGACGGTATCACGACGATGATGTCATTCTCCATCATTGGCCAATCTCCTCTTTCTGTTTCGTGCCTGCGGGTACTATGACGTTGAACGTGATGTTGCCGCCGCTTTCGTTCTTTATCTTCAGCTCGGCATCGTGGCCGCCTTCCTTGAGTCCATTCATATCCATCAGCAACTTCATTGCACTCACCGCAACGCCACGGCATGACGATGGCGGCATCAGGTTCCCGTTCCTGTCTTTGGCGCCTTCGCAATGAGCCATTTCATACGCTATGCTCATGAGCGTCGTGTTCAGGAACTCCTTCATGTACTTCGTTCTGTCGTAACAAAGATTGCTGATTTCGGAAAGGTAGCGTTGCACTTCCGGCCTCGACAGAAGTATGTGTGCCTTCATGCCAGACAATGGGTCTTTGTCGTCGCCGAATGCCTCTTCATAGCATTTCACGGCATGGCCTGCGTATTGGCCTACGGCAAACAACTCGCAGAATTTCTGTTCGCGATCGTTAAGTCCGACTGGATTTGGCGACACAACTGATGAGTCAACTTCAGCACTATTTACAGGTATGATTTCATGGTCTGGCATACGCTTTCCTTTCTGCTTACAAATAGTGGCAAACGGTGTTATTCGGTTTTTCTCTTTCCCAACAATTCCTCAAGCATCATCTTCTTGAACAAGTCGCCGATGGCCGCCGATGCGACCTCTATATCCTGCAACGATTTGAGGTATTTGAAATTGAAACTGACACGGAGATCATAGCCTGAGATTTCCGCAAGCGGTTCTTCGATTTCTGGATTCTTAACCTGCAATGCGACCACATCGCTGATTGATTTGAATTGCACGATGGGCTCGTCCTTCAATTTGTTTTCTTCTTCCATAGTGTCATTTTTTGTTGCTGTCGATAATAAGATTACCCTCCCTGTCGATATGCTTTCGCAGGAACTTCCTCGCATTGAACACCCTGGTCTTAACCGTGTTGATGTTATTCGATTCCAGTTCGCCTGATTCGTTCAGGATCTTCGCGATTTCCTTGAGTGAATAGCCTGACATCTGCATTTCAAATGCCTTGCGGTGTATTTGCGGCATGAGGTCAAGTGCAATGGATATGCCGTCATGGTAGTCGCTGTCGCAGCAAGCCATTTCGCAAGGCTTTTCTTCACAATCAGCGCCGTTGCCATAAACTGAGTCGATGTCAGAAAAGGAATTGCCATACTGCAATCTCCTCTTGTTTACCCCGAACACATACCTTTTCGTGACGATATGGAGCCATGTCTTCAGGTCTCGGCTCTCGTCGTATGTCTCGATGTAGATGTAGAGATTAAGCAAGACTTCATTGAAATTCTCGTCGACATCCTGCCGTGAGGCGGTGTAACGCTCACACAATTTCCTGATGAAATCGTAGTTGGGCATCACATATTTGTCGAAAAGTTCTTTCTTCTTGTCGGAATTTGGCCTGATGGGATTCTCATGGCCACATTTGTTCATTAAGTTTTCATTGCCTATTCAACATAAAAACTATACGAATCAAATTGTAGGGCAAAAGTACAATTTTATTCGATTATCTGCAACTTTACGAAAACTTTTCTGTATCAATGCTTTAGCTTATGCGTAACGCACCATGCCTTCTTGCTTCTCAGGCCGTTTTTCCGATAGTCCATCAACGCTCTCCTGAAGCATACGGTCTTGAAGAAATTATTCCCAGAGAGGTATCCCAACTTTTCGATAAGGTCGGCTGACGGCGCTTCCTTTGCACCGCATGAGTCGACTATCAGCGCAAACTCGATTGGCGCATGATAGCGCATGAGATAGCCGAGCCTGATTTCCTCAAACTTCTTCCTTCCTGGCTTTCTTCCTTTTCTTGACCGGCTCTTCGGTTTCGCTGGTTGCGACAGGTTCTTCTGTTGCGACGGTTTCGCTTTCACTCTTGACTTCATGAGTCTCGTTTTTCACTTCCATGCCTTTCGGTTGGGCATCGTAGAGGTTTCTGTGTACTTTGAACATTATACCATGTAATTGAAAGATACTATTAAATTGTTTGTCACCACGTTTTCCGAAACAAACCTGTTCAGCACTTGTGCCACTTTTGTCCCGGCAGTGATTTTAATGACAACCACATTCTGCCTGGATGCGTTGCTCCCTGTGTAACACAATGTAACAATTACATCATACACTGGCGCTTCAACTTCAATCGGGAGTTGGAACACCTGTGATCCATCGGTTCCTGGCGATACGGTTCCATATACACTGACAATCCTTCCCCATTGACGGGCGTGCATCGTTCCTCCGTTGAAGTCTATCCATCCGGTGTCAACTAATGAAAAAGAATGAGTGTGATCAACTGCTGCGGCTCCGATGTTTTCCCTTACCTTCCGCTTGTTATCATCAGTTGTCGCCATGTCGGCAAGGAATTGCGACAGACGAGCATAGCGGTTATCGGCTGTCGTCTGGTGCATCGCTCCAATCTGGCCACACAACACCTGTGCGGTATTGCCTCCTGTGATGAACTGTGACAATCCGTTCGTCAGTCGGGCGTATCTGGCATCGCATTGCGATTGAGTCATACCGCCTGTGGGTGCGTCGCCATATACCCAATCGGGCAACGAAGATTTCAAGACATACTTTTCCGACAACAAAACACCACCCTCTTTGATCGCAGGCCCAATATCAACGAAACTCTGCCCGGTGATATTAATATTGCCGTTGCCGTTCGCCAGCGACAATGTGTTACCTGAGCTGATTCCGAATGTCGCGACAACACTGTTGCTTGCGTTCTTGAAATTCAATGTCTTGAGCGCTACGGCATTGGCATTGACCGTACCGGTTGCCGAAAAATCCCCCGTAAGGCTCAAATTGCCAAGAATGGATTGGTTTGACTTCGAGAGCAACACACAGTTGGCACCGAAGAAAGCGTCTTTGAGACGGAGGCCGCCAGAACTGGTCAGCCTGATGGACTGTCTGGCCGCGTTGGTCAATGGATCGTTGCCGGAAGGAACGGAAGTACCCAAGGCACATCCGTATATGTTCCTGCCGACTTTGTTGCCGCCGGTGACGTACTCAATCGACTCGGAGTAGTTATTCTCATAGATATAGCAAGGGAAACTGACACCAGTCGCACCGTTGAAACGGCGTATCTTTTTGTTGATATAGACATATCCTTCCGAAACCGTCGAGCCAGAGACTTCGCAACCTGATATGATGAAGTTCTCGCAGCCGTCATAGATACTCACAAACGAAAGCGCGAGGTCCTGAAGGTTGATGAGGTCGTCAGCGTATGTGTAACGCCCGCCGTTTTGTGCGCTAAATTCTTTCATTGTCCTTGATAGATTATATTGTATGTCTTGCTTGCAAGCCTGTATCTTTCAATCCAGTACCGAAGCTGCCTGTCGTACTCCGAATGTGATATCAACGATTCGTCCGTCGAAGGGGCGTGAACGACGAAACTGTAAGCCACCGGGACGATGGTCTCGTTGCTGAAATAGAAAGCAGGGTTGTTGATGCTGCCTTCGTTTTTGTTGTACAAAGCCGTGTCATTGACATTATCCGACTGCAAATACAGAGGAACGCCCGTTGTCGTTTCGTGGCTTATGACGATTCTGTCGTTGGGGTCGACAAAATACCTTCCGAATTTCCTGTTGAGGAACCATTCGAACTTGAATATCTGTGAGGTCATTGAGGCTTCTATGCGCGTTTCCTTGGCCCATTCCACAAAGGCATCGTTCAATGCCTGCAAAGGGCTTACAAGGGCTTGCAGATACAGAATCAACCTTCTTCCGCCGATGTAGTGCGGCACAAGTTGGTTCACGAGCCTGTCGAATCCTATGCTGTACCTCATATCTCTTCCTCTTCAAGTGTTATCGAATCGGCCCATAGCGGGAACTGTTCCTCCAACCCCTGACCGTTGCTTTGCTTCACATACCCCGCTTGTGGGATGAAATACCTTTCAACTTTCTTCATGTAGACAGGTTCCTCGCGTTCGTCAAGGTCCTGCACGACAAGCTGGTTCTCGTTGTCGTACTGCGCTATGTAGATGCCTTCACCTTCGGCCTCGTCAATCCTGACATCCTTCACATGCTCTGCCTTCTGTATGGCATCGACGATTTTCTGCACATACACAACGCCGTCGAATGGCAGGTTGGTAACAAATTCGTTGATTGACGCGACAATGCCTTCGCGTACCGCATCGGCGCTTTCAAGGCCGTCATAGTAGACCGTCAACCGTGGAATCAGTATGTCGCCCTCTCTGCTCTCCACGATGGCATGTGTCCCGGCAAACGAGATCTGCCTGATGTACGACTTGATGGCCATCAGTTCCGCATTGTCGACCGGTCTGTATGCGCCCGGCTCTCCTGTCGCAATCTTCAGATGCAGTTTCTTGTCGAGGAAGTTCTCTTCCTCCACCTCGGAATAGCTCGCCCTTGTGACCACACGCTTCGACTCGTCAGTGTTAGCGTATGAGAACTGCGTCCCTTCCTCATTCATCTGCAACGTGTCGCCACTCTGGTATTTCAACAGCGCGTTCACATAATAGGCTCCTGTCCCGTTGATGCGGTACTGCATGTCCTTGGCCAAGTCGACCTTGAACACGTCAATCAGGCATTCGAAAGTCCAGATGCAGGCCGCAACCACCCAGGTAAATGCGTCCATAACCGACATTTTCGAGCTGTTGTGGAACTCGGTCAGCTCAAGATACTCGTCGCGCTTCTCTTTTGCCTCGTTGTATATTGCTGTCAGTGTCCTTGCCATATCAGTCTTCGATGTATGTAATTGTCGTCAAGTTTTCAAATAACAATAGTCCGTCAAGCGGGTATTTGTTTTTGTGGCAGCGAAACTCATTGACCTCAACAGGGCGCAGCGTATAGATGGCGCCTGGTATGCCTTCCGCGTCAAACATGCCGAGTTGGAAGTCGCCATGCACCTTCACGCGCCGCTTCTCCACCTTGTTGTCGAACCAATGTTCAAGACGCACATCGGAGGTGAGTGCCACCTCTTCCAACGGCGAATTGTCGCCCCAGTCCACAATCATCGTCCCCGTGCCGGAAACGGCAAACGAAATGCTGTCGGCCTCATTGTCGGCAATGGCAAAGACAAACACAACAGGCTGGTCGGTGCTCTTGTGATAGACGTGACGCTCACCGTTAGCGGCAAGATAGCCGCGCCTTTCAATCACCGACACAATGCCTTCGTTGGTCTTATAGAAATCATGGTATTCAAGCTCCATGCCTGGCTTCAGTTCGGTTCTCAAGGTGAGCCAGTCGTTGCTGATAAGCAGGTCAAACAGACCTTCGATGCTGCCGTACAGCATGATTGCCACATCGAAGATGTTCTGGTTCGTCTTAACTTTATATTTCGCCATGATTATTCGGAATCTACAAAGGTTGTGTCAAGGTCAAGGTAAAGGTCTTTCGTGTTGTAGTCGTATGAGGCGTTCATCACCGTCACGCCGTCGGCCACAAACTCGCGCTGTAGTATCTCCGTGAGATTCGTGTATTCAATGTTCGAGTTGGTCCACCTGACCAATCCGACACCTGTCACCGGATAACGGTAGTTGTTGGTTGGCACACACGCCAGCAGCATCTTTCCGTTCTGCGTGTTGGCCTTTGCGATATGGAAATCCAAGTCGTCCGCATCATACAACATCGCGTCGCCATCCGTCAGCCTGACAAACAAGGCTCCTTCCGACACAAGCATGAGTTGCGATGCGTAAGCGTCAGCCGCTTCGCCGCCATACAATCCGACCTTTGCAGCGAACCAATAACTTCCGTCTGATTGGTTGTCGAGATAGGATTCCGATTCTCCAGTCCTGATGCGGACTTTGAACTTCTTGTATTCAGGCGTGTAGGGAATGGCAACGCACAGTCCTTCCCTCCTCAGCGTTTCACCTGGGATGTATGAAGGAACTAAGATCTCGCCATAGATGCAATCTTGCTCCCCGTCCTGGTTCTCAACCCATTGGAACGGATAAACTGCATACTTCCGTGTGCTTCCAAGCACCACGTCGCATGTCGACTGTCTTACTTCAATATCCTCTCTCATTTATTGAAAATAGATGTTTTGCCTCCAAACATATATTGTGTATATTGCGATTATTTTGCCATAATCCGAATAATTACACTGAAACAATATTCTCAACACCAATATATTGTACCGTCAACTTGCCTTTTGTAGGGGAAGAAGCCGACGCGCATGGCCATACATACCCGTTAGGAATGATTGTCAGCGACGACACAAGATTGCCAGAACTTAGGTAAACGTAACCTTCAAAATAACACGGTACGTCTGGACTTGCATTTCTGACTTGCGGCAACGAAACCCAAGTGTTGACCAATGTTGTAGGATTTTCAGCCCCGTTCGCGGTCGCTTGCAACAACACTTGCGCTTGCGACGCATAATCGCCAGTGTTCCCTGTGGCAAGCGTGAACATGGCTGATATTTTGTAAAGTCCGACTGCGGATATTTGATTCGGAGAAGTCGGATCCATAGTCTCAGTACGTTGAGTGCTAAAAGAGACATCGTTTAACTCCTTAATCCACACCTGTTTTGCTGACGATACCATATTGTGTTCGGCGATGTAAGTAGCCCAATCCACAAGTTTCGTGCCGTCATAGTAATACAGCGTGTGGTTCTCCTCCAACTGTATCGTATAATCACTGGTTCCGTTTGTCTTACCTAAGTAGATGTAAAAGTCTCCTGCCTCCAAGTCATCCGAAGTCACTATGATCTCCGTATCGTTACCTTCCTTGTAGAATGGCGACCAATACCCGTCGTTGTCCAATGTCACCCTGAGAAACACACTACTTCTTTCTCCACCTTCAAGATGAATATTTGAGCCTGTAACGGCCGTATATCTCACATCCACAGATTCGTGCCTCACATAGTACTTTTTATTAGTATAAGTGCCGTTCCCTGACCAAGCCTGACTATCAGAGTGATAGTAGATTGGGCAACCGATTGGGAACTTCGCATTATAATTAGGTAA
>JAEEGF010248369.1_pt1 | contig 11346 bp, 9 predicted proteins | sample 9134171 | NCBI WGS metagenome assembly JAEEGF01 (sample SAMN16246542, study PRJNA631951) | gut metagenome | biome: gut microbiome; feature: rumen; material: AP-attached | host: Bos | place: Iran: Karaj | collected 2018-10
AGCCTAAGGATTGACAAATGGGCGCGCGCGAGTTAGCCCGCGCGCCAATGAAAAGTTGTTTTTCGGTTGTTCAAGTTGTTTTCATTACAAAGGGGGCTCGGTGAAAAAAAGAGATGCGCCCAAAAATTTGCGTACCGTGAAATGTTTGGCCGGAGCAATAACTGGGAAAGCCGCCATCTTGGCGGCGCGCGGCCGCCGATGGAACGGCGGCCCTACCGTGGGGTACTATCAAGGGGCGGCGCCGTAGACGCGCACCCAGTCCACCCACATGCCCGTCTATCGGGCCGCACTTACCGCAGGGCGTTGCGGCCGCGCATCGCGTCCGGCACCTCGTAGCCCAGGATGGAGAGGATGGTCGGCGCCGTGTCGGCCAGCAGGACGGGTTCGACGAGGCGCTTGCCCTTCACGGGCGCGCCCGAGACGACGAACGGGATCTCGAAGCAGTTCAGGTTCGCAAGGCCGTGCTTCGTCCCCTCGCCGCCATGGTCGGCCACGAGCATGAACACCGTGTCGTCCCACATCCCGGCTTTCTTCACGCCCTCGACGATGCGGCCGATGTTCTCGTCCACGCGCACGCAGGCGTTCGTGAACTTCTCGCTGCCCCAGCCATAGCCGTGGCCGAGCGAATCGACCTGTCCCTGGTAGAAGAGGATCAGCTTCGGCTTGTGCGCGAGCTGTTTCAGACCCTCGTCAATCACGCTCTTGTCGCGCGGCGGGTATTCATCGCGTCCAGGACCGGGAAAGTGCCGCGCGAAGCTCGCCGCGTTCGTGTTCTGGCAACGACCGATGCCGTCCCACGTGAAGAGCGTCGCCGTATAGGCGGAGGGGTCTTGCCGACGTATCTCGCTGAAGACGCACGGCAGCCTGCCGCCCTCCAGCGCGGCGGGCGGCGGCGGGACATCCGGCTTCGCGCTGTTCCAGTTGCGGTAGCCGTGCACCTCCACCACCGTGCCGAAGAACGCCGTCGCCCAGTTGATCGCCGACGACGTGGGGTACGAGTCGCGGCCCGTCGCGTACAGTCCGCCGTCGCGCAGCGCCTTCAGGTTCGGCATCTTGTCCCACGGGATCCACCGCGCGCCGAATCCGTCCACGCCGACGCCGGTTGGCAATGGTGCATTTTAGCAACTTTGTTATTCTGTTTCGTCCCAAAGTAAATACCACTGAGTAGTGACATCTACACTATCCGCCTTCAACGCGAGCTCCCCTCTCGTAGGGATATCGTCAACGGTCGCACGACATCTGACTATAAGTGGCAAAAATCGGCACGATAAAGAAAAGAGTCTGACGCGCACAAATGGGAAGCCGGATACCGTTTCGCAATCGTAAATCTGACGTTAGCTTGCCATATTTCGCGAAATGCCGCCTACCGCGCCACGCCGCAAGGGTCTGTCCCCACGAATTATTCCATCCCATTGTGAACAGGCAGAGGGGGATTTTGAACCACAGGGAGGGGATTTATGAGCCAGCCAAAGGGGAATTATGAACCATAGGGCGGGGAATTATGAGCCACAGGGCGGGGAATTATGAGCCACAACGAAGGAAATGGTTAGCCGCATGAAAGGGAATTATGAGCCACATGGGACAGAATCATTAGCCTTTAGGGATCTCGGCAGCTTGTAGAGGATGGTAAAGATTTTGTCGGTAGGGCGCTTCTTGACGTGGCAAAGCTCGATGAAACCGCTGTTCCGAAGAGATACTACAATCCTCTTGAGCGATGAACGGCTGATGTTCAGCTTTTTCGCAAGGGGCCCAAGTTGAGGCGCGACGAGCAAGGTGGTTTTGTCCATCCTGCTTTCAAGGTCGCACATCACCTGCTCGGGAAGCTCTGCCGGCAATTTTGGAGGTCTTCCTCTCGGTCGTCCTGTAGCCCTGTGTTTCATGGCGCAAATTTTAGCATAACTTCCCCGTGATGGCGCATCTCAAAGCAACAATTTACCGAATCCGCGCCACTTCGGCAAAGAGCCGCCGAGACGGCGGCTCCCCATAACAGCCGCGCCAAACGCCGTCGCTGGGCGCGACCGTATGGCGAGCCGCCATCTTGGCGGCTCACGGCCTCCGATGGAACGTCGGCCCTACCGCGCATTGCGCCGGTCAGCATACACGGCGGCCTTGTCGCGGTAGGGACGGCGTTCCAGCGCCGTCCGCATGCAACTGGGGACAAGACCCTTGCGCGACATGCTTATGGCGTTTGGTTTCCTTCGCCTATTTCTTTGGACTGAGGATGGCTACGAGGAACGAACGGGGTGGAAGTTCAGCCGGAAAGGAAATGACGGCATCGGTGCGGTTACTGTCGGTAATGCGACAGGACATGACGGTTCTTCCGTAGAGGTCGCAAACAAAGGGCGCCGGCTCGTCGGAGTCGTTCGCCATCATTATGGCCGAATCCAGTTCTCCTCCTGCCGCCACCACATGCAAGCGATTGTTTCCGGAAACCTGCACGGCGACCGCCGTGCCACGTTTTCGCAGTTCGTTAAATGCGGCAAATGCATAGTATGCCTTGTGCGGCTTGTAGGTGAGGGGATTGAAGAGGGGAGAATAGGAGCCTACGTCGCACCTCGCGTCATAGATTTCCGCGTCCGATACCGGGCCATTCTGCAAGAGCAGCAACACCGACGCAATTTCGGCCGCCTGGCTGGAAGTGCCCAACACATCGCCACCTCCGCCGGTGTGCCATTCGTTGAGTGACATCTCCGTGTCCTTGAACCCGTATGCGTCGAGCGTTCGGCGGCAGTAGTCCATCTGCCGCACAAGAAACGCGGGTTTGTCATAGAAGTGGAAAGAGAAGAAATCAAGCGGCATATTCTCGGCGCGTGCCTGATAGAGAAAGTTGGTGAAGCAATCCATGAAGTGATTCACGCGCGCTGGATCGTTCTTGCCCCACGAGCTGCCGACGCCGTAGAACCCGCTGCTGCCATATCCGCCGATCTTGAGATGGGGGAACTTCCCCTTGAGGTGCTTGGCGGTGACACCGTAGAGACGCACATACTCGGAGAACGGCGCCCGCCACATCGGCTGTTCGCTTATGGTGGGCATGTTGTCAGGCTCGTTCCATACCTCCCAGTGGGAGATGGAGTGGCGATACCCGTTCGCCCAGCCCTCGGTGTAGTGCCGGATCACATGTTCACAGATGCGCGCCCACTTCGCGAAATCCTTTGGCGGATAAATCCTCAAGGGCGGATACCCGTTCCCCGCGAAATTCTCAATCGTCACGCCCAAGCGGAAGTATGGTTCTACGCCATTGGCGACCAGCGCGTTCAAGAGCGAATCCGTATAGGCGAAACGGTAACTGTCCTGATCGTTCTCGTCAGCGTCGAAATCGGGGAAGAGGTTGGGAATGTCCACGTACAGGCCGCCGCCCAGCCATCCTCCGACATCATGCAGGCGGGAATACGGTATACTTGCTTCCTTGAGATAATGCATCATCGACCAGCTGCCGAGTGCGCCGATCATCGGTGGCTGCCCTACGCCGTTTACCGGCTTCACAGGACCGATGGCCTTCTCGAAATCAATGACAACCTCTGCCGTCTGCGCACCAACGGCGCACGTCATCGCAAAACTGACGTACGAAAAAACATGCCGCCAAATGAATTTTCCGTCTGACATTATCATCTCCCTTCGGCACTGGCGCGTGCGGCGTCTAGAATCTCCTTGTGGACCGCGCGCAGGAAGTCATAGTCGAACTTTACGATTGCGCGGTCAAACGTCACACATCCGCCGCCTTCCCAGAACTGGTCGATCGCCTCCGTGTAGACGCTTCCGCCCAACCCCTCCCGAGCCATCTTGACGAGTTCCCGCGCGTAACCCTCGTACTGCTTGCGGTTGCGTTCGCGCCACGTGCCGCCTTCCACCGATACCGGTGTCCATTTCCGCCCCTTGATGTCCTGATAGTGGCCCGTCAGGCACGCCCACGATCCTCCGAATTCGCCTGTGATCGTCACGCGCTTCGCGTTTGGCGGGCACATTTTCGGGTCAGGATAGTTGTGGCAATCTATCACGTCGCACGACGGCATTGGATCGTTTGGCTGTGTCCATTTGGCATAGTCCTGAGCGACGCCACCTTCGTAGTCGTTCCATCCTGATGGACCGTCAATCAGGCGCGTGGGGTCGTACCGCTTGAGCCACAGGTTCGCAAACCGGGTCTTGTCGGCGGACGGCTGTCCCCATCCCTCGTTGAACGGAATCCACATGACGATGGACGGGTGGTTGCGCAGGTGATCCACGATCTCCTTCAGCTCCTGCCGGTAGAATCCGTAGCGTTTGTTGGCGTACTGGAGGTCGCTTTGGTGATTGAGAGCCCTGCTGGAGGGAATGTCCTGCAGCACCATCACGCCAATCTTGTCGCAGTGCGCGTAGAAGGCGCGCGGTTCGATCTTGATGTGCTTGCGGATGCTGTTGAAGCCGGCCTTCTTGTGGAAGTCCACGTCGAAGCGCAGCGCGTCCTCGCTCGGCGGCGTGAGGTAGCCGTCGGGCCACCATCCCTGGTCGAGAGTTGCGAGGAAGTAGGTGAACTCGCCGTTTACGGTCGCGCGGCGGATGCCTTTCGCGTCGAGTTTCGTGCCCACCGTGCGGATGCCGAAGTATCCCTTCACCGCGTCCGTGCGTCCGTTGGCCGTCACTGTGATTGCGAGATCGTAGAGGTTCGGCGTGTCGCAGCTCCAGAGCTTGAGCGGTTTCGGGAGCGCAAGCGTCACGGCGTCGCCGTCCGCGCCCAACCTGCCCTTGGCGACTTCCTTGCCGCCGAACAACGCAGACACCGCCACCTCCGCTGCTCGCACGTTGCCCTTGAGGAACGGCGTCACCGTCACGGCGCCTTTCTCCTCGTCCGTGTCTATCTTGTAGTCCGCAAGGTATGTTTCAGGAACGGTCTCCATCCATACGCTACCGCAGATGCCGCTCGTGGCGGGATAGAAGCACGCGATCAGCTCCAGCACCTGCTTGCCCGTACCGCCCAGATGCGTGTCCGTGGGATCCCATACCAGTAGCTTCAGCTCGTTCACGCCGTCGTTCACGAACGGCGTCACGTCCACGCTGAACGGTACGTTGCCGCCCTCGTGCGGCACATCCGTAGCCTCCTGCCCGTTCACGAACACATGGGCACGGAAGTCGACGCATTCGAAGTTGAGGATCGTACGAAAACCCTTCTGCGGGTGAGCCGTGAACGTGCGCCGATACCATATCTGGTCCTCTGGCATCACCTTCCGTCGCACACCGGAAAGCGGCGTCTCCACGCCAAACGGCACGAGGATGGTGCCATCGTACTTCGCGGGTTCGTCCGCCGCAGCCGACGCGATTGCGTACTCCCATGTGCCGTTCAGGCTTTCCCAGCCGCCGCGCACGAGCTGAGGACGCGGATACTCGCGCCATACGTTTTCGGACGTGACGGCCCGCCCCCACGAAGTCGTGAGGTCATTCGTCATCACGACGGCATCGGCTTTCGCTTCTGCCGTCAGCACACTTGCCGACAGCAGAAGCGCAATCATTCTTGCATTCATGTTGTTCTCTATCGATTATCTCAAACCGCCAGTGCAAGCAAGACGAAATCCGATATTGAAGTTACGCAACGCAGAATCCGCGTAAGAACGACCCGCCGGTCGGCAGACACCACTATGATTGAGCCAGCTCCCGCCACGTAGTGCGCGATTCTGACCTGCCGTTCCAGACAGGGTGTTTGCTGGCGCGGCAGGATCGATGTTCAATCGACCATTGTACGAGGTGATATCGTCAACGTACCAGTCAAGGCACCACTCCCATATATTGCCATGCATGTCATAGAGTCCCCAATCGCTTGGCGCGTAGGAGCCAGTGTTTGCCGTGCCGCCAGCCGACGGACCAAGCGAACTCGTTACGTTCCAGCCGCCAGGATTGTCTTCCCCGTATCGGCCAAGTTTGTTCAGGTTGGAGTCCGAGTCGCTGTTCTTTATTGCAGAACCATCATTCCAGTAGCCGGAACCATGTCCCGCACGTGCGGCAAACTCCCACTGCGTCTCTGAAGGGAGGTCGAAGTCGACTCCCGTCTTCGTGCGTAGAAGTCCGAGGAATGATGATGGATTTGGAGCCGCAGGCCAGTTGTACGACGTGTTGGCGGTTGTCGTATTGACGGCATTGCGAATCTCGTTGTAGCTCACGCGCTCCATCGGGCGCATGTCACCTTCCACCTTGAACTCCGAGACGGCTGTTGAGTTCGTCGCGATGTTTTTCCACTGCGCCTGCGTCACCTGAAACACGCCGATATAGTAGTTGTTCGTGAGCGTTACGGCATGTGCCGTCTCGGTTGTCGCGTTGCGCTGGGTCTCTCCGTTGGCAGAACCCATCGTCCATTCCACGCCCAGAGCCATGATCTTGCGCATGAGAAGCTTTGAGGTCCTGTAGGCGATATTGTTGGTAACGGCACCTTTCTGTCCGATCTCCGAACCCGGCAGGAAGTCAACGCCTGGATAGTAGCGCACCGTGTTTGCGGCAGCCAAGTCCACCACCATGTAGTCGGGCGTGTTGTCGAGGGGCCAGGCCGTGACGCGGGCGCGCGCGCCGTTCGCGGCGATCTTGAAGCCGTTCTCGTTCGGGCCTTTCCATGTCTGGTCGGGCTGCCAGCTGATCGTGTAGGTGGCCTTGCCGGAAACCTGCTTCCAGACATCGCCTTGCGCGTTGCAGATGGCCGTGCCGCCGATGGAAGTCCAGCCAGGATCGTTCGCCGCCGCGCTAGTGTTGGCGTTCGTCTGGATGTCCAGCGTCACGACGGCGGCTTCGGTGAGCTGGTAGGTGATGGTGACGAGTCGGTTTGCCGCCTGCGTCATCGTGACGTTCGACACCTCGGGCATGGCGGCCATGGCCGCGCCTGTGGTTACCGCGATTGCGGCCAGGGTCAGTTGCTTGATGTTCATTGTTGGTTCCTTTTGGTTACTTGAAAATGATGATCATTGCCGTGTACTTGTCCGAGCGGAGCGCGATGCCGTCGGAATCGTCAGTCGTGCGGGCGCGCGCCTCGAGGTCGGCGGATGCGCTCGTGGAGGTGAGCGCGCCGACGGCGAGCGACGTGCCGGACGACACGTCGGAGTGGCTGGGGTTCGCCGCCGGATAGCCAGAGACGATGAACTGATAGCCGTCCGCGCGTACGGGCGTGGCGGCGGCGAGAGCGGTCGCGCCCATGAGGGCGGCGGCCTTTTTGAGGGAGGTACTTTGCACTGGGGGGGCTCCTTGTTGAGTGGTTGAGATGTTGAGGAGTTGAGATGTTGAGGGGTTGAGAGTTGATGGGGAGGGGGGAGGGTCGCCGCCAAGATGGCGGCTGTCCCAGTCAGAAGTATCGCCGCCAAGATGGCGGCTCTCCATATGGGGAGCCGCCGTCTCGGCGGCTGTTTCCTCCGTTTCGTCGCCTGAGAGCGTCGTGGCGGTGACGACGGCGGCGGTGGCGGCAGAGAACAGGCCGAGGGCCAGAAGCAGTTTCCAGAAACGAGTGCGGCGGCGCGTACGTGCCACCAGTCGTCCCGCGAGGTCGGTCGCGAAGTCGGCTGTAGGCACGGCCTCGTTCAGCGCTTCCGTGAGCGCAAGGTCGAATTCATCCATTGGGATTCTCCTTTCCAAGTTGGTCGGCGAGCCGTCGGGCGAGGACTGCGCGCGCATAGTTGAGGCGGCTCTTGACCGTGCCGAGCGGCAGGGCCAGCGTCGTAGCGATCTCTTCGAGCTGCAAGCCCTCGAAGTAGCGCAGGATCACGACTTCCTTGAGCGGTTCGGAAAGCTCCGCTACCGCCGTGCGGATGGCGGCGTGGTCGGCCTTGGCGGCGAGCGCGGTGTAGGGCGTCTCTTCCGTCGGCGTCTCGGGGATTGCGTCCGTGAAGGTGAGGGGCGAACCCGTTTCCTTGCGGATGTCCATCCGGCGGAAGTTGATCATGATCGTGTAGAGCCAGTTGTAGAAGTTCGTGTTGGGGCGGAAGGAGGATATCTTTGCGAGGGCGCGCGCGAACGTGCGGAACACCAGCTCCTCGGCGGCGGCGCGGTCGCGGCACAGGATGAGGGCGGACGCGAAGAGGCGGTCCTGGTAAACCGCCACGAGAGCACGCGCGCCGCGCTCCCGGTCATTGATAATCTCCTGCCAGATTTCCATGTGCGTATATTCTACATGAATAAATGCGCAGACGGAGAAAAGGTTCGGTGATTTTCGACGGGGAATTTGCGCTTGTGGTCGGTCGCCCGGTTGTGGTAGAATTGCGGCGTTTTCAATCGCAAACACAGGAGATAAAGATGACTCGCGAAATTACGCGAATTGCGGCGTTGTGCCTGCTGACGGCTGGTGCCGTCGGCGCGGCGGATGTGCGCGTGGATGCGCCTGTGCCGAAGCACGACTGGGACATGGTCTACCGCACGTGGACGAACGCCACGGAACGGATTCAGGGCGCGATCGACGAGGCGTTCCGCGCGGGCGGCGGACGGGTCGTCATCGGGAAGGGGCACTACCCGATCAAGGGCCTGCGCCTCAGGAGCGGCGTGACGCTATACCTCGAAAAAGGCGCCGTGCTGCAGGCGAGCCGCGACTCGGCGGACTTCGACATCCTCGAGCGCGACACGGTCGAGCCGGTCTCGGGCGTGGCGGAGGCTGCGAAGGACGTGTGGGAGCGTCCGAAGGGCCTCAAGAAGCGCTCGTTCGTGGGCAACGCGCTGGCGCCGTGGAACAACGCGATCATCCGAATCCTCAACGCGCACGACGTGGCGATCATCGGCGAGGAAGGGAGCATCATCGACGGTGCTAACGGCTTCAACCCGAACGGCGAGGAGAAGTACCGCGGCGTGCACGGCGTGAGCGCGTTCGACTCCACGAACATCGTCTATCGCGGATTCACGATCCGCCACACCGGCAACTGGGCGCTGAGGCACCAGCGGTGCGCGAACATCACGTGCGAGAAGGTGACCATGCTCGCCGGGCACGACGGCTTTCACGTGCGCGCATGCACGCACGTGCGCGTGAGCGACTGCTTCATCCACACGGGCGACGATTCTATCGCGGGCTTCGCCAACCGCGACATGGTGGTGCGCCGCTGCGACATCTCGAGCGCGTGCAGCGCGTTCCGCCTGGGCGGGCGCGACATCATCATCGAGGACTGCCACGCGCACGGTCCGTGCGAATACCTCTTCCGCGGCTCGCTCTCGCCGCAGGCCAAGAAGGACGGTTTGTGGGATCCTGCAACCGTGCCGGGACGCCACTCGATGGCAACTTTCTTCCTCTACTTCTGCGACTTCACGACGCCCGTCCCGGACCAGCCGGGAAACATCCTGGTGCGCAACTGCCGCGTGGAGAACTGCGCACGCTTCATCCGCTACAACTTCGGCGGGGAGACATGGCAGCACGCGCGGCCGCTCGCGGACATCCGCTTCGAGAACGTGCGGGCGACGGGCCTCTGGCGTCCGCTCGCCCTCAACGGCGGAACCAACGAGGAGAAGGACCTGCCGCTCGACTTCGCGATGGTGGACTGCACGCTCGGCTTCTCGGAGCCGCAGCCGGAGGTGTTCTCCGTGGCGAACGTGCGGACGCTCGCGCTCACCAACGTGACGGTGACTGGCGTTTCGGCGCCGCTCGCGCGCAGTTGGGACGGGCGTCCGGAGCTGAAGCTCGAGAACGTGTCAGGCGCCAAGGTGGAGATCGCCGAAGGTACCGGCAAGTACACCTGCACCATGCGGTGATGTGACAAATTCACAGAGCGAGAGGTTTTTGGTAGAATGAGGCATCGATTTGACACAGGAGAAAAGGACATGAAGAGCACAAGGCGTACATTCATCAAGTCCTGCGCGGCGGCGAGCTTCGCGGGGGCGTTCGGCATCACTGGACGCGCGGAGGCTGGCGTGGGCGACATCTATCCGGGCTGGAAGCCTGGCGAGCTGGACCTGCACTTCGTGTACACCGGGTGCGGCGAGAACATGTTCTACCGCCTGCCGGACGGCACGGCCATCCTGAACGACACTGGCGACTTCTACCGTCCGCGCGACCTCGCGAATGTGCCTCTCCTGCCGTCGCCAGAACGCCTGGGCGGCGAGTGGATGAGCCGCTACGTGCAGCGCGTGTATCAAGAGAAGGTCATCGACTACCTGATGTTCTCCCACTGGCACGGCGACCACATCGGCCACTCGACATTCGATCACAAGGAGACGCCTGGCGCGAGCTTCCGCTACAAGACGCTCGCGGACGGGACCCGTGTCAACGGTTTCCTCTGCGTGGCGCAGGACTTCGGGTTCAAGCGCTACTTCGACCACCAGTACCCGAACAAGGGCATGTACGGCGGCAACGACTCGTGCATCAAGCTTGTCTCGGACTGGCTGGCCGTACAGAAGGGGAAGGGCCTTGTCTGCGAGCCGTTCAAGGTGGGCGCACTCAACCAGATCGCCCTCCAGCGCGATCCCGGAAAGTACCCGAACTTCTCGATCCGCAACATCTGCGCGAACGGGCGCCTGTGGGACGGTAAGGATGGCGAGCGCGACCTCGTCGGCGAATACGTGGCGCAGACCGGCGCAAAGCGCATCGCCGAGAACACGCTTTCGCTCGGGTTCGTGATGCAGTACGGCAAGTTCAGGTTCTGGACGGGTGGCGACACGCAGAACATACCCAAGTCGAAGAAGAACCCGGGGCTCGCCTACGAGGACATGGTGGGCGCGCGCGTGGGGCCGGTGACGCTCTGCAAGATGAACCACCACGGTTGCTCCAATGCAATGAGCGAGGCGTTCGTTCGCGCCGTTCGCGCGCAGGCGTACGTGTCGTGCATCTGGTGCCCTGGACAGGTGGTGGAGCAGACGCTCTCGCGGATGGCCTCGCGCGAGATTCACGCCGGTTTCGATCCGCTGATCCTGCCCAACCTGATGCCGAAGTGCCAGGCCGAGCGCTACAAGGGGCGCGACTTCATGAAGAACATCGCGACGAAGGGACCGGCACACGTGGTGGTGAAGGTGCTGCCCGGCGGCGACGCGTACCGCGTCTACCTGCTGGAGGCGCACGACGAGTCGATGCGCATCCTCGACCGCTTCGACCGCACTGTTGTTTCCGCCTGAGGCTGAGCGCAGATGACAATCGTATATGCCTGCGACAGGAACTATGCTTCGCTGACCGCGGTCAGCGCGGTCTCCGCGCTTAGGCACAATCCAGGAGCGCGGATATTGCTCCTAGGCTACAATCTGGAAAACGAGGCGCAGGAACTGGTCCGTTCCCGCGTCGAGAAAGCCGGCGGCGAGTTCCTATACAGGGATGTCAGTCCTTCCATCGGCAAGCTGGTCCAGCAGGGTGTTTGTCCGTATACTTCGTACGCGTCATACGCGCTGGTATTCCTTCCGTACGTGCTGGAGGAATATGGCAGGGTGCTCTACCTGTACTTCTAT
>JAEEGF010616714.1_pt1 | contig 11345 bp, 7 predicted proteins | sample 9134171 | NCBI WGS metagenome assembly JAEEGF01 (sample SAMN16246542, study PRJNA631951) | gut metagenome | biome: gut microbiome; feature: rumen; material: AP-attached | host: Bos | place: Iran: Karaj | collected 2018-10
GTTTACATGCCTTGCAACAGCACGTCGATGAGGTCCGCTGCGTCGTCAATCGTCAATTCGGGATAAGTGCCCAGCATCAGGTGGTCGATGACGCGGGTGACGTCCTCGATGTCGAACGGGGCATCATACTTGGCCAGGTGGCCTACTACATAGAGTTTACCTGCTTCGCTGTCAATCTTGGTTGTCATGCGGGGATTGTCAGTGTAGTAACGGAACTGCAGATCGTAGATGCCTTGTGCCAGAGTCGTCGGCAGGGCGAGTGTGGTGCTCAGGGTGCTGCCTTGGGTATACTCGCTCGGATTGATGCTGATGGCTTCGCTGGTGGCCTCACGCTTGCCGGTGGCATCGTTGATGGTGAATACCAGACCAACCGCAGCATAGGAAGACGCGATATTGACCTTGTTGGCCTGGACGGTCATGTTATTACCCAGCACGAGCAGGTCATGGCTGGCCTCAAGGTTGTTGGCGGTAACGATGCAATATTCAGGAGGAACGACATCCAGGAGCATCTCGTGGTTGGAATTGAACTTCAGGTAGTCTCCGTCGCGGTGCGTCATGTTCAGGGCTGTGGAGGCATACCAGCCGTCGCATGTGCCATACCAACCGAAGTTGAAGTGGAACAGGCCCTCGGCATTGTATCCGTCACAGATGAAGGCATGGCCGCCGGCAGCAGGGTCAGTTGCCGAGTACAGGATAGGCCGCAGTTGGTCAAGCTCCTCCTTGATCATGGCTTCCCATTCAGCGGTGCTGTAATATTGGCTGCCCCACCAGCTGTCGCGTTCCACATCCTGAGCGCTGGAATTGTAGCCGAATTTCTTCATTCCGCTCAGCTGGTCGCTGGTATAGGCGCCGCTGCCCTCGGGGCTGTAGCCCATGCGTACCACTTGGCCGCAGTAGCGCGACAGCTTGGCAACGGCCTCGGCCTGCTCGTCGGTATAGAAGTCCTGGATGAGCTCGCTCAAGTCCCAGTCCCAGTGGCAGTATGAGAGAAGCATGTTGTTGTAGTCAAAGGTGGTTGCGGGCAGACTCGGTAACGTCTGGCCGATGTCATAGCAGTAGTAGGAACTTATCTGGGGACTGGTGGTCGGGTATTTCCAGTAATACATCACCTGAGCCATTGCCGTAGCTACACAGCCCACCACGCAGTATTCACCCTGGTAGACGGGGCATTGCAGGTCGTAGGGCTCTTCCTGGCCCCAATTGGTCTTGATCAGTGGTGCGATGCCGCCATTGCTGGCACGCGCGATTTGCGGCACTTTGTGCTCGGGATGTGACTGCAGATACTCAATTTCCTCCTTGTAGCACCGCAACAGTGCCTGGAAGTTGTCGGGCAGGTTGTTGAAGTCTAGTTGGCCCTTGTCGCTGTAGCCCAGAACAGGGTTGGCGCGGTCCTCGCCGGCAACGATGACAAATCCTCCGCCGGTGATGTTGAAGGCATAGTACGCTTTGGCGTCACTGGCGACGGCCGATGCCTCGGCGTGGACAAGTTTGATGTCGCTGAGTGAGGCAGCTCGGAGATTTCCAGCTGCTTGACGATGAATGAACTGGTTGGCAGTGGCACGGGCCGTTCCAACATCAAGATTGCCGGCGTTCATGCCGAGCGACGAGAGGGTTAGCGCCACAAGCGCTATTGAACTCAATAAATTACGAATTTTCATTTACTTAAAAGGTTAAACGTTGATGATTGTCTACTTGAAATGGTTCATAAAATGAATTTTGCTGCCAAAAGTAGTAAGTTTTCGCCAATTAGTCAAACAAACGGCACGAAATTTGGCATTTTTCTTTTTGCGCCTTGCCTTTCACCTTCTCCCATGCCTGGGTGCCACATCCACATTATAAATAAACTTGCCAATTAACGCAGTCAGCGCTAATTGGCAAGTTGTCTCTTGACCTCTGGTCTTTGTGCTTTCTCAGCTGGTAAGAAGCCAGCCGTTGTTCGCGGGCCTACTTGGCGGCGGGGACGTCAGGAAACAGTTCGTCGAGGGCCGACTGGAATGCGAGCAGTTGCTCCTTGATGCCTTTGAGCTGCTCGATGGCGTCAAAGCGCTTGTCCACACCGTCACGGTTGTGGCGGATCTGGGCTTGGGCGGCATCTAATTTGAGTCCTTTCTCCTTTACCAGATAGTACACCTTGCTGATGATTTCAATATCTTGAGGGGTGTAGTAGCGGATGTTCTTCTTGTTGCGGCGCGGCCTGATAATGGTGAACTGTGTTTCCCAATAGCGCAGCGTGGATTCGGGGATGCCCAATATCTCCGAAACGTCACCGATTTTGTAAAATTTTTTATCCAGTTCCTGCATGGCTTGTGGTAATTGTCAGAATTTTATTAACTTTGCAAGTTGATTACAACTCTGCAAAGGTAAACAAAAAGTTTAAACTTTGCAACAAAACCAGAACATTTATAATAAATTAAGATAAAGAATTATGCTTACTGCAAACGAAATCCGAGAAACCTTCAAGCGTTACTTCGAGGAGCACGGGCACCACATTGTGCCCTCCGCTCCGATGGTCATCAAGGACGACCCGACCCTCATGTTTACCAATGCCGGTATGAACCAGTTCAAGGACATCATCTTGGGCAACAAGGAGGCGCAATGGCGCCGTGTTGCCGATTCACAGAAGTGCTTGCGCGTCAGCGGCAAGCACAACGACCTGGAAGAGGTGGGACACGATACCTACCACCACACGATGTTTGAGATGCTGGGTAACTGGTCGTTTGGCGACTATTTCAAGCACGAGGCGATTGACTGGGGTTGGGACCTCCTTGTCAATGTACTGAAGATTGACCCGAAGCTGCTCTATGCCACGGTATTTGAGGGCGATGAGAAAAATGGTCTCTCACGCGACAACGAGGCGGCTGGTTTCTGGGAGGCACACCTGCCCAAGGACCACATCATCAATGGCAATGCCCACGACAACTTCTGGGAGATGGGCGACACGGGTCCCTGCGGCCCTTGCAGCGAGATTCACATCGACTTGCGCAGCGAGGAGGAAAAGGCTGCCGTGCCTGGTGCCGAACTGGTCAACAAGGACAATCCCCTGGTGATCGAGATTTGGAACCTCGTGTTCATGCAGTATAACCGCAAGGCCGACGGCTCGCTCGAACCGCTGCCCAACAAGGTGATTGATACCGGTATGGGCCTTGAGCGCCTGTGCATGGTGCTCCAGGGCAAGAAATCCAACTACGACACCGACGTCTTCCAACCCCTCATCGGCAAGCTGGGTGAGATGTGCGGCAAGAAATACGGTGACAACAAGGATGTGGACATTGCCATGCGCGTCGTGGCCGACCATGTGCGCACCATCGCCTTCTCGGTGGCCGATGGCCAGCTGCCCAGCAATGCCAAGGCTGGTTATGTCATCCGTCGCATCCTGCGTCGTGCCGTGCGCTACGGCTACACGTTCCTGGGATTCCGTGAGGCCTTCATGTACCGCCTCATCGACACCCTCATCGAGAGCATGGGCGAAGCCTATCCCGAAATCAAGGCTCAGGCCGACCTCATCAAGCATGTGACCAAAGAAGAGGAGGATGCCTTCCTGCGCACGCTGGAAACGGGTATGAAACTCATCGAGAAGGTTATCGCCGACACCAAGGCTGCCGGCAAGACTGTTGTCGATGGCATGGAGGCCTTTACGCTCTATGACACCTTTGGTTTCCCGCTCGATTTGACCGAACTCATCCTGCGCGAGAACGGCATGACGGTCAACGAGGAGGAATTCAATGTCGAGATGCAGAAGCAGAAGCAGCGTGCCCGCAATGCCGCCGCTGTCGAGGCTACCGACTGGGTGGAACTCAAGGACGGTGTCACCGAGTTCGTGGGCTATGACCTCACCGAGTGTGATGTGAATATCCTGCGTTACCGCAAGGTGACTCAGAAGAACAAATCATTCTACCAGATTGTGCTTGACCGCACGCCGTTCTATGCCGAGATGGGTGGCCAGGTTGGTGACCGCGGTACGCTCACCCTGGGTGACGAGGTGATTGAGGTGACCGACACAAAGCGCGAGAACAACTTGCCCGTGCACATCACGGCCAAGTTGCCCAGCGACGTGAATGCCACCTTGCATGCCGCTATCGACGTCGACGCACGCCACGCTACCGAGTGCAACCACACGGCAACCCACCTGCTCCACGCTGCCCTGCGTCATGTGCTGGGCAACCATGTTGAGCAGAAAGGCTCCTATGTGGATCCGCACTCGCTGCGATTTGACTTCTCCCACTTCCGCAAGGTGACTCCCGAGGAAATCCGTCAGGTTGAGCACCTCGCCAACCAGATGATCCGCAACGCCACACCGCGTGAGGAGCATCGCGAGATGCCCATCGACGAGGCCCGCCAGATGGGCGCCATGGCGCTCTTCGGCGAGAAGTATGGTGACCGCGTGCGCGTCATCAAGTATGGTGACTCGGTTGAGCTTTGTGGTGGTACCCATGTGTGCAACACGGGCAATATCGGCATGGTGCGCATCGTCAGCGAGAGCAGCATTGCTGCCGGCATCCGTCGCATTGAGGCAATCACTGGCGTCAATGTCGAGGATATGCTTGACCACGTTCAGGATACCCTGGGACAGGTTAAGGAGATGCTTAACAATGCTCCTGATGCCATCGCTGCGCTCCACAAGCAACTCGCCGAGAATGCTGACCTCAAGAAGCAGGTCGATGACTTCATGAAGCAGCGCATCGCCATCCTTGCCAAGCAGCTGATGGCCGAAGCTAAGCAGGATAACGGTCTCAACCTGATTGTCCTCACCGGTGAACGTCTGCCCGATATCGTCAAGGGTGTAGCGCTGGCTATCAAGGCCGATTGCCCCAATTCGACGGCCTTCCTCGCTGCCACCGAGCACGAGGGCAAGCCCATGCTCACAGTCATGCTCAGTGAAGACCTTGTCAAGGGCGGCAAGAATGCGGGCAACATCGTCAAGGCTGCCGCCAAGTGCATCCAGGGCGGTGGTGGCGGACAGCCTCATTTCGCTCAGGCTGGTGGCCGCAATCCCCAGGGCTTGGAGGATGCAATGGCTGCAATGTGCGCGGCCCTCAATCAGTAAACACTACGGCTACCGCACCTCTTCTTCAGGGAAGGGGTGCGGTGTTGCCATTATTTTATAGACTACTGTCAATATGGATTATTTATTGCTTGTCGTCGGTCTCGGCTTGCTGTTGCTGGCTGCCAACTATCTCGTTGATGCATCGGTAGCGATAGCACAGCGTGCCAAAATTTCCAATTTCATCATTGGCCTCACCATCGTGGGCATCGGCACTAGTGCGCCTGAGTTATTCGTGTCGATATCCTCGGCACTGACTAATAGTGGTGACATCGCCATGGGTAACGTCATTGGCTCCAATGTGGCCAACATCTTCCTCATCTTGGGTGTGGCGGCAATGATATTTCCGTTCCCCATCGAGCGCCTGCAGCGCCGTCGAGACATTCCTTTCTTGATTTTTGCTACGATACTGTTATCGCTGATTGCCAATGATTCGATGATTCCCGGGCTCAGAGAAAATGAGCTCATTCGCCTCGATGGCATTGTGCTGTTGCTGATGTTCGTCGGTTACATGTGCTGGGTGGTGATTCAGAAAGGCAAGGATCCCAAGCGGGCACTTGAAGAGGCCGATGAGGAGGCTTCCTCCTCGTTGACGGGCAAGAATCCGTGGCTCTTGTGGGCCATTGCCATCGCTTCGTTGGCCTTGCTCATCTACGGCGGTAACTTGTTCCTGGACAGTGCCAAGAATCTCGCCCGCGCCTGGGGTATCACCGAGGCTGTCATCTCCATCACTATCGTGGCCGTGGGCACATCGTTGCCCGAACTGGTCACTGCTATCATCGCTGCCAGCAAGAAGAATCCCCAGTTGGCACTGGGTAACGTCATCGGCAGCAACCTGTTCAACCTGATGTTCATCTTGGGCACTGCTTCAACGGTCAAGCCGCTGGTGATGGTGGACATCTGTCCGTGGGACTACATCGTGATGATAGTTGCGACATTCATGCTGTACATGGTAGTGCTCACGTTCAAGCGCGACAAGTTTGACCGCATCGAGGGTTTCATCTTCTTTGCTGCCTACGTAGCCTACACTGTCTATCTGTTGATGCGTTGATGCTGCGTTAATTAAACTCTTCCCGCTCTTCATAGTCAAACCACTAACTACTACTCGATGACTCGCTATGAAACAGTGTAATAGAACATTATCCGTGATATTGTGTGCCATGATGGCGGTGACCGTTGCCATGGCCCAGGGTAGCGTGGACACCCAGGTGCGCATATTCAACAATAACGTGCGTTCGCTCAAGGTGTCTCTGGCAAGTAACATGTACATCCCGCCCGTGCTCATGATGAACGGTGACGACCGCCTGGTGGTCAATTTTGACTATCTGGACTATGATGTGCACTATCTGCGCTACAGTGTCACCCATTGCAATGCCGATTGGCAGCCCTCACAGCTGGTCGAGAGCGAATACGTCAGCGGGTTTAACTATGCCGATATCGACGACTATGAGCAGAGCTCGGCAACCTATGTCCATTACTATAATTACCAGTTCATGCTGCCCAATGCCGACATGGAGTTCCTTGTCAGCGGCAATTACCTGCTCACGGTCTATGAGCAGGATGACCCCGATGATATCCTGTTCCAGACACGGTTCTCGGTCAGCGAAGGCAAGGTAGGGGTATATCCTAAGGCGACGTCACGCACCGATATTGAGTACAACAACCGCTTCCAGCAGTTGTCATTTGACGTGCGTTTCAAGCCGGGCGAGATCAAGGATCCTTACAGCGAACTCACCTGTGTCGTGACTCAGAATTCGCGTCAGGACAACGCTGTAGTGGTCAAGCGCCCCTTGTCGGTGGGTGTGGACTTTGCGACCTACGACCATAACCGTGACCTGATTTTCCCCGCGGGCAATGAATTTCGCCGTTTCGAGACGGTCTATGCCCACAACATCAACATGGGCGTGCAGTCCATCCGTTATTACGAGCCGATGTATCATGCCACGTTGATGGTCGACGAGCCCCGCAACGAGCTGCAATATCTCTATGACAAGACGCAGTTTGGCCGCTTCACCATCCGCAACGCCGAGGCCTATAACGAGAATCCGCTTGAAGCCGACTACATGATTACCCATTTCACCCTCGACACGGGGGGCAAACTCAACGGCGGCAACGTGTGGCTTTACGGCGAGTTCACCCAGGGTTACCCTGACTCACAGACGATGATGAAGTACGATGCCAGCAGTGGCTGCTACACCGCCGACCTGCTTCTCAAGCAAGGGGCCTATAACTATGAGTACCTGTGGCTCCCCGATGGCACAACGGTAGGGCAGACTGGTCGCATCGAGGGTGACCACTACGAGACCGTCAACGAGTACCTGGTCATGGTCTATGACCGTCCCATGGGCGAGCGCTACGACCGCCTCGTGGGCTACGGCGTCGCCTACTCGGGCCGTTAACTGTCCGCTCTCTCAGCGTTTGTTTCTTCTACGTCCAGTCGTCAGTGTATTGCAAGCCTCCGGCTTGCACGTCTCGTCCGTCTCGTGGGTCTAGCTCATCCGTGACTTGTAGTCGATATAATCAAACTCCCGCAGCACTTCCACCGTGCCGTCCATGCGTTGATACAGGATTGACGGGTGGTGGATGCCGTTGAACATATTGGTCTTGACGGTCGTGTAATGGTTCATGTCCTCAAAGGTGATGCGGTCGCCACGTTTCAGCGGCTGCTCAAAACTCCAGTCCCCCACATAGTCGCCGCTCAGGCAAGAGTTGCCGCCCATGCGGTAGGTGGGCTTCGTCGTATCCACCTCATCCAAGGCCTGGCTGATGCGTGGCTTGTAGGGCATCTCCAGGCAATCGGGCATGTGGCAGGCAAAGGACACGTCCACTATCGCGGTTGTGATGCCGCTGTTGGTCACCACATCGACCACACTCGCCTCCAGGTCACCGGTTTGCCAGCACCAGGCACTGCCGGGCTCGAGAATAAGCTTCAGGTTGGGGTAAGCCCCTTGGAAGGCGCCCAGCACCTGCTCCAGATGGCCGATGTTGTAGCCCTTGCGTGTCATCAGGTGGCCACCGCCCATATTGAGCCACTTGAGCCGCGGCAGGTATTCTCCGAATTGCTCTTTTAAGGCCAGCAGCACTTTCTCCAGGTCAAAACTTGTGCTCTCGCACAGGGCATGGAAATGGAATCCCTCAATCCCCTCGGGCAGTTCCTTGAGATCGCTTGCCAGCACACCGAACCGCGAACCGGGACAGCATGGGTTATAGATGTCGGTCTCGATGACCGAGCACATGGGATTGACACGCAGGCCGCAGCTCACCTGTTCGCCTGGCCAGTCGGCGTTGTGCTGGTTGATTTTGTCGGCAAACCGCAGGTACTGCTCTATTGAGTTAAACGTGATGTGGCTGCTGCCGGCGATATAGGCATCGATGGTGTCATCGGTATAGGCGGGGCAGTAGGTGTGTGTACGGCACTTGAGCTCATCAATGGCCAGCAGCATCTCATTGATGGAGCTGGCAGTGGACTCGATGCCGTACTCGCGGAACACGTCAAACGTGCGCCACAGGGCATTGGCTTTGAAGGCCATGATGATGTCCACTCCGGTGCGTTGGGCAACTCCGGTGATTAACTCGATGTTGCGGCGCAGCTTTTCCTCATACACGATGTAATAGGGCGTTTTGTACTGTTCCATTGCGATATAGCGGTTTTAAAGAATTTCAAATTTGGCGAATTTCAGCAGCAGTTTTCTCGTCTGCCCGTCGTGGAATGCGACATCAATTTTCGGATCACCGCTGGTGTCGATATTGGTGACTGTACCGCGCCCGAATCTCTGGTGCAGAATATCGCTTCCCACACTCAACTCATCAACCGTGTGGATGGTGAAATTACCGTTACCTGCCGGTGCTGGTGGAGTGGGGCGCGACGGCCTGCTTGGCGGGGTTGGCGCTTCGGACATTCGCCGCGGGGGCGTTGTACGCAAGGGCCGTGGCTCGGTATCGGTAAGGCGTGGCCTGGTGCTTCTGCGGGGTGTCAAATCCCGGTTCCACTCGTCACGCATGTCATCGAGTTCATCATCGTCGTCCCAGCGTGTTTTCTTTCTTGAAGGTGCGGCTGACGAATTGGTGCTGCCCATGAGCAGGTAACGTTCGTCAATATCGTTCAGGAAGCGGCTGATCACACATTGCTTGGTCTGGCCGTTGTGGTAGCGTGAGGTGGCGTATGTGATGATGCAGTTCACCTCGGCGCGCGTGATGGCGACATACAGCAGGCGTCGCTCCTCTTCAATCTGGTAGAGTGAGCCTGCGCTCATGGCACTGGGAAACAGGTCTTCCTCCACGCCCACGATGATGACGTTACGGAATTCAAGTCCCTTGGCGGCATGGACGGTCATCAAGGTCACTTTCTCGCCGTCGGGGTCGTTCATGTCCTGGTCGGTGAGGAGGGAGGTCTCAGCCAGGAAATCTCCTATCTGGTGGTGCTCGTCACCGCTCTCCTGCTTGACCTGCGTGAAGTCGCTCACGGCATTGACAAGCTCGTCGAGGTTCTCGATGCGGCTGATGTTCTCCGGGGTGTTGTCGCCCAGCAGCACGCTCTTGATGCGTGTGCTCTTGATGGTCTCTTGGGCAACGGTGAGGGCATCGTTACCGCTCTGGTTAAGTTCTATGAGGCCTTGTATCAGGGTGGTGAACGCTTCCAGTTTGGCCATCGTGCCACGGTTCACGTTCAACCCGTATTGCTCGGCCTGTGTCATCACTTGCCACAGGCTCACATCATTCTCCCGGGCACAGTGGCTGAGCTTGCCCACGGTGGTGTCGCCGATGCCGCGGGTGGGGTAGTTAATCACACGGCGCAGCGCCTCGTCATCGTCGGGATTGACGATGAGGCGGAAGTAGCAGATGGCGTCCTTCACCTCCTTGCGTTGGTAGAACGACAGGCCGCCGTAGATGCGGTACGGAATCGCGTTGCGCATGTTGCCGTGCTTGTCACGGCGCCCGCCATTGCTCAAGGCCTCCTCCAGCACACGCGACTGCGCGTTGGTACGGTACAGCACGGCATAGTCCTCGTAGCTGTCTCCCTGGCGGGCCTTCAATGCCGCAATCTGGTTGGCAACGACATAGGCTTCCTCATAGTCGCTGAAGCACCTGATGACAGGAATGCGGTCGCCTACCTGGTTCTTGCTGAACAGGTGCTTGGCAATCTGCCCCTTGTTCTTCTCGATGAGGCTGTTGGCGGCATCGGTGATGGTCTGGGTAGAGCGGTAGTTGCGTTCGAGTTTGAAGGTCTTCAGTTCGGGATAGAACTTCTGCAGCCGCAGGATATTGTCGATGTTTGCTCCGCGGAAACTGTAGATGCTTTGTGCGTCGTCACCCACCACACACAGCCGGTTGTGCCGCTGGCTCAACTGGTGGACAATGAGGTGTTGCGAGAAGTTGGTGTCCTGGTACTCGTCGACGAGGATGTAGCGGAAGAACTCCTGATAGTTCTCCAGCACGTCAGGGAAATCGCGCAGCAGGATGTTGGTATACAGCAGCAGGTCGTCAAAGTCCATCGCCCCGGCGATGCGGCAACGGTTCCAGTAGGCACGGTAGATGTTGACCGTCTCGGGGCGGCCGGCATCACGGTCCGCGTCGAGGACACTCTGGTTGCGGGCATAGTGCTCGGGGGTGACCAGCGCATTTTTGGCGTTGCTGATCTGATTCTGGATGGTCGATGGCTTGTACATCTTGTCATCAAGGCCCAACTCCTTGATGATGAGCTTGATCAGGGAGCGGGAGTCGCTCTGGTCGTAGATGGTGAAATCTGACTTGAAGCCAAGGCGCTCGGCGTTGCGGCGCAGCAGTCGCGAGAAAATCGAGTGGAAGGTACCCATCCACAACTGGGCGGCCACTTGAGGGCCTGCCAGCGGCTCGATGCGCTCGCGCATCTCACGGGCGGCCTTGTTGGTGAACGTCAGCGCCATGATGCGCCACGGCTCATAGCCCTGGCGCAACAGGTGGACGATTTTATAGGTCAGCACGCGTGTCTTGCCCGAGCCTGCACCGGCAATCACCAGTTGTGGCCCGTCGCAGTATTCGACTGCTGCACGCTGCTGATCATTCAGTTGATCGAGATAATCTTCATTCATGGTTGCAAATATACTAATTTTTTCGGTGTGTCTTTAGGTAGATTGGGATAGATTGGGACGGAATCAGTTAAATCCTGTCCTATATCTCATTATCATAAGTGGCTTCTCGATATTTGATCAGTTCGATGTTCAACCGCTCGAGCAGTGAGAGCTGGACGTCGTCGTTGCTGTCGGCGGGTCTGTACCACGGCTGTTTTTCGAAATATTCCTTCAGGTCCTTGGACTGGTACACATAG
>JAEEGF010781089.1_pt1 | contig 11344 bp, 7 predicted proteins | sample 9134171 | NCBI WGS metagenome assembly JAEEGF01 (sample SAMN16246542, study PRJNA631951) | gut metagenome | biome: gut microbiome; feature: rumen; material: AP-attached | host: Bos | place: Iran: Karaj | collected 2018-10
TGTGGACGTGTTTACTAATGTCAATCACCTCAAAACGAGGATTTCCTTCGACCTGCTTCTCCACATAGTCGCAGTATGGGCAAGTCGGCATAACAAACATTTTAATCATAACTTTCTTCTTTATTGTAAAGACTGTGCAAAGATACAGTTTTTTCTTCATTCCACCATAAGAAATAATTTTATTTCACTTTTCAGAACATTTTTTAATCATTATTTTGGTATTTTCACCATTATACCTTATCTTTGCGGCGTATAACAGAGTGTGGCTCCCGACGGTGTCACACCCGTCACACTATCCTCTGCACTCATCTTCCCGCAGCGCATCTTCGAGCGCACTGAGATGCTCGAAATCGGTGGCAAGGAATTCAACGCCAGCGGACTCGTGCTCAACAACCACTTCACCATCACCTCTCGAAACGAGGCGCCTACCGAATGTCATCAACAAGATCCAGATTCTCGAGGCCGACTACATTGCCAACACTCCCGTTGCTATCCCGACCATCGACTTCACCAACGACATGCCGGCATCCGACTTCTGGTTCACCCTCGATGGCCGTCGAATAGGGGAGAAGCCCACTTCCAAGGGCCTCTACATCCACAACGGCCGCAAGGTGCTGATCAAGTAAAATTGCCCCGAATCATCGAATTAGCGAAAGAAAATAAGCCAAATGCGGATACTACCGCCATACCAACCATAAAAAAGGGGGGATTTTTCCCCTCTTTTTTTGTTTTTCTCACCACAAATGCTTATCTTTGCGGCGTCAATTCAATACAGGAAGCCATGGCAAATCTCTCGGAAGAAGATACCAAACGCAAACACATCACCCCAGCCATCGAGCAAGCGGGATGGAAAGACGACATGTACAGCATGGAGTTCCCCATCACCGCGGGCCAGGTCATCGTGCAGGGTGCCTTGAAGACACGCAAGAAGAGCAAGAAGGCCGACTATATGCTCTTTGCCCACGACAACGACCCCATCGCAGTCGTCGAAGCCAAAAGCACCGATCACGCCGCTGCCGACGGATTGCAGCAGGCGATGGATTATGCCGAACTCACCGACGTCAAGTTTGCCTATTCAAGCAACGGGCAGGAGTTTGTCGAGCACGACTTCACCACGGGCAGTGAGCGCTACTTCAAGATGAACAAGTTCCCGACCTTGCAGGAACTGGTCGAACGCCGCGAGGCCTATCGCCAGCTCTCAGCCAAGGAGCAGGCCATCGTCAACGTGCCCTACTATTTCGACACCGTCACACAGAAGCGCCCGCGCTACTATCAGCGCAAGGCCATCAACCGCACCGTCGAAGCCGTGGCACGCGGACAGAAGCGCATCCTCCTCGTCATGGCTACCGGTACGGGAAAGACCTACACCGCCTTCCAGATTGTCTATCGTCTGCGTCGTGCAGGCTGTGTGCGCAAGGTGCTCTATCTTGCCGACCGCAATGTGCTCATCGACCAGACGATGCTCAACGACTTCAAGCCCTTCGACAAGACCATGACCAAGGTACAGGGCAAGGATGCCGACGGCAGCTACGAAATCTATATGTCACTCTATGGCCAATGGGTCAACTACGAGGAGGGTGCACGCCAGCCCTACGAGGACTTCCGTCCCGACTTCTTCGACCTCATCATCGTCGACGAGTGTCATCGCTCGTCGGTCAAAGAGGACTCCGAATGGAAGAAGATTCTCAACTATTTCAGCGAAGCCATACAGATCGGTATGACGGCCACGCCCAAGGATGCCGAAGGCGCCTCCAACATCGACTACTTTGGTCTCCCCGTCTATGTCTATAGCCTCAAGCAGGGCATCGAGGACGGCTTCCTGGCTCCCTATCGCGTCACGCGCTCGTTCCTCTCGGTCGATCTCGAAGGCTATATCCCCGAGCCTGATGAAGTCGATCTCGAAGGTCAAAGGATCGAGCAGGACCTCTTTGTACGTAGCGACATCGGCCGCACTCTGCGCATCACCCAGCGCGAAATCATTGTCGCCCGACGCATCACCGAGATGCTCAAGGTCATCGGTCCTATGACCAAGACCATTGTCTTCTGTCCCGAAACCGAAGATGCGCTCAAGATGCGCGAACTGCTCATCCAGATGAATCCCGAGCTCTGCAGGAAATATCCCAACTACGTGGTGCGCATCACCAGCGACGACCGCGTGGGCAAGAAGCTGCTCGAAGACTTCCAGGACGTCAATTCGCCCACACCCGTCATCGCCACCACGTCGATGCTGCTCGAGACGGGCGTCGATTGCAAGACGTGCGGCCTCATCGTCATCGACAAGGAGGTCAATAGTATGACGTCGTTCAAGCAGATGGTGGGCCGCGGCACGCGCATCCTTGAGGAAAAGGGCAAGCTGAGTTTCGAGATACTCGACTTCCGCAATGTCACCCGCCTCTTCCAAGATCCCGAATTTGATGGAGAAGCCGACCGAACCACCTCTTATAGCCATCGTCGCAACGAGGACGAAGCTCCGGTCATCAGGGACGGCAACGATATGGATGGGGAAGAAGACGACGAAAAGCGAAAGAAATATCGTGTCAACGGACGCGACATCCGCATCGTGCACGAACACGTCCTGCATCTCGGCCCCGACGGCAAGACGCTCACCACCGAAAGCCTCACCGACTTCACGCGCAAAGCCATCCGCGACATCTATCCCTCGCTCAATGCCTTTGTGGGTGCTTGGGCAAAGGCCGACCGCAAGCAGCTCATCCTCGACGAACTCAAGGAGGAGGACGTGCTGCTCGAAGCCGTGCGTCAGGAGAATCCCAAGCTGCGCGAAGTCGATGACTTCGACCTCATCTGCCACGTCGCCTTCGACCAGAAGCCCCTCACGCGACGCGAACGTGCCGAGAACGTGCGCAAGCGCAACTACCTGGCCAAGTATAGCCCCGAGGCACAAAAGGTGCTCAACGCCCTGCTCGACAAGTATGCCGAAACCACGCGCATCAACCTTGAGGACACCAAGGTGCTCGAACTCAATCCCTTCGACAAGATGGGCAAGAAGCCTTTCATCATGAAGAAGTTCGGCACACCTCAGAAGTATCGCGATGCCGTATCCGAACTTATCCGTGAGCTCTACGAAGTCGGATAGTTCCAATTGGTTGCGGCAAACCAAAATTGTTAATTGTTAACTGTTAATTGTTAATTATTAATTGAACCTTCTATGGCAGTTAATAACTTAGTAAAGAGCCTTCAGAACATCATGCGCAGCGACGCGGGCGTCAATGGCGATGCCCAGCGCATCGAGCAGATGGTTTGGATGTTCTTCCTCAAAGTATATGATGCACAGGAACTCGACTGGGAATGCGAAGACGAAGACTATCAGAGCATCATCCCCGAGCAATACCGCTGGCGCAACTGGGCACCCTCGCGCGACGAGAACGGGCAAAAGGTTGCCACCGCGCTGACGGGCGACGAGCTGCTCCGTATGGTCAACGATATGTTCGACGCGCTCAAGAACCTGCCCGTCACCGAGCACACCAAGCGCGGACAGAGCATCGTGCGCGACGTTTTCAGCGAGGTCAACCAATATATGAAGAACGGCGTGCTCCTGCGTCAGATGATTGACAAGGTGGACGAAATCGACTTCACCGACAGCCAGGACATCCACGCCTTCGGCGACATCTACGAGAGTCTGCTCAAGGACCTGCAAGGCGCTGGTCACGCAGGCGAATTCTACACGCCTCGTGCCCTCACCGACCTCATCATCGAAATGCTCGATCCAAGGATTGGCGAGACTGTGGGCGACTTTGCCATGGGCACCGGTGGCTTCCTCACCTCGGCGCTCCATCACCTCCAGCCTCAGCAGAAGGACGATGATGACGTCGAGCGTTTCCAGCACAGCGTGATAGGGCAGGAGTGGAAGCCGTTCCCCTATCTGCTTGCCGTGACCAACCTCTTCCTGCACGGCATCAAGGAGCCCAACGTGCTGCACGGCGACTCCCTTGCCCGCAATGTGCGCGAACTCAAGGAGAGCGACAAGGTCGATGTCATCGCAATGAATCCTCCGTATGGCGGTGCCACCGAAGCCTCAGTCAAAGGCAACTTCCCGCAGGATATGCGCAGCAGCGAGACGGCCGACCTCTTCCTGGTGCTCATCATGTACCGCCTTCGTGAACGGGGTCGTGCGGGTGTCATCGTGCCCGATGGTTTCCTCTTCGGTACCGATGGCGCCAAGCTTGCCATCAAGCAGAAGATGCTCCGCGACTTCAACCTCCACACCATCATCCGTCTGCCCGGTTCCATCTTCTCGCCCTATACGAGCATCGCCACCAACATCCTGTTCTTCAACAACGAGCAGGCCGAGGGTGCCCCCGAAGGCTACAAGACCAACTGCACCTGGTTCTATCGCCTCGATATGCCCGAAGGCTACAAGCACTTCTCGAAGACGCGCCCCATGCTCAGCCAGCATTGCCAACCCATTCGCGACTGGTGGAACGATCGGCAAGAAATCGTCAGCGAGGACGGCGACGAGAAGTCACGTTGCTTCACCGCGCAGCAGCTCATCGACCTCAGCTGCAATTTCGATCAATGCAAGTTCCCCAAGGAGGAAGAGGAAATCCTGCCTCCCGATGAACTCCTGCGTCAATACCACGAGCGTCGCAATTCACTCGATGCCGAGATTGACCGCACTCTCTCTGAAATTCAAAAGATGTTGGGAATTGAGCTATGATAAAATATCAAAACAAACTATTATGAAGAAGTTAACGATTCTTTGCCTTATTATTATTTTGGGCAACATATATGCTTATGCTCAAAGAGTGAGTTATTCTTATAGAATATTGGCTCCTGAGGGTTGTACGATGTTTTATAGTGTAGCCAAACAGGATACTTCATACTATATTATTGCTACTGTCCGCTCGGATAGAATGCAATATCTCAGCGAACCTACTATGAAGATTCGTACTTTCAATGATGAGGTATTTGAGCTGAATGGTGTACCATTAGGTAGTGGTAGTGAATCCGCTGGCATTATGATGGGAAATATAATGGTTCCCGTTACAGAAATACATTCTACAGCTCAATTCAAGATATTGCCTCAACAATTCGAAATGATTAAAAATGGGGTGGCTAAGATTCGTCTCTCGATGACACCTATGAATCATGAAAGAACTTTCAAAAAGGACAAGATTGGCAAGAAGCTTTACAAATTCTATTTGAAAGCAAAAGAACAGGACGATAATTTCTAAACATTTAATAATGACAGGGCAACAACTAAAGAACAGCATCCTCCAAATGGCGATACAAGGCAAACTTGTACCGCAAGATCCGCATGATGAGCCAGCAAGCGTTCTGCTTGAAAGGATTCGAGAGGAGAAGAAGAGATTGGTGAAGGAGGGGAAGATAAAGAAGAAAGACCTAGAAGAAATACCTATCTCAGAAGAAGAAAAGCCGTTTGATATACAGGAAAGTTGGGTGTGGTGTAGAATTGGTGATATTTTTAGTCATACGAGCGGCAAGCAACAAAGTAGCAGCAATAAGGGAAGAGGAACACCTCAAAAGTTCATAACTACCTCAAATCTTTATTGGGGACGATTCGTCCTTGATAATGTTAAAGAGATGAACTTTACTGAAGAAGAAATTAAAACTTGTTCTGCGACTAAAGGGGATTTGCTCGTTTGTGAAGGAGGTGCTGGTTATGGCAGATCCGCCATTTGGGACAAAGATTATGATATCTGTCTTCAAAACCATGTTCATAGATTACGTCCTTGCGTAGATGGCATTTGTGAATACGTTTATTACTTAATATATTTGTTAAAAGAAAGCAACCAACTAGAATCTGTTGGAACTGCGATGCCAGGTCTTTCTGCTAACAGATTAAAATCTTTAGTCCTTCCTCTCCCTCCCTTATCCGAGCAACACCGCATAGTAGAGAAACTTGAATCTCTGATGCCCCTCATCGAAAGTTTCGGGAAGAGCCAGGAAGCGCTCAATGCACTCAATGCCTCACTCCCCGAGAAACTCCGTCAGAGCATCCTACAAGAAGCCATCCAAGGTCACCTGGTGCTGCAAGATCCGAATGAGGAACCTGCATCCGTACTGCTTGAAAGAATTCGAGCAGAGAAGGCCCGTCTCGTCAAGGAAGGCAAACTGAAAAAGAAAGACCTCGAAGAAAAACCAATCTCCCCCGACGAAATCCCCTTTGATATTCCTGAGGGGTGGGAGTGGTGTAGGATAGAAAGTATTTCATATCCCGTAGGAAGTAAAGAAAACCAGATACCTACTAAAGATATATTGCAGAAAGGGAAAATCCCTGTTGTAAGTCAAGGACAAAATTTAATTGATGGCTTTTCAGACGATATCAGCAAAGTTATTTCCGATATCCCTGTAATAATGTTTGGTGATCACACTAGAAATGTAAAATATATTGATTTTAACTTTGTTATCGGAGCTGATGGAACTAAGTTCTTCAAACCGATTTTGATTGACGCTAGGTTCTTTTATTATTTGATAACTCACTTTGCCTCTAAATTAAGAGATAGAGGATATGCTCGTCACTATACTCTTTTGAAAGTAGTATTACTTCCCCTCCCTCCCTTATCCGAGCAGCGCCGCATCGTGACCAAGCTAGAGGAACTATTGCAAGAGATAGATAAACTCAAGGCGTGAGGTTATGACACGCTGACATCCTCAACCAATCACTTCTGAAAATATGAAAACGCCCGAGCATTCTGATGTGCCCGGGCGCTTTATTATTAGAAATTTGCATTTTTTCGGGCAAAAATTTCCATAGTTTCAATTAATTTAGTATATTTGCAGTCTAAAATCCATACTAAAATTTCAATAATAGAATATCTACATAAAAAACATCAAATATAATAGTCTTATGAAAATTAATGTTTTATCGTTGTTCTCTGGTATAGGAGGAATTAATATGGGTTTTTCTCTCGTAAAAAGAAAACCTACAGATGTTCCGATGCGCAGATCTGAAGTTCCATTAGAACTATGGGACAAGCATAGAGACATACTTAAGAATTATCAGCATATCTATACAGATTTTACCTGTGAGAATGTTGATAAAGATTGGATAGTTGCTGTAGACATCTCCAAAAGCCGTAGGTTCGGGCTTCATTACCTTAGACATAGAGTACGTCAATACTTTGAGTCTCAGGAACAATTCATCGTATCTACTGACAAGATTCAAGATATCATTCTTTATGTAAGGCAAAAGCAGGAAAATCAGAACATACCTGATGTAACAAAATATTGCCAATATTCACTTCGTATACAAGACAGACGAGTTTCTAGCGATTTCGAAATGGTGGTTAGTTTTAGTGGTCTTTCCTATGTATATAAAAAACAACTATCTGCGATAGGACATCTAAATGATAAGAAATATATTGGTCGTGTTGTCATAGATAATAACATATACAGTTACAAAGATGATAATGCTTACATATGCAATAGAATTTCTGATGCCTATCCAGTAATATCTAACGAATTGAAACGAGAACTGAAACTGGAGTATGATAGCCAACCACGTACAAACAAAGAGCTTCGTTTTGGGATGAAGGGGAATAAATATATTCGTCAGAATTCCTACGAAGATTTGATTCGTCAAAGATACCTCATATCTAAAGAATTCAAGTCTTTTGTCAAATTGTACTCCGACGAATTCATAACCCTCGACCAATCACTTATACATAAATTACCCCCATCAGCTAATCAACTTCTCATAAAAGACTATTATGGAAATACAAAAATAGTTGATGACGCAATACAATATAAAATGCACGGCAATGTTCCCTATGACAAGGGTGATGAAAAAAGAAAAATACGCTATTTCTTCATCTATCAAAAAGACCAGCAAGGAATAGATGCCTATAACTTTTTGACAAACACTTTTCAAAATGGAGCTTTCCCTCAAGTGTCTCAGAAGGGTTTTCCATTTACTGAAATTGATTCCTTGGCAAAAGCTATGAAACAAATGGTTGAGCCAGATCCTTGTGAAGATATAGCATTCTCTTCTTTAGATAATGCCATTAATGAAGTGCGCACAAATCTTGAAACTCGAAACATCGACACACTAAACTATCGATACATTGCCATCTACATCAGTCCTATTTCCAAAGACTCATGGGATGACCCTAATTTCCAATACACATACGCAAGAATTCGTGAGCAGTTACTAATGAAGAGTATTAGTATGCAGGGATTCTATCAAGGGCATTTATCAGAGGGCCATCAAATAAAGTATCATTTCACTAATCTTTATGCTGCAATACTTGCCAAGGTTGGAGGTGCTCCCTGGGTAATACCGACAAATAATCTGAATGACTTAATAATAGGAATCGGCGCATTCTGCCCAAATCGTATTCAAAAAAGGTATCTTGGTACTGCATTCAGGTTTGACAGCAATGGCAGATTTCACGAATTTGATTGCATACCTGGAGATGACCACCGACAGTTAGCATCTAAAATGAGAGATGCCCTAATCACTTTCATCAAAGAGAGAGGTATGGCTCCAAAACGTGTATTCATCCATTTTTACAAAAAGATGAATAATGTTGAATGGAAGGACTTCATGCAAGTGGTTTCAAAACTTGGAATAGATATCCCTATTATAACTGCTACAATCTATAAGAGTGAAGAATCTACGATGGTAGGTTTTGATGAAAACGAGAAAGATATGATGCCTTTTAGCGGAACATATATAAAAACTGGAGATTCCACGTTCTTGCTATATAATAATGTAAAATATGATTCGGAAAAATTCCAACAAAAGGTACAGAAATCAAAAGATCCATCTCGTTTATTTCTTTTTCCCCTGAAGGTTGAAGTTAATTGCAGAAATTACAAAGAAGAAGAAAAAAGTTTGTTAGTTGATAGTGTTTTGGTTCAATGCTACCAACTTTCACGTATGTGTTGGTCAACAGTCGATCAACAGAATCTTCCTATAACAGTGAAGTACCCATCAATGCTTGCAAAACAAGTTCCATTCTTTGAGAATGATATTATACCAAATCCAGAATTTGCCTGTAGTAACCTTTGGTTTATTTAATATATGAGGTCTATTAAAACTATACTGCCTTTGCTGACCAGTGTGATTCATGGCCAGATGCGCCCACCTTTTGCTCTATCTTCAAAAGATAAAAGAGGCATGTTTCCAAGACTGAAAGTTCGTATGGAACAGTTGCTTCTCAATCCGAATCTGGAAAGTATTGACAAATGGTATATGGAGTCATTGCCTCAATTTACAAATCTCCATATAGAAAACGAAGACAATAGTACAACAGCTGAAGACTTGATTAAACGTCTTGAAGATAGCGAGAGTTCTTTTATTCCGACAAAAGTACCAGAACATTTCCCAATTATGGCTATTGAGATAAACGTACCAAATGCTTTCGCCGAAATGTTCTATGATGTTGCCCTTCGGTTAGAGACAATCAGAACTATGTACTGGTTAAAGAACGAAGAAGAAAGACTACGAAACGACGAATCTATGCTTCAAGTTATAAGAAATATATTAACAAGGTTAAATGAGTACACCCATGAATGTATTATTCGACAAAAGAATTTTGCTGATAATTGCAACGAAATAATCCAACTTAGGATTATGCAGTTATACTTTGCCATTGAATACACCTTCTGTAAGCGTAACGAGTGGCGAAATTACCTAGAAGAGGTTTGTAATCTACCTCTAAATTTGGATGAGTATTGCTACCAATTATGGGAAGGAAGTCCTGAAATAGGTTGGCGAAAGGCATACGACGATTTATCTAATGCAAATGAAGTGCTCGAAACGCCTAACCTACCGCAGCTGGAAGACGCGCCAAAACTTACTACGGCGGCAGAGAAGTTTGCTAAGGAAGTAAGTCCATTCCGTTTTGTAGAATTACCTTTGGTAAAGGCCCTTAACTCCAAACAACAAGCAGAACTGATCGAGTTAATGGTAAAGGATGCGTGCTATGCAGCCGCGATGTTAATGTACCTTGGTTACTATGACAGATTAAGAAATGTATATCAAAAGAACAACAATGAAGATATCATTAAACATTGTGCCAAGTCTTTAGGAAGTTCAAATAGTACTTATAAAAAATACTTTTATTCTCTGACATGCGAAAACCCTTACGAAACCTATGAACGACACAACTCTAAAGCCTTCATAGATAATGAACAAATAGAAAATGATTACAAACGAATAAAAGAATCCAAATAACAATTCAAGCTCGCAGATTCAAATCTGTGAGCTTTTTTATGATTTTGATAAAAAAAAGAGAATATTTGTAAGTCATTGTATATCAACGATTGGAACTAATTGGAACTGATTCAGTTCCGAAAAAGAACAAGTTTTGTGGCGTTGCCTGAACTAAAGTGAACTGCCACCTTTGCAGCCGAGAATTGAATATCTCAGTTCTTGGCTATCTGGGTTTTGCCGAAGCAGATGGTCTATTCGGCATAAAACAAAAAATATGATAAAAAAATTTAATTCAAAAAGACCATCAGGTTCGAAGAATGAACCTAAGGTTATGAGCGAGGTGCTCAACGAGTACCTCGAGAGTAATGAACCTATCGCTGCCGCATTCCGCAACTGGGTGACTGAATGCGAGGCTGCCAAAGCAGCCGAAGAGGAGGACGAAGACCAGCTCTTCCGCAACCTTTGGCCGAACAGTGAGCTTGATGTAACGCTCAAGCTGCTGACACGCAAGCCCGGCCGTTTGCCCATCGGTGAACCACGTGATGGCTCGCTCGTGCGTGACTCTGAGGAGCATTTCACCTTCGTAGAGAATGCCTTGAGGGAGAAGGTGGGGATGATTCATCGTACTCCATGTATCTATCGAGGAACGTTCATCAACGTGCATCGCGGTGATGATGGCCGCCTCTATGCGACCTTCAAACGTCCACGCGTCACAAAAGATTTCACTTTCGAGGACTTCTGCTGTGATGCTGCCGAGGAACTTATCTATGTGGCTCGCCTTGTAGAAAGGAAACGTCTCGGATAATAATTATCCCCGATCAGTCTCAAATCTCAGTCTCAGTTCGTAATTAGAGTCACAATCAACTTCAAAACCCTATTTATTACACTATATAACTTATTAATAATTAGATAATTATATATAAGTAGGGAGGTTGGATATGACTTTGAAAACAACTGAGACTCTGAGACTGAGACTGCGAACAAGATTAGTAAATAATTTAATTCACTATTAGGCAATGAATTACAAAATTTTTGGCAATACGGCTCCAGCGATGCCAAAACCTGCAAAAGGTACTGAATTCTGCAAATTGCTCCTCTCACAGGCCTCAAAAGACATGCGCGACCCCTTGGTTCCGATGGCAATACCCGCCCTTGCTGCCCATCTGACCGACGTGGAATTCATGTATTGCGACAACAAATACT
>JAEEGF010813079.1_pt1 | contig 11344 bp, 7 predicted proteins | sample 9134171 | NCBI WGS metagenome assembly JAEEGF01 (sample SAMN16246542, study PRJNA631951) | gut metagenome | biome: gut microbiome; feature: rumen; material: AP-attached | host: Bos | place: Iran: Karaj | collected 2018-10
TTGCCATACCAAGCCCGTCTGTCTTAAATATGGTATCACCTTCTATGATCCTGTAGCCGCGCCCCGTGATATGCTCTTTTGCTATCGGATACATGAGGCTGTAGGGCTCTGTCCCCGGTCCGAAGGAAGGTGCTGTTATCCCTATGGCATCGCCCTTTTTAATATACTCAGGTCTCTTTATCATCGTCTTTCAGCTCCCTGACGGTATCCGCCAGTTTGGAATAATTCTTTCTGTAGTTGCGGTTCATCTTGATGCAGTCAAACATTGAAAGGTAGTGTCCTTCGCCATTTCGCATCACGGACATATAAGCGATACAGCCCTTATCAAGCACCATTGCCACTGCTTCTGCATCCTCATAGGTGCTTCCAAAGCAGTAGGCGCCGTCATTGGGCACAAAGAGCACATTCACGTTCTTTTTGATATTGTTGTATATCTCTCCCTCATTGCTGGGAATCTTGACAGATGTGCCAATCAGCTGCGCAAAATCATCAAGCAGAGGCCTCATGTTGTTGGCCCTTCTTGATACCGTCATTATGGCATCCGATTTGTTGTGTATGATGAAATTGACATCGGATCTCTTACCGTAAATCTGCTTGTGAATGGTCTTAACCCGCTCTGGCGTATCCTTGACATCGTATACGATCTTGTCATTCTCGATGTGGGAACTGAACATCTCCTCAACTCCCTGGGTGACATCCATCTTGCACACGTCCGTAAGGACGTTGTTGCAGGCAGTCTCCATCATCACGGCTTCGAAGATCGCCTCCTTGGAATTGTGTCCGAGGCACAGTGTTCCGTGGTTGGACATTATTATTCCGTTGGTACCCTTGAACTTTTTGAGGGTCCTTGCAACTGAGTCGGCAAGCTTCTTTGTCCCGGGAAGCGCATATGGTGCAACCGGAATAGTTACATCGTCATCCTCATAGTATGAAAAGATCTTTTTCATGCCCAGAGTTCCTGCGCAGGAAGCAAATACCTGGTGGGTATGGACAATGAAGTCCGCATCCTTCCTCACTCTGTAAGCTGCTGCGTGAACAAGCATCTCACTTGAGGGCTTGAAATCACCCTCATAGCTCATATCGCTTAGCCTGACGGGTACAATCATTTCCGGTGTAAGATCGTCATACATTATGCCGCTGGGTGTAATGAGCATGAGATCATCTTCCACCCTCGAACTTATATTGCCCCAGGTCCTCACAAGAAGTCCTATCTCATGAAGGTACCTGGACACATCAATAATATGCTGTTTTTCCTCTAAATAATCTGTTTTGCTCATCTTATCCACGGATCTGTCCGTCTCCTGTTATCTCGTATTTGTAGGATGTGAGCTCTTTAAGTCCCATTGGACCTCTTGCATGAAGCTTCTGAGTGCTGATTCCTATCTCAGCGCCGAAGCCAAACTCAAATCCGTCCGTAAATCTGGTGGAGGCATTAACATAGACGCAGGCCGCATCCACTCTGTCCAGGAAGCGCTGCGCAGTCTCCTTATCCTCTGTGATTATCGATTCTGAATGGCCCGTATTATATCTGTTGATGTGCTCTATGGCTTCATCCACACTGTTTACAGTCTTAACTGAAATAATGTAGTCGAGATACTCTTTTCCAAAGTCCTCTTCTGTAGCGCATACCGCATCAGGAATAAGGCTTCTGCTCTCATCGTCGGCCCTGACCTCAACCTTGTGCTCCTTCATGGCAGCAGCAAAAAGAGGAAGGAACTTCTCTTTTATATCTTCGTGCACGATCAGGGACTCTGCTGCATTGCAGACACCTATTCTCTGGGTCTTGGCATTGATGATAATGGGAATAGCCTTATCAAGGTCAGCGTCCTTGTCCACATAGATGTGGCAGTTGCCGGTTCCTGTCTCAATTACAGGGATCGTAGAATTCTCAACAACCGCTCTGATAAGACCTGCACTGCCTCTTGGGATAAGCACATCCACATATTCGTTCATCTTCATGAACTGTGTGGTCACTGCCCTGTCCGTGTCCTCAATGAGCTGGAGTGCATCAGTGGTAATCCCGAGACTTCCAAGTGCATCTCTTATGGTGTTCGCTATCGCGATATTGCTGTTTATGGCATCGCTTCCGCCCTTCAGTATCGCTGCATTTCCGGCCTTAAAGGTGAGCGCAAAAGCGTCAGCTGTCACATTGGGTCTCGATTCATAGATGATTCCGATAACGCCCAGAGGAACTCTGACTTTTTTTATCTTAAGTCCGTTCGGTCTTTCAAAAGAATCTGTGACTTCTCCTATCGGGTCAGGAAGAAGCGCAACCTCTTTAAGCCCCTCAGCCATTGCTTCAATGCGCTGCGGATTGAGGCGGAGCCTGTCAATAAGACCAACATGCATGCCGTTTTCTTCGCCCTTTTTGATATCTATATCATTGGCACTTATTATCTTATCAGCGTTGTTAACCAGCGCATCCGCTGCAGCAAGAAGTGCTCTGTTCTTTTCTTCTGTAGTGAGGTTCTGTACATCATACTTGGCACTTTTAGCTCTTTTACATAATTCCTGTAATTCCATGTTTTACCCCCGTAAATAATCCATCCCATTGTCGCAAACAGCAGATTTATCCGGAATGCTGCAAAAATATCTCTCTGCAGGATCAGAATTCCAGAAGAGGTGACACCTCCAAGCGCTTTGCCACCATAAGGTTGAAGTCACGTGACGTATAAGGAACATCACCCATATCAACTTCTACTCTCACAGTTTCATATGCAAGCTCGGGAAGATTGTTCTCCTGTGACAGATGTCCCAGAAAGACGCCCTTAATCCTGTCGTTTAAGAGCCTGCATAAAAGCTCACCGCTCTTGTCATTGGAAAGATGCCCCTTGTCTCCAAGTATTCTTGATTTTAGTCTGTAAGGATAAGGGCCTGCCTGAAGCATTCTGACATCGTGATTGGCTTCTAAAAGAAGAGCATCGCATCCGGCAAGGCAATCTACTGTGTAATCGTCATAACATCCCAGGTCTGTCGCAATGCCAACCTTTTTGTCGCCGTGATAGACTCTGTATCCGCAAGGGTCTGCAGCATCATGCGATATTTTCATGGGATCCACTGTCATATCACCCACTACTACAGGATGATCTGCATAGACTATGTTGTACAGAGAAGATGGTATCTCATTCTTTGGATCTGTCTTTTTTATCCCCTCAAGAGTACCTGCCGTTCCGTAGATCGGAATATTGTATTTCTTGACTATCGTGCGGATCGCCGCTATGTGATCTATGTGCTCATGAGTCACAAATATGGCATTAATATCCGCAAGCGACAGGTTAAGAGAGTTGAGTCCCTCCTCAACTCTCTTTCTGTTGCAGCCCGCATCCACAAGAATGTGGGTGTTATCGCTACCCACATAGGTGCAGTTGCCGCTGCTTCCGCTAAATAAACTTGTAAAACGCAAAACTTCTTTCTCCCAACTTTAAAAAATTATTTCCAGTATACCTCTATCTTGTCTCCCTCATTGATCGGCTGCATATAATCAGGAGTCGAGCCGTTTAAGGTTGTGACAATGCTCCTTCCGTTTGGCTTTGAAAGATCAAAGTCGATGGCATCGAAAATGTCCACGAAGATGTAGGAAGCCTTACCATGAAGGGTCACTGCGTTGTTGTTGACAATGATATGAAGGTCATGTGCAAGTACGTTCCTGACTGTGTCAGAATCAGCAGCGCCCTGAGCTGACTTCTCATAAGTTCCGTCATCATCGGGAAGATCGTCAAAGGTAAGCTGACCTCCCTTTCCGGAGTGAAGGTGTCTCTCATTATTTATATTGTCAACGGTAGACTGATTGGACTGACGGATCGCCTCTTCATCAGCATTGGGGAAATCCTTGTAGTAGTCCATGATCATCTCTTCCTGATCCTTGAAGTCAACCTTGAAGTTCTCATATACAGGGGTATTCTCATCTCCCCGCTCGTTGTTGACTATGATCACGGTGTCCTCAGTAATCTTGATGTCCATAAGTTCAGCAATCTGGGCAGCTGTGTTGTAATCGAGGATCTTGACATCATCGCCGGCCTTGATGTTGTAGTAGCCGCTCTGAGCCTGGCCGTTGACTGTTGCATATTTGGAAGCTTCCACATTCTTGCCGTTTACTACCACATTGAACTTGGTCTTAAACTCAGGTATTGATTCAACCAGCGCCTTTCCGGGAGCACCTGCAGTTGAAGGCTTGACATCGATGATGTCATTGGCGTGGATCTTGGCGTGGATGTCTGCAGGCTTGCCGTTCAGAGTGATGACTGCAGCTTCTCCCGGCTCGCCCCTGCTGGCCCTCTGTACACCGTTAACTGTGTACCTGAGCTCCTCTCCCCTCTTGGGGAAGAGATCCTCATTGGGGAAGGCTGCCTGCATGGCGGCATCAACGATCTGAAGCTTGCCGTTGTCATATATCTTGGTCTGTGTTCCGTTAAAGGAAACAAAGATGAAGTTGTTGGCCTCTTCATAGTAGCTTATACAGATTCCGAGAGGGGTTACCATAAGGGAATCTCTCTCTATGCTGTCGTTGTTGAGGAAGGTGATATTCTTCATGACTTCCTCACCCCTCAAGGCCACACGCTCCTCGGGGATATCCATCTCCTTGGCGATCGCCTTGGTATAACCGGGAACGCATCCGCCACCGCCGACAACAAAGACAGCACTTACAGGCTTATCGCCGTTTAATTTCTTGATCTCTGCTGTGGCTCTGAGTGCCATCTCATCAACCTTGGGCTTGATGATCTTGGCGATCTCCTTGGCTGTTATGACCTTGGTAAGTCCCATGATATCGGTGTATTCCACCTTCTCCTGGGTGCTTGCTGCGATCTTGATCTCATCAGCGGAATTAAAATCAACCAGGCAGTGCTGGGCAATTATCTCAGTTATATCGTCACCTGCTATCGGAAGCATTCCGTAAGCAGTGATCGTTCCGTCGTCAGTGACACATATATCGGATGTACCTGCGCCAACGTCCACAAGCGCCAGATTCAGCATCCTGAACTTCTCAGGAATTGCAACCATCATGGCGGCTATAGGCTCGAGAGTCAGGTTAGCAACTTTCAGGCCCGCTCTCTCGCAGGATTTATAAAGACCGTCTACACAGTCGTCAGGAAGGAAAGTCGCGATCAGCTCAACACTGACCTTTCCTGCATTATGTCCCTCCAGATTAGCGATCTGATAACCTTCAAGGTAATAGTGCATTACGGAGTATCCAACCAGATAGAACTTAATGTCAGAAGTGTTCTTGGCAATGAACTCCTGATAAGCCTGCTCCACAGCGCCTGAATCCAGGTTGTAGATATCCTCGTCAGTGATCTCGTGCCCATCCGGGTACTCATATTCGTATGTAGTCCTGACGGTACGAAGCACACGTCCGGCTGCAGCGATGCAGACATCAGTCAGATGTATATCCGTCTGATGCTCAAGCTTGTCCGTGATCTTCCTTATGGTGGCACCGACCTTTCCGATGTCGTGGATCTGTCCATCCAGCATAGCCCTGGTCTCGTGCTTCTCCACCGCCTGAGCTATGACGTTGAACATTCCCTCCTTCATGTACCCCACAGTACCGACAACGCTTCTTGTTCCGATGTCAAGTCCGTAAACCACTTTCTGATCCTGCTGTTCTAATGTCGCCATTTTCTCTCCACTCCCCAAGTTTTTTATCTATCTGTGCAAAAGAAATATCTTCGCTTGCGCTGTTATCTATGACGAAATCACAAGCCGCCCTGAACTCTTCGTCCGAGAGCTGTTTCTCAAAAATATCCGAAATCTTCTCGTCGGAATACCCCCTTGAAGCCTTGAGCCTTGCTCTCCTTATGTCCTCATCTGCGTAGACATACCAGAGTTCATCGGCAATCTCCTTGTATCCGTTCTCTATCAAAAGAGCTGCTTCCACAAATACAAAGTCCAGACACCCACTATTTCTCTCAGTGTCTATAATATTAATAATATATGCATTTACTGCAGGATGCAAAATATTATTGACCTTTTCAAGAAGAGTTCTGTCATTGAAAATGAGCTCTGCCATCTTCTTTTTATCGATCTCACCGTCAGCTCCAAGAACGCCCGCACCCAGGAGCTCAACCACAGGCTCGTAGGCCGGGTATCCCTTCTTCTTGATGTCGTTGGCCACATCGTCTGAGTAGATGACCTTCGCGTTATAATTCTCAGCAATATAGCCAAGAACCGTACTCTTTCCGGCGCCGATTCCTCCGGTGATACCAATAATATTTGTCCTGCCCTTTATAAGCTTATTTTGCTTCATACCAGTCGTTTCCTGTATGGCAGTCAACCTCCATGGGCACTGATAAAGTAACTGCCCTCTCCATCTCTTTTTCGAGAATATCCCTGACCTGCTCCACTTCTTCGTTGTAAGCCTCAATAACAAGCTCATCGTGGATCTGAAGAATAAGTCTCGACCTTAAGTTCTCCCTCTTAATCCTGAAAAAGACATTCAGCATGGCGATCTTCATTATGTCTGCAGCCGTGCCCTGTATCGGAGCGTTCATGGCAACTCTCTCGCCAAACTGCCTCATCATAAAGTTCGATGCCTTCAGCTCAGGTATCGGGCGTCTTCTGCCAAACATGGTCACGCTGTAGCCCTTGTTCTTGGCATCCTGAATCACTTTATTCTGATAGGTTCTTACGCCCGGATAAGTCTCAAAATATTTCTCCATGTAGTCCTTGGCTTCAGACACTGAAATAGAAAGGTCCTGCGACAGGCCAAAAGAGCTTATGCCGTATACGATACCGAAGTTGACGGCCTTGGCATTTCTTCTCTGCAGGGGAGTTACATCCTCAAAAGGTACATGGAAAACCTTGGATGCGGTGATCCTGTGGATGTCATCTCCTTCGTGGTATGCGCTGATGAGCCCCTGGTCTTCAGACATGTGAGCCAGTATCCTGAGCTCAATCTGCGAGTAATCTGCATCAGCAAAGACGCATCCCTCTTTCGGCACAAATACCTTTCTAATAAGCCTTCCAAGCTCAGTCCTCATTGGAATGTTCTGAAGGTTAGGCTCAGTAGAACTGATACGTCCCGTGGCTGTTATAGTCTGATTGAAACTTGTATGTATCCTGTCGTCATCCTCGATGAATGCAGCGAGGCCGTCTGCGTAAGTTGATTTCAGCTTCGCAAGCCCCCTGTACTCCAGGATATCTGCTACTATCTTGTGTTCCGGCGCCAGCTTTTCAAGTACATCTGCTGCTGTGGAATAGCCGGATTTGGTCTTCTTTTCTGCAGGAAGTCCCAGTCTCTCAAAAAGTATCTCGCCAAGCTGCTTGGGCGAATTGATATTGAACTCACAGCCCGCAGCCTCGTAGATGCTCTTCTCCAGCTCTGTAATACGTCCGGTGAGTCTGTCGCCGTACTCCTTCAAAGCATCTTTCTTAGCTATTATTCCTTCCTTCTCCATTGCATAGAGGATATATGAAAGAGGCATCTCGATATTGTAAAAGAGCTTATCCATGTCGGATTTATTAAGTCTCTCACTGATCTTTGGCGCAGCCTTATAGCATACAAAAGCGATCTTTCCCATATAGTCTGAAACAACTGCCGCATCTGCTTCTGAAAGTTTCGTCTTTCCAAAGACGTCACTCTTTTTGGGAAGTGGTATTCCTACGAACTCAGCTGAAATATCCCAGGGCTCGTAGTCGTTCTTCAACGGATTATTTATATATGCGCCTATAAGCACATCAAAGCATCTCGGCTCTGTCTTGTAGGCATCATCGTCTATGTATCCTTCTGTTCTCTTAGTGATCTCGGAGGGAGTAAAGAATCTATAGCATTCCTTAATGTCAAAGGTTGAAAGGCTGGCCGTCTCGCTTAGCTCCGCAAGCTTCCTGCTCAGATAATCTTCTGAGATAAAGCCCTCAGCAGGAATGTAATACGCGTTCGATTCATCAAAGCAAAGGGAAAGGCCAAGGAGTTTCCTGCCCTTAAGCGTTCCCTCTTTGCTGTCTGTTGCAGGATAAAAGGCAACAAAATTCAAATTGCTCTTTGCCCCGTATTCTGCGGCTTTTTTGAATATATCTTCAACCTCGTTGAGGTCACTGGTTACTGTAAGTGCATGTCTGAACTTCGGAAGGTCAGCAGCTTTTCCTGACGGTGACAGACAAAGAAGCGTGTCATTGATAAAGGCCTTAAGATTGTCATCGATGCCAATCTCTTTGCCAAAGTCAAAACCTTCAAATCCCTGAAACAGCTCTTTTGCCTTGCTGACCTGACCAGCAATAACCGCAGGTTCAGTTTGACTCTCATTCAAAAGAATCTCCAGCGTCTCATAGTCGCCTGAGGACGTTTCCTCCCGGAGCCTGAAGAAAGCGCCATAAACGCCGCTGATATGAAGCCCTTCGGGATCTGTGAAATCCGGAATGGCAAAGAAGGCGTCTCTTATGAGGTTGTTAAGGTTTATGGAAAGCTTTTTATCAGACATAAATCCCCCGGTCAAAGCGCGATCAAAAGCAGAATACAGATGGCGAACATGGCAGCTACGGCAATCTCAAGGCCGAAGCTTAAGAACACAAGATATCTTCTGGCGGTGAGTTTCTTCCTGGATTCCAGCAACAGGTGATCCAGCTCCTTGCTGAGGTTAAAGGTGTTTCCATCCTCCAGCCTCTGCATACCGACCTTCACAAGGAACTGTATCGTAAGCTCCTCCTTGCACTCGGGGCAGGAATCGACGTGCCCCAGGAAATCCGCAAGGTCCCGATTGTCCAGATCGTCGTCAAGAAATTCCTGTATTAACTTCTGTGATTCAATACAGTTCATCATAGCCAGTTTATCTCAACATTTAGTACTGTTTAAAAGTAAAATTGCAAATAATCCTACAAAATATAGGATACTATAAAACGCCCGTTTATACAATATAAAAGAGGATTCCGCCGCGAATTCGGAATCCTCTTTTTATATTCTCCGGAAAAGCATTTGAGGGATGCTTACCACGCACTTTTTGTAGTAGCAGGTTTTAATGGAGGGCTTTTCCGGGTGTGTGGGTTAATACCTGTTGATATCTGATATTACCTGAATTACTTTACAGGAACCTTGAGGGTTACTGTCTTTGTTCCTGCATAATACTTTTTGTCATAGGATCCTGTGCCGACTATTGTCACATCAACAGTTCCTTTACCGGAATTCACTTTGCAGGAAGTGATCCTGTAAGCTCCGACAGAAAGAGGCACAGTTCCAACCTTGACCTGAATATCATTCTCGGTGATATTGACCTCATTATCTGAAATTGCAAGCTTGCTGTTAACCAGTCTGACTGTTGCTTTGTTAAGAAGGACATCTCCACACACAAATACTGCTTCGTTTGATCCTTCGTACAGGCCTTTGCCGGTAAGTACAACTCTGACAGACATTCCTGAAGGAATGATATCATTCTTCACATCTACCTTGTCACCATCGACTACGGCTACCTGTGTAGTCTTCTTGCCATTCTTTCTGGTGATGGTTGCATCACTTGTGTACTCATAAACTATAGCTTTATTGTCATAGTCTTTTCCTGCAGCAAGCTTTACACCATTTGAATCAAAGACTGTTATTGAAGGCTTGCAGTTTCCTGCCTTGCCTGTAGCATTGATATCAGATACTGCGATTGTTGTGTCGCCAAGGTTTTCTTTTGTTATTGTAAAAGTTCTGGTAAAGGATCCGGCATAGTTTCCTGCACCGGTAATAACAACTGTAGGTGATTTCTTTCCTGCTACTGCATTGTTATTGGAATACTTTACTTTGTAATCCTTGTTCAGAGTAAGCACCTTTCCGTCTTCTCTTACAAGTGAAACTACGGGCTTAACTCCGTTCTTGGTATAAACAAATTTTCCAAGATCAGCTGTCACATCAGGAGAGCTCTTTTTACCGCAATTTACATATACATCGCCATCTGTAAAGTTATAAGGCAAAATCTTGAAGGTCTTATTTACTGTTCCGGTAAATCTGCCCTTACCTGTAAAGCTTATTTTGCCGGTTCCTTTGTTGACGTTGTTGGAGATTGAAACTTCGTAGTCTGTTCCCTCTTTAAGAGGTTCAGCTTCTCCCTTATAAGTTAGTAAGTATGCAGGAGTTACGGAGTATCCGGTATATGTCACTGAACCAATCGAGAACTTTGCAGAAGATATTGCTATTCCTTTGATCTTAAAGGTCAGTGTCTTTGTACCTGCGTAATCTCCCTTACCTGTTACAACAGCAGTTGCTGTGCCGGCTTCGATATTGTTGTGATATGCAACTGTATAATCTTCTCCTGCAACAAGGTTCTTCTTGTTATTCTTATCTGTTATGGACAGTGCAGGCTCTTTTGCTGTTCCGTCTGCGTTCTGATCAGCAATCTTAGCAAAGGTCAGCTTGGAGATATTTATCTTTTCGCCCTTGTTATAAACTGTCAGATTAAAGAATCCGGTGCTTCCTGTGAAGTTGCCCTTTCCGACAAGTTTCACCTTGTATGTTCCAGCTTCTGCCTTAACCTCTGAATAATCATAGTCGAAGTCTGTGCCGGCCTTCAGCTGTACATCATTACCATTGATAACATAGAAAGCTGTGGTAGTTGCCTTAATTACTGATCCTGTGGCCTCTGCCTGAACATCTGCAGCCTTAAGGTTCTCGTTGTTTCTTGTGCCGTCTCCGAGACTTAAAGGAAGGATATTGAAGGATTCTGTAACTGTTCCGGAATAATCGCCGGTACCTGTTATTGTTACAGTTGCCTTGGAGTCTTCAGTACTTACGTTAACGTTGTTTGCATACTTTACAGTGTAATCAACACCGGACTTAAGCATCTTCTTGCCATAGTAGACATGAAGGTTAGCAAATGTTACTGCGCTTGCTCTGTACTCAGCGTCGCTGATTCCGGCTGCCCAAAGTCCTTCGGGAATCTCGTCCGCGTTTTCAAAAGCGGTTCTGTCGATTTCAGCAACCTCTCCCCACTGGTTGTCTACAGCACTGTCTATCTCAACAAGACTGATATCGTCGATAAATACATCATGTTTCTGAGTGATCCTTACACCATCAACAGATCCCATGGTGATGTTAAATCTTGTCGCGGTATCTGTAGGATAGTTCATTGTGAAGTCAGTGCTGAAGGTCTGCCACTCGTTGTTTATGGAAACAGATCCTGTTCCGCTGTAGTTTGTCCATGCTCCTTCAAACTCCTGCATTGCATAAGAGATTACTCTCTCGATGCTGGACTTTGCCTTGAAGGTGAGCCTGTAGCTCTTTCCCTCCTCCAGGGTAACGCCGTCCTGATTGAGCTGTACATACCAGGAATTTCCTGCTTCATCGGCCTTTGTATCCTCAATTGTGATTGCAAAGGCGTTGTCGTTTCCGTTCATGTTGTCTACAACATATGTAGCCTTAACTGTGTCGTCGATGTAAGGTTCA
>JAEEGF011365365.1_pt1 | contig 11344 bp, 9 predicted proteins | sample 9134171 | NCBI WGS metagenome assembly JAEEGF01 (sample SAMN16246542, study PRJNA631951) | gut metagenome | biome: gut microbiome; feature: rumen; material: AP-attached | host: Bos | place: Iran: Karaj | collected 2018-10
ATGAAGAATGTACCAAGGTCCGTAACATCGGACTTTCGCTGCACCTGACGGACGAGGAAATAGACGAGGCGTTCTCAGCCGTTCAGGCACTCGAGTCCGACGACCAGAAAGAACAGTTCGTAGAGGAAATCCTTGGCCTGCTCAAGCCTGCGCCCATCGGGCGGTTCTTCATGGATGACTTTGAGGCTATCCTTGAAAAGGACGGCAAGATCGCCAAGGACGCCGAAGACCTTTTTGAATACTTTGGACAGACGCTCTTTGCTTCGCCCGATTGGCAGAAGAAGCGTACAAAGCCGATGCAGCTTGAGCGGCAGCGCAAGGAGGATTACGCCGATCTCAGGAAACGTCTCGTTGCGATGATTGAGGACGACGATGATGAGGATGGATACGAAGAAGAATATGACATCGATGCAATTCGCAAGGAGTTCGAGAAAATCGGATTCAAGGATAGATTCGTGTCCACCGTACTTAAGATGTTGCTCCCGAGGGCAGAAACCGCTTTTGAGGCTTTTAGGGACATGGTAAGGCGAGCTGACGGCGTATTTGCGAGCGGGCGGGTTTCGATTGATCTATTTGACGAACCGCAGACGAGGCTTTACCTGCGATATGTCGCTTTCCTTGACCAGTGCAGCACAGGTGATGGGAGGTTTCTGCTGATGAATCAGGTGGGCGAGGACATGACGATCAGCCGATGGCTGACCTGGACAAAGACTTCCGAACCTAAGGCTGAGGCGAAGAAAGAGGTGATTGAGAACTATCGGTCGCTGCTGGAGGAACTTCAGTTCAGGGCGACATTCTAAAACGCAACCCGTGAGGGCGATGGAGTCGGCATGAAGAAAAACATGATGCAGCTGTGTGACGAATTGAAGCCCCTTGAAGTGGACTTCAAGGGCAACGTGGACGAGATTCGCGGCGAGATAAAGGCTTTCGAGGCCGCGCTCGCCGAAAAGGAGAACGCGAACCGCGACTTGACGATCGCCATAGTCGGGCGCGTGAAGAGCGGGAAGTCGAGTTTCCTCAACGCGCTCCTTTTCGACGGCGAGAGCGTGTTGCCGCAGGCGGCGACGCCGATGACGGCCGCGCTGACGTTCATCGAATACGACGCCACGTGCCATGCGAAGGTGGACTTCTTCACGTCCGAAGAATGGAAGACCTTCAAGATCCAGTCCGCGCAATACGACGAGATCGTCGAGCGGGTAAGGAAAGAGCTGGAGGACGAGGAGGCGAAGGCCGAGAAGAAGGCGAAACAGTTCTTCCGGCCATACGTCAGGCGAGAGATAACCGACCAGCTCGTGGCGCAGCGCGCCGCAGGCGAGCTGAACGAGAACCAGATCGCCGCCCATGAACTCGTCTCGATGGCCGCCCGCACGGGATTCGACGTGACAAGCTGCCTCGGCACGTCCCAGGAGATATCGGGTGCTTCTTCGCCGGCGGAACTTGCGGGGAAGCTCCAGGATTACGTTGGCGCGAACGGACGCTACACGCCGATCGTCTGTTCCACGACGATCTATCTGAACGACCCCAACCTCAAGGGCTATCGTGTGGTCGATACGCCCGGAACGAACGATCCGATCATCTCCCGCGGAAAGAAGACGAACGACAATCTCAAGAAGTCGGACGTGGTGCTGGCGATGAGTCCGGCGGGGCGGTTCTTCGACAACGCCGACCTGTCGCTTTTCGGGCAGAACCTGCCGGCCAGCGGAATCAAGGACTTCATGCTGCTCGCTTCGCAGTACGACCTTGCCGTCGGAAACGTCGCGAACGAGGTGGACCGGTCGCTGCCGCCGCTCAAGCGGCTCATGCAGGCGATGGGACGCGTGCAGCGGCAGATTTCGGAAAGCTACCGCCAGCGGATATCAGAAATCGCCAAGCAGGCGATGGCCAACGGGGCGGAGGATGCGGAGAAGTGGGACATGTTGCTCGGCGTGTCGCCGCAGTGCGTGTCGGCACAGGCGTTCATCCTGGCCAAGCACTGGGATTCGCTCACCGAAAAGGAGCGCGAGCAGATGGAGGTGTTCAACACGCGCGTGCCGGGATATGTCTTTGACCGCAAGATACTGAACGACTTCTCGATGATGGACAAGGTGCACGGCAAGGTTGAAGAGGTCAAGGCGAAGAAGGCGGAGATCCTCGAAAAGGGGAAGGCCGAGCTCGCGGATGCCGCAAGCAAGAAGATATCGGCGCTCGTCAAGGGATTTGCGGATTTCGTCAAGGCGAAGATCGAGTCCCTTGAGACAAGCGACGTGGCGTCACTCCAGAAGATGCTGAAGGAACAGACGAAGGCGCTTGAAAAAGGGCGGACTTCGCTTGAGGACGTCTTTGAGCAGGCGATAGTGGATGCCCACAACAAGTTTACGGACATTCTCAACGATGTCCGCGAGGCACGCGAGACCTATTCGCATCTTGAGGTTCAGACCGAGACTCGTTCGAAGGAGTATGAGCACGACAAGGGGTGCGGGTTCCTCGGATGGCGTAGCCTCTTTGGTTGCCGGTATGAGACGCGCACGCGCACGGTGACGACCCGATACGCCGAGGCATACCAGGCGGTCGATCAGGTGGACGGCTTCGCGACGAAGGCTCGTACGATGCTTGAGCGCGGCATTCGCGATGCGGTTGACGTGCGGGCGATTCAGGGCCGGATAGCCGACGCGGCGCTGGCGATCTTTGAGGATGCGCCTTCGGACGACTTCGATGTGGATTTGCTCAAGGCGCAGATACTCAAGGCCGTGCGGATGCTTACGATTCCAGACGCCGATTTCGGCGATGTGGACTACTCCCAGGTCATAACGAGCCGTTTTTCGGGCGAACGCGTGACGGGCGACAAGATCGATCAGCTGCGGGCAGCCCAACGCGAGGCGCTCCATGACGTCATCAAGGACCTTGAAAAGCGTGCCAAAGGCAAGGCCGCATCTATCGAGAAGTCGCTCAAGGAGGCGATGGCCTCGTTTGTCGACAAGCTGATCGGCGACCTGAAGGCGGATTGCGAACAGACGTCGGCCTCGCTCGAGGACAAGGAGACCAATTTGGCTCGCTGGAAAGGCTATTTGCCGATCCTGCAAAACGTCCAGAACTCAATCAAATGACGAAGGTGGTGCACGATGGCATTCATAAACGCAAAGAAAATCAAGAACATGGCGCAGGCCGCATCGACGGCGGCGCATCCTCTCTTGTCCGAAACGACGCTTGACGCCGCCGTGCGGACGGCGTACGTTCAGGGGTGCGCGCTTGCAACGCTGATCGACGACGAGAAGGTCTCGCCAGCAGAGCGTGATCTGGTGAGGCGCATCGGCTTGTCCTTACGGATGCCTGACGACGAGATTGACGATTGTTTCGACGTCGTCGGGTCGCTTTCCGACGACGACGAGAAGGAACAGTTCGTCACCGAGACGTTGGCATTGCTGAAGGCGGAGCCGGTCGGACGGTATTTCATTGCGGATTTCGAGAAGGTGCTGGCGCTCGGCGGCGAAGTGTCCGGGGAGAGCCTGGAGGTGCTGGATTCCTTTGGGGCCATGCTTTTTGAAGATGCCGACTGGAGGCGGAAGAAAGAAGCGGTGGAAGCCGAGAAGAGGAAGGCTGCCGAGGAGAAGCTGGCTGCGGACAGGGCCGAGAAAAAGAAGATGGCCGACGCGGAAAAGGCGCGTGCCAAGCAAGAGCGCCTTGAGGCGAAAAACAAGGCGTTCTACGAGAAGATGCGGAAATATGTCGCAGATTATGTGGACAAGAAGCGCATTAGTCGTGACCTGTTCCTTGAAATCGGAGACGAACTATCGGACAGTGAATTCAAGGATGTGGACTTCCAGGTGGTTTTTAGGGAAATCGCCGCCCAGATGTTAAATCGCGTGGAAGAACTGAATCTGCCTGAGATAGAGAAATTGAACTTCGATTCGTTTTTTGGTAGATCTGTCCGTAAAAAAGGAGGTGGCGAACTGACGCAAAAGGAGAGGGAGCGATTTGAACAGGCGAGGGTGATTGCGCGCGAAACACTCTGGATGGTGATCTGCCTGGCGGCGTTCAAAGTTGCTGCGGAAGATATTCCGATCGGGAAAACCAATGAAATCCTCGGCTCCTCGTTTTCGCGCGATAGTTTCTGCCGTAATTGCGACTGGTGCGATTTCTGGTGCGGAGGAGCAGGGCTGATGACGAGAGATGGCATCGAGGAACTTTTTGCGGATCTGTTGGGCGTCCGTCCTGTTTGGAGGTCGTTGTTTTCGTTGACGGAAGGGCAGCGGAAAAAGCTCGATTCATGGATGGCGAGAAGAAAGGAGTTTGCGCTGTATGATTTCGAGGAATACGCACATTCCATCGGTGTGTCGCGCTATTGCGATGCGAGAACGATACATAGGCTCCTAAAAGTGGAAGCGGACAATGGACAGACGTCCGAGTCGGCCGAAGAGCCTGAAGACGTGGCGATGTCGGCGCGGAAGTTTATACGGCGTAGGGCTGTCAAGGCGGCACCTTTGGCACCTAGGAGGAAATAGAGGGCAAGAGGCACGAGGAGATGTTGAGAGCCGGTTAGGCGTGGGAGGATAAGGCGATATGGGTACCGCATCATTTCGGCGTGAGATGCAGATTTGCGCGACGTGCCGTTTCTGGAAAGGGAAGCGGACAGTGGAGATGCGTGGCGGGGTGCCGTTTGCCGTCAGGGCCGATACGGTGCGGGCCGATTGCGGCAATCGTCCGGGCGCGGGCAATCCGCCCGGCGGTCGGTGCGGCTGCTGGAAGAAGTGGGGAAGGATATAGAGCGGGTCGGATTTTTGTCGCGGGTTGGGGATCGTGATTGGCGGCGGGCTGGTGATTCTGCTTGCGGTGCGAATCGTCGTCGTGGCATACGCCTGTGTTGTGGCCACATGGGAGTTTATGGTGGAAAAGGGCTTTATGATCATGCTGGCGATACTGCTCGGCGTCGCCGCGCTTGCCGTACTGGTCGCGGTCGTTACGTTCATCGGTAGGATCAGCAGGGGGAAGTGACGGTCAGAGATTGGACAGGTCGCTGATCAGTTGTTGATCGGTTGCTGCTGAAGAAATCCCCGGAACCGCTCGGTTTCGGGGATTTCTCGCGTTGGCACGCGATTTGCTAATTGGGGGATGTTGCGTAAAACCGCAGGCAAAAACAACTCAACGGAAATGTGACGACGAGATGAAGACGAAAAAGCAAAAATCGAAACGGACTAAGGAAAGCGACGAGCTAACGCTCGAAAGCTGGCGGGCGGAGCGTCGGCAGATGGAGTCGGAAATGGCGGCGGACAGCGCCCAGCTGAAGGCGGCCATGGAAGAGGCTCTCGCAAACGATGACCTTCCGCCCGAGATGAGAAAAATCATCCGCGAATCCGGCACGAAGCTGCTGGAGGCCGACGAGTGGCTGCGCGAGATGTTCGACTCGGCAGAGGACACCATCAGGCGGTGCGACGAGATGATTGCGAAAGTCGATGCGCTGGAAGCTCGGCGCGGCGGCAAGGCGAGAAAACAGAGAAGCGAGGCATGAAATGAAGATCGATGCAGAATCCGAACTTGGAAAGCGCACGAAGAAGATGACGCGCGACGACATTGCCGATGTCCTCGGGAAGGAAGGCAAGGCCAAGACGATAGTGGACAAGGCAGGGTTCCTGTCTCAGTACTGGGACGATATCAAGACGTCGTTCGCGCTGATTCGCGACTGGTTCAAAGGCTCCTACGATAAGGTTCCGGCGCGCATGATCGTGTCGCTTGCCGGGGCGCTTATCTATCTGGTGTCGCCGCTCGACCTGATCCCTGACTGGGTTCCGATGGCGGGGCTTGTCGATGACGCCGCCATGCTTGCGTTCGTTTTCCAACTTTCAAAGGTGGATCTGAACGCCTACCGCAAGTGGAAGAGATCGCAGCAGGCGGACGAAGACGACGATCCCGACATTGACATGCAGGATAAGGAGTCTCGGCGATGAAGCAGAACAAGAGCTGCAAGCGGAATGTTCGCAAGGTTGTCGACGCCACCAACGACAGCAACCTGAGCGAAGATGAGCGGCAGGGCTACGCGACCATTGAGGAAATCCGCAAGGGCCTCTTTGGATTCATGCCCGCGATCACGCAGCACATGCATTTCCCCTGCGGCGAGACTGACGATCAAAAAAACACTCTTCGGGGGAATAGGTGAAGACGAAGATTTTTGGGAAGCTGGCGCGTGCACTGCTGGGGCGGATGTGTTCATCCACGGACTGTTGCCCCGTCTGTGGCCACAAGGAGGTGGCATCGCGCATTCGCCGTCCGTGGATTATTGTGGACGGGCCGATGTATCTAGAGATGAAATGCGGTGCATGCGGCCACACATGGCGCATGTTGCTGCGCGCGGGGCCGTGAGGTTTTGGTATACTATGCCCCATGGATACGCTGATACTGACCGGTTGGGGGTGGAAGGAATACGCCGTGGCGGCGGCGGCCGCGCTGCGGGCGCTTGACGGCAAGGCCGACGTGCTCGGCATGAGCAAGCGGCGTCTGCCGGAGTTTCTCGAATCCGAGGGCGCGAACTGGAAGAGGATCTACCTGATCGGACTGTCTATCGCCGGGGACGAGGCTCGCCTTGCGGTGGCGCTGAAGGCGCTCCGGCGCAGGACGGAGGTCACGTGGATCAGCGGGCTGCCGATGTCTGAGAGTCAGGCGCGGGAGATCGCGCCTCTCCTTAAGGCGCACGTATTCCCCGGCGGGCCGTTCAACGGATCGCTCGTGAAGGCAGTCGGCGCCGTGTTCAAGACCGACGTTGCGGACATGCTCCCGTTCGCGTTCGAGGGGAACAAGATTCCAAAGACGGTGCCGCCGTACCACGAGCTCATCGAGGCGGCGATGTACGCGTACCGTACCTGCCAGGACTCCGCCTCATACTCCACGGCCATCCGCTATCTTGCGATGGGGGTCGCAGAAGAGGCGTGGAGCGAGGAGATGAAGCACCTTGCCGCGCAGTACCGCCGCTACGGCAACCGCGAGCTGGTGGGCAAGGGACCGAAGATGAAGGAACTGCGCGACGAGATCGCGCAGGTGGCCGCCCATCCGGAAGCGCGCGTGCTCATCCTCGGCGAGAGCGGGACTGGCAAGGAGACCGTGGCGCAGCAGATCAACACGAAGTCGCCGCGGCGGAACGAGCCGTTCTACGCCTTCAACTGCGCGAGCGTGACGCCAAATCTTCTGGAGGATCGTTTCTTCGGGCACGAGAAAGGCGCCTTTACGAACGCTGTTCGCCAGGAGCCTGGACTCTTCGAGCTGGCGGATGGCGGTACGCTCTTCCTCGACGAGATCGGCGAGATGCCGCTTGAGGCGCAAGGCGTGCTGCTGCGAGTCCTGGAGGGCGGGCGATTCATGCGGATCGGCGGACGCGATGAGATAAAGACGGACGTGCGGCTCATCACGGCCACGAACAGGAACTTGCCACTCCTTGTCCGGCAGGGGAAGTTCCGGGCAGACCTCTTCATGCGACTCAACGTGGTGCAGCTGCGCGTGCCGTCATTGAGGGAGCACAAGGAGGACATCCGCGACATCGCGGACCACTGGTGGTTCGGACGCTTCCGCAGGCATCTTGCCGACGCGCAGATATCAGCGCTTATGTCCTACGACTACCCCGGCAACGTGCGCGAGCTGCTGAACCTGCTCGAACGCGCCGCCGTGCTGGGGGAGACGGACTTCGTGCGGCTTCTCGACAAGCACAGAGAGATGAACGCCGGGCTGTACGGCGAGATGGCGGCGGGCGAGGCTGGCGTGGTGCCGGACGAGCTGGAGGAAGCAGTCAAGCGCCATGTCAGGAACGTGTTCTACAAGTACGCGCAGAACCTTTCGCGCACGGCATCCGCGCTCAAGATCTCGCGCAACACGCTGCGCAAGTACGTGCAGTGACGCCTGTCAACTGTTGAACAGGCCACTGGTCAGCAGATGACCAGCATTTCCCGCTGAAATCCCCGAAGCCACCTGGTTTTCGGGGATTTCCCGCTTTGGCACGCCATTTGCTAAAGCGATATCGCCACGGCATTTGTCGCAGGCAAAGGAAAACCAACAACAGCAAAGCGAGAAACGAAAATGAAGAGCAAAAGCAAGAAAGAGAAAGTCATTGAAGTGGCACCCGTGGACCTGTCGAAGATTCTCGGGCGCGGCAAGTCGTCGAAAGACGATGTCGGCGAGAAGCCGCGCAAGAAGCATCGCAGGAAAGCGGAGTGGGAGGACGACGACGATTCCGACCCTGTCGTCGGCGGCGTGGCGGGCGCGCTGCTGGGCGGCGTGGCGGGTGCGCTGCTGGGCGGCATCTTGGGCGTAGTGGCCGAATCGTTCAAGTCGGCGGCGGACGACGACTACGACATCGATGTTGATGAGGACGAGACGGACGACGAGGAGGACGAAGAAGAGGACGAAGAAGAGGACGAAGAGACGGACGAGGCGGATGAAGCCGACGAGGATGAAGAAGACGAAGATGACAACGATGAAGAAGACGAAGATGAAGACGATGACGGCGAGGAGGATGACGACTGATGATCGACATCCTGCAGGTGATCGGGGCGATTCCTGGCGCGTTGGAGGAAAGCGCGGAGTCCCGGTCCAGGCGGAATGCGTTGGCGAACAGGCTGATCGCTCCCCCGCCTGCCGGGACGCCGCTCCTGGTGTCGTTGGCGCTGGCCTTCGAGCACACGGGAATCTATCTCGGCGGCAATCGCGTCGCCGAGCTCAACGGGGATGGACATGTGAAGGCGGTTTCGCTGACGCGGTTCGTCAACGGAACGGATGACGGCATCGTGTCCGTCAGAAACGGGACGCGCATCTTCGCCGCCTGCGACGCGAGGTCGCGGCGTCCGCTCGTAAGCGCGCGGACGCTGGTGACGGCATGTGCGGCGCTTGAAGATGACGGCGGCCGGATCGGCTACGACTTCGCGCAGTTCAACTGCCATCTCTTCACGGCGGCGTGCGTGCGCGGCATCCTGCCTGGGGAACGGAGATTTCGCACCCTGTTTGGCGGCGGTGTGGCGTCGATAGGGAAGCTCGAGAGGCTTCTTTCCCATACGCTCAACGGCGGCGATCCGATCGCATGGTGCGCCGTACGGCGCGACAAGGAGAACTTCCGCTACTCGCTGACGTCCGAGAAAAAGATCCGGCTGGCCGCCACGTTGGCGTAGGAAGCGTGATTGGCGAGCCGAAGATTTGCTATAATCATCCGCATGTCGCGGAAGGAAAAGGAAAGCAAAGGCTACGGGTTCGGGACGTTTGCCGGCGTCTTCACGCCGAGCATACTCACGATCATCGGCGTGGTCATGTACCTGCGCTTCGGGTGGATGCTCGGAAACGTGGGCCTCACCACATCGCTGATCATAGTCACGGCGGCCAGCTCCATCACGTTCCTCACCGGACTCTCCATCTCCTCTCTCGCCACCAACATGCGGATGAAGGGCGGCGGAGCATACTTCATGCTCTCGCGCTCGTTCGGTCTTGAGGCCGGCGCGGCCATCGGCATTCCGCTCGCGCTCGCGCAAGCGGTGAGCATCTCGTTCTATGTGGCTGGCTTCGCAGAGGCGCTGGTTGAGTCTGGCCTGCCGATGGTGGGGACGTGGGACCCGCGATTGGTAGGCCTCGTGACGCTCGCCCTGCTGGCGATCCTCGCCACGGTCTCTGCCGATGCCGCGCTCAAGGCGCAATTCTTCATCATGGGGGCGATAGTGCTGTCGCTCGTCTCCTTCTTCGCCGGCGGGACGCCGCAGGGAATGTCCGCGCCCGCCAGCGTGCCGCCAGCGCTCGACTTCTGGACCGTGTTCGCCGTCTTCTTCCCTGCCGTGACAGGCATCCTTTCCGGCGTGGGCATGTCTGGCGACCTGAAGAACCCAAGTCGCTCCATCCCCATAGGTACAATCGCCGCCGTCCTGACCGGGTGGGTGGTGTACATGTCTGTGCCGATCGTCCTAAGCTGGTTCGTGTCCGACACGGCAATCCTGCGCACGGATACGATGGTGATGCAGAAGTGCGCCCGCTGGCCGTTCCTGATCCTGCTGGGCGTGTGGGCGGCGACGCTTTCGAGCGCATTGGGCGGTCTCCTCTGCGCGCCACGTGTGGTCCAGGCCCTCGCGCAGGACCACCTGATGCCGAGCTTCCTCGGGCGCGGATACGGGGACAACAAGGATCCGCGCATCGCGTCCGCGATCTGCTTCGTGATAGCCGGCGCAGGTCTCTGGTTCGGCGACATCAACGCACTCGCGCCGATCCTCACGATGTTCAACCTCACGACATACGGGCTCTTGAACCTGTCGGCGGGGCTTGAGGAGCTGATGGGCAACCCGTCTTGGAGGCCAACTTTCCGGGTGCGGCCGTTCCTGTCGTTCGCCGGGTTCGCCGGATGCTTCGCGGTGATGTTCATGATCAGCCCCGGCTGGACTTTCTGCGCCTTCGTGGCCGTAGGAGTCATCTACGGGCTCGTTAAGCGGCGCGCCCTGCGCGCGCGATGGGGCGACATGCGCACCGGTCTCCTGATGTACACGGTGCAGGTGGCCCTGCGTCTTTTGGGCAAGCGGCAGCTTGACGAGCGCAACTGGCGTCCCAACCTGCTCCTCCTTGCGAGCGTGCCGCTCGACCGCCCGCACCTTCTATCCCTTGCCGCCGCGGTCTCCGGCGGCCGGAGCTTCGTGACGCTGGCGACGGTGGTCCCAGAGGCGGCGGACGACGTTTCGCACGCGACGGCGCTGCGCGATTCGATCCGACGCCACCTGAACAAGGTCAGGCTTGAGGCGCAGATACGCATCTATCCTTCGGGCGACACCTGGTCCGGGCTGCGCGAGCTGGTTCGCGCATACGGCTTCGGGCCGCTGACGCCCAACACCGTCCTGATCGGTACGCCTGCGCGCGCGGAGGACAACCGTCCGTTTGGCGGTCTCCTGCACACGCTCGCCCGCTGCCAGCGCAACATCGTGCTGCTCAGCGAGGGGAAGCGACAGTCGCCGCTGCTGATGACGCGGCACGACTTTTCCGCGCCTGTCGGGCAACGGATCGACATCTGGTGGCGCGGCCAGACAGACAACGGCGCATTCATGCTGGCTCTCGCCTGCCTGGTGCTTCGGGCCGACGCGTGGCATTCGGCGACCTTGCGGATATGCAACATCGCCGAATCCGGCATGGACGTCGAGGAGGCGCGCCGCGTGCTCGCCGAATTCGTGGAGAAGGCGCGGGTGGCGGCCGAGGTCCTGGTGTTGGAGCCGGACAGCGGCAAGCCGTTCAACGAGAGGATCTGCGAGGTGTCGGGCGATGCCGACCTTACGTTCGTCGGAATGCGCGGTCCCGGCCAAGAGGAGAACCCCGAGTCTTATGCCGACTACGTGCAGTCCCTCACGTCGGGACTTTCCTCGCTCCCGCTCGCCGTCTT
>JAEEGF010478272.1_pt1 | contig 11343 bp, 9 predicted proteins | sample 9134171 | NCBI WGS metagenome assembly JAEEGF01 (sample SAMN16246542, study PRJNA631951) | gut metagenome | biome: gut microbiome; feature: rumen; material: AP-attached | host: Bos | place: Iran: Karaj | collected 2018-10
GTATGTTAAAGCTGGAGAAAAAGTAATTACCAGTAAGTATTCTGGCACCGAGGTTAAAATTGATGACGAAGAGTATACAATAGTACGTCAAGCGGATATTTTAGCAGTTGTTGAATAATTATTTACATAACAATAGTCATTTTTTCTATAATAAACTTTTTCAAGGAGGAGTAGTTTAATATGCCAAAACAGATTTTATACGGCGAAGATGCAAGAAAAGCGTTAATGAATGGTGTAAATAGACTTGCGGACACAGTAAAAATTACACTTGGCCCAAAGGGTAGAAATGTTGTTTTAGATAAGAAGTTTGGTTCACCACTTATTACTAACGATGGTGTAACTATCGCAAAGGAAATAGAACTTGAAGATCCGTTTGAGAATATGGGAGCTCAGCTTATAAAAGAAGCATCCACAAAAACTAACGATGCAGCCGGAGATGGCACGACTACAGCTACAATACTTGCCCAGGCTTTCATAAAAGAAGGTATGAAAAACGTTTCCTTTGGAGCTAATCCAATGGAAATAAAAAGAGGAATTGAAAGAGCAGTTGAAGCTGCTGTTTCTAAAGTTAAAGAAAACTCTAAAAAAGTAAGTGGTAATGAAGATATTGCTCGTGTTGCTACTATTTCAGCAGGTGATGAAAAAATAGGAAGTCTTATTGCCGACGCAATGAGAAAAGTTTCTTCTGATGGTGTTATTACAGTAGAAGAGTCCAAGTCTATGAAGACTGAACTTGATGTTGTAGAAGGTATGCAGTTTGATAAGGGTTATGTTTCAGCATATATGGCAACAGATATGGATAAGATGGAAGCAGTACTTGACGATCCCATGATCCTTATCACAGATAAGAAGATCAGCAATATCCAGGATATCCTTCCTATACTTGAAGAGATCATGAAGAGCGGAAGAAAGCTTCTCATCATCGCTGAGGATGTTGAGGGCGAGGCTCTTTCAACACTTGTTCTTAACAAGCTCCGTGGAGTATTTACAGTAGTAGCTGTTAAGGCTCCCGGATACGGTGACAGACGTAAGGCTATGCTTCAGGATATCGCAATCCTTACAGGCGGTACAGTTATCACAGAAGAGCTCGGACTTGAGCTTAAGGATACCACTATGGATCAGCTTGGAAGGGCTAAGTCTGTTAAGGTTCAGAAGGAAAACACCATCATCGTTGACGGCGGGGGCGATGCAGGCGAGATCAAGGCTCGTATCGCTCAGATCAAGGCTCAGATCGCTGAGACAACATCTGATTTTGATAAGGAAAAATTACAGGAGCGTCTTGCAAAGCTTTCAGGCGGCGTAGCAGTTATCCGTGTCGGTGCGGCTACAGAGGCTGAGATGAAAGAGAAGAAGCTCCGTATGGAAGATGCTCTTAACGCTACACGTGCAGCAGTTGAGGAAGGTATCATAGCAGGCGGCGGATCTACATATATCCATGCAGCAGCAGAGGCAGCTAAGAAGGTTGCCAAGCTTGAAGGCGATGAGAAGACCGGTGCACAGATCGTTCTTAAGGCACTTGAGGCTCCTCTTTACACTATCGCTGAAAATGCCGGTGTTGAAGGCAGCGTAGTAGTTAACAAGGTTAGAGAATCAAAAGCAGGCATGGGATATAATGCACTTGATGACAAGTATGTTAACATGGTATCAGCAGGTATCCTTGATCCTACCAAGGTTGCACGTTCTGCATTACAGAATGCAACAAGCGTAGCATCCACATTCCTCACCACCGAGGCAGCAGTAGCTACCATTAAGGAGCCCGCTCCCGCAGCGCCCGTAGCACCTCAGGGTATGTACTAAAAGGCAGAGTGAATATTTCCAAAACAAATATTAAATATATAAGGAGTTCCATATGACCGGTTCTTACACTGAAGCATCAGTAAAGCGTAAGGCAGACGTTTCTACGTATCTGGCTAAGATTGGAGTTATACTTCTGATAGGTATCCTGTTTACATTCGGAATGCTTATCGGACAGAAAGTACTGGCTCTGCTCGGTATTGGCTTAGGCTGCTTATGCTGGTTTTATCTGTTCCCCAGGCTTGATGCGGAATACGAGTATATATACTGTGACGGACAGATAGATTTTGACAGGATCAGCGGCGGAGAAAGCAGGAAAAACGTGCTGAGGATTGATCTTGACAACGTAGAGATAATGGCTCCCGAAAACTCCGCGGAAATGGGTAAATATAATGACTCAGGACTTAAAGTAAGGGATTTTTCGTCACACGTAAAGGATGCAAAGAAATACTGCATCATTACGAGTGATGAATCTAACCGCTTGAAGATACTGTTTGAACCGTCTGAAACGATGATAGAACTCGCTAAAAACAAGGCTCCGAGAAAAGTTTTTACGGAATAATACATAATGTTATAAGGCTGTCCTTAAGGGCAGCCTTTTCTTATACCCGAAATTTGACAAAATCAGTCAAATGAGGTATTATATACTTGGTTTGGAATGCCGTGAAATCAAATATTAAGAGTGATGGATATGACGAAAAAAGAATGGAGAAGAAGGAGAATGAGAAAACGGCTGGCAGTTATCATCGCCACCTTTCTGGTACTGGCCTGCCTGACGTTTATCATTATCTTTCTTATAGGAGAGTTAAAAAAATCTGCCGGCTTAAGCGTTAAGGATGACAGTCTGTACTTAAGCGTAAACGGCGTTACCCGTACCGGAGAGAAGGGACCTTTGACCGGCATCATCCTGGTGAAAAAGAGCGAACAGACAGGACTCAGTGCACTGGAACTGAGAAACAGATATGAACGTGCCGATCTGCTCAATCCGCTTTCTAAGGGCAGTGACATTATAGAAACAGGAGCACATTATGCCATAGGTACAGACGGTGTATGTATCATGATGATACCGCTTGAAGAGAGGGCGCCCGGAGAAGGCGACAAGATAGTGATCGTTTACAGTCCGGATGAAAACGGAGGACTGACAGATAAAGAGAAAAAGACCCTTGATGAACTTATCGGGGAGTTGTGTGATGAATATTCCATAGGAGAAGAAAACATCATAAGAAAATAAAAAGTATCCGGAGGAAGAAATGGAAGAGAGCAGATTTAAGGAAATAATGCTTACATATGATCAGGAGGAGATACTCGAAAAGGTAAGCAAAATGAACGAAAGAGATAAAGCGAGGATTTTGAGGCAATGTGATTTCCTTGATTTTACTTTTCTCAAGGCCTTAAAGGAAAAAGAAAAGGCACGCGGATTTATCGAGCCTATAAAGACTATGAAGCTTGCCGAGATAGAGAAGAACAGAGACGAGTATGAGAAAATAGGCGTTGAAGCCATAAAGGCAGGAAAGGTCGGTGCTTTGGTGCTTGCCGGAGGTATGGGTACCAGACTCGGAAGCCATCATGCAAAAGGCATGTATGATATAGGCATCACAAAGCCGGTATATATTTTCCAGAGAATGTTTGAGAACATGATGGATGTGGTAAATCAGACAGGTGCATGGATACCGTTGTTTATCATGACCAATATCATGAATGACAGGGAGATAAAGGAATTCCTTGTAGAGCATAAATGCTTCGGATACAATCCCGCATATATAAAATTCTTTGCACAGGATATGTCACCCTGCGTGGACTATAACGGAAAGATCCTGTTTGCAAAGCCCGATGAATTCGCTATGTCACCCAACGGCAACGGCGGTTTCTATTCATCCATGATGAATGCGGGACTTGACAAGCTGTGCAAGGAAAAAGGAATAGAATACATCAACGTATTTGCTATAGACAATGTGCTCCAGAGAATAGCGGATCCCGTATTTGTCGGTGCGACCATTAAGAGCGGCTGCGCCACGGGAGCCAAGGTGGTAAAGAAGGCCGATCCCGGTGAGAAGGTAGGCTCTATCTGCTTAGAGGACGGACAGCCATCGGTTGTGGAATATTATGAGATGACGGATGAGCTCTTACAGGCTAAGGATGAGGACGGGGAGCCCGCATACGATTACGGCGTAATACTTAATTATCTCTTCCGTGTAAAGGAGATGGACAGCATAGTAAGAAATGAGATGCCTGTGCATATCGTTAAAAAGAAGGTGCCTTACCTTGCAGAGTCAAAGGATTCGCCTACAGGATATATTACTGTAGAGCCCGAAGAACCGAATGCATATAAGTTGGAGACACTTTCACTTGATTTCGTAAGGATGATGGGAAGCTGTCTGCCGTTTGAGGTAGTAAGGGAAAGAGAGTTTGCTCCCATCAAGAATTCCATGGGTATCGACTCTGTAGACAGCGCAAGAAAGATGCTTTTGGCAATAGGGTACGAGTTATAAAAAATGTCATCCTGAGCTTTAGCGAAGTATCTGTAGGATTCTTCACTGCGTTCAGAATGACATGGATTAATCGTATGATTTATTAAAAAGATTGAATGTGCCGGATCCGGATCAGTTCCTGCCGCAGCAGAACTTATACTTCTTACCTGAACCGCAGGGACAGGGATCGTTACGGCCGGGCTTTTTCTCAACACGTATGGTGCCGGATGCCTTCTGCTCCTTGTAGAGCTCTTTACGGCGTTCCTCGGTAAGGATATCGTTCCATTCGGAAAGTCCGTACAGCCAGTCTGCTTTTGCAGCTACCATGTTGTAGTACAGCTTTTCGGGATCGTAATCAAGGCTTACTTCGGTATCTTCGGTCATTTCCTCGATAGGGTTCGGTGTCTTTAAACTGTCATTGATACCGTCAAGGAAACCGGTCATGATGGAGATGTCTGTACCGAATTTATCGGCAAGACCTTTTACGGTGCCGGTAACGGGGGTCCCGTTTTGAGAAAGGATCTGAGAATAGATGCCCTTTTCTATTTCGAAATAATTCTTCCAGAAAAGGTTTGCTTCATAATCGTTCTTTTCTTTTTCGTAGGCTTCTTTGCGCCAGTCAGTTAATAAACTCATATAGGGGTACTCCTTTTTTATTATGTTTTGTTTATTAGTGTATAGTATATAATCTTTTTATAAATTTTGCAACCGGATAAATTTGGGGTTTTTGATGAGTGAATATATTACGGTAAAAAATGAATATGCTGATGAGATCACGGAGAAAAAATCCCGCTTTATAGCCACGCTCAGACACGTGGAAAATGAAGATGAAGCACTTGGCTTTATAGCTGAGATGAAAAAGAAGTACTGGGATGCAAGACATAACTGTTCGGCATATATTGTTCTTGAAGAGGGCACGGATGCCACAGGAGAAAAAAGGATATTTAAAACCATAGAAAAATGCAGCGATGACGGGGAACCTTCAAAAACCGCCGGCAGTCCGATGCTTGATGTTATAAGGGGAGCAGGGATGAAGAATACGGCTGTTGTGGTGACGCGTTATTTCGGAGGAGTACTGCTCGGCACCGGAGGTCTGGTGCGTGCATATTCCGAAGCAACCGCAGCGGCGGTAGAAGGTGCGGAAAAGGTACATATGCGGCTTCTGAGTAAAGTTAAAGTCGCAACCGACTATACAAGCTACGGCAAGCTCAGCTACATAGCCTCGGAAGAGAATATAATACTAAAAGATACGGTATTTACCGAAAATGTGGAAGTGACCTGCCTGTGTGACGATATCGCACTCGGAAGGTTACGTGCAAAGATGGCGGAGATAACCGCCGGAAAATGTAAAATAGAACTGCTTGAAAACAGTTACTATCAGGTGGAGAATTAAGATGGATTACAGCAGGGACGGATTAAGTCAGAGAAGAAGAGAATTAAAATCAGTGTCCAAACGAATGTACAGCAAGGTAATGGTGAATGTATTCCGTATAGCTGTCATAGCGGTGGTCATAGTAGCCATACTGGGTACTGTAGCCGGTTTTGCAGCCTTTAAGGGAATACTTGATACAACAACCCCTATCGAGCTGGCAGTACTGGAGGTTAAGGGTTATACTTCGACCTCGCTTTATTCGGACGGGACCATAGCACAGAATTTTGCGGGACCTTCGGCAAACAGAATAGAGATAACAATGGATGATGTGCCCAAAAGCGTAAAATATGCTTTCATGGCCGCAGAGGACCATCGTTTTTATGAGCACAACGGTATTGATATCAGGACCATTTTCCGTTCGGGTTTCTCACTTTTCAGAGAAGGAGCCAATCCCGGCGGTTCGACATTTACACAGCAGCTGATCAAGAACCAGGTATTCGGTGGCGGCGGTGAGACTTACTTTATCGACAAGGTACAAAGAAAGATCCAGGAACAGTATCTTGCGATCAATCTGGAGCATGTCAGCACTAAGGACGAGATATTTGCTTATTACCTTAACATGGTAAACCTCGGCAACAGAACCTACGGTGTTGAGACCGCTTCTCTCGGATATTTCGGAAAATCAGTTTCGGAGCTTACGATTTCCGAGGCTGCGGTACTGGCTGCCATACCTCTTTCACCGACCAGGATGAATCCCATCACTCATCCGGAAGAAAATGCCAAGAGACGTGAAAGTACATTGAAAAACATGCTGGAATACGGCTTCATCACAGAAGAAGAGTTTAACGAAGCTATGTCTGATGATGTATATACAAGAATAGCCGAAAACAGCAATAACAACGAGAAGGTAGAGATAGGACAGTATTCATACTTTACCGATGCTATGCTTACCGAGCTTTACAGGGATCTTCAGGAAAAACTCGGATATACCTATGAAGAAGCTAAAAATCTTGTATTTTACGGCGGTATAACCATATATACCACGCAGGACCGCCAGATACAGGAGATCATGGACAAGCATTATCAGGACGAGAGCAACTTCCCCAAGTTCGGATTTGAATCCGGTGCAGGTTCATGTTATGAGCTTACTTATGCATTATCCGTACAGCATGCGGATGGTACGCTTACGCATTACCAGCTGCATCATCTGCTTGATTACTTTAAGGATTACGATGATAAAGCAGGTCTGTATTATCATGAGAACGGAGTAAAGAAAGGCATCGATGAGCTCTTCCTCGATCCCGACGATATGGATGCCAAGGTAGCGGAGTTTGAAGCAGCCATGGTCGATGAAGAAGCAGGAGACAAGATACTTGCAGTCAATTATGTAAAAACTCCCCAGCCACAGTCGGCGATGACTATCATCGAGCAGTCCACCGGTAAGGTAGTAGGTATATACGGAGGACGTGGAGAAAAACAGGGCAGCCTTACACTTAACCGTGCTTACGGAACTACCCGTGCGGTTGGTTCTACCTTCAAGGTACTTGCATCCTTCCTTCCTGCACTTGATGCGGGCGGACTTACACTTGCTTCCGTACAGGATGACTCTCCTTACTACTATCCTAATGGCGGAAAGGAAGTCATCAACTGGTATAGCACCGGATTCAGAGGACTGCAGTCTATAAGGACCGGTATCAAGAACTCACTGAACATTGTAGCGGTTAAGACACTTGAACAGATAGGGGCACCGTTAGGTTTTGAGTATCTGGAGAAGTTAGGTTTCTCAACTCTGGTAAAATATGAGACACGTGAAGGAAAGACATACTCGGATGTAAACCTTGCCATAGCACTCGGCGGTCTTACGGACGGTGTTACAAATACCGAGATCACTGCGGCTTACGCTGCCATAGCAAATGGCGGATTGTACAATAAGCCCATCTTCTATACAAAGGTAGTGGACCGTGAAGGAAACGTCCTTTTAAGTAACAGGACGGAACCCAATCAGGTTATGAAGACTTCAACAGCATGGCTTCTTACCGATGCGATGCATGATGTTACTACCGGAGGTACCGGTACAAGGCTTGCATTCCGTAATTACAAGATGCCTGTAGCAGGAAAAACAGGTACCGCCAGCAAGAACAGTGACCTTTGGTTTGTTGGCTATACACCTTATTATACATGTGCGGTATGGACAGGATATGATCATCAGTTCAGTCAGAGAAATAAAACTTACCAGCAGGATCTGTGGCGTAACATAATGGAAGAGATCCATTCCTCGAAGCAATTGGAATACAAGGAATGGGAGAAGCCGGACTCGATAGTGGAGGCTACGATATGTACCAAGTGCGGAAATCTTGCTGTATTCGGTCTCTGTGATGAAGCTGAAGGCGGATCGTGTATCAAGAAGGAATATTTTGCAAAGGGTACAGTTCCTACAAGAAAGTGTACATGCCATGCAAGAGTGACCATATGTAAGAAGTCCAAACTTCCGGCAGGTCCTTATTGTCCTGAAAAGAGTAAGGTTACTGTAGTGCTTTTGATAAAGAATGAAGATGCATCGAAGTATCCTGAGGGCAGCAAATATTCGGGCGGATATTCTACATGGGATACACCGTATGTATATAATCCGGAGCATATCTGCGATAAGCATACCAGACCCGGTGCGGAAGATGATGATACGGGTAACGATGAGGATCTCTTCGGTGAAGGCCATCAGATCGGAGCAGAGGATGACGTTTATGATGATTAAGGCTTTTGCTTAAATCCGATCTTTAAAACAGAATATAAAAATCAAACCCCTGGTACCTTAAGGTATCGGGGGTTTGATGTTTTAAGTATGAAATTGATCTGATACAACGGTTAAGACTCATTCTTTCGGCAGGAAAATCTTTATCAGATGTATCATTATAGGTACAAAGACTGTAGCAGCAAGAGCTCCGAGGAATATACCGAAGGAGTTTTCCCAGTCGCTTAATGAAGCTATGAGCGAAAGAATATACAGTCCTGCGATAAGCACTATGCCGAATATGGCGAATATTCTTAAGAAAACGGATTTTCCTGATGCTTCGGTCTGTTTGCTGTCCGTTTCATTCTGTTTATTTTTGGGATTTGTTTCAGCCATTTCTGTTATTTACTCACTTTCTTTTCTGATTTTTTCCAGGTATTCCTTTAACTGTTTTTCATATCCCATATCGGAGAGCTTATAGAAGGTCCTGTCTTTAAGCTCATCGGGCAGGTATTGCTGCTTTACGTAATGGTTTTTGAAATCATGGGCATATTTATATCCGAGTCCGTGACCGAGCTTACCTGCTCCTTTATAATGGGCATCCTGCAGGTGTGGTGGGATAGTGTTTATATGCTCTTTCTGTACCAGCTCGAGACATTCGTCCACGGCACAGATTGCGGAATTGCTCTTGGGCGCACATGCCACATATGCAGCTGCCTGTGCAAGGATTATGCGTGATTCGGGCATGCCGATACGTTCGACCGATTCAGCTGCGGCATTTGCTACGACCAAAGCCATCGGATCGGCGTTTGATACATCCTCTGCAGCACAGATGGTAATACGTCTGGCTATGAATTTTATGTCCTCACCTGCGGCAAGCATCCGTGCTAAGTAGTATATCGCGGCATCAGGGTCTGAACCCCGCATGCTTTTTATAAAGGCAGAGATGGTATCATAGTGATTGTCCCCGTCTTTGTCATATTTAAGGACTCTTTTCTGGATACATTCCGAAGCGGTATCAAGATCGATATGTATGTAACCGTCTTCCCTGCGTTCTGTCGTAAGTATTCCGAGTTCCAAAGCGTTGAGTGCGGTACGGGCATCGCCGTTTGCCATTTCACTTAAAAACTCGAGCGCGTCATCCTCGATCACCGCTTTAAATGAGCCCATGCCTTTTTCGCTGTCTTTTACCGCACGGAGCAGAAGCTGCTTGATATTGTCGTTGCTTAAGGGCTTAAGCTCAAATATATGGGAGCGTGAAAGAAGAGCTCCGTTTACTTCAAAGTAAGGGTTTTCGGTGGTGGCACCGATGAGGATTATAGTACCGTCCTCAACGAAGGGCAGGAGATAGTCCTGCTGGCCTTTATTAAACCGGTGTATCTCGTCTATGAAGAGTATGGTACGCTTACCATAGCCTCCGAAGTTTTTCTTTGCTTCCTCAACCACTTCCTCCATATCCTTTTTGCCGGCGGAAGTAGCATTTATCTGCTTAAAATCCGACCTGGTGGTAGATGCTATCACTTTGGCCAGAGTGGTCTTTCCTGTACCGGGAGGACCGTAAAATATAACGGAGCTTATGCGGTCGGCCTTTATGGCACGGTATAAGAGTTTGTCTTTACCGATTATGTGCTCCTGACCTACCACCTCATCAAGTGAAGAGGGACGCATCCTTGAAGCTAAAGGGGACTCACTGTCCCTTTTCTTTTGCTCCATAAACTGAAATAAATCCATATTTTATCCTTTTAAAGTATCTACTCTTTATTCAAAGCATCGCCTGTGTAGGAAATACCCGCATTCCACAGGAGCCATTCCGAATAACCTGCGTCATACACACCCTTTATCTGGGCACGGACTTCGTCTTTACCGTAATTTAAATGGTGGGATACCCAGGTGGCGGTGAAATCCTGAAGCCAGGGGCGTACTATCGCTTTGTTTTCTGCGGGATCGATCATATACAGCACCTTCTGGGAATCCATAAGTGCATGGTATACCAGTTCGTAAGGGTGCGTGTCCGGGTAATCCAAGCCGTAGTATCCGTTCCCGTAATGGGAAGGGTATACCATGGGGCAGATATAATCGAGGTATTTTGACATATTAAAGTAGCTCTGACCTACGATACGGGCATCGGTTGAGCTTGAGATGATGGCGCCGTATACATCACAGGATACAAATGCACCCATGGGCTTTATGACTTCACATATCTTGCGGATACCTTCGGTGATAACCTCTATACGTGTCATTTCCTCTGCTTTGGGTCCGAAATCCACATTGTTCATGCCCTTGTCGGTCGAGAAACGGATGTAGTCAAGATTGACTTCGTCAAAACCGACTTCGACACACTGCTTACAGATCTCGGTAAGGTATTCCCAGACCTCATCCTCATAAGGGTTAACCCATGCAAGTCCCGAGGAATCCCTGAATATAGAGCCGTCCTTATTTTTAAGAGCCAGTTCCTTTTTCTTTTCGGCAAGGACCGGATCTTTAAGGGATACAATACGTGCGATCAGGTATACGCCGTGATCCTTAAGTTTTTTTATAGTGGCGTTGATATCGCTTATAGTGGATGTACATGCACCTATCTCGCGGGCTAACGGGTAATCCATGCGGTAGGTTATGTAGCCGCCGTCGCTTTTTATGTCTATTACCATGGCGTTAAGCTCAGTGGTATCGACTAATTTTAATGCGTCATCAAGTTTTTTATTTATGTATGCAGAAGAGACATAGATACCCTTGACATCGACTCTTTCCCTGGTGTCAACAAAATCCGACATCCAGACATATTCATCGTCCGGAACTGTGGATGTTACCGGTGCTTCGGTAGGTGTGGCTTCCGTCCAGAGTTTATATATACCGTCATCCCCGGTGCCCGAATCCGGATTGGAATCGGAGTTTGCCCAGGATGCGGAAGGTGTATCATAGACTTCCTGCACTGCTGAACATTCATCAGTATCTTCTTTTTCAAGGAGCATGCCGGCCAGCTTATA
>JAEEGF012000600.1_pt1 | contig 11342 bp, 8 predicted proteins | sample 9134171 | NCBI WGS metagenome assembly JAEEGF01 (sample SAMN16246542, study PRJNA631951) | gut metagenome | biome: gut microbiome; feature: rumen; material: AP-attached | host: Bos | place: Iran: Karaj | collected 2018-10
TCAACCCCGCCCACATGGTGCCCTACTTCGAGATCTGCGGCGGCAGCCGTACGGGCGAGGGGGTCCTGGACTGGGTGAAGGGCATGCTGGAGACCCTGGACCGGAAGCCCGCCATCCTGAAGAAGCCCAACCCCGGCTTCATCGGCAACTACCTGCAGTTCGCCCTCTGGGCCGCGGCCCTGAAGCTGGTGGAGGACGGCGTGTGCGACCCCAAGGATATCGACAACTGCCTGAACTACAGCTTCTGCCCCCGCTACAGCTCCATCGGCATCTTCGACCATTTCGACAACGGCGGCTACAAACTGAACATCACCACCTGCAACAGCGTCTTCCCCATCCTCCCCCGCTATGAGGAGGCCCCCGCCTCCATCCGGGAAAAGGCCGAGAGCGAGGACGCCTGGGGCGCGAAAAGCCCCACCAAGCGCGGCTTCTACGACTGGAACGGCGTGGATATGGTGGAATACCAGAAGAAGGTCAACGCCCCCTACTGGCGCTTCATCAACTGGGAATTCCCCACCGAGCCCTGCAAATAAGAAAGGATTTGCCGAATATGGTTTACGAAAACAACAACGGCGGCAAGTACGCCCAGTATTTCATGCAGACCCTGCACAATCCCCCCATGGACGAGGAATTCAAGAAGATCTATGAGAAGTTCGCCCACCGCATCCTCTGGATCGACGGCAGCCTGGTGCCCGGCGCTTTCCAGATGAATACCGCCTGGTACTGCAAGGTGCCGGAGCGGGACCCCATCTTCACCGAGCACGTCCACGCCGACACCAGCGAGCTCATCGGCTTCTTCAGCTCCGACGAGTCCGACCCCTATGACCTGGGCGGCAAGATCGAATTTTCCATCGAGGGCGAGCCCCATCTGCTGACCCGGAGCACCATGATCTATGTGCCCGCCGGGCTGAAGCACAACCCCATGCGCATCCTGGAGGTCAACCGCCCCATCTTCCACTTCTCCGTGGTCATGCAGGACCACTACGACGGAGAGGCCGTCTACAAGTAAGCATCATTTGTCCGGACGCGCCTGATGACCCCCAAGGGCAATTCCGCACGATTCTGGTGCGCAGATTGCGCAGTCAGATTTTTCGTCAGATTGGCTGAAAATCTAAGGGAATACTTGGTGTATTGTCGAAGATTTTCGGTCAATATGACGGAATAATATGCAAGCAAGATGCGTGCCGAGAATTGTACGGAGTTGCCCCAAGGCCGTCAGGCGCGCCCCATTTTGAAGGAAAGGAACCGCCTACTATGCCCAAGTTCGTCTCCCTGGAAGAGGCCATGTCCCACATCCGGGACGGCGCCGCCGTCATCAGCGGCGGCTTCGGCTCCCTGGGCAGCCCCGAGGAGCTGTATTCCGGCCTGGCCGCCCGCTATGAGAAGGAGGGCCACCCCAAGGGCCTCACCTTCGTGTGCAGCATCACCCCCGGCGACAAGACCGACAGCATGGAGCCCTACCAGGGCTTCAACATCGGCCCCAACAAGCTGCGCGCCCCCGGCCTGCTGGACAGGCTGTGGGTGGGCAATCTCACCGACGCCCACGCCCTGGCCTACATGGCCGACGAGAACAAGATCCTCTGCTACATGCCCCCCATGGGCGTCATGTGCAACCTGATCCGCTGCGCCGCCGCCCGGCGGCCCGGCCTGCTGACCAAGGTGGGCCTGCACACCTTCGCCGACCCCCGGCACGAGGGCTGCGCCTTCAACCGGCGCTCCCGGGAGGAGGGCAAGGTGGTGGAGCTGATGGAGATCGGCGGCGAGGAATATCTGTTCTACAAGACGCCCCCCGCGGACGTGGCCTTCATCCGGGCCACCTATGCCGACGAGGACGGCAACCTCTCCATGGAGCATGAGGCCATCATCGGCACCGAGCTGGAGGTGGCCGTGGCCGCCCACAACTCCGGCGGCATCGTCATCGCCCAGGTGGAGGCCGTGGTGCCCCGCAACAGCCTTCGGACGCGGAACATCCGCATCCACAACAAGCTGGTGGACTACATCGTGGTGGCCAAGGACCCCATGAACAGCCGCCAGTGCTACGCCACCACCAAGTACCGCCCCGAGCTCTCCGGCGAGATCAAGCTCTCCGGCAACGCCACCAAGGTGCTGCCCCTGAACATGCGCAAGGTCATCGCCCGCCGGGCCGCCATGGAGCTGACCCCCGGCGTCATCGTCAACATCGGCAGCGGCATCCCCTCCGGCCTGGGCAGCATCGCCGCCGAGGAGGGCATCTCCTCCGCCCTCACCTGCTCCGTGGAGTCCGGTCCCATGGGCGGCCAGGTGCAGGAGGGCCTCAGCTTCCCCGGCGTGGCCAATGCGGACTGCTTCTTCGCCCAGACGGACACCATCGACATGTACGACGGCGGCATGCTGGACATGGCCTTCCTGGGCGGCGCGGAGATCGACGCTAACGGCGACGTGAACGTCTCTTACTTCGGCGGCAGGTGTATCGGCGCGGGGGGCTACATCGACATCTCCCAGAACGCCAAAAAGGTGTTCTTCATGGGCACCTTCACCACCAAGAGCAGCACTACCGGCAAGAAGCCGGTCATCGACTGCACCGGCGACGGCCTGGCCATCAAGGAGGACGGGGACGGCAAGCTGGTGCAGAAGGTGCAGCAGATCACCTTCTCCGCCGATTACGCCCGGGAAAACGGCCAGGAGGTCATGTATATCACGGAGCGGGCGGTGTTCCGCCTGGTGAAGGAAGGCCTGGAGCTCATCGAGATCGCCCCCGGCGTGGACCTGGAGAAGGACGTGCTGGATAAGATGGCCTTCAAGCCCATCATCTCCCCCCAGCTGAAGCTGATGGACGCGCGGCTCTTCAATGAGGCCGTCATGGGCATCAAGGACGAGATCCTGAGCAAAGCCTGAGCTTATGTAAGCAATGCGGCAAGCCTGCTTCTTCGGCAGGCTTGCCGTTTTTTCTGGCCAACGGGAAACCGACGCTTTTCCCGCCACGCAATTTCCAAGCATTGCCTTTTTCCCGTGAATATAGTAGAATAACGCCATGAATAATGAATAATGAAGGAGCAAGAAACACATGGAATCCACCGGGAAGCTCAGCGGAAAAGCAAAACTGTCCTACGCCCTGGGAGCCGTGGGCAAGGACATGGTCTACATGCTCTCCGCCAGCTACGTGCTGTACTACTTCCAGGACCTGCTGGGCGTCAACGCCATTGCCATGGGCGTCATCCTCATGGCCGCCCGCGTCTTCGACGCCTTCAACGACCCCATCATGGGCGTCATCGTCGCCAGGACGAGGACCCGCTGGGGAAAATTCCGCCCCTGGCTGCTCATCGGCACCCTGACTAACGCCGTGGTGCTCTTTCTCATGTTCAGCGCGCCTCCCAGGCTGGACGGGGCCGGGCTCACGGCCTATGCCGCCGTCACCTATATCTTCTGGGGCGTCACCTATACTATGATGGACATCCCCTACTGGTCCATGATCCCCGCCTTCACCCAGGGCGGCCGGGAGCGGGAGGGGCTCACCACCCTGGCGAGGACCAGCGCGGGCGTGGGCAGCGCCATCGTCACCGTCTTCACCATGATGCTGGTACCCATGCTGGGCAATATGTTCGCCGGGGCAAACGCCGGGGCCAAGGCCATCGAGATCGCGGGCTTTCAGTGGTTCTCCCTGCTGGTGGCCCTTCTCTTCGTGGTCTTCACGGTGCTCACCTGCCTGAACGTGAAGGAGAGATCCACCGTCAGCATGGACACCGTGTCCGTGGGGCAGATGTTCAAGGCTCTGGTGCAGAACGACCAGGCCATGACCGTCACCATCGCCATCGTCCTCATCAACACCTCCATCTACATCACCTCCAACCTGGTGATCTACTTCTTCAAGTATGACTTCGGCACCACCGGCTGGAATGACGCCTACGTGCTGTTCAACATGTTCGGCGGGGCCATGCAGGTCCTGAGCATGATGGTCCTCTATCCCCTGCTGCGGCGGAAATTTACCAGCCTGCAGATTTTCTATATCTGCCTGGGCATGGCCATGGCGGGCTACGCGGTGCTGCTGGCCCTCACCTTCACCGGCATGTCCAGCGTGTTCATCCTCTTTGTCCCCGCCTTCTTCATCTTTTCCGCCAACGGCATGCTCTCCGTCATCACCACCGTCTTCCTGGCCAACACCGTGGACTACGGCGAGCTGAAAAACCACCGGCGGGATGAAAGCGTCATTTTCTCTATGCAGACCTTCGTGGTGAAGCTGGCCTCCGGCGTGGCGGCCCTGGTGGCTTCCATCTGCCTGAGCGTCAACCACCTGCAGAGCGGTACGGAGGTCAGCGAGGCGGACAAGCTGGTGGACTGGTCCCTGGGCGTCAGCGCGGCGGCCAAGACCGGCCTCCGCTTCACCATGGCGGTGGTGCCCATCGCAGGGCTGCTCATCGCCTTTCTCTGGTTCCGCAAGCGTTATCAGCTGACGGATGAAAAGGTGGCCCAGATCGCCGACCAGGTCCGGGCCCGGAGGGAGGAAAAGCCATGATTCGCCGCTTTGATGGGGACAGGCCCCTTTTCCTGCTGGACACAGAGCATACCAGCTATGCCTTCCGGGTGCTGCCCACGGGCCACCTGGAGCAGCTGCATTACGGCCCGAAGCTGGAGGCGATTAGCGCGGAAGAACTGCTGTCCCTCACGGAAAAGCGTACCTTCCAGCCCGGCGCCGTCATCGGATACGACGCCCGGCACCCTACCACCGTCCTGGAGGACATGTGCCTGGAATTCTCCGCCGGGGGCAAGGGGGATGTCCGGGAGCCCTTCCTGGAGCTGGTGCACCATGACGGGGGGCGCACCTCCGACTTCCTCTTTGCGGGGGCGGAGATCACGGACACGAAGCCGCCCTACGCCACGCTCCCCGGCTCCTACGACGAGAGCGGCAGGGTGGAGCATCTCACCGTCCGCCTCCGGGACGCCCAGTACGGGGAGGAGCTGGAGCTCCACTACTACGTCTACCCCGACTGCGACGTGATCTGCCGCAGCGCAAAGCTCATAAACCTCTCCCGTCAAAGTCTGGAAGTGGACCGGCTCCTCAGCCTGCAGCTGGACCTGCCGGATTCCCCCTGGGCCGTCACCTGCTTCCACGGGGCCTGGGTGCGGGAGATGGAGAAGGCCACCCTCACCCTGCCCGCCGGGCGCTTCGTCATGGAGTCCCGGATGGGCTGCTCCTCCAGCCGCATGAACCCCTTTTTCATGCTCCACGACCCGGAGGCCACGGAGGACAGCGGCGCATGCTACGGCTTCAACCTCATTTACAGCGGCAACCACTATGAGACCGTGGAGGTGGGCGCCTTCGGCAAAACGCGCATCCTCAGCGGCGTCCACCCCCAGGGCTTCCGCTTCCTTTTGCAGCCGGGGGATTCCTTCGAGGCGCCGGAGGCGGTCATGACCTATTCCGCCGAGGGCTTCGGCGGCCAGAGCCGGAACATGCACCGCTTTGTGCGGGAGCATATCGTCCGGGGGCAGTGGAAGCACAAACCCCGCCCCGTGCTGCTCAACAGCTGGGAGGCCAGCTACTTCAATTTCACCGAGCGCAGCCTCCTCAGCCTGGCGAAGTCCGGCAAGGAGCTGGGCATCGAGCTCTTTGTGATGGACGACGGCTGGTTCGGGGAGCGGAGCGACGACACCCGCAGCCTGGGGGACTGGGACGTGAACCTGAAAAAGCTGCCCGGCGGCCTGGCGGGGCTGGGGAAAAAGCTGAAGGAGCTGGGCCTGGATTTCGGCGTCTGGGTGGAGCCGGAGATGGTGAACGTCCGCTCAAAGCTCTTTGAGGCCCACCCGGACTGGACCATGGCCATCCCCGGCAAGCCCCACAGCGAGGGGCGGACCCAGCGGCTGCTGGACCTGGCGAATCCGGAGGTGCAGGATTTCATCATCGAAAAGATGACGGAGGTCTTCTCCTCCGCGGATATCTCCTACGTTAAGTGGGATTTCAACCGCATCTTCTCCGACGTCTACTCCCCCGCCCTGCCCCCGGAAAAACAGGGGGAGACTGCCCACCGCTATGTCCTCGGCCTCTACCGGGTGATGGACGAGCTGACAAGGCGTTTCCCCCACATCCTCTTTGAGGGCTGCGCCTCCGGCGGCAACCGCTTCGACCTGGGCATCCTGGCCTATTTCCCCCAGATCTGGGCCAGCGACAACACCGACGCCGTCAGCCGCGTGCGCATCCAGGAGGGCTACAGCTACGGCTATCCCCTCTCCACCCTGGGGGCCCACATCTCCGCCTGCCCCAACCATCAGACGCTGCGCTCTACCCCCTGGGATACCCGTTTCAACGTGGCGGCCTTCGGGGTGCTGGGCTGCGAGCTGGACCTGCGGGACCTGAGCGCCGAGGAGCGGAAAAAGCTGAAGTCCGAGATCGCGCTGTATAAAAACTGGCGGGAAGTCTTCCAATACGGGGACTTCTACCGGGGCCGGAGCGGCAACCTCCACGAATGGACCAGCGTGAGCCCGGACCGGAGGATGGCCGTGGGGCTGCTGCTGCAGGAGCTCACCAGGGCAAACACCCAATTCGAGCGCTATTTCCCCAAGGGGCTGGACGGGGAAAAGCGCTACCACTTCTCCAACGAGGAGCAGCGGCTGAACCTGAAACGCTTCGGCAGCCTGGTGAACACCGTCGTCCCCTTCCATGTGAAGCAGGATTCCCCGGTGCACAACGCCATCGCCAGGGCGGTCACCATGCCGGGGGAAACGGAGGACATCAAGGCTACGGGCCGGACCCTCATGGCCGGGGTGAAGCTGAAACAGGCCTTTTCCGGCACCGGCTACAATGAGGAAGTGCGCTATTTCGTGGATTTCTCCTCCCGCCTCTATTTCATGCTGGCGGAGGAAGAATAAAAGCTTAGTGGCAGCGCGGGAGAAACGCTCCCGCGCTGCCAGCATTTTCCGGGGCAGCCGCAGCCCGTTCCCCCCGTCCTTAAAAAACAATCCGCTCTGCGCAGCCAGCAATGCATTTGCTCCCTTCCTTTTAGCTCTGTAGTTTTTACTCTTTCTTAATTTCTAGGGGCTACTTTCGTATACCTCCCAGCGTCGGTTTTCCGGCGCTCTCAGCGCCGGTTTTCCGCTGGTCTGAGGGGCTGATTTCCGACGCCGGGGGAAACTTCACATAGATGCGCGAGGGCTTATTCCGCCCCTGACGGCAGCGAAGGATCAGGTCCTTCTTTTCCAGGCCGTTCAGCGCCTTCTTGATCCCCGCTTCCGAGCGGCCCAGGGCTTCCGCCAGGCTGTGGATGGGATACCAGACGAAGACATGCCCCTGGCCGTCCACCCAGTTCCCGCCGCGGGCGGAGAGATTGGAGCGGTTCAGCATGAGCATGTAGACCAGCATTTCCGTGGCGCTGAGGTCCATCGTCACCAGGGCCATGGGGAAATCCAGGTGGAGGGGCCGGGGCGTTTCGGGGGTTCGAAATACGTTCATGAGCGTCTCCTTTCGGAGGGAGAAAAAAGTCCCTCTATAATGGAGACACCGGGAAGGGCCAAAAATCAACTGTTGGAAGAAAAAAAGTTAAAATAGCTCCCCTGAAAGGGGAGCTGGCAGACGCCGCCAGGCGGCTGACTGAGAGGTAACACAGCTTCAGCCGCCGGGTCTGCCGGATGATGGCGCCTTGCCCGCCCGGCGCAGTGTCTTGAAGGAATAACCTCTCCACCGCCAGCCTTTGGCAGGCGGTCCCCCTCCCCTTTCAGGGGAGGCTTTTTCATTCCGGCGGCTCGATGCGGTGGAGACCGTCGGGGCGCAGCTCGTAGACGGTGTCGCATACTTCCGCCAGATACTTCCGGTCATGGGAGACGCTGAGGATGGCGCCGCCGAAATCCCGGAGGGCGGCGCGAACCACCGGGGCGGAGAGGGGGCTGAAATTCCGCGTGGGCTCGTCCAGCAATAGCACATCCGCCCTTTTCAGCACCATGTCCAAAAACAGCAGCTTGGCCCGCTGGCCGCCGCTGAGGCGCTCGATCTTCCCCGTCATCTCCTCGTGGGTGAAGCGCATGCTGCCCAGGCAGCTGCGGGCCCTGGTGAGGTCCTCCTTCGTATAGACCGCCTCCAGGTGCTCCAAGGGCGTCTGGGTCTGGTCCAGCACCTCGGCATAGTCCTGGGGCATGTAGGCGGCGGTGACGTCCCGCCGATCCTTCAATTCCTCCCACAAGACCTTCAGCAGGGTGGATTTCCCCGCGCCGTTAGGACCCGTGATGCCCACGATGCTGCCGCCCGCTACATGGAGCCGCAGGCCCTGAGCCAGCACCCGTTCCCCCACGGTGAGGGCGCTAAGGCTCCAGTCCAGTACCGTCTTCCCCGCGGGGAGGGTCACGGCGGGGTCGAAGCGAGTGAGGATGGCTTCCTCCTCCTCGGAATAGTCCAGAAAATCCTCCGCCTGCCGCTCCAGCCGCCGCCCCGTAGACTGCACGCTGTGCATCTTCTTTTTCAGCAGCCGCCCGCTGTGGGGGTCCTGGCGGCTGAGGCTGCGCTGCTCGTGCTCCACCCGGTCGTGGATCTGCCGCCAGCGGCGCAGCTGCCGGTCGTAGTCCTCCCGCTGCTTTTTCGCCACCTGGTCCTGATGGTCGAAGCTCTGCCGCCGGAAGGCCAGATAGTCCCGATAGCCCATGCGCGTCACGGTGATGCGGCAGCGGGTCTTCCGGATCAGCTGCTCCATGTGGATGATGACGTTGGCGCTGCGCTCGATCAGGGTCTCGTCGTGGGAAATGTAGAGGACGGGCTTTTTTGTGTCCCGGATAAAGTCCTCCAGCCAGCGGAGGGTGTCGATGTCCAGGTCGTTGGTGGGCTCGTCCAGGAGCAGGATATCCGGCTCCTCCATGAGCAGGCGGCACAGCTGCATTTTCACCTTCTCCCCGCCGGAGAGGGTGCCCAAAAGCTGCGGGGAATAGCAGAAATCGGGGTCTATCCCCAAGCGCTTCAGGAGTTCGGTTTTCCCGAATACCTCCGCGCCGTCGAAGTACTCCGCCACAGTTCGGCTTTTCAGCTCCTCCGGCAGCATTTGGGGCAAATAGGCCATTTTCCCGTGGGCGGTGACCTCCCCGGAAACGTCGCAGTAGTCCTCCACCAGCTTCCGGTCATAGACGGCCTTCAGCAGGGTGGATTTCCCGTTGCCCTCCTCCCCGATGAGCACGGCCTTGTCCCCGCGCCCCAGGGTGAAGCTGAAATCCTCCGCCAGGCTGCGGTCGTCCCGCTTCAAATAGAGGCTTAGATTTTTCAGTTCCAGCATAATTCCTCCAAAAAAGCTCCGTATTCGGCATTTATATGCTGTCGAATACGGAGCTTCTGCTGTCACGGAGGCATGGACGAAACCGGCCCCGGCCCGGAGGGCGGGGAAACAGAGAGCGATCCGCATTCACGACAGCACAAGTCTGCCCGGATGACCGGGCATCGCCGCTATCCATGAATCCGCGAATCACTCAATGATCATTCTTTCGCCTCATTTCCTTTTGTCTAATGGAATCATAACAAGCAACGCGGGAATTGTCAAGACGCCGGGGGCTTCTCCTTCTTCGCCGGGGCCAGCTGCACCAGCAGCACCGCCGCCAGCATGAGCGCGCAGCCCAGCAGTTCCCGCCGGGTCAGCCTTTCATGGAGGATCAGCCAGCCGCCCAGCACCGCGAAGGCGGATTCCAGGCTCATAAGGAGGGAGGCCACGGTGGGGTGCAGGTTCTTCTGCCCCAGGATCTGCAGGGTGTAGGCCACGCCGCAGCTGAGGATGCCGGTATAAAGCAGGGGGATCCAGCCCCGGAACAGAGCCGGGAAATCCGGCTTTTCGAAGAGAAAGGCTGCGATCAGGCTCAGGACGCCGTCCACCGCGAACTGGACGCAGCTGAGGAGCACCCCGTCCACCTCCTGCACGAAGAAGTCGATCACCAGGATCTGGACGGCGAAGAAGAAGGCGCAGCCCAGCACCAGAAGGTCCCCCGGCGCGATACGCACTTCGCCCGGCTTCACGCAGAGGAAAAACAGGCCGCCCAGGGCGACGGCCACCGCCAGCCAGGTGACGGCCCCCGTCTTTTTCCGCAGGAAGAGGCCCAGCACGGGGACCAGGATGATATAGAAGGTGGTGATGAAGCCCGCCTTGCCCGCTTCCGTGGAGGTCAGGCCGATCTGCTGCAGGTTGGTGGCCATGAAAAGACACAGGCCGCAGAGGAGCCCCGCCAGGAGGGTCTTGCGGAGGTTTGCCGCCTTAGCGGGCCGGAAGATCAGCGCCACGGGCAGCAGCACCAGCGAGCCGATGAGGGTCCGCACCCCGTTGAAGGCCAGGGGCCCGGCATACTCCATGCCCTTGCGCTGGGCCACGAAGGCGGTGCCCCATATGAGGGCCGCGACGATCAGCATCAGAGAGCTGACGAGTTTACGATGCTTCATTCTCCCCGTTTCAGCTTCTCCACGCTGGCGGCGATCTCAGGCCGGGCTTCCGCCATCATTTCCTCCCAATCCCCCTCGTAATCATAGGTCACGTCCTCCCCCTTGTCCAGGCGGCGGATATAGCCCTCCAGCAGGGGGAAATCCTTTTCATAGCAGTGGAAGGAATTGGCCCGGTGGGTATAGGTGCCCATCTCCACCCCCAGCTCCTGCGCCATGCGCTGCTGGAGCATGATGAGGGCGAAGGCATTCATATAAGTGGCCTTGCAGGCGTCGTTGGAGCGGAAGAGGATCTTCAGATGCAGCTTCCCGCCCCGGATGAAGAACTGGAGATGCTGCAGACAGGCGGGGTTCTCGTTCCCCTCGGCGGCGTCGTGCTTCCAGTCCCGCACGTCCACCACCGCCCGGCGGGAATCCGGGTTCCGGCGCAGCTCCCGCAGGATGAAGGGCAGCTGCTCCGCCATGCGGGAATGGTAGGTATAGGCCCAGTTCCCCTTCTCGATCTCGAAATCCAGGATGCCGTCCAGCATTTCCTGGCGGTACTGCTCCAGCTCCCGGTAGCCGCCGATGAACAGCTTGCTGATCAGCGGTTCGGCCAAGGGTTCCTCCACAAAAATGGTCATGCTCAGCTCTTTCTGATTGGTGTTGTAGTCCGGGCAGGGGGTCACTTCCCCCTCCTCGTGGAGCACCCGCAGAGCTGCGTGATATGCTTCCGGCAGGCTCCGGGCGCTGACCAGCCGTTCTTTCATCCTTAAGCCTCCAATTTCATGCGGATGGCCCGGAGGAAGCCCTCCGTGTCCGCCCTGCGCACATCCTCCCCCTGGCACAGCGCGGCCAGGTCCGCAGTCATGACGCCGCCTTCGATGGTGTCCAGCACCGCCTTTTCCAGCTTGTCGGCAAAGGCGGCCAGCGCCTCATTCCCGTCCAGCTCGCCCCGCTTCCGCAGGGCCCCGGACCAGGCGAAGATCGTCGCCACCGGGTT
>JAEEGF012463495.1_pt1 | contig 11342 bp, 10 predicted proteins | sample 9134171 | NCBI WGS metagenome assembly JAEEGF01 (sample SAMN16246542, study PRJNA631951) | gut metagenome | biome: gut microbiome; feature: rumen; material: AP-attached | host: Bos | place: Iran: Karaj | collected 2018-10
AACGGCTGCTCACCGAACTTACGGACCAGTTCCGCAACCTGCTGATCCTGAAAACCGTGAAAAACCCCGAAAACCTGATCGTTTGCACCGCGGACGAACTCGGCCTGCTCAAAGAGATCGCGGCCGGTTTCTCTTCGGAGCAGCTTTTATACGCGCTGGGCGTGCTCACGAAAGCCGCCGCCGCGATCCGCACCACGCAGAACCGCCGTATCGAGGCCGAAATGGCGCTCATACGCATGTGCACCCCCGAGGCGGATACCGATATCTCGGCGCTGCTCGCCCGCGTTTCGGCGCTGGAATCGGCGCTTGCCGCGCTGAAAGCGAACGGCCTGCCCGCCGCACCCCCCGCGCCCGCGCCGCGGCCCGAACCGAAACCCGAACCGAAACCGGAACCGAAACCGGAGCCGAAACCGGAACCCGAGCCGGAACCCGAACCGGAGCCCGAGCCCGAACCCGAGCCCGAACCCGAAGCGAAAGAGAGCGATTTTGAAGGCTTCGGCAGCGAGCCGCCCCAGAGCGGCGGTTTCGCGGGGCAATTCGGCAGCGACGAAGAAGACGACGAGCCTCTCGATTTTGAGGCGTTCATGCGCGAACACAGCGGCCGCGGCGGGAGCACCGCACCTGCCCCGCCCGCACCGGACGACGCACCCCCGCCGGAAGAGGAAGACCCCTTTGCCGGGGAAGACCCCTTTGCAGACGGCGATCCCTTTGCCGAAGAAACGCCCGCCTCCCCCGCGGCGCCCGAAACGCCCGCGCAAAAAGCGCCCGAAGCGCCCGAACCTCCCGCGCAAAAAGCGGCGAAAGACGGGCCTGTGGACGCCGAAACCTGGCGCAGCGTGATCATCAAAATGGAACTTGCGCTGCCCCCGCTCAAGGGCACGCTGAAAGATTCCTCCGCGGTGATCTCGGGCGGATTGCTGCGCGTGCGCAGAAAAGACCCGAAGCGCGCCCAGTTTATCAAAGAGACCACGCTGCGGGACGAACTCCGCAAGGCCGTGCGCGCGGTGCTTGGCGCGGATCTCGAGATCCGTTTTGAATAAACAAAAAAACCGGTTTGATATAAAGGAGAATCCGATATGAAAGCAAGAATCCCCAACCAGCCGCAGGGCGGCAGAAACGATATGATGGCCCGCATCCAGAAGATGCAGGAAGATATGCAGCGCGTGCAGGAGGAAGTGGAAAACACCGACTTCACCGCGGGCGCGGGCGGCGACGGCGTTACCGTTACGCTGAACGGCAGGCACGAACTGCAGAGCATCAAAATCAAGCCCGAGATCGTTGATCCCGAGGACGTGGAGATGCTCCAGGACCTCATACTCGCTGCTGTCAACGAGGCCATGAGGAATGCTGACAAATATGCTGAGGAGCAGATGAGCAAGGTCACCGGCGGACTCAGTCTCGGAGGATTGTTTTAATTCATGTACAGCATCGAATCGATGAACATACTTCAGGAGTGGTTCTCAAAGCTGCCGGGCATAGGTCCGAAGAGCGCAAGGAATCTTGCGTATCATCTGATCGAGATGGACCCCGAGGAAGTGAAGCAGTTCGCTCAGGACATGTATACCGCAAGGCTTGCAGTAAGGCACTGCCCCGTCTGCGGTAACCTCACCGACAGGGAGATCTGCTCCATATGCGATGATGACAGGAGAGACCATTCCACAGTCTGTGTCGTGAGGGACGTGAAGGACGTCATGGCAATAGAGAGGGGCCACGAGTACAGGGGAGTTTACCATGTACTGCAGGGCGAACTGTCACCCTTTGAAGGGATAGGACCGGATGAGCTCAATCTCGCATCTCTGTATAAGAGGATAGAGGACGGAGGCATAAAGGAAGTGATACTTGCCACAAATGCCGACGTAAAGGGCGAATCTACAGCGATCTACATTGCAAAACAGCTGGAGAAGTACGAAGTCACCGTGACCAGGATAGCTCACGGGGTGCCGATCGGAGGAGAGCTCCAGAATGCCGGAGATGAGACACTGATAAGGTCCATAGAGGCAAGAAGACCATACTGAGAAGGCAGATAAAGAATACGGTCAGTATTCTTTATTTTTTAGGAGGATATGATGGAAGAACTGGACCTGCTGTACAGGGAACAGAGGGAATTCCTGACCGAACAGGGCATGACTGAGCCCATGGTGACGGGAGACGGGAATACCAGCCCGAGGATAGTCATGGTTGGAGAGGCTCCCGGAGCCGAGGAGGTAAAGCAGCTGAAGCCCTTCGTAGGGAAGGCCGGAAAGAACCTGGACGAATTCCTCGAATACACGGGGCTCAACAGGGAGGATCTATACATCACCAACGTCGTGAAGTTCAGGCCCTACAGGATAGGTGTGAGCGGACAGAGGGCGAACAGGGCTCCGAACCAGAAGGAGACGGAGTGGTGCAAGCCCTTTCTATACAGGGAACTAAGACTTCTTTCACCGAAGCTCATAGTGACTCTCGGGAATACCGCCCTTAAGGCTATAGCCGGAGAGAAGTATACTGTCGGAGCCGTACACGGGAAGGTGATACGCTTCCATAACGGACAGATATATCCTCTTTATCATCCCGCCAGCATAATCTATAATCCTGAGCTCAAGGAAGTTTATCTTGAGGACCTTAGGAAGCTCAGGAGATTCATAGCAGAGGAAGACATATGAACAACAAGAGATGGATAATACTCCTGATAGCCGCTGTCCTCGTGACTGGAGCCGTTTCGATCCTTTTAACGAGGAAGATAGTGCTCGACAAGGTAGACAAAGGAGAGATATACATAAAAGCCGACTCCTACGATGAGATCCTTGACATATATGAGCTTAGGAACATTAAGAAACTCATAGGCGAGTATTACTATAAGGATATAGACTTCGAGAAGATACTTCGCGAGGGAGCAAGCTACGGAATGGTGAGAGAGCTCTCCGACGGATATTCCTCATATTATTCGGAGGAGCTGTTCAATCTTTACTACGACACCAGCGTCGGATATTCCGACATCACGTCAGGGATGCTCCTTAAGGAGGACAAGGACTATATACTCGTGGAGAAGGTCTTTGAAGGGACTTCGGCATACGAGGCGGGGATACTCGAAGGAGACAGGATAATACTGGTGGACGATCTCAGCGTCAAGGCGGTGAGCTTCGACCTCATAAAGAGCTACATGAAGGGCCTCGAAGGTACCACCTATGAGGTGACTCTCGAGAGGGGGGATGAGGTCATGACCCTCACGGTAGTGAGGACGGACAAGGAGATAAGGACAGTCGAATATCTGACCGTCTCAGAGGATACGGGCTACATAAGGGTGACAGAGTTCTCGAACAAGGCTGACGAAGAGTTCATAGCAGCTGTGGACGATCTTCAGAAGGCAAGGGTGAAGAACCTGGTGATAGACCTCAGGAACGTACGGAAGGGCGATATAGAAAAGACGATCGCCTGCGCCGATCTCTTCATAGAGAACGTCACCTTCGCAAGCGTTGAATCGAAAGGAGCGGAAGGCATCTACTATTCGGCTACCGAGGGAGTCACCTTCGAGGGAAAGATCACAGTGCTGGTGGACGGAGGCACCTCGGAAATGGCAGAGCTCTTCGCATATGCGCTCAAGAGCAACGCCGGTGCCAGGATAGCCGGAACGACGACGTCAGGAAGGACGGTCATCACCTCCCTCTACAAGATCCCTTCATCAGGGAGCATGCTGAGGCTTGTTACGGGAACGTATCTCGGAGGAGGAAACCAGGTGATAAACGATGTGGGACTGACTCCTGACAGGGAAGCGGATCTCTCACAGTACGGGCATATGCTAGGAAAGAAGGAAGTTCTGGAGATACTCGAAACGATAGCTTAATGGAAAAGAGAACATGAAAAGAGACCTCTTTATGAGGTCTCTTTTGGTTTTGCTTTGTTACGGTTCTTCGGGATCGTTCCCGTATCGTTATTTTCAATGGGGCTGCTGACGCCCTTAGGCTTTCCGCCTTCGTCATCCATCCTGACCTGTCTGGGTTCCCGGATCGTCACCGCCTGGGTTATCTCCACCACCGGGATCGTCTCCGCCGCCCGGGTTATCTCCGCCGCCTGGGTCATCACCGCCGCCTGGAGGATCATCTCCACCGCCGGGAGGCGGGTCAGGAGGCAGGCTCTTGATATATGTCTCGAGGGTTGTGAGCAACTTTGAAAGGTTGTTATGCGCATTATGAACGGAATCGAGAGTAGCATCAGTATTATTGATCTCATGCTGCATGGCGTTTATCGCATTCGTGAGGCTCGTGATCTGATCGGCTTTCAGCTTTGACTTATACTTCTCAAGGAACTCCTTCGCCTTATTGAGTGTCGGGGCTGCCTCGTTCTTTGCTGCATTAATGTTGTCCCTCATGCATGCCCATTCATATGTATGATAAGAGCAGATGATCTGTTCGCTCTTCTTAGCGGTCCTGATGTAGTTCCGGAATATGGAGCGCAGTTCCGAGTCGCTGAGTTCGGCATAAGGTGAATCAGGAGGAATAACTACTCCGGAGCCTGTCTTGATGCACTCGGGCGGGCAGTAGATGCCTGCGAGCTCTCCGCTGACCGAGCAGATCTGAGCACTTGCGTGCATATTGCAGGATTCCTTTGGTCCGCCGTCCTTAGGGAAGTAATCGGAAACGGTAGGACAGCCTGCATGAGGCTTGAGTCCCGATACGGCGCATACGCTCTTCTTGACGACGCCATAGCTTGCTGCTGTTCCTTCAAGGACCTTCTTGTCCGTGAGACCTTCATGCAGTGCGCTCATGTATGTCTTCCAGATAGGAGCTGCGGTGTCTCCGCCATAGGAGTGGGGAAGGACCTGGAATCCGTCGTGTCCGACCCAGATCGTGCTTACGTAATAAGGAGTGAATCCTGCAAAGAAGGTACCTCTGTTGTTTGCGACCGTACCTGTCTTTCCGCAGGTGGTCATTCCCTTTATCTTTGCTCTCCAGCCTGTACCGCTCTGGACTGCGTTCGTGAGTGCTTCCACGAGCATGAATGCCGAAGACGGCTTGTATACCTGTTTTACTATCCTGACCTCATCGGCATCCATGACTACGTTGCCGGAGCTGTCGATGACTTTGGTGAAGGAGAGCGGCTCTCTGTATTCTCCGCCGTTGGCGATGCAGCCGTAGCCGCCTGCCATCTCGATTACGGTGATACCAGAGGATCCGAGAGCAAGTCCGACACCGTCCGCGTTCAGCTTCTCGGTAGAGACTCCGAGGTTCACGAGGTAGTTATACGATGTGTCGATGCCGACTCTCGTCATGAGGGTCCTTGCGGCAACGATGTTTAATGAACTCACGATACCTTTTCTTATAGTTGTCGGACCGTATGTACCGACTGAAGTTGTAGGATGTCCTGCCGCGGTGCCCCATCCGGGGATCTTTGCAGGAATGTTCTCGATTATGGAGCCAAGTCCGTATCCCTTGTCAAAAGCAGGTCCGTAGACCGCGAGGGGTTTGATGGAGGAGCCGACAGGCATCCTCGACTGGTATGCTCTGTTGAAGGACTGCATCGTGGTGGGTGCATATCTTCCTCCGACGATGGCCTTAAGCTGTCCGGTGCTCTGTTCCAGAACTACCGCTGCAGCCTGGGGCTGCGGTATCTCGTTTCCGGCAGGGTCTATGATGACCGTGTTCTTTGCAGAGAGCTTCGGGTAGGTAGCCTCCGAAAGAGTCTTCTGAACGAGTTCCTGCATGGCAGGATCTATGGTCGTATAGATGTGATATCCGGAGGTACGGAGCTCATTGGATACGGCCTTCCTGTTCGCAGTGGTGTCCTCAAGATCCCTCATCCTCAAAAGATGGGTTATGACGTCGTATATCGAATATTCCACGAAGTGAGGATAGTCATAGAGGTCTGAGACGATGGAGTACTCGAGCACTTCTATATCGTCTTTTAATGCGGCTTCCAGCTGTTCCTTCGTGATGAAGTTGTTCTCATACATCTTCGTGAGCACCCTGTCGATCCTCTTGTTTAAGAGCTTCATGTTGTTGGTCCTGTACATGGCAGTCCTCGGGTTATACGAGTAGGGGAACTGGGTAATGCCCGCAAGGCATGCGGTCTCTCTTAGTGTCAGCTGGTCAAGGGTCTTTCCGAAATAGTCGAGGGCAGCTGCCTTGACTCCGTAGTTCATTCCGCCGAGCGGTATCGTGTTGAGGTAGGCTTCCAGGATCTGGTCCTTCGTATAGACCTTCTCGAGCTGCATGGCGAGGCTCATCTCCTGGATCTTTCTCTTATAGGATTTCTCGTTTGTGAGCAGCTTGTTCTTTATGAGCTGCTGGGTTATGGTGCTTCCTCCGGAGACGGAGTTGGATGAAAGGTTGCCGATGAATGCGCTCAGCATTCCCTTGATGTCTATGCCCTTGTGGGAATAGAATCTGATGTCCTCGATGGCGACGACGGCATGCTGAAGATCAAGGGGTATCTCGTCCAGCGTAGCGTAGTCTCTGTTCTCGACTCCCGCATAGGTGGTTATGAGAGCTCCCTTGCTGTCATATATATAAGATGTAAGGTCATTGGCACCGATCTCGACGAGGTCGAGCTCAGGAGTGGTCTCGAGGTATGCCTGTGCGACACCGTAAACGGCACCGACTCCGGCAAATGCAATGATCACGAGACACAGTCCTATGATCTTGGCAACGGTGAGTATGCTCCCTATGAAGAACGGGGCATTATGGTCATATCTCTTGAAGATCCTGGAGGAATTCTTCTTTTCCTTCTTCGGTTCTTCCTTATCGTTCTTATTCTTCTTATTCAGTACCTTCAAAGGATCGAATCTCACGGTAGAGTTCTTTTCCGGCTTCTTTGCCGGTACTTTCTTTACGGTCTTGCTGTTATCCTTGTCCATGCTACCTCCGGAAAAAGAGATATTATTCGATACATTATTATAACACGGAAGAAATGAGGTATCACCGGAGCGGTCAATGTTAATAAAAATATAATATATTGAATATGTAAGTTTTCCGGGGCAGAGGATATAATAAGGTAACTTTAAGGGGCATGGAGGACGGATACGTAAGTGGTAAGAGCATATGTGAGAAGGTTCCCTTTTGAGACAGACGGAAAGGTTTATCCGGAGGAGAGGGAAAGATATATCGCATCGAGGAGACACCCTAAAAGGAGGGAAGAGTCTTTCCATGTCTGGAAGCTCCTTGAACAGCTGATATCCGATTCCACGGGAAGGGATATGAGTTCGTATCCCGTTTCAAGGAAAGGATATAAGTGGTCGGTGGAGGGACTTGAGATATCGCTCTCACATACCGGCAGCCATGCTGCAGCCATAGTATCAGATGCGGTAAAAGTCGGAATAGATATCGAGTTCGTCTCGGAGAGGTTCACCGACAGGATGGCCGAGAGGGTACTATATAAAGATGCAAGGGAAACATACCTCTCCATCACTGATGATAATGAAAAGAGAAGATTCCTCTGCATTTACTGGACCGGTCTTGAGGCCATTTTCAAGGCGACGGGGAAGGACAGAAAAAGAAGGGACATATCGGAATATCTCCCGTTTCTCCGCACTTTTTATGCTGATACCGGGGACGGGACGCTCATATGTTCCGTATATTCTGAGGAGGAAACGACGCCCATCCTGATCACGGACGGGGATAAAGTACCTCTAACCTTATGCCGAAAATGATTGCCTGACACACTTTCTTATGCTAATATTTTGAAATAATAAGGCAAGTTAGGAGGGATACTCATGTCAGGTCATTCCAAATGGTCGACCATTAAGAGAAAGAAAGAACTCAAGGATACACAGAGAGGTAAGGTCTTTACCAAGATCGGTAGAGAGATCGCAGTCGCAATCAAGGAAGGCGGAGGACCTGACCCCAATACCAACTCCAGACTCAGAGACAGCATCGCCAAGGCAAAGATGAACAACATGCCTAACGATAACATAAACAGGATCATAAAGAAGGCTTCCGGTGAAGGAAACGACGTCACCTACGTATCCATGGTATATGAGGGATACGGAGTAGGCGGAGTTGCAGTCATCTGCGAGGCACTCACGGACAACAAGAACAGGACCGCTGCAGACGTGAGACATGCGTTCGACAAGAACGGAGGTTCTCTCGGAGCAACGGGCTGCGTTTCCTGGATGTTCGACACAAAGGGTCTCATAACAATAGAGAACAACGGCAGCATTGACGAGGATGAGCTTATGATGGACGCTCTCGATGCAGGTGCTGACGACATGACCTCTGAAGACGGTTATATTGAGATCACTACGGACCCGCAGGTATTGGGAGAAGTTAGAGACGCACTCACGGACAAGGGATATGTCCTTGACAGTGCCGAAGTCTCAAGGATACCTCAGAACACAGTTTCATTAAGCGAAGAGCAGCAGGAGAGCATTATCAAGATGATTGACATGCTCGAGGAGAATGACGACGTTCAGAACGTGTACCATAACGCTGAACTCGACGAGGATTGATCTGCCCGTTTATTCACATACACCATCAATATAAGACAGGAAGACTGATTAATGGCAAAGGAACGCAGAAAAAAGAAGACCCAGGAGGACGAGGTCGTCGAGGAAGTACAGGAACTGACCGAAGAGGAAAAGAAGAAGAGGGCGAGAGCCGCTCTTGATCTGGTGCTCGTAAAGCCGGACATCCGCTACAGAAGAGAGATAATCGAACTCATAAACGAGTGGGAGGACACGGGAGACAAGTTCACTCCTTCTTCCATCGTCAGGAACGACACAGCTGATTTCGACTACTATGTTGAGAACATGGACATAAAGGAGCCGAAGAGCGACATAATGGTCCCCGATACAACGTTCTTCTGTTTCGACAGGACTTTGAGAAAGATCGTCGGAGCTATCAGCATCAGGCATTATCTCAACAGGGCGCTTCTGAACAAGGGAGGCCACATCTCGTTCGGCATCAGGCACAGCGAGAGGAACAAGGGAATGGGCACTAAGCTCCTGGAACTCGGGATAGAGGAATGCAGGAGGATGGGACTTTACAGGATACTCATCATTTGTGACCAGGACAACGAATACGCAAGACATATAATAGCATCTAACGGAGGAAAGGTGGACAGCGTGATAGAGGACGAGAACGGAAAGAAGTCCGAACGCTACTGGTTCTATCTTTCAAGATGAATTTGAAAACGGCCCCGGGCGGGCCGTTTTTCTTTGGGAGAAATGAGACTCCCGCCATGTGTATTTTTCTCACGGGCGAGAGTATAATTTATATAGTATATTTTTTAGTTATAAGGAGATTCACATGGCAATTTTTGATGTTAACTTCACCTCTTATACGTTAAAGAGGGACGTCGAGATCTCCGTCATCATACCTACGATGACGATACTCCCCGTACTTGCAGATCCGGACGGCGATCATTCTCATGAGATCGTAGAGCCCTATCCGGTAATGTATCTGCTCCACGGCTTTGCCAACAACCGCAACTCCTGGTTCAATTACACCAGCGTACCGAGATACGCAGAAGAGAGAAGGATAGCAGTGGTCACTGTCTCAGGAGAGAACAAGGCATATTCCGAGGTCGGCCAGGACAACTTCTTCAAGTTCATAAACAAGGAACTTCCTGAATTCGTCGGAGCTATGTTCCCGATATCCAAGAAGAGGGAAGACACATTCATAGCTGGTCTCTCCATGGGTGGATTCGGAACTCTTCTCCATGGTCTTTCCGCACCTGAGAGATTCTGTGCAATGGGACCTCTCTCTGCAGGAATAAGGGCGCCAGGGACCACGGAGAGAAAAGACCTGTTCGCACTGGCTGAGGAAGTAGCAAAGAGCGAGGCAGGATTCCCGAAGATCTACATGGCATGCGGATGCAAGGACAGGCTCTATGACATCAACGTCCAGTTCAGGGATCATCTCATAAAGCTCGGCGCTGACGTGACATGGGACGAGATGCCTGAATATGCACATGAGTGGCCGTTCTGGGATGAGCAGATCAAGCGCTTCCTTGACTGGATCCCGAGGACAGACTATTATTCCAAGCTCGAGAGGACCGGGGTATGACCCGTTCAGAATGAATAGATATAAAGGAGTGACGATATGGCAAGATTTGACTGCAATTTCACATCATATACCCTTGGAAGAGACGTCGAGATAGACGTGCTCATCCCATCCATGACGATACTTCCCGTGATGGCTGAGAAGGGAAAGGATTTCACACATAAGCCGGAGCATAAGTTCCCGGTGATGTACCTGCTCCACGGATATGCCAACAACAGGAACTCATGGTTCAGCTATACCAACGTTGCAAGGTACGCTGAGGAGAGAAGGATAGCCGTCGTTACGGTATCTGCCGAGAACAAGTGCTATTCATATGTCGGACCGGATGACTTCTTCGGATTCATATCAAAGGAGCTCCCGGATTTCGTGACATCATACTTCCCGGTATCCGAGAGAAGAGAAGACACATATATAGCAGGTCTCTCCATGGGAGGATTCGGAACACTGCTCCATGGTCTTTCCGCGCCGGAGAGATTCTGTGCGATGGGACCTCTTTCATCGGCACCTCAGATCGATCCTAACAACGTGAACAGACAGCTCGTAGGAAAGGGACTCGAGGGAATGCCCGAGGTTCCTCACGTAACCGACTGCTTCAAGCTGGCTGAGAAGATCAAAACTGAAGGAAAAGAGTTCCCGAAGATCTATATGGCATGCGGATGCAAGGACGGGCTCTATGACATCAACGTTAAGATGAGAGATCATCTTAAGGAGCTCGGAGCTGACGTGACCTGGGACGAGATGCCTGAGTATGCTCATGAATGGCCGTTCTGGGATGAAGAGATAAGACGCTTCCTTGACTGGATCCCGAGGACCGACTATTACGCTACTCTTGAAAAAACAGGAGTATGACAAGCTTATAGATCAAAGAGATCACTTGAATTACGGGACCGCAATTTCATACATTGCGGTCCTTTTCTGTTTCAAAATTGGACAATGAAAGGTTCAAGCGTCCGAATAATTGCGTCTTTTATTGAAATCCGAACTATCTTGTGTAAAATAATATGTACGATGCTAAATTAGGATTATTGTGCCTAATTGCGTCTTTGCGTGCACAAAACCCTCAATTTGGGTTTAAAGCATAAAAAAATACATAGTAAAGGATTTAATATAACCAACAGTATTTGTAGGTGGTAGGAAGACTATGAATTATTTGTTTAAGAACAGAAGAGTAATAGCTTTTATCCTCGCACTCGTATGCTTCCTGAGCTTTGATTTCGCACTGCTCGCAGAAGACATTTCGAGTGAGATCTACGAGAGCGCTCTCGAACCGGGACCTTCCGTGGAGACAGATTCTCCAGAGGAAGAGGAACCGGAGGAGAAGATCATCTCAGAAGTGATCTCCTCTGAGATACAGGAGGAACCTGAAGT
>JAEEGF011441426.1_pt1 | contig 11341 bp, 9 predicted proteins | sample 9134171 | NCBI WGS metagenome assembly JAEEGF01 (sample SAMN16246542, study PRJNA631951) | gut metagenome | biome: gut microbiome; feature: rumen; material: AP-attached | host: Bos | place: Iran: Karaj | collected 2018-10
ATTCACATTCGGCGCAGCTTCCGGTGCTCACTTCAACCCGGCAGTTACGATCGGCGCAGCGATCCGCGGCGGCATTGGCTGGGGCGCTGTTCCGGGCTACATCATTGCTCAGATGCTGGGCGGCTTCTGCGGCGCAGCGATCCTCATGGTTCTCTATGGCGATCACATCAAGGCTACAGACGACGATGCTACAATCCGCGGCTGCTTCTCCACTGGACCTTCGATCCGCAACACGGGTCTGAACTTCCTCTCTGAGTTCGTAGCTACATTCATTCTCGTATTCACACTCGCTTCCATCCCTGGTGATGCAGGTGCTTCCGGAGTTTCCTGGGTTCTCGTATACGGCGTCATCGTTGCATGCGGTGCTTCCTTCGGCGGTCTGACAGGTTATGCAATGAACGCAGCAAGAGATGCTGCTCCTCGTCTTGCTTACCAGCTCCTCGCTCCGAACAAGGGCGCAAAGGATCCGGACTGGGCTTATGGTTGGATTCCTGTAGCTGCTCCGATCTGCGGCGCAATCTGCGCTTCCCTGCTCTGGATGGCAGTATTTGCTTAATCTCAACATCTATTAACTGACTACGAAACGTGTTTGTTAATTAGCACATAAGCTGGAGGAATCGGCATAGCGCATGTGTGTTTATTGCCGATTCCTCTTTTCCGTAATTACCCGGATACGGATCTGACCGCAAGGTTAAGGCACGTATCCCGCACCATAGATTATTTAAAGAGGAAAACTAATAATGTATGACGTAATTATCATCGGCGCGGGAGTTACCGGCAGTTCTGTCGCAAGAGAACTTTCGCGCTATAACGCAAACGTTTGCGTATTGGAGAAATGCGAAGACGTCTGTGAAGGAACGTCCAAGGCGAACTCGGCGATCGTTCATGCCGGATTTGACGCAGCCGAAGGTTCACTTATGGCCAAGCTCAATGTTCGAGGCAACGAGATGATGGGTGATCTGGCAAAAGACCTGGATATCCCGTTTAAGAGAAACGGTGCCATGGTCGTATGCATCCACAAGGAGGCTCTAGACGGACTTAAGGACCTCTACAACAGAGGTATTGCCAACGGCGTCAAGGAGCTTAAGATCCTCAGCCGTGAGGAAGCCCTTGAGATGGAACCCAATCTCTCAGAGAACGTTGAGGGAGCGCTCTGGGCACCTACAAGCGGAATCATCTGCCCCTTCGAACTCAATATCGCCATGGCAGAGAATGCCAACATGAACGGTGTTGACTTCCGCTTCAATACGGAAGTAGAGGACATCAAAAAGGGTGAGGACGGCAACTGGCACATAAGGACCAACAACGGTGAGTATGTGACAAGATACGTTGTCAATGCGGCAGGTGTATACGCCGACGTGATCCACAACATGGTAAGTGAAAACAAGATGCACATCATTGAGAGGAGAGGCGACTACTGCCTTCTCGACAAGACTGTTGGCGGACATGTTAAACACACAATCTTCCCACAGCCCACAAAGCTCGGAAAGGGTGTACTCGTATCACCTACAGTACACGGCAACCTCATTGTAGGACCTACAGCTATAGATGTAGAGAACAAAGAGGGCAATAATACAACAGCCGCAGGAATCGATGACCTCATTGCTAAGGCAGGAGATCATGTAAGGAATCTTCCTATAAGAAATGTCATCACTTCTTTTGCAGGACTTCGTGCACACGAAGAGCACCACGAGTTCATAATAAAAGAGGTTGAGGATGCGCCCCACTTCATCGACTGCGCAGGTATCGAATCACCAGGTCTTACATCATCACCGGCAATCGGAGAGATGGTCGGCAACATGATGAAGGATATGATGGGGCTTAAGGAGAAGGCAAACTGGATCAGCACCCGCAAGGGCGTTAAGAAGACAGAAGGCCTTTCAATCGAAGAGAGGAATGCTCTTATCAAAGAGAACCCTGCATACGGAACCATCATCTGCAGATGCGAGTCCATCACTGAGGGCGAGATCCTTGATGCTATCCACAGACCTCTTGGCGCAAGAAGCCTTGACGGCGTAAAGAGAAGGACAAGAGCAGGCATGGGAAGATGCCAGGCCGGCTTCTGCTCACCAAGAACTATGGAGATCCTCCACAGAGAGCTTGGAATTCCTTATGAGAAGATAACAAAGAGCGGCGGCAATTCCAACATTGTACTTGAGAGAACAAAAGGGGAGGTAAGCGGGTCATGAAGACATATGATATCGTAATTGTAGGCGGCGGCCCTGCCGGCCTCGCAGCAGCCGTTGCGGCTAAGGAAGCCGGCAATGACAGCATCCTTATTTTAGAGAGAGACCATGAGCTTGGAGGAATCCTCAACCAGTGCATCCACAACGGATTCGGACTCCATACCTTCAAAGAGGAGCTCACAGGTCCTGAGTATGCTTATCGCTTTATCAAGCAGGTCCTGGATCTTGGCATTGAGTACAAGCTCAATACCATGGTAATGGACATCGCAGCAGATAAGACAGTTACAGCCATGAACAGAGAGGATGGAATGTTCCAGATTCCTGCCAAGGCAGTTATCCTCGCCATGGGCTGCAGAGAGAGGCCCCGCGGCGCTCTGAACATCCCCGGATATCGTCCTGCAGGAATATTCTCAGCAGGTACAGCACAGAGACTGGTCAATATCGAAGGATATATGCCCGGCCGTGAAGTAGTTATCCTGGGATCAGGTGACATCGGACTTATCATGGCAAGAAGAATGACTCTTGAAGGAGCCAAGGTCAAGGTAGTTGCAGAGCTTCTTCCTTATTCAGGCGGACTTAAGAGAAATATCGTTCAGTGTCTTGATGACTACGGAATCCCGCTCAAGCTCTCACACACTGTTGTTGATATTGAGGGAAAAGAGCATGTTACAGCCGTTACTATCGCTGAGGTTGGCCCGGACAGGAAGCCCATCCCCGGAACAGAGGAGAGATATACCTGTGATACACTTCTTCTTTCCTGCGGACTTATCCCTGAAAATGAGCTTTCAAGATCAGCCGGCGTGACAATGAGCCCTATAACATCGGGCCCTGTAGTAAATGAGTCACTTGAGACCAACATCCCCGGCGTATTTGCCTGCGGTAATGTTCTTCACGTTCATGACCTTGTTGACTACGTTTCAGAGGAAGCTAAGAGAGCCGGACAGAACGCAGTTAAGTATATTAACGATGGATGCAAGGAAGCAGATAATGACAATGTTATCGAGCTCTTTGCAACTGACGGCGCAAGATATACAGTTCCCAGCACGATCAACAAGGCAAGGATGGATGACCTTCTCACTGTCAGATTCAGAGTTGGTGATGTCTATAAGAATTCCTTCGTGAGTGTATACTTCGACGATGAGAGAGTAATGCACAATGAAAAGAGAATCCTGGCACCCGGCGAGATGGAGCAGATCATTCTCCAGAAGAAGAAACTGGATGAGTATCCGGGCCTCAAGAAGATAACTGTTAAGATAGAAAAGGAGTGACAAGCTGATGGAAACAAGAGAACTTACATGTATCGGATGTCCCATGGGATGCCTTCTTACAGTTACTTTGGACAACGGAGAAGTTACGGAAGTTAAGGGCAACACCTGTGCAAAGGGTGACATCTACGCGAGAAAAGAAGTAGTTAATCCCACAAGGATCGTTACGAGCACCGTCAGGATCGAGGGCGGCAACAAAGAGAGAGTTTCAGTAAAGACTGCCAACGATATCCCCAAGAGTAAGATCTTTGAAGTTATGAAGGACATCGACGCAGCAGTTGCCAAAGCACCTGTCAAGATCGGCGACGTACTTGTAAAAGATGTTGCAGGAACCGGCGTTGACGTAATAGCTACAAGAAATATTGAAACTGCATAAAAAAGTATTGAAAACGTTTAAGTAATGGATTAGAATACAAGGTGTACTAGGATAACTAGTACACCTTGTATTGTTTTATACATTTTTCATTACATGTGGAGCTTTTCATTAAGCCATGAGGAACGACAGTATGAATCTTATCAACTATCAGGATAGCAGGCCTATCTACGAACAGATCGTTGAGAACTTTAAAACTCAGATGTACAAAGGAATCCTGCAGGAGGGCGATCAGATGCCTTCTGTGAGAAGCCTTGCCGTGGAGCTTTCCACCAATCCCAACACTGTTCAGAAGGCATATACAGAGCTGGAACGGCAGGGATTTATTTATACTGTCAAGGGACGGGGGAATTTCGTCAAGGGAGATGCTCTTTTAAAAGAAAACAAGAAGAACGAACTGGTCAGGCAGATCGTCACACTCTTTACTGAGGCAGTGGACATTGGTATTCCTGTGGATGAACTTGTTGCAGAGATAAAAGAACATCTTGGAATGATAAGATATGGGGAGGAGAAGCATGATTGAGTTAATAGATCTTGAAAAATCATTTGACCGGATAAAAGCAGTCAATCGTGTAGGACTTAGCATTTTGGACGGCGAAGTCTTCGGACTTGTTGGGACCAACGGAGCCGGCAAGAGCACGATCCTGAGGATCCTTGCGGGAGTCATTAAGCCGGATGCAGGAATTGTGCTTGTGGACAAGAGACCCGTGTATGACAATCCGGAAGTTAAGAGAGATATCTTTTACATATCAGACGATCAGTATTTTCTTCCGGCATCCACGCCTGAAGAGATGGCGGTGTACTACGAGCAGATCTACTCAGGATTTGACAAGCTCAAGTTCTTCAAGCTCTGCACAGGATTTGGCCTTGACAGAACCAGGAGGATAAGCACTTTTTCAAAGGGGATGAAAAAGCAGGTGTCGATCCTTCTTGGCATCTGTGCAGGAACCAAATACATCCTGTGCGATGAGACCTTCGATGGCCTTGACCCGGTGGTGAGGCAGGGAGTCAAGAGCCTTTTTGCCGGTGAGATGGCAGACAGGGGACTTACTCCTGTGATCGCTTCACATAACCTCAGAGAACTTGAAGACATCTGTGACCACATAGGCCTTCTCCATCAGGGAGGAGTTATCCTCTCCGAGGATATAGAGGACATGAAGCTGCGGCTCCAGAAAGTCCAGTGTGTATTTCAGAGCGAAGAGGATGAAAAGAGCGCTATCGATGGTCTTGAGATTCTTTTGCATGAAAAGAGAGGAAGGCTCTCAACTTATACAATAAGAGGAACAAGGGAGGAAGTGGAAGAGGCCTTTAAGAGAGGCAACCCTGTCTTTTTCGAAGTGCTTGCTCTTACCCTTGAAGAAATCTTTATCAGTGAGACGGAGGTGGTTGGGTATGACATCCGCAAATTTGTCCTTGGGTGAAAGATTAAAAAACAACAGAATGTATATCGGAAGAACGCTCTGGACAAGCCTTGTTGCGTTGCCGTTTTTTGCAGCCTACTTTATTCTTGGCGTTATCATGATGGTATCCAGATCTGTCAACTACGCGGCGATATACAATCAGTCGCAGGAGATCCTGAGAGGTGAGAAGATCGCAGCCGTTGAGCGCATTACGGGAATGAATTCCATAGCCTGGCTGATGGTGGCGGGATGTGCGGTGATGTTTGCACTTCAGGGTTTTTCCTATGTGTTCAACATAAGCCAGATAGATTTTTACTTAAGTCAGCCGACTACCAGGGCGCAGAGAATAAGAAAGAACTATGTCAACGCCCACACCACTTTTCTTATGATGTACATCGGATGCGAAGTGGTGGCGCTTATTATCGCTGCGGCCATGGGAGCAGTAAACGGTAACGTCCTTATGTCTGCCGGGATCGAGACTGTTCGCAACTTTATACTGTTCTTTACCTATTACAACATGACGGTCCTTGCAGTTATGCTCAGCGGCTCGCTTCCGATAGCGATCCTTCTTACAGCAGGTTTTACTTTTATATCAATTATCCTGTCCGGGGAAGTGATGCTGTTTAAAAGCATTTTCTTTGCTACCTACACCGCATCAGAGCCTATGACAGTAATTCTTTCACCTCTGTATGACCGGATAGCTGCTATGGGCAGTTTATACACGGACAGTCTCTCAAGAGCGGTACAGAAAAGCGGATATATCGCTGAAAACCTGAAAATCATTACCCGGGGAGAAGTCGACATTCTTATAGTGGGTATTATTGCCTTTGTGGCTGTTCTTGTCTTTTCCAGATTCAGAAAGACAGAGCATGTGGGGCAGAGCATACCGATCCGTCCGTTCAGATGGTTCATCAAGATACTGGTGTGCATCCTGATCGGTCTTGGAGCCGGATATTTTGTATATCTTCTTTACTCAGGCGTATGGAATACAAGGCTCTATATGATGATGTGCGTGATCATGGTTCTTGCGACCATTCTCGCCGGATGTGTCACAGAGATCATCCTTGAGGGAAACATCAGAAGGATGTTCAAGGGAATGGCCCAGACCGTCATGGGAATCGCTGTTGTTGTCCTTGTGTTTGTGATATACAGAGGAGATCTTCTTGGATATGACAGCTTTGTACCTGCAGCTGACAAGATTGAGAGCTGCGCATTCAAGATATACACCAACAGCTTCAACTATTTTGATTCCATAAACGGAGGGCGCTACGAGTTCGACACTTCAGAGTACATGAAGATAACCGATATCGATGATTTCCTGACCATTGCCAAAGCCGGAATGGAGACCCAGAGGGAAATAACGATGGCTTCTCAGGAAGGAAAATACCCTGACGTGGGCTATTCGACAGAAATAATCTACAGGATGAAGAGTGGGAGAAAGATCTACAGGCAGATCACAATTCCCTATGACACAGTGGATGAGAGTCTGGAAAGGATCCTGTCGGGAGATGAGTACAAGACAGGTGGTTTCGAAGTATTCCACGACGAGATCATAAGAGAAGTCATGGCGAAGGCATCTAACAAGACTCTCAGCTTTGTTACTCCGGGTGCGACAAATTCAACCAAAGACTTTGATTATGCAGAGGTGAGCGACGCCTACAGGAAGGACATACTTGAAAATTACAGCTTTTCTGAAGTCAGGAACAAGATGCCGATTGCTACTGTTGAGATTGAAGTAAACGGTGAATCTTATGCGTATGGAAGTTTCGAAATTTATGACAATTATCGCAATATTATTTCACTGATGAAAAAATATGGTATATACTCAGATAGTGTGGTGAATATTGATGATATTGAGAAGATTGTGGTCACCAATTACTATCCGGGACATGATATGGACACAGAAGATTACCAAGACATATCTGATGATCTTGAGTCGACAAGTGTAACTTACACAGAAAAAGATAAGATAAAGGCTGTTCTTGATGCGGCCATCGCGAATAATTACTACAATCAGTGGTATAACTACAATAATAACAACACCGGATACTCAATTGAGGTCTATAAAAATGGGGAGATGTATTCCGGTGTGTACTATACATTCTTAAAGGGAAAGGTTCCTGGTTTTGTTGCGGAAGATACGAACAGATAAACTGAATAGGGGAATGACGGCCAATAAAAAGAGAAAGCTGATTTCCTGGCTCTTTCTATTGCCCTCACTTCTGGGTGTCTTTATGTTTTTTGTGGCACCGTTCTTTGTTGTCATCTATTATTCTCTGATAGACAATCCCATACAGAAGAACTTTGTGGGCTTTAGAAATTTCGTCAACGTCTGGGGCAACTCGGCATTTCTGCAGGCGGGGCTCAACACACTTAGGTTTTCGCTGGTTTCGGTTCCGCTGGCTGTTTTGCTCTCGCTCTTTCTTGCGGCGGTGATGGAGTCGAGGATTCCGGGAAGGAGCTACTTCAGAACCTTTTTCCTAAGTCCCCTGATGGTTCCCACGGCTTCCGTTGTGCTGATCTGGCAGGTGCTGTTTAACTACAACGGAATCGTCAATAATATGAGAATGTTCTTTGGGGCAGGCAAGGTGGACTTTCTTAAGTCAGAGCAGGCGCAGGTGGTTATCGTCGTTCTCTTTTTATGGAAGAATCTTGGCTACAACATGATCCTGTTCATGGCGGCGCTGGCAAGTATCCCTAAGGATCTTTTAGAGGTTGCATCCCTGGAGAATGCCACCAAATTCCAGGTGTTCTGGTATATCAAGGTCAGGTACATGTCATCCACGATCCTCTTCGTGGCGATCATGTCACTAATCAATTCCTTCAAGGTGTTCAGGGAAGTATACCTGATGACGGGAGATTATCCCTACAGCAGTCTGTATATGCTTCAGCACTTTATGAACAACACCTTTGCTTCACTGGACTACCAGAAGCTGTCTGCCGCGGCGATTATCATGTTCGTGGTGGTGACCGGGCTTGTTTACATCATGTACCAGGTTGAGAATTTCTACGGAAAGGATCTGGAGGGATAGTGATGATAACAAGAGACAGACAGCGCGCTCTAAGGAGAAAGAAGCGCATCGATACAACAAAAACCGTGATAGTCACCATGATGGCTGTCATGTTCGCGATAGTTTTCCTGACGCCCATCATACTTACGATAACCAACTCGTTTATGTCTGCGTCGGAGATAAGCGCCAACTACGGAAGCATTTTTGCAACAACGGAAAAGGGCGGCAAGGTCTTTGTCAGTAAGACCGTTAATTTGAAGCTGATACCTGATATGATCACCTTTTCCCAGTATTTCACGGTGCTCCTTAAAAGCCCTGAATACCTGTTCAAATTCTGGAACTCGATCATTTATGTGGTTCCGATAGTGATCGTTCAGCTTGGTATCGCCACACTGGCATCCTACGGCTTTGCGAGATATGACGGGAGACTTAAAAGAGCAATCTTTTTCCTGTACATTATCGTGATGCTGATGCCGTATCAGGTCACTTTGGTGCCGAATTTCCTGGTATCAAAGTCACTTGGGATATACGGGACGAGATGGTCCATACTTCTTCCAGGATTTTTCTCACCCTTTGCGGTGTACCTTCTGACCAAGTTCATGAAGAGGATACCGACGGAAGTCATGGAGGCGGCGTCTATAGATGGTGCGGATGAGTGGATGATTTTTTCAAGGATCTGTATGCCGCTTTGCAAGGGAGGACTTGCATCAATAGCAATCCTGGTATTTTTTGATTACTGGAACATGGTGGAGCAGCCGCTGATTCTTTTGCCGGATTCGGATCTCCACCCGCTGTCGGTATTTTTGTCCAAGATAAATACAGGAGAGATCAGTCTGGCGTTTGCCGTGGCAGTAATATACCTGGTTCCGCCGCTTCTCATTTTCCTGTACGGGGAGGACTATCTGGTAGAGGGAATTTCCTACCAGGGAGGAATAAAAGGTTAAGAAGTTTAGTCTATGTTTAGGGAGAGCATTATGTCAGAAGAAATAATTGTAAAAGAAAACACTGAACTTGCGGGCGAGGACGGGGGAAAGAAAGAGCCTCAGAAAACCGGCAGAAAGGACATGGTCAAGAATGTGGCCATCGGATTTCTGTCCGTGATGCTGCTTCTTACATTCTTTTCAAATACGATCATGAACTACTCGCTGCCGCAGGTGTCCACAAGCCAGATTTCAAGCGGCTCCATCAGCCCTCAGATAAGGGGTACGGGAACTGTCAGCGCAGAAGATCCATATAATGTAACCCTCAAGGAGACCAGGAAGATCTCAGGCGTTGCGGTGAAAGAGGGTGCTCATGTAAATATAGGTGACGTTATCTATTACCTTGAAGACAAGGAATCTACGGAGCTTTCGGATGCAAAAGATGAGCTTGATAAGATGGAGCTTACATATGAGCAGTCGCTCTTTTCCGGTGATATTCCTAACAACGTGATCAGCAATGTGAGAAATGGCAAGAATACTACTTATGATACATATCAGAAGGAGCTGGCTGCCGCAGTAGACAAGTACAATAATGCGCTCAATGAAGATAACGCTGTTCAGGCGGACATTGACTATATGACACAGGAGGGCAATCTGCAGGCGGCTGTCAACAATTATAATGCTGCTACGCCGGATTACCTGATAGAGGATATCAAACTTGAAATGGCTGATGCTGAGGCCAGGGGAGATACCGATAAGGTTAATGAGCTTTCAAGAAGTATCGCTGCGCTTACAAGAGACAAGAGCCAGCTTGGAACCTACGGCGCCCAGAACGGATACAGCAATTCGGGACAGCTGGCCGAACTTAATAAGAAGAAAGCAAGAACGGCAGCTGCACTAAAAGAGGCAGAAAAAGAAAAGACAGAGCTCTTAAAGAGCATCAATACAGAGATAAGCCTCTGCCAGCAGAGAGACAAGATCGCAGAGCAGAAGGAAAAGATAGCGAGACTCGAGAGTGAGTCTGTTGGTGCTTCCGTAAAGGCTCCCGTTGCCGGTACAATTTCAAGTCTTGCAAAAGTTGCCGGAGAGTCAACTTCCGCAGATGAGCCTGTAGCGGTTATCCAGGTTGATGGCAAGGATATGACAGTAAGCTTTTCTGTAACCACATCCCAGGCCCAGAAGCTCAAGGTCGGAGATGCTGCAAAGCCTCAGAATATCTGGCAGTACGGCGAAGATTTCAAGGCAACTCTTACAGGTATCAAAAATGACAAGACAGATCCGGCAGGAAAGAGAGTCCTCACCTTTAAGATCGAGAGCAAGGATGTAACTCCCGGACAGTCCCTCTCCCTTGCTATAGGAGAGAGGTCTGTAGAGTATGACCTTGTAGTTCCCAATTCTGCCATAAAGACCGCATCAGACGGCAAGTACATCCTTGTTGTCAGAAGTAAGTCAAGCCCTCTTGGAAACAGATACATCACATCCAGAGTTGACGTGACAGTCAAGGCGCAGGATGACAACAACACAGCCATTTCTGCGGCAATAGACGGAGATGAGTTTGTTGTAACAACCGCTACGACACTTATTAAACCGGGTGATCAGGTGAGGCTTGCAAATCAGTGATGAAGCTTAAGGGTATGTTTGACAATACAAAAGAATATGTATCCGGATTTCTAAGGAGCTTCTTTTCTGTAAAGAGAAACGTCGTTGTGAGCGTTATTTTTGCTGTGATGCTTCTTATTTATGTGATCACAGGCGCTCGTTCAAAGGCGCTGATATCTGAGCTTCCGGATCAGCTGGAGGCAGACAGATGGTCAGATTCGATGAGGATGGCACAGGTAAGCATATTTACCACCCAGGATCAGATGATCACTGAGAATGATATAAAAAGGTTCTCCTATACACTGGAGACCAAGCTTATGGATGCTGGTGTGACAGAGCCTGAGGATGAAGAAGACGACAAGTCAAAGGGACCTGAGATTGTTGAGACCATCGGCGTAGATGAGATGAACTCTGAAGAAGAGCAGCCTTCACAGAAGGAAAAGACCTGGATCCAGAAGCTGATGGCCATTTCTTATTCCGCACAGGGGACAGCTTCAATCTCTTATGAAAACAGAACGCTGGACAATGCCTCGGTGATTGGAGTTGCAGGAGCTTTCTTTTTGTTCCATCCTATGATCATTGTAAAC
>JAEEGF011729961.1_pt1 | contig 11337 bp, 10 predicted proteins | sample 9134171 | NCBI WGS metagenome assembly JAEEGF01 (sample SAMN16246542, study PRJNA631951) | gut metagenome | biome: gut microbiome; feature: rumen; material: AP-attached | host: Bos | place: Iran: Karaj | collected 2018-10
CGTGCATATACCGTTTCTGCTGGAAGATAGCCTCAGCAACGTCTTTGCGCGAACGCTTCAGCTCGATATGGAATAGCGGCATACCATTTATCAACAACATCACGTCACCGCGACGATCCCCTGCTAAGGGATGTGCAGTTCTGAAATGTGGCTGGCGAACTATCTGATAACGGCTTTGCCCTGCACTTATTTCTTCAGGATCAAATATCTTTAGATAAACCTCCTTACCACAGTTCTGCTTATCCTCAGGATTGTCGCGTTTGATGAGTATCTGGCGGCCATTGATACGCTTATTGATCTCGTATGGCGTATGCCACATGTTCACCTGATCAATGATCTGCTGCATCTCTGAGGCTGTCAGTGGATAACTGCCCAGTCTCTCCTGTTCGCGATTCATATGATAGATTATCTTCGCCCAGTTTTCTACGAGTTCTTCTTCCGTAGGATGCATCAGCACCTCTGTCTCCCAGCCATGCTGCATCAGTACGTCACAGAGTGCGCTTTCAAACTCGCTCTCCTTGTCAAAAGTTTGAATGTGGTCTTTACTATTCATATCGATTGTGCTAATATTATACGAACATCTTATCTAAACAGGCAGCTTTTATCTGCTTGAGTTTCTCCAGTCGCTGCTCTTGAAAGGAGATTTGCTTATCAAGACTCTTAAAAAAAGAAGCTATGCGTTGCTGTTCTTTGATATCTTTAGGAATCATAATATATCCTGTAAGAGCGGTCTCGTCACTGATATTCATCGTATTCTTTGCTCCTTTGTTAATGAGTGGTCGTAAATAAGCATTCAAACGCCATGCAGGATCAAAATAATAGTGAATATAAGGAATCCATGTATTCTCCTTGGCTGTATATATTGCATAAAGAACAGATACAATACCCGTTTCGCCTGTATTTTCCTTAACTATTCCATATGGCTTTGACTTTAAAGGAGATTTAGTATATACAAGCTGACCATGTTCCAAAATTCCATAATTGTTAACAGATTTACCTGCATAACTTCTACCAAGTAGTTCTATTTGGTTCATTACACCAAAGTCATCTGACACAGATAAGACATCATCCTTACCATATCTACCATCTGTATTTCGATTTTTGGAAATATCTAAGCAATCGCTCAATTGTTTTCTCTCCCACTCTCCTTCAAATCCTTTAAATCTGACACGAGGGGTGGTTTCTCCTGCTTGTGGGAACATAGATATAAGAGAAGCTGACTTCATCTGCTTCAACGATTCAATCTTCTTCGTCACCCCCTGAATCATTTTATCCAAGGACTTGAAATAATCAGCAATTGCTTGCTGCTCACTTATTGGAGGTAATGATATTTTCAAATTAACAAGGACTTTTCTATCAAGACGTGGTACGCTTGAACCTCTCACATTATTTTTGATAATTGAATTATGCTTCAACAATGTATAATAGAGAAATGTTTTGTTAATTTCTTCATTATCACTAAAATAAGCGCAATCATCAGCAGCCCAAAAATCATTTTCACTGAATCCTATTAACCCTGCAGACCCACCGATTATTACAAAAGGGTTATTCCTTTTCACATTATATCGATTGTAAAACCCCATTGGATAATCTGTATTTTGGTATACTGGGTAAGATCCTGTTATGTCTAATTCTTTTCGAGTAACTCGTACTCCCCTATTGACAGAACATACATTTCCGAGTACATTATCCTGCCACTCCCCTTCGAAGCCTTTGAGTCTTATTTCTGGTTTTGCCATATTCGTCTTACTTTAAAGAGTCCTTGAATTCATTCAATCCGCGAATGGCGAATTCATCACCAGTGAGATCAGAGATCAAAGTTGCAAGCTCATTTTGAGCCTCTGTGAGCTGAGCGTTCAGGTCGTTATACGACACAGCATACTTCGCTGCCAGCGCTTTAATTTGATTAACTAATTTGTCAACCTCATCATCATAATGCAGAATTCGCTCTGCGACTGGTTGAATCCACTTTAAATGAAGATAATAGTTGATCTCCTCGTCTGATAAATTCTGAATAGCATTAATGGTTTTATCTTCAAGGGCCTTGCGCTCAGCCTTGATGGCCTTGTCAAGTTTTGATTTCTCATCCCAAAGTGCCACCAACTTCTTCAACTTCTCCTTGGTCTCGGGTTCAATGTCATCATCCTTTGCCTTGACATCCTTCTTGATTTTCGAAGTATCAAGCTTCTCCTTATCGTTGATATACTCCTGACTTTCCTCTTCAGTGAAGCTATCACGCACTTCCTCCACCTCACTCAGGATATTTTCTACCCGTTTCTCTTTATCGGCAATCTGCTTCAATTCATCAGCATAGAGATCCTTCTGTACCAATTCGAATGGAAGGATGCGACCCTTCATGCCATCTTCTACCTCTTTTTCATCGTCGCCATCCTTCACTATTTTATAGTTGGGCTCTACGGTACGAACAGCGTCAAGGCCCTCTGTCTGGATAGTTTCAATATCATTGACAATGGTAGGCCATTGGTCGCTTAGTATCTGATAAATTGCATAACGATCTACCAGCGGAATCTTCTCCAGACGACGGAAAATATCATCTGCCAATTCGTCGTGAGCCTGCATTTCTTTCACGTCCATCAGATGCTCTACCAACACATCGTGCATCTTTTCTTCGAATCCTTCAAAAGCGTCGTCGTATCTATTCCAAAACGTCTGTATGTCCGGACTCTCTACGCAGGCTTCCTCCCAGTATTCAAACAAGGTGGAATATGGCTTCCCCTCCATAGGCTTGAAAGCGGTCTTCTTATACTCAGGGAATACCTCCCAAAAGTGCTGCAATTGATCAATCTCGCTGTTGGGGATACCACCATTCATCGTGGCATAGATATCATACTGCACTGGGGCCTCAGAACTGTCCACATAGCGAGGGATATTCAGGTTATAGCCATTCTCTCGAATCTCTTCGCGAGTAATCTTTCGTGAGAATCCAGGAATATCGGCTCGATCACGCCATATATCAGCAACACGTTTGATGTCAGAGGCACGGAGCTTGTTCTGCTTACCATCCTTAACGAAACCCTTCGAGGCATCGATGATGAGAATGTCATCATTTTCACGGTGCTGCTTCAGTACCATAATCAGCGTAGGGATGCCAGTACCAAAGAAGATATTAGCAGGCAGACCAATGATGGCATCTATCTGGTTCTTTTCAATCAGACGTTTGCGAATCTGCCCCTCGGCACCATCGTCTGGTGCGCCTCGGAATAGCACACCATGAGGTAAGACGATGGTCATAATACCGTCGGGCTTCAGGTGGTGAAGCTCATGCAGCAAGAATGCATAGTCTGCCTTACTCTTAGGAGCCACGCCATAGTCCTTGAAGCGAGCGTCGAACTCTGCATCGGATGGATCCCAATGCTGGGAATAAGGAGGATTTGATACCACAGCGTCCACGTAGAGAGGCATGCCAGCCTGGGGGCCAGTCTTCTGTATAGGCCAGTCTTCATCAAGGGAGTCTGCACATCGGGTATCGATATTGCTGGGCTGTATACCACGCATCACAAGATTCATTCGCGTCAGGTTGTAGGTATTCTCCTTCAACTCCTGCGCATAGTACTTCACGTGGTTCTTATCCAAAATATGGCGTCCTACGCTCTTACCTATAGTAAGCAGCAGAGATCCTGAACCACTCGTAGGGTCATAGATTTCGATCTTGTCCTTGTCCTTATGGTGCTCAGCCACAATCTCCGACATCAGGATAGCCACCTCGTGAGGGGTATAGAACTCGCCAGCTTTCTTACCAGCATTGGCAGCAAAGTTACCAATCAGGTACTCATACACGTAGCCCAGCACATCATAGTCCTGTCTGCTGTCTGTGGGAATATCCTTGATAAGTTTAATCAGACCATTCAGAGCTTTCGTCTGTGCGGCAGGACTTTCACCCAACTTGCTCAAACCAGTCTGAAGAGTGATAAAGATTTTCTCATACACTCGCTTAAACTTGTCGCTGATAAGACCGTCGAAGCGATTCAGTGCCATACTAAGATCTGCGACACTGAAAGGAGTCTCTGGTTTCAGCCATGTAGAGAAGAGATTTTTATACTCGATGAAGTAGCCGATATGATCCTTACAGTCATTGATAAGCTGCTCCATGTTGGGGTCGGTATAATCTTCTACGAGGTATGGCATATAATCATCAGTCCAACCATGCTCTGATTTCAGATAGTTCACCTCATTATCCGATAGGAACTTATAGAAAATCAGTCCCAGGATATAATCCTTATACTCGTTAGCATCTATCTTAGAGCGCATCTTATTTGCCGATGCCCAGATCTTATTTGCAAGTTGTTGCTTGTTCATATATTCTTAAATATTTTTTCTGTTTTGGATTAGTGATGCAAAGATATAACAAAAATCTGATTCAAACAAATATTATTTGTTTTTTGTCCTTATCCAGCGCAATTTTGCGTTTGAAAGAGATCTCTATGCCGTCATAAACGGCAGAAACGTCCACACCCTTTTCTATCAGCGTGTCAATAAGCACACTATCATGGATGCCACGAATTGAAGTCCAAGCACGACTACCTACCTGCTTGTTGAATTCTGCGACCAGTGATTTAACACTCCTTTTCGCCATGTCCTTTTTGAGTTTCTCAAAATACTCTGCTGTTACCATAGTCTTCAATATTAAATTGTTTTCTGGTGCAAAGGTAACAGTTTAGTGTGCAGGTTTTCTGCGTAGTTGTTTTTTTATTGTATATGAGTTAATTATTAAAGAAAGATTATACACGTTCTTTCTATTTATATCTATCTTTTTGAAGAAAAGAGCCCCCCTGCAAGAAGTCCAAAAACAGCAGGACCTAAAAAGCCAAAGAAATAAATCAATACGAGCATAATTATCGTCGCGCCAATAGCTGCATATATTTTTTTTCGATTCTCTAGACGGGCGGCTTCTTCTGCCTCCTGTGCCTCACGCTCCATACGCTCCTCATATGCCATGCGTCGCCGTTCGCGTTCTGCCTCTCGCTGCAGGAGGCGCATCCGTCTGATTTCCGCATTCTTCTCCCTTGTTGAAAGCATCTTCTGCTCTATTTCATCTTTATGTGGCTTAATCACAGATTCCTTCCTCTGAAGTATTTCCCCTTTCTTTCCACCATCTGTTTTCAGTTTGTCGAAATCCACCTCCCCGTCCTTAACTGCATTAGGAAAGATCTCCCCAAGCTTCTTTATTGTATCTTGTAACTTATCGTTACTTTCTTCTTTTAGGGGTTCTGAAATAATTTCTTGAGTTATACTTGTTTTTTCTGGCTCAGGGATAACAAGACATTCTGGCTCCTCCGTAATTTTATCAAGATTTCCACTTGAGGCAATCTCATTTTGGGGTGAATATTCCTCTATAATATGATATGGATTTAAACCGTCCGATATAGAATGATTATTAATAGGAAATTGCTTACTGATCCCTCTCTCAAATTCAAAAAATTTAATAGCTCTATTAGTATAAATCTCCCAATCCAGGGTGTAATCAGATAATCGATTAATTATTTCTTCAGAAAAAGCAGGTTGAAGAGAAAGGATATTGGCTAATATCAAATTCTGAACAGCTCTCAGATTATCTATCTCATCATAATTTATCAATAATAGTTTTTCACCTCTTTCTATCTTTTCTTTTAAATGATAATATAATTTTAGGTCCGTGCTCAAACCTAACAAATAAATATCTGCTTCTTCATCTTCATTACTTAATAAAGATCCTGAAAAGCAAAATAAATCTCGGATCTGATTACAGTCTTTAAACAGCCATGATAATTGACCTGTAGCTGCTACTTTTAAATTGTAGAATGGGCTTTGCTTTGAACTTAAATCATCACTTAAAATATGGGAGTAAATTTTGTTATGTAATTTTATTGCAGCTTTCATTTCTGCGTTCCCATATCTAATCGGATGTAGTCCTAATTCTTCTTCAAGATAGTTCCAATCCACTCCAGAATATTTCCCAATAAATGCAATTTCACAATTATTTGTTATTGACTTTCTAACAATTCCACCAAGTGATTTTATTATATATCTAGCCTCTTGCTCTATTGCTTTACTAAAATCTCCACAAACAGTAACTACCTTGTCAAAATAAGGAGACTCCACAATCTCTTTAGGAGTATGTTCTATTAAGTATTTCCTCTTTTCTAATCTTCTCGCTTCTTTCTTGGCTTCTTCCTCTTTTCGCTTTTCTGCAGCTTTCTTTTCTTTAATTTCTTTTATTCTTGCCTGGTAATTTATAATTTGAATTCTGCGGAATAATTCTGCATCTTCCTCATCTTTTTTAGCCTGAACAATGATTGATTTGTCGCTTCTGCGATTTCCACGATAAGGCATAATCATCATTTCGTTATTACCATCATCTGCTTGTTGCAAGTATTTGACACAATCATAATCCTCTTTTCCCTGATAGTCCTTTAACCAGTATTCCCCATTAAAGAAAGAAATCCAAGACCTTTTATCTGATGGAAATCCAAACTTTACAAACATTCGAGCGTTATCCAGAATAACCGTTCTTTGTTTGTTTTCTGAGGGGCGCATACCTCTTCCAACTTGCTGAAGATATTTTCCAAGTGACCACGTTGGACGTGCTAATTGTATAAATTCTACGTCAGGACAATCAAAGCCTTCAGAGAAAATATCCACATTTACCATTACCTGGATTTCATTATTCTTAAATTGCTCAACTATCTTCTGACGTTCTAATTTAGGAGTGTCACTATCAACATATACAGCCTGAACACCAATTATTTGATAAGCATTACAGATATTGTGTGCGTGTTCCTTGTTAATCGCATAAACGATTCCTTTCTTACCCTTAACGTATTGTTCATAACATACAATAAGACGCTGTATATGCTTTTGAACATTAAGAGCTCGAAGCAAGGCGGCAGTATTATAATCCCTTGTAGAACTTTTCTCTTTAATAGATTCAATAGTGCGACTGAGGCTGCTGTTTGGATTATCTGTGTAAAAGTCATAATTGGCCAAATAGCCATTCTTTATGAAATCTTCAATAGTATCAGACTCTATATATTTATCAAAATGAGTCCTGAAACTATGTAAATTCAAACGATATGGTGTAGCTGTGACTCCCAACTTCCAGCATTCTCCACATTCTTTCCAAAACTTGGTATATGTATCAGCCAATGAGTGATGAGCTTCGTCAATAATGATAAATTGAGGATTCAGCTCTTTGAGTAGATCAATATTCTTTTCATGAGTAAGTGTTTGGACTGAAGCTACCTGAACACTTAAATCAAGCCTTCTTACCTTGCCACTCGTTATAAGCCCATGTTCTATGTTATAATGAGAAAGATGCTCACTGATTTGCTCAATCAGTTCCTTTCTATGGGCAAGTATGACAATCTTACTTCTTTTTGATTTAGTCAAGTCTTTAATAATCGATGTAAATAGAACAGTTTTGCCTGTACCTGTAGGTAGCTGAACCATTACATTATATTGAGAATTCCAAATCTTGAATACTCGGTTCTTTATTAATTGTTGATATGGTCTGAGTCGTGTATCTTCTGATGAATGGAATTTTTTGCCAAACACCCTACAAGCCGGATTGTAATCTTTTTGCTTCTCCAGCCACATAACAGCATTTTCAGCACTGATGAATTTAACTTTGCCTTTAAAGTACTCAATTGCTCTGACACTGGGCTGGGCTCCATATATAACACAAGTTATATTATTACTATCTTCACTCTTTACGTAGTTTCCTCCTTTTTTCTCTATAAGATTATAAAGGGCTTGTGTTTTATATTTAAGAATTTCACAGTAGCTTTTATTAAACCATATTTGATCAGGTCTTCCAATAATATGGAAAACATCCTCTTCAAGTGACAACCCTTTAGGATCAACCTGATTTATATTTCTTAGCTGCGCTTCATTACAAACCTCGTAATCAATCATATAAAGATTATATTTTCTTTCCAAATCCGAACTGGATTATTAACCAAGGATATTCTTGACTATCCTCAGTTTCAATCATATAGGGTTTGGTATTGTCTTCGATATCAGGAACTGCTGTTAAGTACGTATCCTCTGATATCAACTCATAACGAGCCACCTTATCCCCCGCCCTGAGGGTAATTGTTTTCACAGGTATAATTTCACCTGTTTCCAGATCTTTACAAATACTGCCAGTCAAATTGGCTGCATAGTATAAACTCATGATGCTGTCCTCCGCATTTTCTATTTCTGTAATGTAGTTGGCATTTAGAGGAAGGAAAACGTTATCATCTTGAACCTCCAGTTTCTTTAATTGTATCTGATGGGCAGGTGGCAAATTCTTCTCATCCAGTGGGTAGTCAAAGAGATTCAACTTCCCCCTTACATCCATGATTGGATCGTCGAATAGCCAGGCATCTTCAAGTTTCCACTTAATTACGTCAGGGCCTCCATCCCAGATAGAATCTGTTTCCTCAGCAAAAGAAGTCACAGTCGCATATCCAATGATGGAACTTGTTGGCATATCCTGATATTCTGGTAAGTTTCCAAAAAGTTGATGGTCAGAGATTTCCGATTCCCAGTGTTCAGGGATTGTATTGTTGAAGTTCTTCGTTACTTTCTTAGAACTGGCATGTATAAGGATTCTGCCTGGAACCTCTGCAGGTTTCCAAGTTCTGTTCTCAACGTCCTTGATACCAGCGCATATCATCGAAGCCCAAGGCTGTTGTATGGATAATGTCTTCATCTCTTGTTTTAAATTAGTGATGCAAAGATACTACAAAATTATGAATCAAACAAATATTATTTGTTTTTATCATCTTTTTTGTCTGAATTTCGCAAATGAGTCCTTTACTATTCTTCTTTTTGATATTCTTCTGTACGCATATATCTGGTTTCATCCAACTCTTTGAGCAACTTGTCTGTTCTTTGTTTGGAATACTCCTTTCTTTTCTGTTCTTTTTGGTCCATATCATTACATCCCTTTATGAAAAGAACACTCAGGATAATAGTTGTAACTAAGCAACCAAGTGGGAACTTACCACCTACCTTAGCCAAACAGATGACTATTAACACAACTAAGCAAATAATAAAAAACAACTCCATAATACTCTTACATTTTGTTTCTGATGCAAAGATAAACCTTTAGTGTGCAGGTTTTTTACATAGTTGGAAATAAATTCTAAATGGAACTTATTTATGTAAGACTACCAAGAATAAGATTGTATATCAAAGCTACCAGTCCCAGCCTTTGTCGTGCATTTTCTTGCATAGCTTGTAAAAGACAGGTGCCAAGATTATCATTATGATCAACTCTAACATATCTTCTTCATTTCTTTTGTGCAAATATACGCAGAATAGCAGAAACCTGCAAGGGGAAATCCCTATTTATTGAGATTATTCTTGATTCGTCAAAGAAAACACTTTATATGTGTTTTTTCTTATCCAACAATATTATTTGTTTTTTGTCCTTATCAAGCGCAATTTTGCACTTGAAAGAGATTTCCACGCCATCGTAAACGGCAGAAACGTCCACACCCTTTTCTATCAACGTGTCAATAAGCACGCTATCATGAAGGCCACGAAGTGAAGTCCAAGCACGACTACCAACTTGCTTGTTGAATTCTGCAACCAGTGATTCAACACTCCTTTTCGCCATTTTCTTTTTGAGGTTCAAATAATACTCTTCTGTAACCATAATCTTCAATATTAAATTGTCTCCTCATCCCCTTCATCATCATTGGCTTCCATATATTCAGTCATGCCATTATCGTCATCGTCAACATCCTCAGAGATAGGATCAAAACCACGCATATTATCCTCGTCATCATATACATCATCACTATAGTAGCCGGTAGAATACGACCTGGGATTTGATGATGGTGTATATGTGTTTGACTTAACAGGCTGCTTAGTCTCAACTTTATCCGTTTCAATAATATCAGGCTCATAGGCTCTGGTATCTATAAGTTCTTCCTGTGGTTGATAAGGAGCATAAGAACGAGGCGAGCTATACCTCTTATTCTCTGCATAATTGGTATAAACTATGCCTATAACAAAGGCCAATGCTACTGCCAAAAGGATGATACCTGCTATCAGCTTTGTCTTGTTTTTTGTATCATAAAGTTCTCTTGCCTCATCAGTAATATCTTTGTAATTCTTCAAGAACTTCTGCTGAGAATAATATTCATGTAGTAATATAATCGCCGCAATAACAGCGATGATAGGAACCAGCCACCACCCAAATATGCGGATAATCAGGTAGACTATGAAAATCCCAAGGATGAATCTGCCAGTAGTTGTGTTAAACAAAAGCCATAAATAAGGAAAAGCATTCATATGCAAATAAAATAAAAACATTTCATTCTTTAGGTTCAAACCACTTAGGATTTATCCAGTTCAGGATCAACATGGCAGCTATGCCAATACCAAAGATGATAGCAATCTTCTCGCCAACGAAGAAGAGCACTAATACTAATATCCAAGCAAATTTAGCTAACTGAGTCATAACTGTAATTAATAAAACCACTTAGACTTATATCGAATAATGATCAAATTGATAACCACCAGTATTATCACCAGTGGGAATGTCCATAGGCCAAAAGTTAATGATGCAAGAAAAAAACACCATGCATAAATAGCGATATCTTTCATAAGCCATAAAAATTTAAAACCATTACCTTTTCGTTTGCAAAGATAATGGCTTAGTGTGCAGGTTATTTGCGCTATTGATTTTTATTATTCTTTTTTTTCCACTTATCCTTTTCTTCTTTGTTTATTTGAAGATAATAGGCCACTTTTTTCTTTAATTCTTCTTTGTCATATTTCTCTATTGAAGGACACCAATGAAGAATATTAAGAAGATTCAGAATTAGACTTTTATTAAGATAGGGCGCTTCTCCGCTGACTATGTTGGCAGAGACCTCCATATCATGAGAACCATCATTGCAAATATCAACACAGAAATGAAGGGATCGCGCTACCTGGATAGGTACAAGTTGGTGTATATCACTTAGGGCCATACTGCATTTTGCAATATTAGACCCTACAAAAGGTACTGGCAAAAGTCCTTTATCCTCTAAATATCTCATTACCCATTCAATAATCTGCCTCACCCTATTAGGAACAGAAGAATCTGTACCAAAATCATCGTTATTGTAATCCATCAGTAATTCCACTAGATCGTATTCTTTATAGAAATTGCATACGACAGCATTATTTTGACGAACGAGATATGCCCGACTATTATCAACGGCTTTCTTTATATTTTCATATAGATCATAACGCTGTTTAGGCTTTTCGTAATAAAGCCTATCATCATAAGAGCGTTCTTTAATCATGTATTCAAGATGTTCCACGCCCTCATAATCACCTCCAGTCTATACTAAC
>JAEEGF011153384.1_pt1 | contig 11335 bp, 6 predicted proteins | sample 9134171 | NCBI WGS metagenome assembly JAEEGF01 (sample SAMN16246542, study PRJNA631951) | gut metagenome | biome: gut microbiome; feature: rumen; material: AP-attached | host: Bos | place: Iran: Karaj | collected 2018-10
CACATCGCAGTGGGCTTTCTCGAGGCCGATAAAGAGTTTCCTGACGTATGCCTTACATTTTGTGGCACCATTATTATCGTATGCCACAGGATTGCTACCCCAAGGGGAACCCCAGCGATAATCGTTGAAGTACATACTGGGTGTATCCATAACACCATGCAATACCACGTGATTGCCATGAGTATCTACCAGCCACCGGCCCTCGACATGTAGGGACGGCAAAGGTTTCCGGACCTGCGCCTGCGCCATAACTAAGACAAAACAGGCAAAAAAGAGAAGAGATAATTTTTTCATGCAGTTTAAGGATGTTTTCTCTGTTAGTTTCTTTTTATCAGTTAATTTAGTGCAAATTTATACTTTTTCTTTTGGAAATTTCACTTGATTTATGAAAAAAAAGTATTAAAAGTCCTCAATTCTGTGTTATTTTGTGCTCTCTCTTGACATAAATCAATAATATATATACTTTTTTCACATTTTTCTTACCATATTCTTTTTACATTTTGTCTTATTTATACATTTGCAGCGAAAATAAAATAACACATCGGGAATATAGTATTTTTTAAACTTAACTATTTGTATATGAAAAAGGTTTTTTTTCTATTTTCACTTCTTTCCGCTGCTGCATTGTTCAGCAGTTGTAGTAATGAAGAGGGCGGCGCAAATCCCGTACAGAACACTAAGCCCAAGACAACAGTATTTTTTCAGGGTCAACAGTTATTCCCTGTTGGTAGTGAGGAACCTGCTGGAGTAAGAGCATTCTCCGAGATGCTTACTCGAGCTGAAGGGCTCAAATGGCCTTATCATACCGATGAAGGTTGGGAGTCGGCTCGTTTCTCCATTCGTGCAGATAATGGCGTTGTAGATTTCTACGATAAGCCATCTGTTCAGTATTTTGGTCGCGTTCCAGGTAGGGATGGCAGAAATAGGGGTAAGGTTTCTAATCTCTACAACTACTCTCATTATAACGACCGCGATTACGATTACTATAAGGTAGATAAGAAAACAGGTGAGAATATCGGTCTGTTCCGTTATTTATATGACGAAAATGGTCTGAAGACACAGCCCGTAATCCTTGAGGCTCCCAAAGTCGAGGACATTCTAGCTGACGAGGTTGATGATTTGAATGCTGCAATAGCTGCTGGGAAGGATGTTGATAATAACACAGCTAAGCTGAATCGTGTTAATGAGCTGTTGGATTTAGGCAGCGAATACCTGAACTCTCACATTCGCTGGTATGTTGTTAAGGAAGTTGCTTCTCGCTACTACTGGCATGTAAATGGTGTTCTCGGCGAAGATCCTGTGCCTCCCTACATTGTAGATCCCGTTCCTGACGATGTAGAAGTTGACGTTCATCAGCAGGTTCACGAGACTTGGAACGAGATTAAGACATCTATCCATATCAGAACCGATTGCGAGTCTGTTAAGGTTATCATTCCTCTCAAGGAACAGGATATCTTGGAGCAGGACGACTTTAACATCCGCATTTTTAACTTCTATTATAAGGAATATACAATCAATCATACCATTACACACGATGCCAACGGTATTACCATCGAGATTACCAATATCCCTGCTGAAATGATTGAGCAGTTGAAGCATGAATTTGGCGATGGAATTACAATAGAGATTCACAGCTATTGCACAGGCGATGTTTGGGAACAGCTGAAAAATAGTCGTGTTCAGACAGGCAAGCCATGTAACGTTGACGGCCAGATTTCTACTGCACTCCAGCCAACCGTGGAAGGTGTGAATCCGCGTCCAATTTATGTAGAGAAATCCAATTAGACCATAAGTTTATAAATATATTATGAGAGAGGCGTTCCTTTTTGGAATGCCTCTCTCATTTTTCATTCGCAGAAAACACACTATTGTGATATAGTTGCAAAAAAAATACAAGAAATAAATGATTATATGCGAAAATTTTTGTAATTTTGCACGCATAAGACCTAAAAATACAACTGACAACAACAATTATTAATTATACACTATGACATTTCGTATGACTTTTAACGCTGCCTTGCTGGCAGCTTCCTTGGGCCTTTCTGCCCAAACACCTATGAAGGCTCCTGCCGGAGGCAAACTTATCAGTGATGAATTGATAGGAATATTCTTTGAGGACATCAGCAGTGCTGCTGACGGTGGCCTCTATGCTGAACTGGTACAGAACGGTTCCTTTGAATTCAATCCCACAGAGAAAGACGGTTGGGGACCAGGTACTGCTTGGCGCCTCCAGCGCCCCGGACATTCCCTGGGCCGTATGGAACCGCGTATGGATAATACGCTGAATGCCAACAATCCAACCTATATGCGTCTCTATATTGAGCGTGTGGGCAGGTATTACGACTTTGACGGCTGGACGGGTATCGGTCTGCAGAACGACGGTTTCGATGGCTTCTCCGTTAAGGCAGGTGCCCGTTACGACTTCTCGGCCTTCCTGCGTAATGTGCAGGGCGATGCCAAGAAAGTGCGCGTGGTGCTGGCAGAGCCGCAAGGGTGGGGTAAGAACCCCAAGTTGCTGGCCGAGGCTTACATGATGGTTGATAATGCCAACTGGAAACAGTTCTCAGCAGTGCTGACGCCCGATGCCGACTGCAAGAATGCCGTTCTGCAGATTCTGGTAGAGACAACAGGTGCCGTGGATATAGACGATATCTCCCTGATGCCCGAGGACACCTACAAGGGACACGGACTTCGCAAAGATCTGGCTCAGGCACTGGCCGATCTGCAACCCAAGTTCATGCGCTTCCCCGGCGGATGCGTAGTACATGGCGGTGGCGACGGCTTCTGGAATACCTATCGCTGGAAGACAACTATCGGACCTAAGCACGAGCGCCGTAGCCTTAAGAATTGCTGGGGCTACCACCAGAGTATGGGACTGGGATACTATGAATACTTCCAGTTCTGCGAAGACTTGGGTATGCAGCCATTGCCTATTCTGCCCTGTGGTGTCAGCTGTCAGGGTGCCAACGGAGGCTGGGGCATGAAGAATCAGGCCCAGGATGTGGTAGAAATGAGCGAGATGGATGAATGGGCCGACGAGGCGCTCGACCTGATAGAGTGGGCCAACGGTGATCCTGCTACCAGCAAGTGGGCTAAGATGCGTGCCGATGCCGGTCATCCTGCCCCCTTTAACCTGAAATACCTGGGTCTTGGCAACGAGGAGAGAATCTCGCCCGAGTTCTGCGAACGCTTCACTTATATATATAATAAGGTAAAGGCCCGTTACCCCGAGATTGTGATTGTCGGTACGGCAGGTCCCGGCTCTCACCCGGGCAATCCCGACCTTGAGAACGGTTGGAAGCTGGCCGATAAACTGGGCATGCCCATCATAGACGAGCATTACTACGAGCCCAATACCTATTTCCTGAACAAGCGTCAGTACGACAGCTATCCCCGCGACCGCAAGACCAAGGTCTATCTGGGCGAGTATGCTTCTAAGGATAAGAAACTGATTGATGCACTGGCCGAGGGTCTGTATCTGCTTCATGTAGAGCGCAACGGAGATGTCGTTTGCATGTCTTCCTATGCACCTCTCTTTGCCCGCAAGAATGCAACCAACTGGAATCCCGACCTCATCTATTTCGACAACGAGCGTCCCATCCTCACCTGCAGCTACTATGTGCAGCAGCTGTTCGGTCAGAGTGCCGGTCAGTACTACTATGGCGACTGCGTTCACTTCGAGGGTGATGCTGCTGGTGTAGAGCAGCCACAGGAGGGTGTTCACTATGGCCAGAGTGTTGTGCTGAACGTCAAGAAGCGTCAGCTCTTCGTCAAGCTCTGCAATGCTTCTGCCGAGGCTAAGAAGGCCAACGTCAACCTGTCTCGTTTCAAGGGTATGAAGAAGACAGCCCTCAAGACCACCCTTGCCGGCAATCCCGAGGACGAGAACAACTTCGACCAGCAGCCTATCGCTCCGCAGCAAGAGACTATCAAAGCCGAGAAGAAATTCACCGTCGACCTCCAGCCCTATTCGATGGTAATGATAAGTTATGATTTATAGAGTGAAGAGTGAAGAATGAAGAATGAAGAATGAAGAATGAAGGCTGCGATTGAGCGAGAGAAGAGCGATGCTTGCATCAGCTATTCCGAGCGTGAGCAGGCTCGACCGAAGGTCAAGAGTGAAGAATGAAGAATTGGGCCTCAAATAAGAAATAACAAAAATGGGAAAGAAAAGATTTTTTACAATAATTGCTGCCTGTTTCTGCCTGATGACAACATGGGCAGAGGATAAGAGTTTGCCACTGATTCAGAATGTGCTGGGCTACGAGAGCCAGTCACTGAACGGTGCATGGAATTACATTGTAGACGTCCAGGAAGAGGGCTATTACGACTATCGTATGAATGTCTCTCGCTGGGGTTTCTTCCAGAATGCCAAGCCCCAGAAGCCAGAGGATCTGATAGAGTACGACTTCGACAAGTCGCCCACCATGCAGATTCCTTCCGACTGGAACACGCAGGACGAGAAGCTCTTCTTCTACGAAGGCACCGTCTGGTTCTACAGACAGTTTAGAGTTGAGAGTTTAGAGTTTAGAGACAGTAAACGTAGCTTGCTCTATTTCGGTGCTGTGAACTACGATGCTCATGTCTATGTGAATGGTCATCATGTGGGTCATCATGTGGGAGGCTTCACGCCTTTCAATTATGATGTCACCGACCTGCTGAAGGATGGTGAGAACAATGTAATTGTGAAGGTGGACAACAAGCGTCATGCCGAGGATGTGCCCACCCAGATCTTCGACTGGTGGAACTATGGCGGCATTACGCGCGATGTAAAGTTGGTAAAGGTGCCCTCTGTTTATCTGGAGGATTACAACCTGCAGCTTATGAAGGCTGATGCTAAAGCCAAGACCAGAGAGATATCTTTCTCTGCTAAGCTTAACAAGGCTGAAGCAGGTCAGCAGGTCACTCTCCGCATCCCAGAACTGAAAATCGAGAAAACCTTCACCACCGATGCGGAAGGCAATGTCAATTCTCAATTTTCAATTTTCAATTCTCAATTAAAGAAGTTCCAGCTTTGGTCTCCCCAGAACCCTAAGCTCTATCAGGTAGAACTGAGTGTTGGAAGTAATTCAATTACCGACGAGATCGGCTTCCGCACCATAGAGACGCGCGACAAACAAATACTGCTGAACGGACAGCCAATCTTCCTGAAAGGCATCAGCATACACAACGAGAAGCCCAATGGCGGCGGTCGTGCCAACTCGGCAGAGGATGCACGTACGCTCCTCTCATGGGCCAAGGAGTTAGGATGTAACTTCGTTCGCCTGGCACATTATCCCCATCACGAAGAGATGGTGCGCGAGGCAGAGAAGATGGGCATCCTGGTATGGTCCGAGATTCCTGTTTACTGGACCATTGCCTGGAAGAATCCCAAGACCTACGAGAATGCCAAGCAGCAGCTGACGGATATGATAGCTCGCGACCATAACCGCGCCAACGTCATCATCTGGAGTATTGCCAACGAGACACCTCATTCACCCGAGCGCGATACCTTCCTGGGTAATCTGGCCCAGTATGCCCGCACGTTGGACAATACCCGCCTGATCTCTATGGCCATGGAGGTTACGGGAGCTTCTAACTACGTCAACCGTCTGAACGACAACATGAACAAGTTTGTAGATGTGGTCAGCTTCAACCAGTATATCGGTTGGTACCGCGATGTGAACGATGCCCCCAAGATGAAGTGGGAGATTCCTTATAACAAGCCCGTTATCATCAGCGAGTTCGGTGGCGGTGCCCGTTACGGCCTGCATGGTCCCAAGAACCAGCGCTGGACCGAGGAGTTCCAGGAGAACCTCTATATCGAGAACTGCGCTATGCTGGACAAGATAGAGGGCCTGGCAGGCACTACGCCATGGATATTGAAGGACTTCCGCTCTCCCCGTCGTGTCCTTCCCGGCGTGCAGGACTACTACAATCGCAAGGGCCTCTTCAGCGACAAGGGCGAGAAGAAGAAAGCCTTCTATGTCCTGAAGAAGTGGTACGAAGGGAAATAGGTTCTTCGTCAATTTTGTTGAAATGTGGAAAATTAACAAAAACCGGAAAAACCCTTCTGCTTAGGTTGGGACTTCGTCTTTGATGTTATGTCTGCGTCCTTTTCCTTGTGTGCATGCACCCAGATAAAAGCACCCAGCCACACCATCAATCTCTTTCGAGATTTCAACCCAACCAGAAGAAAAACCCCGCTTCGCTAAAAAATAAAGCCTAAAGATGTATGATGTAAGATGTATGATGTAAGAGGGAACCACATAACCTGAAACACATGAGCAACAGAAACGGGTTTTGGCGGTTTTCTTTTATCAACAAAAGTGAAGAAGAACCGGGAAATAACGGAATAGGGAAAATCTTTCCGTCGGGAGAATAAAAATACAGAAGGAGGATGCGGCTGCATCCTCCTTCTTCTTTTTTATCCTGAAAACAAACTCCGTGTTATTCGGCTTCTGACTGGTCTATACTGTCGTCTACGAAGCCTACGCTCTTATCTATTACTGTCACAACTACATAGTTACCGTTGGCACTACTTTCAAATTCCTTGGGATAGACCGTGATGTAGGCCTGTCCCACACCGATAGCTGTTACCAGACCGTTTTCCGAAACGACAGCCACTTTCTCGTTGTTCGTGAACCATTCCAGTCCCTTGGTGTCCGGCGTTGCCGACAGTTGCAGGGTCTGTCCGATTTCCAGTGTAACGGCGTGGTTGGTGACACCGGGTCCGCTGATGGAATAGATGTCGCTCCACCACAGGGCATTGTCCGCATTCGAGTTACAGGAACTCACGAGTACAACCACGGCCAACAGCATGACGGCTGTTATCATCTTATTGATCATATTCTTCTTCATAATCTTCATGTTTTGGGTGGTTATTACTTCTTGATTCTCAATACGGCCTTGCATGCCTTCACCATCGAGTTGTTGGCAGCAATGCTATGGAACTTGTTTTCTTTCAGCACCAGATATTCGCCTGCGCCGTAGTTCTTAGCCTCGATCACGGGCTCCAGCTGGTTGCCCTGATAGCTCTTGGCATCAGTCCTGGCCGGCTCGCTGCCGCTGGGCTGGTTGCCCGGGCTTGCCACGATCTCGTAGGTATCGCCGCCCCTGCCGTTGGTGCAGGCAATGAGCACACCGTTGTTGGCCTTGATGCCGCGGCGTCCGTCGGCCAGCTGCAGGTCGGCCTCCTCTATGTCGGCGATATGCGGAACCATATCCTCGGCTATGTAGGCTGTATAGGCCAGCACGCCATCGGGCAGTACGCAATCTACACCGCTCGAGAAGGTCCACATCCTGTTGGCGGGTATCACGTTGGCCGAGATCTTCAGGCCCTCGTAGTTAGCCTTCAGGTTGGCCATCAGTGCATAGTCATCCAGCAGTGCCAGCGGAGTGTGGATGTTAGCCGTCTTGGGCAGGGCATTCTCGCCGATGGCCAGGGGCTTAGCTGTCTCGGGCAGATAGACGTCCGTTACGTTGTTCATGCCGTCCATTATCCCGTCGCCCAGAGCTGTCACCTTGTATCCGGCCACACTCTCGGGGATGGGGATAATCAGCTGTTCGTTGTCATAGCTCTGCGGGATGATGATGTTGGTGATGGTAACGGTCTTTTCCACAGGGTCGTTAATCTCTATCTGAATCTTCACGCCATCCAGCTTCTTGCCAGTTGCCTCGTCCCATACGGCCATGTCATACAGATTCTCGCTGATGGGTGTAAAGGCGGCCTTCACGAAGGCGCCGTATCCGTCAGGCAGCATAAAGGTGTAGGTACCCTTACCCCGTTCGTCCACGCTGACTTCGCTTACCGCTATGTCACTGGCATATCCGGGGCTGCGGTGTGGGGCCATGGCCTTGCCTGTAGTCTTGATGACCTTTATTTCCTGGGCTGTGATAAAGAAGTCTGCGTCGGGTGTCACGGTCAGCGTCACTGTTACGTCTCCGCTTCCGGCCACCTCGTCGGCTGTGATGCTGCCGTTCTGCAGCTGGGCTATTACCACGCGGCCGTCAGCCCATGCGCCGCTCACTGCTACCAGCAGCAGCGCAAGTATCGAAAATATTTTCTTTTTCATATTGTATATCGTTTTATTATATTCTTGTTATCTTCACTCTCCCTCTCCTGGGAGAGGGCAGGGGTGAGGCTTTTACTTTATCACTATCTTTTTGCCGTTTACGATATACACACCATTTGGCAATTTACCATTTGCCACTTTGCGGCCAGAGAGGTCGAATACGGCGCCAGCCGATTCTTCGTTCTTCACTCTTAACTCTTCATTTATTGGAGTTGCGTCATCCTCTGTTACGATGAACAGTCTTGCTGCTGCCTGTGCAGGAATCTCTGCAGCGGGCAGATAGGCACGTCCGGCCGGTATGCTGCTGATGCTACCCAGCACAAACTCGTCGCGATAGAGTAGGAAGTCCTCGAAGGCCGTCATCTCGCTTTCCTCGGTTGCCTTGCCAACCAGCAGGCTGGCAATGTTCTCGGGTGTGCCGGTATAAGCCGTACCCTTGTAGCTGTCGGCAGCCTTGTCGCTGCGCTTCAGCAGGATGCCGGTACCTACGGGTATGTAACCTACGGACATTACCTCGATGCTGGTCCTGGTAATCTTGCTTACGACGTAAGCCTCCAGGCCGTCGGGTCTTGTCAGATTCTCCTGAGCTACATAGGTTGCCCACTCATAGCCGTCGCTGAACAGGTTGCTCATGTCGCGTACGATGACGAACTCGCAGCTTTTGTCCTCCGGCAGCTGATAGTTGGCATTGCTCAGTTCGGTAGCTGTAGCGGTATAGCTGCCGACAGCCTTTCCCTTACCCTCGACGGTTACTGTGCATACATCCTCTCCTTCCAGACCTGTGGCTGCTACTGTGGGCTGGTGCTCTGCGTTGTCGGCATCGAATGTCGTGTTGCTCCATTCCAGTCCCACGGTCTTTCTGGCTATGACAGCCTTTATGTTCTCAGCCTCCGCGTCGTTGTGGTTTTTGTCTCCCACCACCTTGTAATATACGGTGTACTCCTTGGCATCTGTTCCTTGGGGCAGGGTGGTAGCGTAGGTCTCACCGTCCAGCGAGTACTGCATCTCGCCACCCTCGGCGCTGCCGGCCGTGATCAGCGTATGAGCCTTGCCGTTGTAGATCATGCCCAGTACGGCTTTCGGAGCTGTCGTTGTGCTTTCGGCCTTGGCTATGACAGCCTTTATGTTCTCAGCCTCCACGTCGTTGTGGTTCTTGTCTCCCACTACCTTGTAATATACGGTGTACTCCTTGGCATCCGTGCCCTGAGGCAGTTCGGCCGAGTAGTTCTCGCCGTCCAGCGAGTACTGCATCTCGCCACCCTCGGCGCTACCGGCGGTAATCAGGGTCTGAGCCTTGCCTGTAAACAGCATACCCAGCTTAGCCTTTGGTGCTGTCACTGTTGTGATGTCAGCCTTGGCTATGACAGCCTTTATGTTCTGTGCAGCCAATTCGTTCTGGTTGACATCGAATACCTTATAGTAAACGGTGTACTCCTTGGCATCCGTTCCCTGGGGCAGTTCGGCCGAGTAGTTTTCGCCGTCCAGCGAGTACTGCATCTCTCCGCCGGTAATAGTTCCGGCCGTAATCAGCGTATGCGCCTCACCGTTGTATATCATGCCCAGTACGGCCTTGGGAGCCGTCCATCCCAGCTTCAGCACATCCATCTCGATGTCTGCAGGCACGATGCTCTGTGCAGCGGCCGTAGTGGTAGAGATGTCGGTGAACGACAGCTTTCCGTCTGCCGTGAAGTTCTCGTCAACTGTCAGTGTCAGCGTAAGGAGCGCGCCCTCATTTCCGTTGATACCGCCCAGATAGGCTATTCGTCCTGTGTTGGTGTTGTATGAGGGATTGTTGGCAAGCAATGCACCCTTGGCCACCGTGGCGGTGACACCCTTTGGCAATGCCAGCGTACCCAGGAATCCGGTCAGGTCAACCTCGCTGTCCAGCATTACATCCACTGTGGCGTCTTTTCCGGCGTTCAGGCTCACCTTTTCGGGGCTGAAGCTAAGAGCCACTTTCTTCTGGCTTTGTACGGTGACGTTCAGCGTGATGTCCTCAGCCGGAAAGCTCTGTGCACCTGCATTTGTCGTTGCCAGGTTCCTGGCTGTCAGCGTGGCGGGTCCTGAGAAGTCGGTGTCAGCATTCAGTGTCACGGTGAATACGGTACCCTCCTTGCCTGTGACGGTTCCCAGGGTGAAGATACGTCCTGTGGCAGGGTTGTAGCTCCAGTTTGTCATGCGGCTGCCCTTTGTCACGCTGACGATGCTCAGTCCTGCTGACACTTCCAGGTCGGCCTGCAGGCCGGTCACTGACATGCCGTTGTCCATCTCCACATCCACCTGTTTCTGTTCTCCGGCGGTTATGGTCAGTGTTGCGGGGTTGAAGTTGAACGACAGGTCGTCCGTCTCTTCGCCTCCTTCTCCTCCGCCTCCGCTACCGTTCTCGCGTGTAACGGTGCAGTTCTGCGTGCTTATGCTGAGTGTCTCGCTGGCCGTTTTGGCAGTGAATCCGCTCAGTGTGACGGTGCTGCCGTCGACCAGATCCGTCGAGGCTGTAACCTGCAGGTATCCTATGGCTCCTGTCCCGGCGTTGAATGTATTGCCGAATGCCACGATGGCCATCTTCTTTGTGTCGGGAGCATATTGCGCGATGGCACCGTTTGTACGTGTAGCGTCGGCAGTCATCCATACAGCGCTTTCGGGCGAGCCCTGATTCGTCACTATCAGTCCTGTGGGCATTGTTATGGTTCCCTCCAGTCGTTTCAGGTCGCTGCGCTCGCTGTCCAGGTTCACGGCGATGAGCTTCGTCTCACCGGCCTTGATGCTGAAGTCGTTGATGTACACCTTATCGGCGGCACCGGCTGTCAGCATCCTGAAGAGCACAACGGTCAGGAATGCCATTCTTAGAGGCACCCTCTTCCATATGTTGATGATGTTGTTCATATCCGTTGTTTTTTAGTTAACTCACTTCATCGTAACCTTGAGCTGCAGCCCGGGCCCGTACCTGTTCAGCAGAGCCCGGGCCGGCTCAGGTTTTCCTATCACTTAACGACTTTCTTTCCGTTTACGATGTAGATGCCGTTGGCCTTTGGCTGTTGGCCTTTGGCAACCTTACGTCCAGAGAGGTCGTAATAGCTGTTGGCCGTTGGCTCTTGGCCATTGGCAATGGAATTAATGGCTGTTGCATCGTTCAGGTTCACGCTGATGCTGCGTGCCTGTGCGTCTGTCAGTACGATGTTCTCGAAGGCGGCGTTGTTGCCCTTCACATATACGTAGAGCAGGATGCCGTCTTCTGCGTCGTTGCCGTTCAGGCCGATGATGCGGTGCTTGCCGTTGCGCAT
>JAEEGF012292692.1_pt1 | contig 11333 bp, 8 predicted proteins | sample 9134171 | NCBI WGS metagenome assembly JAEEGF01 (sample SAMN16246542, study PRJNA631951) | gut metagenome | biome: gut microbiome; feature: rumen; material: AP-attached | host: Bos | place: Iran: Karaj | collected 2018-10
TAGGAAGGAACGGATTTAAGGGAATTGCCATTTCTGAAGTATCTGCATGGATAGGCGCTTTTCTGATGCTCATGGTGACATACTATTGTTTAATTGGCAAAAGAACTAAAGCAATAGCATAAAGTAGTAATAAAAAGACTCCCTGTATTTTTTATCCAAGGACTCCTTTTGTAATCTTGTTGCGGTATATGATAACACAGAAGATTTTAGAAGATTTGCAATTTACAAAGATGGTAGTCTTGTGAGATTGTCCCACAAAGTTCCTAAATGGTTTGACAATAAAGAATAACAAAGTTGCCACCAGCCGCATACAGTAGCCCTGAGCTTTCTACCGTACGCAGCAGATTACAGAAGACTCGGTACATTTGTACCGAGTCTTTTTTTATGCCGGAAAGTCTGCTAGTATTTTAAGTATGTTCAAGATGACAACTAAACGGAGAAAACAGCTATGAAACTACTTGTCGTAGATGTTCAAAAGGGAATAACAAATGACAGGCTGTATGCCTATGAATCATTTATATCGAACATAACAATGCTCATAGACTCAGCGAGAAAAAACAATGTGGAGGTAATCTACGTACAGCATGACGATGGCCCGGGATCGGGCTTTTCCACTGGCGATGAGGCGTTTGAGATTGCAGATCAGGTTGCGCCTGTGGGGAATGAAAAGGTCTTTTGCAAGACAATTAACAGCTGCTTCGGGAATGCTGATCTTGCTGAATATCTGAAGCAGACAGGTGAAAAAGAGCTGATGATCATTGGACTTCAGACGAACTTCTGTATAGATGCGACAGTAAAATCAGCTTTTGAGAGAGGCTATAAGGTGATCATCCCGGAAGGGACAAACTCCACTTTTGACAATGATTACATGGATGCAGAGACCACCTATAAATACTATAACGAAATGATGTGGCCCGGCAGATTTGCTGAATGTGTATCTATGGAAAAAGCAATTGCTTTATTGGAGGAGTACTACTCAGAGCGCCCGGAATTCAAATACAGATAAGATCAACCCGGTACATTTTGTACCGGGCTTTTTTATGTCATTTCAGCGCCGTTTTTGTATAATTGAGAGGAAATGAATTGTCGGAAGATATAGCAATGCTATTATGGGTATATAGAAAAACGGAGGCGGTTGTGGGAGATACATATTTATATCTTATCTTTTGGGTCATATTGGTTGTAATACTTATATGCTGCATTGCCATTCTGGTCAGGAATTACATGAAACTTATTGCCAGGAACAATGCTCTTATCGAAAGCATTGACAACCTGAGTCGGTTAAATGACAAACTCAGAATGGACAGGCACGACTACCTGAACCATCTGCAAATCATTTATGGTCTCATGGAGCTTGAGGAATATGATGAAATGAATTCATACCTCAGGAAAGTATATAAGGAGCTGCTTAAGACAGGAAAAGCTGTAAAGACGTCTAAGCCTGCTATAAATGCACTCCTTGCAGCCAAAATGGCAGAATCGGAAGCTCATGGAATTGAGTTTCTGGTTGATGTAAAGTCTGATCTGAAAAAGCTTTGTATAGAGGACTGGGAGTTGTGCAAAGTTCTTTCCAATCTGATAGACAATGCAGAAAAAGCTCTCGAAGACTTCGATGGAAAAGAAAAGAAGATCAGAGTACAGATCACGGAAACGTCTGAGAGATACATTTTCAGCGTGGAGGACAATGGCCCCAAGATTCCGGAGAGTAACAGAGATAACATCTTTAAGAAAGGTTTTTCTACCAAGAAGGAAGATGGTCATGGAATGGGACTTGCAATCGTGTCCGAGATTTTAAGTAAAAACGGTGGAGCTATTGAGCTCTCGTCAGATGACGAGGAGACAGTATTTACGGTAAGCTTTGGAAAAGGAGAATGATTATGGGAGCAGTTCAGATATTGGGAGTAATAGTCCTGATAATAGGAATACTTCTGATAGGCGTCGAGTTTTATATGCCGGGCTTTGGATTTCCCGGGATAGCAGGCATCATCTTTACTGCTGCAGGTATCTTTTTAACCGGGAGCAGCATTCAGGAAAGAGTTATCGTGGGCGTGATAGCTATTGTGATAATCGCAGTAATGCTGGTGATCAGTATAGTGATATTCAGCTCAAAGAAAGTCAGGTCACCGATCAAGCTTGATGAAGATCTGCAGGGCAAAAACCTGTTTATCGAAGAAAAGGATATGGAATATCTCATCGGGAAAAAGGGAATTGCCATAACGGATTTACGCCCCGCCGGAAAGGGCGAGTTTGACGGCGTCAAGTTTGATGTTCTATCTGCAAATTATTATATAAAAAAAGATTCTGCCCTTGTTATAACAGAAGTAAAGAACAACAGAATAATTGTTGAGGAGGAGAAGTAAAATGATGACACCTATAATAATAGCAGCGATTGTAATTGTACTGGTAGTTCTGTTTTTTGCTGTGATCCCTGTTGGAATGTGGATTTCAGCTATAGCCAGCGGGGTTAAGATCAGTATCTTTTCCCTGGTAGGAATGAAGCTCAGAAGAGTAAAGCCTGTAAAGATCGTAAGTCCGCTTATCAAGGCGACAAAGGCGGGAATAAATGTTACAACCAACCAGCTTGAAGCGCATTATCTGGCCGGCGGAAATGTAGATAATGTTGTAAATGCTCTTATAGCGGCAGAAAGAGCAAGCATGAACCTTTCCTTTGAGCAGGCATCGGCTATCGACCTTGCGGGACGTGATGTGTTTGAAGCGGTGACTATGAGCGTTACTCCTAAGGTTATTGAGACACCGCAGATTGCGGCTGTGGCAAAAGACGGTATAGAGCTTCTTGTTAAAGCCCGTGTGACTGTAAGGACCAATATTGACAGACTTATCGGTGGTGCCGGAGAGGCGACTGTTCTTGCAAGAGTAGGTGAAGGCATCGTAACGACCGTGGGTTCTGCGGTAACTCATAGCAGCGTTCTTGAAAATCCCGATGACATCTCTAAAGTTGTTCTTGAAAAGGGACTTGATTCCGGTACAGCTTATGAGATCATGTCCATTGATATAGCAGATATCGACATCGGCAGAAATATCGGAGCAAATCTTCAGAGTCTTCAGGCAGAAGCCAACACCAAGATTGCCCAGGCCAAGGCAGAGGAGAGAAGAGCCATGGCGGTAGCTCTTGAACAGGAGATGAAGGCAGAAGTTGTTAAAGCCGAGGCTGAGATTCCAAGGGCTATGGCAGAAGCTCTAAGGTCAGGAAATATTGGAGTGCTGGACTATTATAACCTTAAGAATGTTCAGGCAGACACCAAGATGAAGAACGATATCGGCAGCAGTATTGCTGAATATGTTGAGACTAAAAAGGACCAGAAATAAGAACTGGGCGAAGGGGCGAAGTTATGATAAGAGTAATGATAGTTGAGGATGAGGAACAGATAAGGAATATTCTTAAAAAGATGATTGAGAAGACTTCAGATTGTGAAGTAGTAGCCTCATGCGGGAATTTTGCCGGAGCTATCAGCGACTTTATCAGACTTCGCCCAGATGTTGTCTTTATGGATATTGATCTTGCCGGCGAAAGCGGTCTGGAGTGCGCAAAGGCTATCACCGAGGTTGATCCGAAGGTGAAGATTGTTTTTGCAACAGCCCATAGTGAGTATATGGCCAACGCCTTTGAGATATATGCTTTCGACTATCTTGTCAAACCCTTTGATCTTGAGAGAATCGGGAAGACACTGGACAGGATCAAGAGCATGACCCCGGGAAAAGACCCTGAGGTTAAAGCCGAGACTTCGTTTGAGAAGCTGGTCATTCGCGGAAAGGAAGAGATCAATCTCATCGACACCAAGGATATACTGATGATAGAGCGTACCGACGGTATGTGCCGGATCGTGACCAAAGACGAAACTTTCCTTACTGCAGCATCGCTTTCATCCATTCAGGAAAAACTGGATCCGGATAAATTCATGCGTTGCCACAAGTCTTATATAATCAGGATGGAAGCAGTAAAAAAACTTGAGATATATGGCAGATGGACCTATACGGTAACACTCAAAGATACAGATGAAACAGCACTTATGACTTCCGAAAAATATAATGAAATGAAGCAAAAGCTTGTGTTCTGAAAATGGTCCCCTGACTCCGTCCCCGGGGGCCAAAAGAGTCGAGTTGATCCCGGCGCACAGTCATCCGGAATTCTTTCTGTATTCGTTAGGGGTGATACCTTCTCTTTTCTTAAAAGTATAGCAGAAGGCGCTTTCGTCGATAAAACCGCAGGAAACGGCGATCTCAGAAATGGTCATGTTCGTATTTGAAAGACAATATTTAGCCGCTGACATGCGGGTTGATAAGAGAAACTGGTGTGGAGTCACGCCGGTTTCTTTTTTGTATTTTCTGGTGAAGTGATAGGGCGAGAGACCTGCCATATCAGCCATTTCCTCAAGAGATATCTTTTGGGCGAAATTCTCCGTAAGATAGGCGGTAACCCGCTTTATGCCATCCTCTTTTGAGCTTTGTTCATGAGATGTGCCGGATGACAATTCCAGGAGGAGATTGCCGATCATAATGCTCATCTGAGCCTCGCTTGCTGACAAGTGCTTCTCTGAATTCTCAATCAGTCCTGCAAGAATATCACGGGATGATTTAAAGCTCGAAAGAGCTATGATATTCCCCCTCTCTTTGACAAGATAATCGTAATAGCCCTTTGCAGATTGCCCGTCAAAATGGAGCCACAGAGTTTTGCAGCCTGTATTGGTCCTATAGGCGTGAGGCTTGTAGCAGTCAATCAGAACAGCCTCGCCTTTTGTTGCCATATGAAATTTATTGCCGAGCAATATTTCCATGGTGCCGCTCTCGATCAGTATAATGAGATAACTGTCGAACCGGCTTCTTTCAAGGGCGTAACCCGGCAGGTATTCAAAACTTCCCATGACAACAGGGTACAGAAAAAGAGACTTTGCCACAGCAGTTGGCGTATGCAGAAAATACTTAGAATCCCGAGTGATTTTTTCTTCTGTCGAAAGCATTGTATCCTCCAAAGATGAAGAGCAATTTTTTTATATTATAGAGCAAGTTTATCAATTGAGAAAGCGTGAAAATTATCCTATTCTCAAGATGGATCATTCAAATTGAGGAGATGACTATGGATACAGTAAAAATATGGGAAGAGCAGGTTGAGATACCTACATACGACATAGGAGAAGCTGATATAAATCCGATGTTTCTTGAAAAGAGGGTTTATCAGGGCAGCAGTGGCAAGATATATCCGTATCCTGCAATATCCGACATCAGCAGAGAGAAGAAAAACAAGGTCTGGAACGTTGTTTTTCTGGAAAACAGATATCTGAAGATCATGGTGATGCCGGAACTTGGAGGCAGGATCCAGAGAGCACTGGACAAGACAAACGGCTACGACTTTGTCTATTATAACCATGTGATAAAACCCGCTCTCGTGGGACTTACCGGCCCGTGGATCTCCGGGGGCATAGAGTTTAACTGGCCCCAGCATCACAGACCTACGACCTATATGAAGGTTGAGCACAAGATACGCGAAAACACAGACGGATCAAAGAGCCTTCTGCTGGGTGATGTTGACAGGATGTACGGAACCAGAGTCATCACTTCAATAACGCTTCGCCCTGGCAGGGCATATATTGAGATTGAAGGTCAGCTCTACAACAGGACGCCTCTTCCGCAGACATTTCTTTGGTGGGCGAATCCGGCAGTCTCCGTCAATGACAACACCCAGTCGGTTTTCCCGCCGGATGTTCATTCTGTGTATGACCATGGCAAAAGAGCTGTCTCAAGATTTCCCATTGCAACAGGGGAGTACTACAAGCACGACTACAGCGCAGGTGTTGATATATCCAGGTACAGAAACATCCCTGTTCCTACATCGTATATGGCTGAGCATTCGGAATATGATTTTGTTGGCGGATACGACTATGGCAGAGAGGCAGGTCTTTTGCATGTGGCAGATCATCACATATCACCGGGCAAGAAGCAGTGGACCTGGGGATGCGGAGATTTCGGAAAGGCCTGGGACAGAAATCTCACGGATGAAGACGGCCCGTATATTGAGCTGATGACCGGCATGTACTGCGATAATCAGCCGGATTTTGCGTGGCTTGCGCCTTATGAAGAAAAGAAATTCAAGCAGTATTTTATGCCCTACAAAAAGGCAGGATATATAAAGAATGCGAGCCTTGATGCGGCTGTTAATCTTGAGGTTGCTCAGGAGGGGATAACGGCCTGGGTTTACGCAACCCGGGAGCTTGCTGATGCAAATATAGTCATCACAGACGAGGGAAAAGAGATACTAAACGAGAAGGTAAGGCTTTCGCCGGATGATGTTTTTGAAAGAAATATTGCCAGTGCAGGAGCTGACAGTACAAAGGTCAGGATTGCAGTTTATCATGATGGAAAAGAGCTGGTTGCATATCAGGAAAAGGACTATGGGATTCCAAAGCTTGCAGAGCCGGCGAAGGCAGCAAAAGCACCAAAGGACATTCTTTCGAATGAAGAGCTGTACCTTACCGGGCTGCACATTGAGCAGTACAGGCATGCCACATATCTTCCGGATGATTATTATCTTGAGGGACTGAAAAGAGATGACGAAGACAGCCGCATAAACAATGCATACGGAATGCTGCTGCTTCGCAGAGGAGAATTTGAAAAGTCAGAGGGGTATTTCAGAAAAGCTATAAAGAGGCAGACAATGTTAAATCCGAATCCCTGTGACAGCGATAGCTACTATAACCTTGGACTTAGTCTGTTTTATCGGGAGAAATTCGATGAGGCTTATGACGCCTTTTACAAGGCAACCTGGAGTAATGCACAGCAGGAGATGGCTTTTTACTATCTTGCAGTCATTGAAGCAAGAAGAGGGTGCTTTGAAGATGCGCTGGAGCATGTAAGCAGAGGGCTTATAAAGAACAGCGCAAATACTAAGGCAAGAGGCTTAAAGGCTGCTCTGCTGCTTCTTCTGAAAAGAGAAGAAAAGGCACGCTCTCTTTTGCAGGAAAACCTCCGGATGGACGCATTTGACTTTGTGTCGAGATGTCTTTTGACAGAAACAGATATAACCTTCGGTGAGGAGGCTATAACCGGGGATATTGAAAACTTCCTGCAGACGGCCAGGGACTTTGCTGAGTTCGGCCTTTATGAGAGAGCGATAAAAGCTCTGGATATGTGCAGACAGGGGAGTCCTCTTAAATACTACTACATGGCTTTTTATCTGGATAAACTCGGTGAGACCAAAAAGAGCCGGGAAGCGCTGTCCAAAGCGCAGAATGCATCCTTTAAGTACTGCTTCCCAAACAAACTCGAGGACATACAGGTGCTTGAAAGATGCATCGAGCTGATGCCCGATGGATCAAAGGCCTATTATTACCTGGGATGTCTTTACTATGACAAGCTTGGATATGAGAAGGCTGTAAGACTTTGGGAGAGGTCAAAAGAGCTTGATGACTCTTTCCCGACTTTGCTCAGGAACCTCTCGATAGCATATTATAATAAGTGTGGTGATAAAGACAGTGCAAAGCAGTGCATGGAGAGAGCATTTGAGCTTGATCGAAGCGATGCCAGAGTCTTCCTTGAACTGGATCAGCTATACGCAAGGCTTGGAGTTTCGCCGTCGGAGAGACTTGAGAAGTTTTGTAGGAACATAGACCTCATCGAAAAGAGGGATGACCTCTACACAGAGTATGTGACTCTTCTTAACACTTGTGGAAGATATGATGAAGCTCATCAGAAGATAGCCGCCCACAATTTCCGGACCTGGGAAGGGGCTGAGGGCAAGATTACTGCTCAGTTTAAACTATCTCTTTTTATGCTGGCCAAAAATGAACTTGATAACGGCAAACCTCAAAAGGCAGTCTTACTCATTAACGAGGCCTTGTCCTATCCTGATAATCTTGGAGAGGGCCGCCTTGAGGGAACCAGGGACAACAACCTGTACTTCCTGTTGGGGCAGTGCTATAAGTCACTTGGAGATGAAATTCGGGCAAAAGAGTGCTTTGAGAAGGCAACGCTTGGCCGGTCGGAGCCTGCAGGAATGATGTATTACTACGATCAGCCTGCGGACATGATCCTGTTCCAGGGGCTTGGCTTTAGGGAGCTTTCTGATGAAACTGCTGCAAATGCAAGGTTTTACAAGCTTATAGATTACGGCGAGTATCACGTTGATGATAAGTTTAAAATGGATTATTTCGCTGTTTCAATGCCGGATATGTCAGTGTTTGACTCGGATATGGACATTAAAAACCGGGTGCATTGCTACTATCTCATGGGACTTGGGAAAATGGGAACAGGTAACAGAACTGAAGCTGCCAAGTGGTTTGAGAAAGCTCTTTTACTGGACAAGAACCATCAGCTTTCTGCATTGTACCTGAAACTGTGTAAGTGATGGAGAAATATCATGAGGGATTTTAGAAGTCTTTCGGGAAAATGGGATGTGCGCCTTTTGGATGGCAGCACATACAGTGCGCTTCTTCCGGGGACACTGGATACAAATAAAATAGGGCATGAGGATAAGCTGACGGGCAAGCTCCACCAGGACGAGAACTATGTGGAGAACAAGGCACTTGTGTCGGATGATGTGATTGCTACGAGGCTTACAAGGAACAACACCTACGAGGGAAAGGCTTACTTTTCGCGGAGATGGGAAGGTGATGTGCCTGAGGGGAAAAGACTCTTTCTAAAGGCCGAGAGAGCGAGAGTTTTAAGGCTTTTTGTGGATGGAAAAGAGGTCCTGGCGCAGGCGGGAAGCCTTTCGACTCCGTATGTGTTTGAAGTTACGGATGTGCTTAATGATGGAGCACTTCTGGAGCTGGTCTCGGATAACAGCTATGAGGATCTTCCCCGGAATGACATTGTCTACTCGTCGGCTGCCACGGATGAGACCCAGACTAACTGGAATGGGATCATCGGGGAGTTTGGAACAGAGACTGTTGAGAAGACCTTTATTGAAAGTATAAGAGTGTATCCGAGGAAGGATGAAGGTGATGATAAGTGGACTCTGGATGTGAGAGCTGTCGTAGATTCTGAGGATGGCTTTGAGGGGAAGCTTGTTCTTGAGTTTAAAGAACTGTGCATGACCAGGGAGCTGGATGTTACAGGCGGATCCGGGAAGAGCTTTTTTGAAATCGAGGTAGCCGCTGAAGTGGCAAAGGAACTGCTCTGGGATGAGGAGTGCGGAAAACTGATCCATGTGAGAGCAAGGCTTTTGGAGGATGAGTTTGAGACTGCTTTTGGAATAAGGTCATTTGAAGATGTTGCCGGTCATCTGTGTCTTAACGGCCGCAGGATTTTCTTGAGGAGCGAGGCAAACTGCGCGGTATTTCCAGAGAGCGGTCATCCGCCAATGGACGTCTCTTCCTGGAAAAAGATAATAAGGACCTACATGGGCTATGGAGTTAACTGTTTAAGATTTCATTCCCACTGTCCTCCGGAAGCTGCTTTCTGCGCAGCTGATGAGCTTGGAATTCTGATGCAGCCGGAGCTCTCACACTGGAACCCGAGGGATGCTTTTTCTGACGAGAAGTCAGCAGCATATTATGAAAAAGAGCTGAGGGAAATCCTTAATGTTTATGCAGACCATCCGTCCTTTGTGATGCTTACCTTTGGCAATGAATTGCAGGCAAAAGAGGATGGAATAAAGACCGCGGGAAGGCTACTTGAGTTGTGCCATGATACAGATAAAACCAGGCTTTTTGCGTTCTCTTCAAATGCTTTTTACGGAGAGCAGGGGGCAGATGCTGAGAGTGATTTCTACACTGCTGCTGGCTTTAAGGACCTGCCTATGAGAGCGACTTTTGCCAGAATGAAGGGGTATCTGAACAATGACTATCCTGACGCAGAGCACGACTACGCAAATACGGTAAAAGAGATCAGGAAGAGCTTCAAAAAGCCGATATTCAGCTTTGAGGTGGGTCAGTATGAGGTTCTGCCTGATTTTGGAGAAATAGAGGATTTCCGTGGTGTTACAAGAGCTGACAACCTTGAACTTATAAAGAAAAATGTCACAGAAAAGGGACTCTCCCATGAGTGGACAAGGCGTGTTGAGGCAACCGGAGAACTGGCGCTTCTTTGCTATCGTGAGGAAGTCGAAGCAGCTCTCAGGACTGAAGAGTACAGCGGAATTTCTCTGTTGGGGCTTCAGGATTTTCCCGGGCAGGGCACAGCTCTTGTCGGAATGCTGAACTCTCATCTTAAGGCAAAACCTTATAATTTTGCTGCACCGGAGAGGTTTAGGAGGTTCTTTAAAGATGCGCTTCCGCTGGCGTTTCTGGATAAGTACACTTATGTTGATGGCGAAATGTTGAAAGCGGTAGTTAAGCTTGCCAACTATTCTAAGGGAGATATTACAGGAAGGCTTCTCGTAAAGGCGTCAGATGCGGAGAAAGCTCTTTTGACAAAAGAGTATGACGAAGTAACCTGCAGACAGGGAGAGCTTAGTGAGCTCGGAAAAATAGAGATTGAGTTAGAACTCCCTGAACCTAAGAGAAACAGTGAACTTACTCTTAATGTATCTTTTGCAGGATACGATAATTCATACGATATATACGTCTATACGAGGGAGAGCCAAAGCCCTGAGAAACCTGATTCTGTCTATGAATGCAGGGCATTGGATGATAAGGCAAAGGAGGTACTTAAGGAAGGCGGAATTGTATTCCTTGCACCGGATTCCACAAGGCAGGCACTTCCTGCATCGATAAAATCCACTTTTTCCACGGACTTCTGGTCAGTCGGAACCTTCAGCTCTCAGGAAGGAAGCATGGGGCTTCTCATAGATGAGAAGCATCCTTTGTTCAGAAACTTCCCGACGCGGTTTTACCCGGGCTATCAGTGGTTTGTGCAAAGTTCGCAGAGAGCTCTTTTGCTGCCTGAGGGAGTGCGGAGCATAGTTGCTGTGATGGACTGCTATGCGTATCTTCGGAATATGGGAATGCTACTGGAGTTTAAGTGTCTTAAAGGAAAGGTATTTGTCTCGTCTATGGGGCTGCATGATCTTCAGGATTACCCGGAGTGCAGAGCTCTTTTGACATCAGTATACAGATATCTTGCGTCGGAGGATTTTGCGCCGGTGCAGGAGATAAGCTTTGAGGCTTTAAAAGACTGCTTGATGTGAGCAGTCTTTTTTTGTCGGTCACTGATTCCCAAAAAAATATTTTTTTCTTGCCGCACATTTATTATGATTAATTCGTTATACATTACAGAGGGGAGGAAAAGACGAAGTCCATGGATATTGAAGAACAGTACGACAAAATTTTTCGCTTCTGCTATTACAGAGTTCACAATACAGATACTGCGCAGGATCTGACTCAGGAGACGTTTCTTCGCTTCATGAACAGCAGCTATGAAGAGCGCGGCGAGCAGTTACG
>JAEEGF012392824.1_pt1 | contig 11333 bp, 11 predicted proteins | sample 9134171 | NCBI WGS metagenome assembly JAEEGF01 (sample SAMN16246542, study PRJNA631951) | gut metagenome | biome: gut microbiome; feature: rumen; material: AP-attached | host: Bos | place: Iran: Karaj | collected 2018-10
CATACGGATAGGTCTCCTTGCCGATCAGATCCTCTGTAAGCCCGTATTCGTTGACGGCTGCGTAAGCGAGCATCGCGTCGAAGCGCTGATCGGAGATCGCCGCAAGGTACGTCCCGTAGCCCGCGTCCGCGCTGACGCCGGAGGATCTTTCGAGGTCCCCGACCGACGTCTTGATCTTGCGGAGCGACGGGTCCGCGTCCGAAAGCCAGCCCTCGAATACGTCCCGCAGCGGCGGCTTAGCGACGACGACGCGCAGGTTCGGCCAAAGGTCCGGCTTGCCGAACGCGAAGTCCAGAAACGTACTCTGCTCCCCCGTCCTCGCAAGATCCTCGCCAATCACCAGCAACGACGCGCGGGAAAAGCTCAGTCGGCTCGGGTACGACGCGTTCAGCGTTTCATATGCCTCCGAGAAGCTTCTCGCCTCGGCCGTAATCACCTTGTTTTCGACCTTCGTTTCCTCTGCGCCGCCCGGCGCGGACACGAGCAGCGTCACAAGGTACGGCATCGTTGTTCCGCGTTCGACGCCGACATTCAGCACGTACGCGTATTCGTCGATGTTCTTTGTCTGCATGCACCCGCATAAAAGCATCAGCGCACAGAGCGGGATCAAACGGAAGCGATGCATTTCGGTTTCCTCCTTCTCGGTTTCAACAGGATCAGCGGGAACGGCACGGAGATCAGCGCCCAGCCGTAGCCGTACAGAAGCTTCAGGATCGCGACCGTCGTCTCGGAATCGTAGTACAGCACCTGGATCAGCGTAATTGCAAACGCCGAAAGGCACAGCACGACCGGCCGCACATCCCGCACGCCGAAGGTCTTTGAGAACAGCATGCCCGCCGCGTACAGATAGAATCCCGCGCTGAGGATCGCGCCGGAAAGCCACAGAAACAGCACCGCGCGGTCGAGCCGCAGCGTCGGGTTTTCAGCGCGCACTTCGACAAGCATCCGGTAGAACGGCGCGGGCATTTCTCTGAGCTGCGTATAGGAAAACGTCATAGACAGCGCAAACAGCGCCGCCGCCGCAAGGAGCCCTCCCGCGATCGCGCCGATGCGTCCGGCGCTTCGCATGGCAAGCCGGTCCTGCGTGCCCTCGCCGACGCACAGAAGCGCCAGAAGCGGCGGCGCGGTGCGAAGCTGTGCGGCTCCCGCCAGCGTGAAAATCGAGAAGGGATCCCCGATCGGGATCGGGTAAATGCGGTACAGGCGATATTCGCCGACGCCGGAGAGCAGCGCGGCGACGATCGAAACGAGCAGGATCGACAGCAGGATCCGCGCGGTCCGCACGATTGTTTCCGCGCCGAGCGCAGTAAGAAGGAACAGGCACGGCAGAAGCCACAGGCAAGCGGTCACCTGCTTCGATTCCGTAAAGACATACTGCGTCATCGTCAGAAGAAAGCTCTCCAACGGCTGCATAGCCGCAAGCACGAGCGCGAGGACCAACGGGATCGCGAGCGCCGCCTTCCACCGCGAACCTCCGATCAGCGCGGAAAGATCGCTGCCGCCGCGCACGCGGAGCGTCCAGATCACGATCTCAAACAGCAGCAGCGCCTGAATGCAGGAGATGATCTCCGCGATCCACGACGCGTTCCCGCCGCTGTACAGCGCGCGGCTGTCCACCGAGAAGCATGCGCTGAAGAAGGTCGCGGTCAGCACGATCGCCGCGCTCTCCTGCCGTCCGAACGAACCGATCCGAAGATTCATGCGCGCCTCCTGTTCGTGTTCGACCAGTCGGACGCCTCCGCGCGGTTTTTCAGCCCGGTGCGGAACAGCATGTGCTCCCGGTGCTTCGTGACCGGCGCGAACGGCGCGAAAAACGGCACGCCGAAGCTCTTTACGGAGCACATCGCCGCCGTGGCGCACAGCCCCGTGACCGTAACGCCCAAAAGCCCGGCAAGCGTCGCCGCAATACACAGCAGGATGCGATAGTACGCCGCCGCGACCTGCGCGCTGTAATCCGGGATCGTGAAATTGCCGAGTCCCGTCAGCGCGACGATGATCAGCACGACCGTCGATACGATATTTGCGGAAACCGCCGCCTGGCCCAGAAGCAAGCCGCCGATGATCCCGATCGCATGACCGATCGAGCCTGGCACCCGAAGCCCCGCCTCGCGTACGAGCTGAAACACCAGCAAAAGAAAGATCATCTCCATCCACAGCGGCAGGAACACCATCGCGCGCGACGCGATCACGGTCTCCAGGATCTCGCTCGAAAGCTGTCCCGGATGGTGCAGCGCGAGCGCGAGAAAGTACGCCGGCAGGTACGTCGAAAGGATCGCGCCGACCATGCGCACCAGACGCACGATCGACCCGACCGGCTGCCGCATATCGAGATCCTCGCCGCTTTCGAGCAGCGAACCGACCGTGATCGGCAGCACGCCCGCCATCGGGCAGCCCTCCATGAGCAGCGCGATCCGCCCGTCCAGCACCGCCGACGCCGCGCGGTCCGGCCGCTCGGTCTTCAGCATCTGCGGAAGCGGCAGACAGGAATGGTCCTCGATGAGCTGCTCAAGCCGCCCGACGGTCAGCCGCATATCGGTGGAAACGCCGTCGAGCCGCCGCTTAACCTCCCGAAGAAGCGCCGGGTTCACCGTACCGTCGAGGTACGCAAGCACGAGCTTCGTCCTGTTCGTTCCGCCGGAATCGCGGAATTCACAGACAAAATCCGGCCGTTTCAGGATCCGCCGCAAAAGCGTTACGTTCGTACGGATGTTTTCCGTGAACGCCTCCTTCGGCCCCATGATCGTCATCTCGTTTTCGGGCGGGCCGACGGGTCGCGAAACGAACCCGCGCGTATCGCAGAGGATCGCCCGGCTCGCGCCGTCGAAGAGGACTGCCGTACGCCCCTCCGCGATCGCCTGTACAAGCTCGTCCATCGAATCGGAAAGCCCGGTCTCGTTCATCTCGAGCGCGAGGCTTGCGAACCGCTCCGGAAGGCGGGCAGAAGGTATTCCTTCCGCGTCAAACGCGTGCGCCGGACGGAGAATGAAATCGGCGATCTTGGCGTCATCCGCCATGCCGTTCATACAGACGGCGAGCGCGCGGATTTTTGCGCCGATCCGAAACGGCCTGATGATCAGATCCGGATTGATCTTTGCGCGAAAGATCTCCCTTAAGCGCTTCTCGTTCGCGTCCAGATCCTTTTTGAGCCGCCCGTGCGATTCGGGCCGCTCCGCTTGTTTCTCTTTTCTGTGCGCGAAAAAAGGCGGGGTCCCGCGGGACTCCGTCTCCTTAAGCTCGAACCGATCGTACGGCTCGTCAAATCGCAAAAAAGAACGGATCGCTTTCTTCATGCAAAAAGCTTGCACAAAAACCGCGTCCGTTATACCTGTTCTAAACGGCTTTCGTCTCGCCGTCCGTTTCCTCTGCCGTCCGCCCGACAAGCTTTTTATACAGCTCCGGAAGGTCATAATGCACATGATAGCGCAGCGGATGCAGAAGCCGGAAGAACGAGCGTTTTTTCTCCGTACCGACGTTGACGCGCCGGATCATCGTGAATCCGCGAAACGGCGGCATATAAGAGATCAGATCGTTGACGTCGGCAAAGTTTTCGCAGTCGGTGCACAGCGTCGCGAGATACCGGCGCATGCGTTTCTTGTTCAGCGGCGTGCATTTGAACGGACGAACGCTGCCGAACGTGTAGAGATACGGCTTCACGCCGAAATTGTAATTCAGGTCCTGGCAGCAAAGGCATGCGATCCCCGATCCCAGCGACCAGCCGAGGATCTCCGTCGCCGCGTCCGGATGCGCTTCTTTGAGCGCAGACCACTGTTCGCGCACCTCATGCTTGACCGCAAGGTACATATTGCCCCAGCCGTGATGCACCCGAAGCTGCAGCGGTTCGCCTTCAAAGTCGATCGCCGCGTAATAGCGGCTCGCAAACTCAAAGACGTTCGCGATCCAGTCGATCGCGCCGAACGTGCGCTGAAAATGCAGCTGGATCACGTCGCGGTCCGGCTCGTAGTGGATCTCGTAATTGACCTCGTGCGCGATCTTCAGAAGCCTGCCGAGCTTGGTGGTGTTATACTTTTTCGCGACGTACTTCACCGGATAGGTCACCCTTCCGGTATGCGTGAAATCCTCGCTTGTATTGATGAAATACTCCTCAAACGGGAGTCTCCGGTATGTCATGTCCCTGCCTCGTCTTTCGATATCAGACGTATTATATCACGCGCGCGGTCTCGATTCAATGCAGAATGAACGAAAACGGCGCTTCGTATCCCGCACGGACGGCGAAATACGGTTTCACGGAAGGTCGATCCAGTACCGTTCGAGATACCGGTCCATCTCCGCCTGATAGACCGTCGACTCATAGACACCGCCGTTTTTCAGGATCGTCCGTCTGCTGCCTTCGTTGCCCTCGATACACGTGATCAGGACCTTGCGGATGCCCATTTCCCGACAGATCGGCAGGACCAACCCGAGCATCTGCGTCGCGTAGCCCCTGCGCCGTTCGCTCGGCGCGACGGAATACCCGATGTGCCCGAACCAGTTCAGATGCGCATCGTTCAGAGGATGCCGGATCTGAATGATGCCGACGACCTTCCGGTCCTCTTCCCTGACGAAAATGAACTGCCTTGACGGCACGCGTCCCTCCGGCACGGTCTCCGGCCGTCTGAACGCTTCGACGCGCTCGAGCCATTCCGCGGTGTTTGCAAAACGGATCAGCGAACCGCCGCCGTCCATCGACATGCCGGGATGCAGAAACTCGCTCCGGAACGCCTGTATCTCGCGGTCGTAATCCATCGTCGGTTCGATCAGCTTCATTTTCTCCCCCTCTTTCCGGTCATGTGAAAACTCGTTTGTATCAGCGCGTCCGCCTCGTCGTCGGACAGCGTATCGTCAAGCGTGACCGTGATCCAGCTCTTGTGGTTCATGTGATACGCCGGGTATACGCCGTCCCGAAGCGGGCTTTCCGCATCCGGGTCGATCTTCAGGTTCATCACGTCGATCATCGTTCCGTCCGCATCCTTTGTGAGAAGCCCCTTACGGATATGCATGATCAGCGCGAACCACTTGCCGCTGTCCGCATGGCGGAACGTGCCCGCGTTGTCGTACGGGCTCTGTCCCCACGGAAAATCCGGCTTTACGCCGTACGTTTTCAGAATCCGCTCCGTGATGCGGTTCGCCTGATCGGACGCAAACGGCACGTCCCGGCAGCAGGCGTCCGCAATGCTTTCCAGCAGCGTTTCATACGCGGAACGCACCTCGTTCACATATGCGCCGTTGTAACGCTCCGCGCGAAGCGGCGCGTAGACCTCGCCGTTCATGGCATCGATCACCGTGCCGGAAACCGCGCCGCCGTCCGCCACAAAAACGCGCGCCGTAAAATCGCCGTTCAGAAACGCCGCTTCATACAGATATCCGCCGTCCGTTTTCCGAAAGCCGAAGGTCTCCACGGCTTCCGGAACAAACCGCTTTCGCTGAAAAACCTTTTCCTCGATGGTCATGCCGCTATCCTTCCGGTCGGTCGATCCGATAATACTTGAAGGTCTCATCCTCGCCGGTCTGCTTAAACCCGACCTTTTCCAGAACGTGCTGACTGCGCGTATTCGGCAGGATCGAATCCGCGTACAGCGTCGGGATGTCCAGCTCGTAAAACACGTACTGCACCGCCAGACGCTCCGCCTGCGTTCCGATCCCGCGGTCCTTGTATGCTGCGCCTTTCAGGCATAATCCCATCGTCGCGCACTTGCGGTCCTCAATGTTCTTCAACACGATCTCGCCGACGATCTCGTCGCCGCGCATGATCGCAAGCGGGATCCTTTTGAGGTCGATCTGCCGCTGCACATAGCGATCGACGGTTTCCGGATCGTATACGTACGGAACGCATTTCGACGGATCGAGATACAGCTCCGGACTGCTTTCGTATTCTTTCAGATAGCGGTGATACATCTCCGGCGTCATGGGCTTCAGCGTGATCTCCATACGATTCTCCGGCGTTGACGACGGTTCTTTACGCCCGGACTCCGCGCACGATCATCGTCACGGAAACGGACGTGTCCCACTGCTTTTCGCCCGCGCGATACAGGTGCAGGCGCTCGTCGTATTTGCGGTTCACCGCTGCAATCGCCGCTTCATCACGGTCCGAATGTGCCGACGCGATCGCTTCAAGATCGTTCTGCCGCTCCGCTTCGATCATGCTCTCCGCCGTATTTGCGTCGAATTTCGGCGCGTCCGGCGTCAGATCGGCAACGGCAAAGCCGGTCGAAACCGCCGTAAAGCCGTTCCGTTCCATTGCCGCCGGCAGCTCTGCTTCCGTCATCGCATACCGGCGTACGCCGTAGCGGGTAATGTCGCTTTCCTCCTCCGATACGCTGTCCCAGAACGCCTGCTCCTCCGTCGTCGGCGCAAGACACGGCGCGGTGCATACAATGCTCTTTCTTGCGGACAGGCACAGGCAAACGCCGCCGGGCTTCAGAACGCGCCGCTGCTCGCCGAAGAACGCGGAAGGCTCCACGTGCTCCGACACCGTATAGGAGATCGTCGCGTCAAACGATCCGTCCGCGAACGGAAGCTTCGTCGCGTCGCCTTCGAGGAACGTAACGCCCGGCACTCGCGCCTCGGCAAATGCGATAAAATTCCTGTCCCGGTCGATCGCGGTGATCTCCGCGTTCGGATACCGGCGCTTCAGCGCCTCCGCAAGCGCGCCCGGTCCGCAGCCGATCTCCAGGATCCGCAGCTTTTCATTCCGATCAAATCCGAACACGCTCTCGTACTGTGCAAAGAACCGATCGTCAAACCGCAGCTTTCGGCTGAGATACAAGGTCAGTACGCCCTGCACGTGCTCCGACCATACGGTTTTCGGATCGAACGCCGGTGAAGGCGTGTATTCCATGAACACGTCGTTTTCATTGCGGTCGTACTCTTTGAATCCGTTCTTTTCGTACACATGGAGCGCCCTTGCATTGAACGGGTACGCCTTCAATATGACCCGGCGCAGTCCGCGCCGCGTTGCGTATTCCAGGATCGCCCGAACCGCTTCCGTGCCGAATCCTCTGTCCTGCATTGCGGCGGTGATCGCGATCCCGAACTCCGCTTCGCCCTCCGCGACGTCCGTGAGATTGAAGTTGCCGATGAACGCGCCGGTCGCCTTCTCGATCATCGAAAAGATCGGATCCCGGTTCATAAGCTTCGTGCGCACCCATTGCCGCTCCTGTTCCTCGGTGACGGCCCCGCTTCGCCTTGCGATGAACCGCGCGACGTACTCGACGTCGTTGATCATCGCAAGATAGTCCGGAACAAGCTGTTCCGACAGCTCGACAAAGCGAATATGCTCCGACTCAAAAACCTGTTTCATACCGATCCTCCCGTTTTCTTTCAAGCTTCTCTTCCCTCTGCCCGGCAAAAACCGCGTCGCAGTATTGATTCCAAAGGACTTCGTACCGCGCGTGATCCAGAAGGATCAGATCCTTCGGCTGCCGGATCCCTCTTCGCTCGGCTTCGCGCACAAACGTCCGGATCCAGTCGTCCGTTTCGCTGACCACGGCGTTCACCGACGGATAGCCCCGCTGCGCCGCAAGATACAGCCGCGTGTGTCCGTCGAGGGAGACGAACCGGTCCTCCCACGGGATGACCTGGATCACGATATCCTCCGCGCTCCGGATGAACGTGCCAACCGCCGCGAGCTTTTCTTCGTCGATGTAAAACTGCGACGGCCGGATCCGATCGAGCGGGACCATCACGATCTCCGGCGCCGGGAGTTCTTTCAGGAGCGCGCCGTCCGCATCGAAAAAGCGAACGACGTGCGGCGCGTGAAAACGAAAGGTGCCGATCAGCTCTTCGTACGCGGCGCGGTCCCTTCCGCGCACGGTCGCCGTCTCCGCGCCGGTGATCTCGACCTCGTACGGCTCGCCGCCGATCAGATACGCACCGTGCTGACACAGAACGGTCTTTGAAAACCGTCTGTCCGCATATCCGTCAATTCTTTGGATCTCCATGTTTCCTCTTTTCCGCGCAAAGCTACAACAGCCGTTTCAGCTTCAGACCGTATTCCGGTCTGGTGACATACTCGAGATAAACCGGTCTGCCGCTGTATTCGAGATATGCTTTGAACCGTTCCAGAATCGCAGGCGATTGGATCAGCTTTTCCGCTTCCTCCTCGGAAAAATATGCGGATTCCGTATTCTCCTCGGACGGCCGCGGCGTTCCCTCGATTGCACGGCAGATAAAATCGAGCATCAGCTTTGTCGGCACCTCTTTGACGCCGTTATAGCCGGGATGCTTGCAGGTATTGGAGGAAACGCAGACAAGCTCCCCAACCTCCGCAATGACGCCCGTCTCCTCCAGGATCTCCCGCTTCACGCCGTCGATCACGTTTTCCCCGACCTCGACGATCCCGCCGGGCAGGACCCATCCGTCGCGATGCGATCTGACCAAAAGGATCTCGCCGTTCTCATTCCGGACAAAACCGGCCGCCGCAACGATATGCGTCGGCAGGACCCGTTCCGTCTCCGCAGCGGCGCGATCGTTCTCCGTGATCGCATATACATAGGTGTCCATCCAGATCGGCGCGCCGTCCGCATCCCTGTGAAAAAAGACGGTCTGACGAAGATGCGCTTCGCGCCGCATGCCGACCGCTTCCAGCAGCCGCCGCGACGCAGTGTTTCGCGGGTCGCATTCCGCATAGACCCGATGCGCGCCGTCCCGGAACGCCTGTTCGATCACCGCGCGCAGCGCTTCGGCGGCATAGCCCTGCCCGCGATAGCATTCGTTGATGATGCAGCCGACTTCCCTCGCACTGCAGTCCCTCTGTCCGCAATAGAGATTGCCGATCACCTTTCCGGTATCCGCAAGCGCAACGGCATAGTATTCCTCCGAGCCGAGGCGTTCCCGCAGGTGTTCCCCGACGGTTTCACGGTTGATCCCGGGATAGCCCTCAAACTCGTCGTGTTCGAGCTGCTTTAAGAACGCGTACAGATCGTCGCGATCCGATTCCCGAAAGGGCTGCAAAAGCAGCCGCGCCGTTTTGATCTCTTTCATTGCGGGTTTCCGTCCTTTCCCGCGTCGTCCGGCTCCCGCCAGATCAGCGTCTCCGGATGCGAAAACACGAAGCGGATGTGTTTGTCCGGGCGGATGAGCAGATTCAGCGTCCCGGGCTCCTTCTCGCCGTCGGCGTTCTGCATGCAGAGCTTCCGGTACGGCCGGAAACCGCATTTTTCCTGCACGCGCCGCGACTGCGTGTTGGAATCGAAATGTCCGCAGATCAGAAAGTCGAGGTCATACGCGCCGAACAGATACGCGATCACGGCGTTCACCGCCTCCGTCGTCAATCCCCTGCCCCATTGATCCTTTGAAAGCACAAAGCCCAGCTCCCGTCCTCTGTAGCCGTCAAACTCCGAAAGCCGTTCCTCCATGCCGTATTTCTCGACGCCGAGACTGCCGACGACCCTGCCGGTCTCCTTCAGGCTGATCGCAAAGGTCTTATCCTCTTCGATGAACGAATCGAGGATCTTCGCGCTTTCCCCGAGGGTTTCATGATGCTTCCAGCCGGCGCGTTCTCCGACGCCCTCGACGGATGCGTATGCGAAAAAGTCCTCCAGGTCCTCCCTTCGGAACGGTCTCAGAATCAGCCGTTCCGTTTCGATCGTTTGTCCGTCGATCCGAAAATCTGCGTTCATAGCGCCTCCGAAATGGTAAACTGTGTTGTTCTGTCCGAGGTTGATCACGGAATGCAGACGATCCCGGCGTGCTCGATCCGATACCGCATCTCCCTGTTGGTATACGCGATCCCGTTTTCGATGCAGAGGATCGTGTTGATCACGCCGCAGTGGGTAACGAGCAGTACCGTCCGATCCTGCACTTCCGTTTTCCATTTACGCCACGCCGCTTCGATCCGGGCAAAGAATACTTCGGGGCTCTCGCCTTCGGGATATGCCTGCGTCCATTCCAAAGCGCTCCAGTAAATGCCGGGAAACCGTTCCCTCGCTTCCGCTTTCGGGATGCCCGCAAGAAGTCCGTTGTTCACTTCCCTGAATTCCTTCCGATACAAGACCGGCAGGTCCAGATATGCGGCGACGATCTCCGCCGTCTCTTTCGCGCGCCTTAGATCGCTCGCATACACGCATTCGATCCCTTTTCCAAGGAGCATTCCCTTTGCCGCATGGACCTGACGCACGCCTTCTTCGGAGAGGCTGCAGTCGCTCCATCCGCCCAATCTGTTCGGGTCGTCCGCCCCGTGCCGCATCAGAAAGATCATACCGTCCTCTCCCGTTCCGTTTTATGGATGGATTATATCAGGAACGCAAACATCCGTCAATTCCACCGCGGCGTTCGAGTCCCCTGTTTGCAAAGCCAAACAAAAAACCGTCAGCGTTATTCCCGCAAGCGATTGGTACAAAAATCTGTTACCATGCATAGATCCATTCAGCGAAAACTATATTGCCCCTGCTCATTGATTTTTTTGCAAAAAGATGGTATACTGAATTAAATAAAGAAAGGCAGGATACTCTATGGCTCTCCAAACGTGTAATACGGCAAAACGTCTGTTTCTGATTCTGCTCGCCTCAGTGTTTGTGCTGACGGCTATCGGCTGCAAATCGAAAGAAGCGCGGAAAACTGAAAAGGAGGGCGACCGCCCCGGGGATATTGCGGGAATTACCGGCGATGAAGAGGCGGACGACAAGAACGGAAATACGACAGAGCAAACCGAAGCCAAAGAAACCGGCGACTGGAGAATGATGAAATCCACCGGTTACAGTTCAAACGGCAGCATCTTTTATCTGTTCGAATACGAATATGACGCGAACGGCAATTGCATCAGGCAAACGAGGTATGAATGCTACGGCAGCAACGAATATCGGTACGTATACGAATTCGGATACGACGCAAACGGCAATCAGATTCGGGATATGAGATATGACGCCGACGGCAGCATCTTGAATCGGGCCGAATCGGAGTATGACGTGAACGGCAGAAAGACTGGATACACATGGTATAAAGGCAACGGCAGTATCGAGTATCGGCTTGAATACGAATACGATGCGAACGGCAGAAAGACCCGGGAAACGAACCATGAAGCCAACGGTAGCATCGTTTATTGGTCCGAATACGAATACGACGCTAACGGTCATATGACCAGAGAAACGAAATACGAAGCTAGCGGTAAAATCGTTGATCGGTCCGAATACGAATACGACACGAACGGCAAACGGACCAGGTTTACGGAGTATGGTGCTGACGGCAAAATCTTGCATCGGACCGAATCGGAGTACGACGCAAACGGCAGAATGACCGGGAATACAAACTATAAAGCCGACGGCAGTATCAGTTCTCGGTTCGAATACGCGTACGATGCGAACGGCAATCGAATCAGGGAAACGAAAGATGGTTTCAAC
>JAEEGF010370907.1_pt1 | contig 11332 bp, 9 predicted proteins | sample 9134171 | NCBI WGS metagenome assembly JAEEGF01 (sample SAMN16246542, study PRJNA631951) | gut metagenome | biome: gut microbiome; feature: rumen; material: AP-attached | host: Bos | place: Iran: Karaj | collected 2018-10
GCCGAAATAGTTTGTGAACGTGGCGAAGAAGGCCCAGATCAGCGTCCATCCCAGGACCCTGAGGAAGGTTCCGTTGAGAGTGGAGTTGCCGCCGAAGATCTCGCCGAAGTTCTCGAAGCCCACCCATCTGAACAGGTGCTGCGGAACCTCCGTGGAGGCATCGTAGTTCGTGAACGCGATGATGATCATCGTGACCAGGGGGACGATCGTGAAGACGAACAGGCCCAGCATGGGAAGCGAGAGCAGCGTGATGTGGAACTTGGTGTCCATGAGCTGCGCGGCTTCCTTTCTGAACGAAAGGGCTCTGCGTCCGTCCTTGGCCGCTTCTTCAAGCGCGCGGCTTTCCTTGAGGCTTCTGAGATAGATGGCCAGGAAGAAGAAGATCAGGAAGATCGTCAGGATTCCGTAGAGGATGATCTTGAAGCTGTTGTCTCCCACGATTTTCTCGTAGTGGCCCAGTTCGTCGTTCCAGTAGTCCGAGGTCTCGGTGATTCCGACGGTTCCCTTGGTGAAGAAGCCGTAGAAGAACTTTCCGAGATACGGAGCTCCGAACATCACCATGTAGAGGACAAAGGAGATTTCAATCAGAAGGTAGATCAGTCCCTTCGCGACCTGGCCGCGCGTCGCATGGCCCAGACCCATGATGAGGTATGAGCCCTTTGTGGCGGCGTTGCCTTTCGCGAAGTTGACGAAATAGCTTTTGAAACCTCCTGCAATTCCCTTGAAGAAGCCTGCAATGCCGAGTCCGACCCTCTTGAAGAACCAGGCGATGTTGCCCGGCAGGTTCTTGATGGCTCGCCCGGTCTTGCAGAAGAACTTCTGGAAGGGATTCATCAGGAAGTAGTTTGGCTTGTCCATAGGCTTGAAGGAGGCTTTATCTCCTCACCTGTGCGCAGAGCGAATCCAGGAGGGCCTGGAGATCCGCATCCGTGACGGTCATGGGATCGACATCGGCGAACTGCTTGGTCAGGCTTGCCATGGGTGTCCAGTAGGATCCCGGTACGCCCTTCTGCGTGCGGAAGTACTCCGCCTGCTTCAGGACGACGCTGATGACTGCATCCTTCTGCACCTCTTCGCTGGTTGTTGCGACCTTGTTTGTCGGGCCGAGTCCGCGCTCCTGGAAGCGCAGTTTCTGGTTCTCTTCGTTGGTGAGCCACTGGGCGAGCTTGTGGGCCTCTCCCTTGTTCTGGGAATAGCCGTTGACGCCGATGAGCTTGTAGCCGAAGAAGCCGTTGAGCTGGATCTGCTTTCCGCCGATCGTGGCTGCAGGCAGGACTGCAACCGCCATCTTGTCTCCCCAGACGTCCTTGATCTGGTTGCGGTTCCATGTTCCGGTGACCGCGGCGATGATCGTTCCGCTCTGGATTCCGGCAAGAATCTTGGAGTCGTCGACGTTTGCAGACAGGGCGCTGTTGGCGAAGTAGGTCCTGAGGGCCTTCATGACGTCAAGTCCGTTCGCGCTGTCGTAGTTGATGTCGACCTTGCTCTCGGTGAGGTCGTCGGAATAGGTGACCGTGTAGTAGAGCTGCGGGTCTGCGAAGAAGAACGAGGAAAGGTACCATCCGTCGTCATACAGCTTGAAAGCGACCTGCTTTCCGGATGCCGCTGCGACTTCGAGCATTCTGTCGAGGCTCTTTACGTCCTCTGCGCTGAGTTTGGAGCTGTCGTAGTAGAGGAAGAAGGTGTTGTCGCCTGTCATGGGATAGGCATAGACTCTTTCCTCTCCGCCGATCGTGACCGTGGCTGCGTCCATGCTGCCCGGGGTGTTGACCGACTTGATGTTGTCGAGGATCGATCCTCCGACTCTGGCAAGTGCGCCTGCCTGGATGAGCTTGTTGATCTGGTCGCTTGCGAATGCGAATACATCGGGACCGGATTCAGGGTCGTTCAGGACCTTGTCGGCGGCATCCGATTCGGACTGGACGCCGTAGAGGAACTTGTAGGACTTGTCCGGATTGGCTGCGGCATAGGCGTTGCACATTGTCTTGAGCAGCGCCTGGTCTTCCTGCGAGCCCCAGACGGTAAGGGTGATTTTCTCTGCCGGAGCCGCTGCCGCCGCAGTCGTTGCGGGAGCGGAAGCCGCAGTGCCTGTGCTTTCCTTCTTTCCCGAGCAGGAAACAAGGCAGAGCAGGGCAGCAAGAGCAAGAATAAATGCAATTTTCTTCATATCGTTTATCCTTTCTGCAATTGTTCAGGACGAAAAAAGGGGACGGCCCGCGAGGAGCCTTCCCCTTTTGAGGACAGATGCTTACTTTGTTGCCGTGACAACTCCGTCTGCAAGTGTGATGGTGTATGTTCCGGTGGATGAGATCATGACGTTGTTTCCGTCAGCCGCACCGTACCAGGACACGTTGCCTTCGGGATCGACATAGATGACCTTGATGGCGGCGATGTCGGAACCGAGCCATGTTGCCGGATCCTGTGCCGTCCAGGTGTACTTGTAAGCCTTGGGTTCTGCGCCGATGAAGTTGGCGCTCTCTGCTCTCCAGGTGTCTCCGTCGCCGATTGTTCCGACAAGGAAGTAGCCCTCGAGCTTCTGGGCCGTGATGTAGCCGGCGCCGTCGCCCGTGAGGTGGAGCCTGATTTCATACAGACCGTAGCTGTCGACCATCATGTTGTCCTGAGTCTCCTGTGTTCCGAACCAGAGGTCAGCGCTGTTGCCGCTGAAGCCGTAGACAGCCTTGACTGCGCCGGCCTTGCCTGCATCCTTGATCCAGGAAGCGGTGTCTGCGGGCGTGAAGGTGTAGTATACGACATACTCGTTGTCGGAAACCTTCTCGAACTGGTGCTCGACTGCGGTGCAGTCCCAGTGGTCGCCGCCGTCGACTACGCCTGCGAGGAAGTAACCCTTCTCGGAGAGGGCGATCGTGACTGTGTCGGAAGCGACGTTGTAGGAAACGTTGTACTGTCCGGCCTTGAGGAGCAGGTTGTCCTGTCCTGCTGCGGTGAGTGTCCAGCTTGTCTGGTCAGCTGTCTGTCCGCTGACTCCGTACCAGGCGCCGTTGACGTCGTTCAGGACCTTGACTGCTGCGCAGGTCGTTCCGTAGACGGCGTTGTCTGCAGTCCAGTCTGCATACTTTTCCTCGGTGACGTTGAGAGTGAAGGTGAAGTCCTCTCTGAGCTGGTCGGTGGCCATCTGTCCCTCGGGTGTTGCCGCCCAGTCGAAGACTGTTCCGACGACATACATGTCGTGGGTCTTCTCGATGGCTGCTGCATCGCCTGTGCGGACGATTCTCATGACGTCGTAGTCATTCGAGCCGGGGTTGGTCTCGATGCTGATGGTGTAGACTCCGCTCTTTGCGACGTTGACGTTCCATCCCTTGGGGGACTCGCCGAAACCGCCGTTTGCGAAGAACCAGCGCTCTCCGTCGACTCTGACTTCTCCGACGACATCGCCGTCAGCTGTTGCGAGCTCGGTGTAGCCCTCGAGGTATCCTACGCCGTGCTGGCCTGTCCATGTTCCCATGATTCTGACCTGGAAGGCATCGCCCTCGTAGAGGACAACGTTCTCGATCGAGAAGATGTTGGTGTTGGCCTGGGCCGACTTGGTGAGCTTGAAGGTCTCCTCGACCTCTGCGCTCTCGTTCCAGTTGCTGCCCTTGAGTGTTCCGGCTCCGGATCCGATGAGACACCAGGTGTTGGTATCCTCTACGAAAGCGCCCTTGAAACCTGCGAACAGGTCGGTGTCTTCGTTGATGACGGTGTTGAAGTCGAAAAGCTGGGTCTTGGATGCTTCAGCATACCATGCCATGAATGTGGAACCGTCTTTCTGGGGTTCCCATGATGTGAGCTTCGATCCCTTGGCAACGGTTTCTTCCTTGAGAAGCTTTGTTCCGTCGTACCAGGAGACTGTCACTCCTGCGGGTGCTGCAGCCTGTGTCGTTGCGGGTGCGGCTGCCGCCGGGGTCTCCTTCTTTGCGCATCCTGTGAAGACGAGCAGAAGGGCGAGAAAAACAAGTGCGATAATACCGGTTTTCTTCATATTTCCTCCAAAAAAAATAGTTTGAGATGCGAAACAGCGGGGAGAAAAAGCTTCTCCCCGCAAAAAGACATTTTATATGAGAGTGTTGTTTTATGTCTATATTTTCACTTGGTGCAGAAGGCAATTGATTTGCCCGAAACCGCGATTTCCCCTTCGGCCGTCCTGCCCTGCGGGAACTCCGTTCCGTCCAGCAGCATGTTCCACGTTCCGGAGGGAAGGGTGTACCGCGCTTCGGAGTCCTGCGGGTTGATCACCGCAATGGCCTTCACGTTGCCGCGGTAGCGGTATGTGGCTTCCAGGACGCTGTTTTCCAGGATCCTGCAGGTCACCTCGCTGTCGGCAAGGAAATCAAGCTGCTTTCTCAGGGCTATGAGCTTCGAGTAGAAAAGCGCCATCGCGTATTCGTCGCTCTGCGGCGTCAGCGCCTCCCAGTCGATGTTGTTGATTTCGTCGGAGGACAAGTAGCTGTTTCCGTCGCCGTCCTTGGTCCTGAGCATTTCCTCTCCGGCAAGGAAGAACGGGGTTCCCCTGGAAATCATCAGGATCTCCGCGCCCAGGCGGTTCATCGCAAGAAGCTGCTCCCTGGAGGCGTCCTTGTTCGAGGCTTCCAGCTTGTCCCAGAGGGTGAAGTTGTCATGGGCGCTCATGTAGTTGACGACCATGCCTTTCTTCACGTTCCACGAGGTTCCGGTCGTGGCGGCTCCGCCCCTGATTCCGAAGGCCACCTTGTTGGCCGTCTCGGAGCTTGCCGAGCCGTTGATGTATCCGCGGGTGATCAGGCTGAAGACGCTGCCCTTCAGTCCGTCTCTGATGGAATCGTTGAAGACCGCGATGCTTCCGGCGGCTCCGGGTGCAGCCGCAATCTTGCTTATGTTGCCCTGCGTGGCCTGCTCGGAAGAGGAGATGGCGACCGTTCCGCCTGCCCAGCCTTCGCCGTAGATGATGGCGGAGGGGTTGATTGCATGCACGGCCTTCTCGATTTGATCCATGGTGGTGATGTCATGGATCGCCATGAGGTCGAAGCGGAAACCGTCCAGATGGTATTCGGTGAGCCAGTAGACGAGGCTGTCCACCATGTACTTGCGGAACATGGCGCGCTCGGAGGCCGTCTCGTTTCCGCAGCCGCTTCCGTTGGAGGGCGTTCCGGAGGTGCTGTAGTGGTAGTAATAGTAGGGGACGATTCTGTTGAGGTTGGAGTTGATGTCGTAGGTGTGGTTGTAGACCACGTCCATGACCACTCCCAGCCCTGCATTGTGCAGGCCCATGACCATCTGCTTGAATTCGTTGACCCTGACTTCGCCGTGATACGGGTCCGTGCTGTAGCTTCCCTCGGGCACGTTGTAGTTCTTGGGATCGTAGCCCCAGTTGAACTGCGGTTCGTCGAGCCTGCTCTCGTCAACGGTGGCGTAGTCGTAGACCGGCTGCAGGTGCACATGGGTGATTCCCAGGTTCTTCAGGTAATCGACACCCACGGGGATTCCCGCGGAGTTGACCAGACCAGTTTCGGTGAAGGCCATATACTTGCCGGGGTAGGCAGACGAGGCGATCCTGTTGGAGAAATCCCTTACGTGGACTTCCCAGATCACGGCATCCGAATAGTTCTTCAGACCCACAAAGCCGTCTTTCTCGAATCCGGCGGGGTTCGTGAGGGAGAGGTCCGTGACCATGCCGCGGTTGCCGTTGACTCCTGCGGTGCGTGCGTACGGATCCACGGCTTCCTGCGTTCCTGCCGCCGTGGTCACTTCATAGGTGTAGTAGGTCCCGTGGCCGCACCTGTACTGCGCGCTCCAGACTCCCTTGTCCTGTCTCTGCATGGGAACGGAAGCGAAGGCAGACCCTCCGTCTCCGGCTTCGTAGAGCTTGAGGACGACGTCCGATGCCGTGGGGGCCCAGACCTTGAAGGTCGTCGAGTCTCCGCCGACCACGGCGCCCAGGTCGTCGCCGTCGTATGTGTAGTTTTCCGTGAAGTACTGCGAATCGAAGATTTCGGTGGGAACGGCGTTGCGCTTTCCGTAGCCCTCGATCTCCACCGAGTATTCCTTTGTTATGTCCAGGTTCTCTGCCAGCGTGAGGATTCCGCTGGTTCCGTTGGCCCAGAGGTCCGTGACTGCGGTGACGGGAATCTCTCGTCCGTTCTCGGTCACCTTGAAGGAGGCCGGATTGCCTGCGATCTCCGGGTTGCCGGGGGCGATGAAGAAGCGGATCCTGTTCATGTCCGTGATGCCGGCCAGGTTGAAGAACCTGATTGGCTCCAGGGTCTTGCCGCCGTCGGAACTGCGGTACTGTCCGCCGTCTCCGGTGACGAGATAAATCTCGGTTTTCCTGCCTGTGATGACTGCAGACCTGTCATCCGGCCAGTCCTTGGTTGCATTGCCCCAGTAGTTCTGACAAGGGTCTGAACAGTCGGTTCTGACGATAAAACCGACCTCTTTGATGCTTTCCGGGACATTGACAGAGCATTTGAGACCGTAGTCGCAAGGGGTCACGGCATAGCCGCTTCCGTCCTTTCCGTCCCACCAGATCCAGATGTCGGTGGAGGCCGGATCGGCATTACCCTTCCAGTAGAAGGTCAGGTTGTTGAATCCGTCTGGAACGGTTTCCTCCGCAGCCAGGGGAGGTGTCTGCTGTTTCGGTGCTTCCTGCGCAGGGGCAGGGGTCTGCTGTTTGTCTTTTGCTGTGCAGCTGGAAAAGGTCATGAGAAGAACTCCGGCTATGAGAATCAGAAATAGAGGTGTTTTGGAAATAAGTTTTTTCATCAGTCCTGGATGTAGGAGGCGAGGTCTCCGGCGTACAGTTCGATTTCTTCACCGAGCTGTGAAGAAGGTCTTACAAGGCTTTCGCCGCCCTCGAGGTGCGCGATTCCCTGGGCGGGCTGGTCGCAGGCGGGTCTGTCCGGGCGGATTGCGAACGGAATGTGGATCATGCCGTTCTGCTGGGCCCAGTAGATCATGCAGTCCAGAGCCCTGGAACCCTCGCCGGTCGAATAGCGGCTGGATGTGAAGCAGGCGAAGAACTTGTCCGAAAGGGCCTGGTCCTCGCACATATGAACGGTGCTGTCCATGAAGGTCTTCATCTCCGCGGAAACGTTTCCGAAGACGGAGGGGCATCCGAATATGATCATGTCGCTCTTGAGGAGCTTCTCCGGGGTCACGACGGGAAGGCTGACGATGTCCTCGTAGTAGTCGTTGACGGTTTCCTCCCTGTTCGCCCAGATATGGAGATCGGGGTCCTCGACCCTGTAGAACCTCACGTCGACATTCCTCTTCGAGAGGGCTTCCTTGAGATATGATCCTATGATGTAACAGTTTCCGCTGACGCTGTGGATTACGATGCTGCAACGCTTCATCCGCCACCTCCTTTCATTTGCAAGTACCTTGCTTCGATTATACAACGCGGAAGGCTTTTTCGTCCAATCATAGATATGATATTTACAAAACGGCCGACACAGTATATTTTATACGGCAGGAAAGCATAAAAAAATCTACAGGCATTGTATGCCGGAAGGGGCCCGAATGAAAAAGGCAGCATTGATTACGGCGATAGTTCTCTTGTTCGCGGTGCAGAGCCTCTCTGCAGTCACATCGCGTTTTGTCCTTGCAAGCTCGGTTGTAAACAGAAGCCAGACCAACCCGGCGGTGATTCTCAACATACAGGCAACGGATGTCTCCGCCTATGTCGACACCGGCATCGAGACTTCCGCGATCACGGATCTCAACCTCACGGAAGACGGATCCATCACATTCGCTCTCATGACATCGGCAGAGGTCTTCATCAGCAGCGGAAAGCTCAAGAGCCAGATGGACATCGAGATCGTCGCAGAGGGCTTCCACCGCTACGACTACAACAAGGCCACGGCCACTCCGACATCCAACGATGACAAGTACATCATCGAAGAGAATGCGGTTCCCCTCGATACCCTGACTCCGGCAATCGACATTCCCATGTTCAACGGAGAAAACGAGAACTGCGAGGTCACGCATGCCGGCGCCGACAACAAGGTCGAGGTCGAATTCATCCAGGGAGTCACCAGGGAGAATCTTACCCTTGCAACCTTCACGGTGTCCTGGAAGGGCATGAGCCAGCTTGATGTCGGAATCTACAAGGCCAAGGTTTCCGTCATCTACAGCACTCCCTAAATGGAAGAAAGCCGGCATTTCAGTTTTCCGCGTTTTCTCAGGGATGTCGCGGTAATAGCGATTCCCGTCGCACTCCAGAATCTTCTTTCCTCCACAGGCACCATGGTGGATACCATGATGATCGCCCGTCTGGGCGAGACCGTCGTCGGTGCCGTGGGACTGTGCGCCCAGTATTCCAATCTCCTCATCGCCGGTTTCTGGGGTTTCGTCGGAGGCGGAATCCTCTTCATCTCCCAGAACTGGGGAGCGGGAGACGAGGAGGGCGTGTGCAGAAGCTACGGCCTGATGCTCACCTGCATAATGACCGTGGCGGCGGTCTTCTCCTGCGGGGCTCTTTTCGCGCCGCGTACAATCATGTGCCTGTACACCGACAAGACCGTGATAAGGACATAGGAGTGCGGTATCTGAAGATTGTCGGATTCGCCTATCCGCTTCGGCTTTTCTCCATTTCGGCCAGCACCCTGCTGCGTTCCACCGAAAAAGCAAGAATACCCCTGTATGCTGCTATTGCCAGCGTTTTTACCAACATTCTGCTGAACTGGGTCCTCATTTACGGCAATCTGGGCTTTCCGGCGATGGGCGTGGAGGGCGCGGCCCTGGCCACGGTCTGCGCCTCTGCCGTGAACCTTGCGGTCATCTTCGTCTGCTGTCTTGCGGTGAAGTATCCGTACATTTTCAGGTTCCGCTCGCACTTCAGATGGACGGGAGAGAAGGTCAGGCAGTTCTTCGGCCGCTGCTATCCCATAATCATCAACGAGGTCTTCCTGGGAATAGGAAACATGACGATCAACATCGTCCTGGGAAGGCAGAGCGCCCCGGTGATTGCCGCGGTTGCCGTGTTCAGGACCCTGGAAGGCCTGATCATAGGATTCTTCAGCGGTTTCGCCTCCGCCTCGTCGGTCCTTGTCGGAAAGGACGTGGGGGCAGGGCGGCTTGACAGTGCGCATGCAAAGGCCCTGCGCCTGGTTCCGCTGTGCGTGGGGACGATTGCCGTCGCTGGCTCCCTGATCATTCTGTTCCGGTTCCGCATAGCAGGCGCGATGAGCCTGACAGGGGGGGCCTATTCCATAGCGGGCTACATCATCACCGTCTTCTCTCTCGTCGCGATCATCAGAATGGGCAACTGGTGCATGAACGACACCTTCAGGGCCTCCGGAGACGCCGTGACCGGCACCGTGCTGGAGCTGGCCTTCATGTACGCCATGGTGGTGCCCGCAGTCACCATAGCCGGCCTGAAGTTCAAGGTTCCGATCTATGTTCTTTTCCCGCTCATCTATTGCGACGAACCCGTCAGATTTGTGATAATGGGGCTGCACCTCAGAAGCGGGAAGTGGATACGTCCCGTTACGCCGCAGGGCCTGGCACAGCTTGAAGACTTCAGGAAAAGAAGGAAAAGGAAATGAAGATAAACGGCAGAAAACTCATCTTGCTTCTCTGTATAACCCTTGCCGCGGCAGTCGCCGTCCTTTTCCTGCGCGGAGTGCTGAAGGCCGAAGGACCGAAGGACATCCTGCGCTGCGCAAGCGACGCCTGTTTCGTCTCCGGAGTCGTCATGGGAGTGGTCGGCGGACTGATCTGGACCGCGGACCAGGGAGTTGCGGACGGATTGACATACGGTTTCAGCCGGTTCTTCACCCTCAGGGGTCCCGGCTACGAGGACAGAAGGGAAAGCTTCAGCGAGTACAAGGAACGCAAGCATTCGAAGAAAATCCGTGTTGCGGAGTTCCTGATAAGCGGCGGCGTTTTCATCGCCCTTGCGCTGCTTCTGCTCATTCCTTATGAAATGTTATAATAATAACAAAAATCGAAAAATGGGCCTGTTCAACCCGCGGTTGATATGGTCTTGAATTACAATATTGTAGTAAACTGACGGAACTTTCACGAAAAGGCATTTTTCACAGGAGGAAAATATGAAGAAACTGACAGTTATCATGCTGGTTCTTGCAGTTCTCGTATTTGCCGTTTCATGCGGAAAGAAACAGGCATCTACACCGGCTGCACCCGCAGCAACTGCTTCAACACCGGCAGCAGCTCCCGCAGCAGCACCGGCACAGACAGCACCGGCACAGACAGCACAGGCTCCGGCTCCTCAGGAAACAAAGGCTCCCGCCACCTATACATGGAACGGCTCGGCTGCCACATTCCCGACAAACTGGAACCCGCACACCTATGAGACCGCAATAGACAGCGATCTTCTCGACTACATGCAGGCCGGATTCTACACCTTCGACTACAACGAAGACGAGACCGGTTACAAGGTCGTCCCCCAGATGGCTACCGAAGAGCCCATCGATGTCACCGACCAGTACATCGGCAAGTTCGGTCTTGAGGAAGGCGCCAAGAACCAGGCTTACATCATCAAGATCAGACAGGACATCAAGTGGGATGACGGCACGCCGATCACCGCAAAGGATTTCGTCGAATCCGAGAAGAGGCTCATGAACCCCGCAGCCCAGAACTACAGGGCAGACAACCTCTACAGCGGCAACATGGTCATCTACAACGCCAAGGAGTATCTGTACCAGGGCAAGCAGGTCATGATGGACAACGGTGCCAATGCCGGCTACACGATGGCCGACCTGACGAAGGGCGAGAACGGACAGTACTATTCGGCTTCCGGCGAGCCCGTCTACATCGGACTCAAGTTCCCGCTCGCATGGACAAACGGAAACACGCTGGCCGACTATGTCGGAGCCTACGGCGCACAGTATTTCGACATGACCAACTGGGCAGGACTTCTCGAGCAGGCTGACGACGAAGGTCTCATCCCCCTCACGGACGAGAACCTCAAGCTCTTCACTCCCGTCACATGCGGCAACCCCAACTGGGGCGAGACTGCAGACGATCTTCCCAACTACTTCGTCTACCAGGCAACCTACGGCGAGCTCGACTGGTCCGAGGTCGGCTACCAGGCAGTCAGCGACTATGAGATCCTCATCGTCCTGACAAAGCCGCTCAAGGGCTTCTATCTGCTCTATGCCCTCACGGGAACGGACCTTGTCAAGATCGATCTCTATGACAAGTGCGAGTCCTTCGTCGACGGCGTCTACACCAACACCTACGGAACATCTCTCGAGACAAGCGCTTCCTACGGCCCGTACAGACTCACAGGCTTCCAGGCAGACAAGCAGTACTCCTATGAGAAGAACCCGTACTACTTCGAGTACAACGACGGCAAGGACATCTATCAGACAACCAACATCGTCATCGATTA
>JAEEGF012477347.1_pt1 | contig 11332 bp, 9 predicted proteins | sample 9134171 | NCBI WGS metagenome assembly JAEEGF01 (sample SAMN16246542, study PRJNA631951) | gut metagenome | biome: gut microbiome; feature: rumen; material: AP-attached | host: Bos | place: Iran: Karaj | collected 2018-10
TCCCAGAGCCATCTGAACTCCTCAGCTGTATACTGGTCGACGAATTTATTGGGCTGCATGGCGGCATTGTTGACAAGTATGTCGAGCCTCCCGTAGCGTTCTATCACAGCTCTTACCATGCCCTTTAATTCCTCGGGTTTCGTCACGTCTGCCCTGCATATGAACGCTTCCCCTCCAAATGACCTTACTTCATCAAGGAGCTCCTCAGCCATGGCGGGATTCGTGTTGCAGTTTATACAGCAGCGGATCCCGTTCCCTGCAAGGACGCGCACTATACCGGCCCCTACGCCCTTACCGCTTCCGGTGACGAGAGCGACTCTTTTTTCTGTCCTTTTATCTTCAGTCACTGCCGTCCCTCCTTTCAGGTTTCCTCCGATGCCCGTAAAAGGCGACGTATCCGCCGTCCGCCCTTAAGTCCGAGCCCGCGAGCGGCCACGCTTCATCCGTAAGAAGGAACTCTATAAGGCCGTTGAGGAATCCCTTCTCCGGCATCCTTCTCTGAGGGTATCTCAGATCTACCCCGTAGTATATCGGTGAAACGTCGGACCTCATGTCGGGATCGTCCGCCGAGGGCCCCCTCTCGATAAAATAGGTATTGATACCGAATTCGCCGTAGTCCTGATTGAATTCGCGGTTCAGCATCTGCACGGCCCCGCATGCCGTGGAATAGAGCATTCCCTTCCCTACCGGTTTTTCCGCATGCACGCTGTTAAGGTATATGATGGTGCCGCCCCTTCCGGTCCCGCGCATCAGCATGCCGAAGACCTTCGTTACTATGAGGGCCGCGACAGGTCCTTCATACGCGTTTTTATCCCACTGCTCCTCGGTTATCTCCTCTATCCCGCCCCCGACGAACGGCGGTGCGGGATGTATCACCCCTGTTACCCTGTCAATAAGAGGCCCGGCCCATGCTCTTAACGCATCCTCGTCCCAGAGGCATATGTCAGAGGGGACCGTCACCACGTCATACCCTTTTCCTTTAAGATATTCCGCGGCATCCCCGGCTTCGGCCGTCCTCATGTCGGTCACTATGACCGTTTTCCTAATGTCTTCCATCGCTCAGCTCCAGAGCCTGTCATGCGACCACCATCTGTCCCAGCGGCCCGTATCTTCCCACAGGACCGGATGCTCGGGATCGAGGTGTTCCTTTATGACCTCGTCGTTCCAGTCGTCCACTCCGAGACCCGGCTTGTCAGGCACCTTTATGTATCCGTTCTCGACGATCTTCTTCGGGGTCCCTATGGTGATGTCGTCCCACCACGGGACATCGACCGAATGGTTCTCGAGCACATAGAAGTTCTCGGTCGCGGCTACAGAATGCACGCAGGCATATGCCGATACAGGCGTCTCCGCCATGTGTACAGCCATCGCCACGCCGTGTCTCTGTGCCAGGTCTCCTATCCTCTTGTTCTCGGCTATGCCACCTGAGGAAAGGATGTCGGGATGTATCACTGACACGGCCCGCTTCTCAAGCAGGTCTCTGAATCCGTCGGCAAGATATATGTCCTCGCCCGTGCAGATAGGCACCGTCGTAGCGTCAGACAGTCTCTTGTACTGATCGGTATACTGCCATGGGATCATGTCCTCTGCCCATGCGATATTGTATTTCTCGAGACGGCGGCAGAGCATTATGCAGTCCTCCACGCCTATATGTCCGAAATGGTCTATGGCGAGAGGGATCTCGTAGCCTATGACCTCACGCACGTCATGCACATACTTCTCAAGCATGTCGAAGCCCTTCTCAGTGACATGTATGCCGGTAAAGGGATGGGGGACATTCTCATAGTCATACATCCTGTTCCTGTACCAGCGCTTTTCCCCCTCGGTCTTTGCCTCTGCCAGCTTTTTCCTGCAGGCCTCGATCTCCTCCAGATACCCGAGCGGAGCCGAGATAGTGCCAGGCTCACCGAAAAGCTCGCCCAGCCCCAGGTCCATCTTGAGGAACGTGAAGCCCTTCTCCATCCTCTTCTTTAAGGCGATCCCCATGTCGGTCCCGGTATGCTTCCCGTCGACGTCCGTGTCACAGTAGCAGCGTATCCTGTCTCTGTATTTCCCTCCTAGCATCTGATATACCGGCACTCCGTACGCCTTGCCGGCTATATCCCAGAGGGCTACCTCTATGCCGCAAACTCCTCCGCCCTGACGGGCAGGTCCCCCGAACTGCATTATCCTGCGGAAAAGCCTTTCCACGTCGCAGGGGTTCTCGCCTATGAGCCGGCTCTTCAGCATCTCGCCGTAGAATCTGCTGCCGCCGTCACGCACCTCGCCAAGCCCCACTATCCCCTGGTTGGTATAGATCTTGAGCAGTGTGCACTTCATGGGAGCTCCCACGATATCTGTGAAACGGATATCTGTGATCCTGAGATTGCTGGGACTCGAGCATCTGTTGAAATTTCCCTGTAAAATCTCTTCCATAGGTATTCTCCTTTATAGAGTCATAGATTTACGATATGTTGTTTTCTTTCGGATACATATATCTTAACATCTTTTAAGGCGCATTTGAATAAGACGGCAGTATTTCTTTAAAATCCGTCTTCATTTTTGCAAATATGCATGCAGCTTGGGAAACGACTGCGGTGTGGCTACAAGGCGCGGCCTTTTCTGCGCGCATCCGTACTGCTTAAGGCTGCTCGGGATACCTGACGAAGATGTGGAACAGCTTGAAAACTGCACAGGCCCCAGACTCCCGGCATGATCCGCATCAGCTTCGGTATATACAATACCGAGGAGGAAGTGGACACTTTCCTCGAGAGCCTGCCCAGGACTATCGAAGCGGCCAAAAAGGATCAGGAGGAACAGAACAATGCCGAAGATCTCATAAGGGAGATCGACCCGGCATACTGATCTTTTGCGATAAAAGACGGGCCGCGTCCTGCGTTTTATGCCGGATACGGTCCGTCTTTTTCTGTCCTGTGCAAATCATTCAGGCACACATATCAGGGCTTTAAGACCACCTTTATGCCTCTGCCACTCTCGGCAGTCTCATACGCCTCTTCCCATTTCTCAAGAGGGAATATGTGCGACACCACGCCGTCTGTGGGCATCGTGCCGTCCTTTATCCCTTCGATGGTCCTGCTGAAACAGTATGGGCTTAACTGGGAACCGTAGATCACTATCTCCTTCGCGTCCCCTATTATCGACCAGTCCACCGTCGATGTCCCGCTCATGACGGAAAACTCCACGAATCTCCCGCCCTTGCATATCATCTCGAGCCCCTGTCCCACGGACGAGGGATGTCCCGTGACTTCAAGATATACGTCGCAGCCGTAGCCGCCGGTCTCTTCCATCACGCGCTTCACGGCATCCTCTTTTCCGGGATTTATGACTATGTCGGCGCCGAATTCCTTCGCTTTCTCAAGCCTCATGTCGTTCATGTCGAGAACGATGAACTTTTTCGGATTGCGCTTTTTTATGGCTCCTATCATGCCGAGTCCCAGCGTTCCCGCGCCTGCCAGCACCACCACGTCGTCGACCTGTATCCGCCCCTGCTCGACTCCGTGGAGAGAGCATGCGAACGGCTCTATGAGCACCGCCTTCTCTATAGGAAGGTCCTTTGGGATCACATAGTTTATGGATCTTTTCGGAAGTATCGCATACTCAGCCATACCCCCCGGCAGATGGTTCTTGAAGCCGTATACGTTATGCGGGTCGCACAGCCAGTATTTTCCAGCCCTGCAGTAGCGGCAGGTACCGCACGGCACTATCTGCTCGCTCACCACCCTGTCGCCGATCTTAAATCCGCCTTCGACGTCACCGCCCATGGCGACGATCTCGCCCACGAACTCATGGCCCGGTATGAACGGTGGCTCGCAGTAGCCCGGCATCCCGTCTCCTCCCCAGAAACGTGCCGTATTGTGTCTAGCCTTAACGTCGCCCGCGCATATGCCGCAGGCTTCCACCTTTATAAGCATCTCTCCCGGTCCCGGCTCCTTCACCGGCACCGTCTCAAGTCTGTACTGATCGCCGGGGCCATGGGCCACGAGCGCTCTCATCTCTTTTGGCAGCATATCCCTATCCTCTTTTCCTTTTATATGATCATCTATCTGTCGGCTCTTTTGAGCGTGAAGCGGACGACCCCGCAGTCGGCGGCGAGCCATACGCCGCGCCAGCTCTCGTCACCGCTCCTCACACGGTCGACTATGTATTCCCCGTTCTCATCAAAATGCCCCTCGGTCACTTCTATATAGTCCGTCGTAGTGACCTGTATCGTCGGATTGAGCAGGTTTGCAGGGATCGACCCGTCTACCGGTTCATACTCGTTGAAGAACAGATGGCATCCCTGCCCCGCGGCATAGAACTCGTCTGGCCCCGTCTGAACGAGCACTGCCCTTCCTTTTTCCGCCCTGTAGTCCATGGGATCCCCGAAGCGTCCGTCGCTCATCTCGGGATGGCGGAAGTCGGCCCCGACGTTGCCCCACAGATACGACTTGAGTCCCACGAAGGACGCGTAGCATTTCCAGTTCTCGAGCTCGAGGAGCATGCTCGTCTCTCCTGTATACTGGTAGACCGCCCTGACGTTATCCTTTCCCCTAAAGCGTATGAGAAGTGGAGCGATGCTCTTAAGTATCATGAAGGATCTTGCGGCTGCCTCAGCCTCTGGCTTTAATTCTCCGTCTTTTGCAAGACAGCTCTCCACTCCGAAGATATGGTAGCCTATGGCCCCGAGCTCTGCCGCGGCGTATATCATGTGGGTAGTGTTCACGGCTTCGAGCCCTGACTCGGGAACGTACAGAGGCCATCCTCTCTCCGGGTTTGCGTATGCCTCGAGCACCTCCCTGTGGCGGTTCGTCTCCATCTTGTAATCGTCGGGACATACGGCGTCGACATGATCAAGCGCCGCGTACCATATATCCCTTACCTTGGGCACAGGCCCGCCGGCAAAGTAACTGAGGCCGGGGATCTCGAAGTCCTCTCCCTTGGTAAGACCGTCGAGAGCGACGTTCACATACATGAAGATATCGTATTCCTCTCTTCCTGCGGCCGCCACCTCGTCTATGTATCTGGCTACCGTCCAGGCTGAGAACGCCTCGGCGCCGAAGCGCCCGAATACCTCAGGCCAGCTGCCGCTCTTTTTTCCACCTGCCTTCTGCCATCTCTTATACGGTTCTCCATCCCTGTTCTTATCGAGATAGTCCAGGAGCTCACCAGGCACATTGCTCATGAAGGCCTCCGTGGCCTTCGGATGGAAGTCCCTTCTGGCTCCCAGCCACTGGCCCGACTCGTTCTCGATCTGGAAGCCGAGCACGGTCCCCGTATCCTTATCATGGTCCCTTACTGTCTTCACGAATTCCCTGAACGCTTTTGCGTCCGCCTCGACGTTCGCTCTTACGTGGCAGGTAAGGTTGAGCATCGGAGTCCCGTCGGCTGAACGTGCCCTCTCGAAACGGGCCGTATCCTTCTTGACCCATGCCGGGCAGTAGCTCATTATTCCGTTCTTCCAGGTGCCGAACCACAGGAACACGAGGTGTACGCCCATCTCCCTTGCCAGGTCGATCATATCCGTGATATAAGCCCTGTCGAAGCATCCCTCCTCCGGCTCGAAACGGTCCCAGCAGATCGTTACCGCACAGGAGTTCCCGTTGAGTTTTTTAACGGCGTCGAAGCTGATCTTAAGGTCATCAAGCACATAGCTCGTGGAGTTGTGCGCCTGTCCTCCTACGGGGAAAAAAGGCACTCCCATAACGGTGAACTGTTCATGTCTTTTCATAATATAGTCCCTCTCCTAAGGTAAAGTTGCTGCCCATTAAGCAGGCAGATGTCCCGTGCCGGATCCCGGCACTGCATAATATGTCTTTTTTTATGGAATATCCTGTTTCAATTATAGCTTACCTGCATTTAGAAAAAAAGCCCTTTCATATATATAAAACGGTCTGCCCGTATATATCCGGCAGACCGTCACATATCCCTGTCCTATATGCTCTTAACAAGGCGTTTCAATACCTCGGCGTCCCTCATGAACTGTCCTTCGTCATCGTCCCTTACGAACTCGATGAGCGCTGCCTTTGAGAACGGCGAGGCTGCCCTGATCCATGGCCTCCATCTTTCCTCTCCCTTTATAAGAGGCATCCTGATGCCCGCTTCCCACTGGTATACGTGGAGGTTCATGAGCTTCTTCTCCCTTACTGTCTCCCTTATGTCGTCCGTCTTCGTCTCTTCCGGATTACAGTCGAGGGGCTGCCAGTAAAGGAATACGTTGTCCTCCCCTATGTCCCTTATAAGCCTCATGGCATTCTTCTGAAGCGAGGTGAGAGTCCCCTGATGGTATTCGAATGATATCGTCTTTCCGGCTGCGCGCGCCATAAGAGCTGCTTTTTTCGCGTCCTTTATGACCCTCTCCCACTGCTCCTCATCCGCGTCGCGTCCATCGGCGGTTCCAGCCCATATGCGTATGTTCGGAGCATCAAGCGCGCATGCGATATCGAGCACCCGCTCAAAATCCTGCCCTTCACCGGCTCTGAAGTAGCTTCCGAGGGAAAAAGTCACAAGGCCATCCATCATGCTTTTTATCTCTTTTGCCGCCGCGGGACTGACGGCATGGACGTCGCTTCCCCACTCGATACCGTCGAGCCCGGCCTTCCGTACGAGCTCAGCGATCTCACGCGGGGACTTCTTCCTGAACGTCACTGACACAAGACCTGTTTTCATTCGCCTTCTCCTACGCCATCGTTTTGAGCATCTCAAGGGTCACCTCATAGAGCGGGGACTTCCCGCTCCTCACCCTTTCCATCTCCTCCATCATGTACGCTCCCATCCTGAAGATCTCCCTTTTCTGGCTGCCTGCCCTGTGGGGCGTTACCAGTATGTTGGGTACACTGAAGAACTCATGTCCCTCAGGCAGCGGCTCCGCGGGGTCCGTCACGTCGATAAGGGCAGTCCTACCGGGTTCCTCCCTCATTGCGCGCACAAGGTCCCCAGCCACCACCTGTGCTCCCCTTCCTGTATTTATGAATACGGCGTAGGGACTCATCATGGAAAGGAGCCTGTAGTCTATCATGCCCTTCGTCTCGGCGTTGTTGGCGAGATGGTTCGATATGACGGGGCAGTTCATGAATATATCCTCGAGTGTCGTTTTTCTGACGCCGAGCTCCTCTGCCTTTTCATCGGGCAGGAACGGATCGAACACCCATACCTCAAGGTCGAATGGCTTTAAGTTCTCTATCACCTTTCTTCCCACCATGCCTGCTCCTATGAGGCCCACCCTGTTATTGTAGTTCCCCATGAAATGGCCGCCGTAGTCTCCCGCCTTCTCAAAGCCTTCCTCCCTGTATCTCTTTACCAGCTGGAAGTATCCCTTGTTCGAAAGCAGTATCTGTCCCAGCGTGAATTCGGCCACGGGAACAGCGTTGGCCGCCCATGCCGAGAATATCCTCACCCCTCTTTTCATGTAGGGACGCGCGAACTGCTGGACGGTGCCTGCGGCATAGTATATCTCCATAAGATCTGGAAGCAGGTACGCCGCCTCCTCTTCCCGGAATGCAGGCATCCCCCATGTGGAAAACACCGTCGTGACTCCCTTAAGAGGACCTGATGCCTTAAGTTCCTCTGTCGATATGACAGGGCATCCCCCTATCTGCTCTTTAGTATACGCGTTATATATGTTCTGCTTCTCATTGCAAAGGAACACTGTATTTTCCATCTCATATTCTCCTTTTTGATACTGGGACTTCACATATATTATATATGACACGGGTCTCTTCGGTCCATCCCCGCGCCTCCGGTATATGTACCCTTACACAAAAGTGATATAATATCTCAAACGGAAGACACGGAATATGATATCATCCGCCCACGGAAAGGCCTTTTACATGAAAAAAAGAACCCAGAGGGCGATCACGGGAGCTGCCCTCATCATAACGGTGGCGCTCCTTGCCCTGTTCATAAAAGACATACTGATACCTCTTTTCAGGCTCGAGCTTGCCCACGACACGGAAGGCGCGAGGGAGCTCCTCGTCTCAAAGGGGATACCCGGGCTCGCCGCCGTTTCGATAGTCGAAGCGCTCCAGATGGTGGTCGTCTTTATCCCGGCCGAATTCATACAGATATCGGCTGCATTAAGCTATCCCTTCTATATCGCCGTTCCCGTATGCGACTTCGGCGTGTTCCTGGGAGCCACTATCATATTCATACTCGTAAGGAGCTTCAGATACGACAACGCCCAGTACGAGAAGAACATGGAAAAGATATCGGCCCTAAGCAGGAAGATGTCAAAGGACAAAAGCACAGTCTTTCTCATGTCCATACTCTTCATGATGCCGGTAGTGCCCTTCGGTGCGATAGCTTATTACGGCGCCTCATCAAAGCTGAACTACAGAAAATACATACTCACCATGTCGCTGGGAGCCCTCCCCGACATAATCACGTCAAACGTCATGGGAGCCGCAACAAGGATCTTTATCGTTAATTCCCTGCCGATACCGCTCCTGATACTCATAATAATAGTGCTGGCGGTGCTGCTCTTCACAGCGGTGACGGTGTTCATGGATAAGGTATATTTCAAAGAGAACGACGGGACGCCCGATTCCGAGATGCACTATCTGCTGTTCAGGCTGGCCGACCTGGCAAGGGGCCGCAGACAGAGACTGACCTTCGACCGCGCAAAGCTCGAAGGTCTCGAGGCTCCTTTCATAGTTTTCGCGAATCACGAATCCTTCTGGGATTTCTACTATATAAGAAGGCTGCTCGAGGATTACAACCCCTCCATCGTAGCCAACAGGTACATCCTTTCAAGGCCTGTTATAAAGAAGCTCCTAAAAAAAGCCGGCATGATACCGAAGAAGCTCTTCTCCCCCGACAAGGGGACGGCTATGGGGCTTCTGAAGACTCTCCGGGGCGGCTTCCCCGTGATACTTTTCCCGGAGGGCAGGCTGTCCGCCGACGGGCGCGCCTATCCGATCGTCGAAAAAGGCGGTGCCCTCTACAAGAGGCTCAAAGTGAGCCTGGTCTTTGCAAGGATATCGGGAGCGTATTATTCCCGTCCCAAATGGCGCGGTACCTTCTTCAGATCAGACATACACGTGTCCGTTGAGAGAGTCGTCACCGCGGAGGAGGCGGCAGTTCTTTCTGCTGAGGATATAGACCTTCTCATCGAAAAGTACACAAGATACGAGGCGGATCTCGAAACGAAGACCGTATACAGGCAGAAAAACAAGGCAAGGCACCTGGAGGACCTCCTGTACCGCTGTCCCGACTGCGGATCCCTCTATACGACGGGCTCGAAGGGCAACGACTTTTACTGTACGGCCTGCGGGGCAAGGCATACTCTTGGTGAGGATTATCTCTTCGACGGAGGGGAAAACTCGATCACGGGATTCTATGACAGGATCAGGGAGATGGAGGAAAAGGAACTTGATGACACCGTCCTTTTATCCGATGTGAGTACAAAGGTGTTCAGGGAAGGCGGCAGACTCATAAAGAAAGAAAAGGGAAAGTGCACTCTTAACAGGGATACCTTCACCTACACCTCGGCTTCGGAGAGCTTCTCCATAGCCACCGCGGACATACCCGCTCTCGCGTTCTCCTGCGGGACAGAGTTCGAGCTGTACCATGACGGGGATCTATACTATTTCTATCCTGAACGCGACAGGATGCAGGCGGCGCGCTGGGCGCTCATGATAGATATCATAAACGGAGAAAAGTAAATGGAAGAAAGAAGGACTCTAATAAACATTTCGAGGAAGACATTTCTGCAGGTCACAGTTCTGCTTCTCGTACTCATGCTGGCCGCGGCAGTCCTGACGTACATAGTCCCCAAGGGAAGATTCGGGATGAATGATGACGGCACATATGACTACTCCTCCTATCAGGAAACGGAAGAGATAAAGGGCATCCCCGTATATAAAGGCCTGCTGGCACCGTTCCTCGTTTTTGCCTCGGATGACGGCCTCACGCTCATAATGCTGTCGCTGTTCCTTCTTGTCATATCGTCTGCCTTCCAGGTCATGGACGATACGGGAGGAATAAAGGCTCTGGTCTCACAAGTGTCATCCGTATTCAAAGGGAACAGATACCTCTTCGTATCGGCGGTATCGCTCCTGTTCATGTGCTTCGGTGCATTCCTGGGGCTATTCGAAGAGATGCTGACCATGCTCCCCATAGCCGCGGCGCTTTCCGTTACTATGGGTTTCGACCGGTTCACGGGCTTCCTCATAAGCATAGTTTCCTGCGGCTTCGGCTTCGCCACAGCCGTGACCAACCCCTTCACGGTCCTTCTGGCCTCGGAGATCATAGGCGCGGATCCGGTCGCCGGCATATGGTTCAGGCTCATCATATTCGCGGTCATGTACCTTGTGCTCCAGATCTTCATCAGGCTCTATATAAGGAAGATAGAAAAGGACCCCGCTGCCTCGCTTACAGGAGCTGTGGACACCGGGGACAACAGCGGGATAAAAGAGGATGGCCCCGCGGAAAAGGATAAAAAGAGGCTGGCTCTTACATACGGCATATTTCTGGCGCTGAGCCTTATCATAATAATCATATGCTCGTTCCTGCCCTCGGTAAGGGGCTACTCGGTCGTGATACTCACGGCGTATTTCCTTATAATGGGCATCCTCGCCGGCATCATATCAGGCGCTCCGTTAAAGGATGTCATGAAAAGCTTTTTAAGAGGCCTCACGGGAGCGCTGCCTACGATAGTCTTCATCGCGCTAGCGGCGTCAGTCAAGTACATTTTCGAGGAAGGTATGATAATGCCCACCATCGTGTCGGCCATCAACAGGGCAGCCACAGGCAGGGATCCTTTTAAGATAGCCCTCATGATCTACGCAGTCGTGCTCGTGCTCGAATTCTTCATATCGTCATCAACGGCCAAGGCCATACTCATAATGGGGATCCTAAGAGCCGTCGAGATAGGGCTCACAAAGAACATGTCGGTCCTCATCTACACCTTTGCCGACGGATATACGAACGTCCTTTTCCCGACCTCGCCGGTCCTCATGATAGGACTCTCTATGATAGGCGTCGACTATTTCAGGTGGGTAAAGAAAAGCCTTCCGCTGTTCCTCATAACTCTTATCCTGGTCATAGGCTTCCTCTTCCTCGGGATAACGATAGGATACTAGCAAAAAAAAAGCAAAAGACCCGGAAAGATGCTCCAAAGCACCAGGTCCGGGTCTTTTCATATATCCTCATATCCACGTGTTTTGTGCCTGTCAGGCTTTAAATGACGGTTTCCGTCTCAAAGGCTGCCCAGGGGATATCGACCTCGGCTCCCCCGGTTATGATGTCGTCCACATGCAGGAGCAGCGGGAAATCGGAGGCCTCAGCCTCTCCCCTCTTGATAAGCGTCCTTACGGCCTTCCCCGTCCTCTTTGCTATGACCACGGACTCGAGGGTC
>JAEEGF012217900.1_pt1 | contig 11331 bp, 8 predicted proteins | sample 9134171 | NCBI WGS metagenome assembly JAEEGF01 (sample SAMN16246542, study PRJNA631951) | gut metagenome | biome: gut microbiome; feature: rumen; material: AP-attached | host: Bos | place: Iran: Karaj | collected 2018-10
TCCTGATCTGTTTTGGGTTCTAATATATCGATATGAAAGCCTTTCTCATCTTTCATACGGATGACCGTATCATCCCTGTCTGCGATCTCGATACCTTGTTTCATGTGCCGTTTTTCAAAACCAAGTTCTTCAAAGAGGCTAACCGCTTCATCAGGGTGTGCAGTAGCGATAAAGGGGTTAAAAGTAGTGATATTCATGATTTTCTCCTTTTCCTATCAGTTATTATCTGCCTCATGTATAACGAGCTGATTAAACGGTATTTCTATTCCCTCGCGGTCAAAGATGAGCTTGATCTCGCGGTTAAGTGCTCTGGTAGCAGGCATTCTCGCCGAACGATCCACGTACATGGATATCTGTATCATTACACTGCTGTCCTCAAATGAGCTGACGCCTTCATATATAGGCGGTTTTACAAGACCGGGTATCTGTTCGGAGCTTATAAGAGGAAGCTCCCTGTTAAGTATGGCTTCTATCTCAGGAATATCGGCATCATATGATATGGGCATTTGCAATGGGATGCGTATAACATCCTCGCAGTTTATAATATCGCGCATGGAAGAATTGTTGAATATCTTGATGTCCGTTCCCATCTTTACCTTGGTAGTACGCAAACCTATCTCGGTAACTATGCCTGACCATGAGCCGACTCTTATAAAATCACCAACCTTGTATGTACTCTCAAAGATAATGAAAAATCCCGCAAGGATATCACTTACCATATCTTTGGCCCCAAGTGAGATCATCAGGGACAGGATCCCGGCAGATGCAAGCAGTGTCTGCGTATCCACGCCGAATTGGGCCAGACCGTAGTATACAAATATGATCACACAGATATACTTGATTGCATTTTTGATAAGGAGACATACCGTTTCCACCCTCATATCAGAAGCCTTGGCTATCTGATACAGGACAAGGTCCAGCAGTACTGCGACAACATACATGGCACACAGCAGGAAGATGCAGGCTGTGAACGCAAATATATTTACGCCTTTCTCCCACTTACCCGAAATAACATATGTAAGATTGCTCAGGTTTCCTATCCGAGTGTCACTGTTAAGTGAAACATAAAGAGTCGGAAGGAGTATGAACAGGCAAAAGATAAGTAGCAGACGGTATATGATCCGCATAATGCGCATCTCAGGTGTCTGATCGTGCTCCAGCACTGCATTTACATGCCAACGGTCTTCAAATCCCGTTTTATTCTGTGCCCGGAGCAGATCGGTTATGCCGGAAAACAATCCTCTGCTTCCGGGATTTTCCTCTTCCTCTTTTATTATCTCAATTTCCGGAGCATCCGGCTTTTTCTCTTCTTCGGGTGCGGCATCCAAAACACTCTTCTGATACCCAAGCAGAGTGATAATGATAATGACAAACAATACACATGCCGCCATAAGAACAAGCTTAAATGAGCTGCTTAGGGCATCCGTGTTGTTGCTTCTTCGCATTATGGGCACCAGATAATAGTCTGCCGAGGCGCTGACTCCGGCATAATACTCGACATCATTTATCTGTATAAAACCGCTGAAGTTCTGTTCAAGATTATTCTTTGAAATACCCAGGCTTTCAACGCTTTCACCAACAAAACCCAGACCTGTAGTGGCTGAGATATTAAGGGTATTTTTATCGATCGCCACTGCATAATCGGGAAGTCCTATAACAAGGTTCTTTAAAACGTTATCGATCGTCAGAGCTCCGAGCAGCTCATCCCTTAGCGACGGATCCACAGCTATCAATACGAAGCCGTCACACAGGTCTTTATCATCCCGGATACTTACACCCATATATTGAAGATATTCATTATACCTTTCGTCTTTCACCGGTGGAAGAGACACAAAATCAGCCCCCTCCAGCAGTACACGGAATTCATAGAGAGTATCTCCCGGTTTGGTCCCAACCTTCAAATGGTCATAATTGGAATTAGTGACTAAAACATTTCCGTCTTCATCAAATACAAATACATATTTAACGCACAGGTAATTGGCATATCGCTGCATATCCTCCCTTGTAATGGTGCCCTTAATGCGTCCCTTAACGATCTTGGCTGCAAGCCTGCACTGGATCTCATAGAAGGAATCTATCCATTTGCTCAGCTTATCGCTCTGCTTTTGATAGGTATCAAGGGTTTCCACCGCAACTTCGGCGTGATGGGTCATGGTCTTAAGCTCATCAGCCACATTTGTGAGGACCTGGAAGTATATGGATATTGCAAAAGATATAATACACACTATAAGCGAATACGAAATAAGCTTTATGCGTAGTGACCTTGCCGTTTCGCAGCGTCTGTTTATCACAAGCGATATCCACCTTATTATGAGCCAGATCAGTATAAAGAGGATCAATGTAACTATAAACGCGTTTACAAGGTATCCTGCCCTCTCATATGCGGAGATGCCGCAGATTATGTAATAATCCTCATATTCCATCATGCATCCGTACATTGATTTTCTCATATATTCGTCCAGGGATAAAATACTTTCCACATCCTGGCCTTCGGGGAAGCGATACTCGAATATACCTATCTGTACATCCAGATCCTCAGCCCTGATTTTTGATGTGACCGATTTAATATCCAGAATCCTGTTCATATCGATATCAGGATCGGGATCAAGCTGTATTCCTATAAGGCTTTCATCCGGATGAGCGATTACAGTCCTGGTATTCTTATCCAATACTACAACGGCGCCGTCACGTCCCACCTTAAGCTTGGTCACACGATCCATCCAGGAAAGAGTCTCGCTTATAAACATCTCCAGCTTGGCATCTGTATCAGGAATATCGTAATCGGATGCATCCAGGATTCCGTCTGAAGATATCCTGACCCAGCTGTTCTCCATCTGATCACAGACTGTACGCAGCGCCAGCTCACTGTCTTCAAGCTGAGGGATGATCCTCGCCACCTGGATTACCGCACGCCTGATCTGGGGTTTTAATCGTTCCTTGTAATTATCATTGTATATGTCTATATTTTTGAACAGAGTGATAATAAAAGACACCGTCAAAACAAAATACAGTAAAAGCTTACGAAGCAGGATACGGATCTTGTAACGTATCTGATCAGGGCTTTTCACAGGATTCTTCCTGATACCGGTTTTGGATTTTGACAGTGTTTTTTTTCTCATAAACTTACCACCTTTTGAAAGTATTGTGAATCAGATTTACTGAGGCCCAATGTACTCAGAACTGCCCAGTCCGAGAATAAGCGTAAATATCGGGCTTAAGAAAAGAAGACCAAGCGTAAATCCGATCCCGTAACCAAATGATTTTGACAGCTTATGGACCGAAATTATACCGATCACGCAGGAAGCCAGCGAGAACACAGCTCCTATTATCGCCAGAACACCACCCTGTTCTCCGGCAATAGATGTACAGATACTGCCTGCTATAAGGGTGCCCAACATTATCCAGAACATCTTGATATTCCAGGCGATCTTAAAAAGAACATAGGTATTAAGGAAAGGGATTATCGATTTCCATCCGGCCTCTCCCGCCTTTGTAAATATCCTCCAGTTTGCGATAACCATGATGATGTACCAGATCAGGGATATGATCAGGTATGCAGCTAACCCCGCCAGTATCATTTCAACCAAATTTTCCATTATTCATTTCTCCTTTCTTTTAAAAATAATTCAGTAACTATTCCCTTCTTACGGAACTTTTTGATCAATCGTGAGTATCCGATCAGTGATGCTTTCTCTGTCACTTCCAAAAGACATTCTTCATTATTGTCTCCTTTGTAAAGAAAAATGTTTTGTTTATTACCATGTTTTACGTATCTCTTCAAAATCAACGTCTTTCATATGCTTTTTCCATATCCATATGCAAATGACAATATCAACAGCCATGACTATCAGCTGCATTGCCAGATTAGCAGTAGCAAGGTCTCCGGTCATGCTTACATAATCCTGCGTGTTCGATGCTGCTGCGCCGGTTTCCACAAACAGAGCCGAAGGAAATTCTATGAGATAATCATACAGACCGTGAGATATCGCAACTGCCCAAAGATTCCTGGTCTTCCAGTACATGAACAGATACGCAAGACTTCCTATGCCGCTGCTCAGTGTTTTTAACAGACCAAAGCCCACCGCACTCATAGTGGAAAAATCGGAACCTATAAGATGAATAGCTCCAAATATAATCATATTAGCGACAGCGATAGTCACAAAGAGGCTCTTCGTGCTCATTTTCGAATCCCTGAACTGATAGAGCATCGCATCATTGAGCAGTCCCCTCGCGGATATTTCTTCAAAAAGACCTACGCATAAGTATTCGAACGTAATGATCAGAAAAGCCGGAAGCCAGTCCTTGGCCAGCGGTGCACCGTTTTTTATACTATCAGCAAACCTTCCAATGCATAATAATATTGAAATGATCAGTGTGGGAAGAAGTACAAGAAGAGCATACCCTGTTCTGTTATTGCACTTTTCAAACGCCCTCTCCCCTGAGATCAGATAAAGAAACACGGCTGCCGAAAGGGCAAGTGCCAGACGAAACACTCCCGCTTCCAGTTCGCCTACCATTCTCGGGCCCATGTATCGAACGGTTAAACCGACAAAGAAGATACCGATCAAGCCGGTTATCAGAGGCTGTTTTTTAAGAAAATCAATAGTTGTTTTCATACTGCATATCCTTCCTGATATTTTAATATAAATCGCTACTTTTTAATATGCTTAACAAGGTTTACCAAAAATCCGGACGGTGAAATCAGCTTTTGTTGACATGATCACCGGGTGAAATGATGTGATTTTCATGGTTATTATCCTCCTGTTAATATATTAAATATTATTTACCCATAAGCTCGTTCATGTATTTTGAAATATATTTCCTGTCATACAACAGCTCTGGATTTGCTATTACAAAATCAGGTTCAACTCCCTGGTCTATATCATAAAAGCTTCCGTTCTTCATGTATGCAAGACGTGATGTTCCTGAAATACGATACTGGACTCCGTCTGCACTCGTAAGGTAACGTACAACGCAGGCACCTCCGCCTGTGTCTTCCCCGATAAGAGTAACCCTGTGTGAACTCTTTAATGCACTGGGAACCAGATTTCCGCATGAGAAGCTGTTGCATGAAGTCAGACAGAAGAGGTTGTAATCTTTGAAGCTATCCTTCTCATCGAATTTCCTGTCAAGATTAAGATCAACTTTAAATACCTCAGAAACAAGAGCTCCCGACAGAGTATTCATCTGACTGATGGATCCTTCGCCGAGGAAGGCACCGATAACGTATCCTGCTGCATCTGCCATTCCGCCGCCGTTATTGGAAAGGTCAAGAACTATATTCTCGATGGGGCTGTCTTCTCTTGTGATCTGTTCATATGCGTATAAGATCAGACCAACCGTATCATATTCCAGGTAATCCTCCGGTTTTTCTCCTCCGTAATAATCTATGTCAGCGTAGATAAAATCATCAAAAGTTATAAAAGCGGTATTACCGACTTCCTCATACGGTACGAAACCGTCCGGATAGAATTTCTCTCTTGCTGCCGAATACCTTTTCCGCTCTTCCCTGCTCGCAACCGATGAAGGTCCGAAATTGCGTACCAGATCATCCTTTGCCATATATGATCTAAACAGCGCACCGCTGTGCTGATCATCAAAGTACTTAAATGTCAGATCAGCTATAGCCTGTCCTGCTTCCTCGGGGTCCTTGCTCATCATGGGCGCGTACAGTCCCGTTTCCTGGAACAGAAGATCAAAGTCGGTTATATGATGCTGCTCTTTCAATCCGTACATTGCATCAAGTGCAAAGCATGTCTCCTTATAATTGAAATCTATAAGGGCATCGCTTCGCTCCTTTGGAGCATCCTCAATATAGTACAGTTCGGCAGCTTCATCATCCAAAGGTCCTCCCACAATGAACAGAGCCTTTGTATTAAACAATGTTGTATATGAATAATTCGATAATAAAATATCACTGATGATCTGCACGGGAATGAATTCCTCTCCATCCTGGCTCACAAGGTCTATACCGTAATCACCGGGGCGGAATGTGACCATCTCACCGTATCTCTCAAAAGAAGTATCACTATACTCGAAGTATTCGGGCTCACCGGCATCGTTAAACCCTGTACAGGCAATAACATTCATGAGCGGTGAATTTTCATTTGTTTTTAGAAAAGCATCATAGTCAAGGAATTTGATCGTATCTGCAGCAAAATCAAACCTGACCGGATATCCCGTTTCCCTCGTAAGTGTTACGGTGTCACCGTCTTTTTCCATCTCAAGATCCGAATCTTCCGAAGCAAGCCCTTTCAGCATTTCGACATAGAAATCTCTGAAGGCTTCCATGGAAATATAAGGAATATCATCCGCCCCATCCATAAAGGCCAGTTCAATTTTATCTTCCTCAACTCCGCCCGGGCCGCATAAATACATCGGCATCGTCTTCTTTTCAATTTCATAAATATGCTCTTCGGACACATCTTCCGATACGGGTGTTTCAATCCGTCCGGTTACTTCTTCCGGTTCGGTCTGATTCTGATTCCCTGCTGCCTCAGCCAGCATCTGCTCAACCTGTGCATAATCAGCCGGCGAACATGCTGTCAGGAAAAGCATTCCGCATGCAAGTGATATCGATATTGTCCTTATAGTTTTCTTTTTCATTCCTTTAGCTCCTTTCCATATTTAGTATTTAATGAAGACTGTTGATCGTGTCTGTCAGAGTCTTACGGTCATAGAATGATTCGGGGAAGGCCAGCGAAAAGTCAGGTTCTGCACCCTGGTCTATGTCGTAGAAGGATCCGTTCTTGGTAAACGCCAGCCGGCTGGGCCCTGAGATCTGGAAAGCAGTGCCATAAGCCGTGGTCATCGGTAATACCATGCAGCTTCCGCCACCGGAGGTCTTGCCGATCAGCGTAACCTTCTCCGAATTCTTAAATACACAGGGTACGAAGTTACCGCAGGAGAAGCTGTTTGATGAGGTCAGACAGAATAGTTTCTTTCCTGCAAGCCCCCGGTCTTTTTCATCAAACTTGCCATCAAGGTTTACATCCACGTTATATACGTCAGTAGCCAATGCACCGGTCATGGTATTTTTTAGGCTTCCATATCCTTCACCCAGGAAGGTGGAGATTACAAAGATTGCTGTATCAGCATCACCACCGCCGTTATTGGAAAGATCCAAAACCACGTTTTCAATGGGACTGTCCTCACGCATAATCTGCGAGTAGGCATAGATCATGATACCTATCGTGTCCTCTGCATCTTCTGTAGGAGCTGTTTCATAATAATCCACGCCTTCAGGGATCGGAGCAAAGTGGTCAAATGTGATATAGGCCGTATTGCCTATCTCTTCATAAGCCGGTGCTCCGTCGGGATACAAATCCGCTCGGGCAGTCTCATATACTTCAGCCATTTTGGCACTCTCCCGGAAATCACGTCCGACTCCAATGCTGCTGATCAATTCCCGGGCAAGTCCGTCACGGCTCCAGGCAGACTCACACCCGAAGATACTGTGCATATCGTCCAAATGAAGGAAGATTATCTCATACAAAGCCGCGTCCGCAGCACTGGGATCAGACCCCATCAGTATCTCTTTTTTCCCAGCCTGCAGAGCAAGATCGTCAAAACATTTTATGCCATGAGCTTCCTTCAGACCATAGAGATTATCAAAAGCCATACATAGCTCATTGTAGCTGAACTCACCCATGGCCTTGCTGATCTCCCTCTTTTCAGCTGAATAAAACAGGTCTCCGAAAGGTGTGTGCTTCCCTGACATTGGCGCTCCTAAATCCTGGTATTTTGCGAAGAAGACATCATCGCCGTTATAATACAGATTAATATACTTGATAGATAACAGGAAATCACTGAGTGTCTGCATAGGCACATAAATGCCGTTTTCATCAGCCACAAGATCGATATTGTAAGCACCGCCATCTAGTACGAGCGGATCACCGTAACGCTCATATGAACCCGGTGCGCGACGGAATAAAGAGATCTCCTCATCCGAATGAGAGCTGTCTGCATCAAGAATTTCAATCAGCGCACGATCTGCTTCAAGACGCTGGAAAGCATCGTAATCATAGAATGTGATCGTGTCCGCATCGCAATCGACAGTCATGGTGTAGGGATCACCATCCGTCCTTGACAGAGTGCCGACATTGCCTTCTCTGGTATAGCTAAGTCCATACTCAAGTTCCTCATCTCCCAGATGAACGTAGTTCTTCAGCAGATAAGGATACAGTTCTGCCCAGTCCTCCAAAGATATATAGGGAACATCCGAATCCCCAACAAAGTATACAGGATTCGTGCGGGTATCATCTTCACTGCACAGGTAATATTTCATATCTTTTGAAGTTACCTCAGCCGGCTTAACTTCACTCCTATCAACATCTTCCCCGGCAGTATCACTGTCTTTATCAGAATTAATGTTAATGTTGATACCTGTACCGTTGTCGGTTGATGACAGCATCTTTTCGACCTGCTCAATATCCTGAGGCGAACATGCTGTCATAAAAACCATTCCTGATGCAAGTAATACCGATATGGCTTTTTTGCAACTTTTCATCATCCCTGTCTCCTCCTTTTAATTATAAAGATATTTTTATTCTATTACCACAAATGCTTTTTTCCTGAAAGCATCAAAGAGCCTGACTACCGCCGAATACATTAATCCCAGGCTGTAGATTATAAGCGCTGTGTTTGATTGCCTTATAAATATCAGACATGCTATCGCAAGGATAAGATTAACAATTCCATGGGAAAACTTAATCTTCCAAGGACCGTCAACCGTCCTTCGTGCCTCCATTGCCCTCATGATCTCTATCACACCCGAAAAAGCATGCACCCCGATCAGATACAGAAGTATATATATCTTGGGCACATTTGCAAGCGAGCCTGTTATGATCGCAAAATCAAAGATTATCACGCCCTGGATCAGGATCATCTTGCCTCCGACCATGTGTCTTGCCATCGTAAAATAGAAAACAATATCTTTTATCCCGGCTATGGCAAGTCCTATCGATAATATAGCAACAACTACCGAATACGCTTCATCCGAAGGATTAATGATAAAGAAAAGTGCAACCGCGAACATACATAAACTGAACAGTATTTTTTTAATTCTCTGATAAACCGTCATTTATCAACCCTCTTTTTCTTTGAAAAACCGACAAGCATATTTCCGGATCTGAATATTTCGTCAATGACCATGCCCTTATGTGCCAAAGCTCCAAGTATAAACCTGCCCAGAAATGTATTATCCTTTTCTTCCTTCGGGCTGTTTGTATACTCCTCAAAATATGTATCCATTGAATAATCGGTTATCGTCTGTCCGGATAATTCCTCACCAAATGCTTTCCAGTCATCGCTTGCTATTATCTGCCTTTTTTCGATGATCTCCTTTATCCGTGGCTTCCATTTTTCTACAGAATCTTTATCATATGTATCCTTTTTAAAGATATCGATTTCTCCGCGGATAAACTTCATTGCATATATCATCTGCGTAAATGCTTTCATATAATCGGAGGGATTGTCCTTAATGATCTCTTCATAATCTCCCCATGCGGGAAGATATCTGTATCTTACAAAACTGTAATCCGGAAGATGTCCGGCCCGGCCGTGGCCCAGATTCATGATCGTATTCTCGCTTCTCTGATACAGACTATTGGTGTAGATACTGTTATCAAGATCATCGGGAGCAGAGGTCTTATGTACGAACTTAATCTTTTTTTCCGTATATCCGTCACCGTCAGGAAAGAGTTCATAAAATACATGATTTGTATTGTTGATGACCAAAGAAGGTGTTCCGGCAAAATTGGCATGTGCCCAGGTGTCCGCCAAAACATGCATTGCGATACCGACTGACTGTAATGGTCTTCCTTTTGCAAGCTCCACTGTCTTAACAACAAGATCACCGTTTGGTCCGCATATGAGCCTGTACTTGCTTAGATAACTCTTTGAGCACTTTTCCTTAACGGCATACAGATCCCTTGGCAGGAAATGGAACGGAGCCCATATCCTCGTTATATCCTGAAGACCTATCGGATCCGTCCTTGCATCCATCATTTCAAGCTGCATCTGAGTAGTCGCTGCATTTGACGGTCCTTTGATCTTTGCAAGCAGCGTTCTTGTGCAGTGATCGACAAACTGAGCACTGTAAGCTATATCCAGGCTCTCTTCATGGGAATAACCTGCGATAAATGCAGCGCAATATGTCGCGTAATAGTGAAAATCCATCTGCATGATAAGTTTACTCCTGCGTATGTAATAGTTTTAGTTCTCTTATCTTTCGTGTACTTGACACAACGGCCCACAAAATATAGACCGAAGTAAGATCAACGATAAACGAAGCTATGGTAGTCTCAATGTTAGCCAGATCCTTAAGCTCATCAATGTAGGTAAACATACCCAAAACAGAAAGAACCAGCAATATGACCGCTCCCGTATAATATCCTTTTTTATACGCTTCACCCTTGGCGGCTTTTGATGCATTTATTCCAATATACCAACGGAGCTTGAAAATGAGGAGCACAAAAAGCAGGATCACTGCAATTATCGCTGCAATCATAACAACTGCCAACGTTTTATCTTCATTGGCGAACTCGTCAAGATTGATATCATTTTTTGCTTCTATTATCATATGCATTATAACCTTCAGAACATCCCAGGCCCCGAGTATGACAACACCGACCCCTCCTACATTAAGATCATCTTCATAACGTCTGAGCTTGACTTTATCGTTATCCATTTACTTTCCTTTCTTCCACATCCATATCTATATAAGCACAAAATCGCCGGAAAACGGCATATAACCTTTTTCCGACGATCATAATATATAATTTAAAATTCTCAATAAACTACCAATATTAGTCTGTCTGTAAGTAGCAAATAATTTTATATCATCTGCCAAAACCATATCCTCCTCAACACTTCCTAAAATGATAATTGTACCAATCATCTTAGAAAAATTGTATCATAAAAAGTAATTTGTGACAAATGAAATATTAAACGTATGATTATTCAACTAATTTCACTTATTCACTGTAGGATACTGCACATACATATGTTTTGACAGAACGTTGCAGACATGTATTTTGAGATAACAGGCTACCAATTTACAGGCTTCACCATGTTTTACGTATCCCATCCATAAATATGCCAAATAATAATGTTTCCCCGATAGCCGCTATTCCTTTGGATATGCGTTGAGCACCTCAGTCAGAGCCGGAACCAGTACCGTCTTTCTGGAAATACCCGGCCTCAGAACATAAACATTTCCTTTTTCCTCTGGGTGTCTGTCTGCCAAGGCCTCAGCAACAGTCTCTTTTGCTCCGTCACCTGCATATACCAGATAACATACATTGAGTTTATCATTTACAACGCTGACCT
>JAEEGF011533716.1_pt1 | contig 11330 bp, 6 predicted proteins | sample 9134171 | NCBI WGS metagenome assembly JAEEGF01 (sample SAMN16246542, study PRJNA631951) | gut metagenome | biome: gut microbiome; feature: rumen; material: AP-attached | host: Bos | place: Iran: Karaj | collected 2018-10
TTCCATTCTTTGTTCGACCGCGGCGGCCGGGCGGGTCTTCCGCAGGTCATAGAAATCATAATACGTGAGGAAGGAACGGGACAGCGTCTCACCCACGACCTTGGCGCCGGCCGGGGCGAAGTGGACAGAATCCGGTCCGGCATAGGCCGGATAGTGACGGACCCACTGGGCCATCGAATTCTTGCCGCCCATCATGCTGTACAAGTCCCAGTACGCGGCGCCGCTCTCGAGCGACACCGTCTTGAGGGAGTCCACCAGTTCGGGCAGACGGCGGTAGGAGACGATACGGCCGTCTTCGGTCGAGACCGCCATGTCGGACGGGCCGATGAAGAGAATCTTCGCCTCGGGCGCCACCTCCTGGAAATAGGCGATCTGCTCCCGGACATCGTCCATGTAGCCGGAAATGGCCTTGGACGACCCGGCCGCCGGGACGAAGTTGCCGCCGAACTGCAGGATCACCAGGCGGGTGTCGTCCAGTTCGAAGGAAGTCTTCATCAGTTCCTTGTCGATGCGGGTGAGGATATGGCCCGTACTGCCGCGCATGGGGATGTTGTCCACGGTCACACCCGACACGCCGTCCGTGGCGATGCCGTAGATTTCGGCGCTTCCGGTGAACTTGAGCGTGGCTTTGTCGACCGGCCTGTCAAAGGTCCAGGTGGCCCAGGTCGCACAGCTGTCCGCCCGGACGACAGGCGTCGGATTCAGCGTGTCAGACTGTACGGCGGCAGTGAAGTCCTCTGAGGCCCGGCCATACAAAAGCGAGACGGACTGGAAGCTCCGGACATGTTCCAGCGTGGATTTCTGCCGCTGCGCCCGGAGGCTCACCGAGCCGCCGCCATAGAGCGCCGTCAGTTGCGACAGCGGACCGTAGCGGTTGTGCCCAGCCCGGCGTGTGGTCGAGTCCGTCACCATCGTATAAAAAGCGAAGCCTCCCGAAGCGTAATGCGAGACGGACGCCATCGGCGTGTGCGTCATGGCGGGGAACATCCCCGTTCCGCAGCCGCCGAAACGCACCTGCAGCGCCTCCCGCAGGTTGGACGAAATACGGTCCAGTTCGATCTGCGAGTCACCATAATGCACCACACGGACGGTCCTTCCCGAATCGCGGGCTTGCTCGAACGCGCAGAACACGGTGTCAAAAAAGGTATAGTCATCCTCCGGCAGATAAATCCGGTCCGGGTTCTCATAGAAGAACTGGCGGTAGAAGGCCAGCGTATCCTCATGCATCGCGAACCTTCCATCGATCGCGTTCAGGACGGAGTCCACATCGACCTTCTTCTCCATGGCGTCCCGGAGACGCCCCTTGTACGAAGCGAACCGCAGGTTCTTTCCACCCACGCGCACCCCTTCCGCCGGGAACACGGCCCATGCCGCGCCCAGCATCAGGAACACGCCCAGGATGAATAGGAATACCTGCCTCGCTTTCACCGCTCCTTACTGCTTCACCTCGATCTCGAGTGTCAGCACCGAGCGGGATCCGTCCGCCTGCGTCAGGACAGCTTCGACGGTGTGGGCGCCGGCGGTCAGGGTGACGGAATCGGCCCCGGCGGGCTCGTCATCGAAGTACCAGACGACGGAGGCGGGGGCGACGGCATTCTCCGAGCCGACCAGCTCGAAAGTGAAGCGGTCACCGGCCCGATAGGACCCGCTGTCAGCGATGGTCACGTAATCGAGATCGCCGGAAGGAAGAGTCGCGCGAAGGGTGACGAGGTCGTCCGCAAAGGCAATCCCGCTGAAAGAAACGGAGCCCTTCACGCCATTCCAGCTCTTGGGAGTATAAGAGGTTACTTTTTTCGAACCCGGGAACGGAATCCCATCGCTCTTGTCGTAATCGAAATAATAATTGCCGGCATACTTGGAATGACCGTACAGCAAGTTGTCCTGATCCGCAGAAGGGATGATATAAAAACAAGGGTGCGAACCGTTTTCGTTGATGGCATTGTACGATTTCCAGTCCTCCCAGAGAGTCAGGGCCGTCGCGGATCCATAGGCCAGTTTTATCGTACGGTCGGACTTGTCCACGTGATACACGATCAGGCCGTGGGAGTAAAGACTCGCATCCCAGCCGTTGGATCCCCGGCATTCATACACGAAATACTCGCCATCCTTGTCGGTAAGCGTCCTGTAGGCGACATTCTCATCCACCGAGGGGATGGTATAGGTGCCGGTTTTCGAGAAATCCCGGAGGGCGTCCTCCTCTTTCAGCCAGCCCAGCATGATCCGCTCCTCAATATTGAAGAACGGAGGAGTCCGAGACTCGTTGTTGTAGGAGCCGCTGTCCATCGTGGAGAAGAAGAACAGGCCGGCGGCCTGCCCGTTGGTCGTATAATCGGCGTCGTAGAAGTCCGGCAAACCCATTGCGTGGCCGAACTCATGGCATGCGGCTCCAATGCCGCACATTTTGCCGTACAGTTCCCCGGACCCGACCACTTCATTGGTACAGGCATAAGAGTCTATCTGCTTCCCGTCCAGCTCGAGGGATTTGCCGGCACTCGAAATCTCCCACTGATGCGGCCAGATGGTGGTGCTGGTTCCTCCGTCCGCCTCCCCTTTCCCGGCGTAATACATGAACACCAGGTCCACATATCCGTCGTCGTCATTGTCATACTGAGAGAAATCAATATCCCCGTCGAGTTTCCTGCAGGCGTCGATGATCGCCTCTTCAGGGCGTTTGTCATCCCCCCGATAGCTGTTCTCTCCGTAATAAGCGAAGGTGGTGTCCAGCTGGACAGGCCCGTACACATCGAAAATCGGCTCGAAGACGCCGTGCGAATTCTCGTAGTAGTAATCCCGGGCGGAACCGGTTCCGCCGTTCACGGAATACCCGTGCTGGTTCAAAAGGTCGTTGAAAGCGGCGTTGGGATCGCTGCTGGTCGAAAACTTTTTGTTCGAGAATTCGACCAGGATCACCAGAAAATGCTTTTGTCCGATGGCCACGGGGGCGTTTTTCGCACGGCGGGCGGCCCGGTTCATCCGGGCGGCGGCGCGACGGGAGGCGGCATGTTGACGTATTTCGTCAACCGAGGCATGCCGGGCGGGGCGGTAATAACCGTCCTCCCCCAGTTCGACCAGGCGGCCGTAGACGTCGGTGGTCCAATGGGCGAACTCGTCTCCGTGCTGTCGGATGACGATCTTGGTTCCGTCCGGCTGGACGTACTCCCGCAATCCGGGACGGGCGGGTATGGCGGTCATCAGCTGGAACCCCGCCAGCAGCGCGGCAAGCGCAAGGATGATATGCTTTCTCATGGCCGCTTACTTTTTAAGGATGAAACCCTGGCCGGATCCGTCTCCGAGCCAGATTTTAGACCCGTCTTCCTTCACCACCCGCAGGCGGAAGGTCTCCCCCTTCATGGATGAAATCAAGCCTTTCCGCCAATTGACCGTCACCGTGACCTCGTCCCCTTTGACCGAGGCGGGATCATAACCGGAAATCTCCAGCTGCTCCTTTTCCGCGGCATTCAGCAGGACGAAGACAAGTTTTCCGTTCCTGTCGTAGGAACGGTTGAACTGGTCGGAACCCTTGACATACGTCCTTTCGGAACCGGTCATGTAACAACCGTATTCGTCATGCTTCGTGAGCGGATCCTCCTCCCCGACGGAAGCGGGACTGCCGCCCAGACGGTATAGCGTGACCAGCTCATCGGAGGAAGAGTTCATCGAACAGGAGAAGCCGAAAACGGAAGATGAGTAATAGATGGTCTTCGTCATGTCTCCCTTTGAAATGACCCGAGTGGAACCACCGTCCGTAACCTTGACACTCCAGGAAGAAAAGTCATCCACTTCCCCGCTCTCCGTCAACGCGCCGTCATCAGCGGCGGCCGAGAGATATCCGGAGCCTGTATGAAAAGACCAGGAACCGGCGACAGAACCTTTATCGAGGGTCAGGACCGTGGCTTTGCCGGGATCGACGATCCTGCCGTTGGCGACCTTGACGGGCATCCCCAGCCGATGCACCATTCCCCAGCTTGTCTGTTCTCCCAGGGCGAAGGTTCCGGACGTATTGACAATCAGAAGTTTGTCACCCGCACGAAGAGTGCTTTCGTCCGAAACGGCATAGTAAGCTTCGACCGTCTGAATCTCGATGCCCGCCATGTCCACGGAGAACCTGGCCACCTTGCCGGAAGAGAACCGACGGCCTTCCGGGAAGGTGACCGCCCGGGTCATTGAGCCCTGGTCGGTATAGAGGGTAAGCGTCATCGTCGCACCCGAAACGTCCACGGGGGCGCAGGCGAACCAGAGGTCGCCGGACGCGTCCGTATGAAGCGTAATCGTATGCGAAGCGCCGTTGGACGTCAATGTTCCGTCCTCGCCCCAGTACCATTCACCCACGACAGGCGTGCTGAACACCAGCTCCGCTTTACGGATGACGGCGTCGCCGAGAACCAGGTTCTTGAGAGCGATGCGGCCGTACGCGGTCAGGTGGGAGAAATGCAGGTTCACATCGTCGGGAAGCGTCGCGCTGGCGGCGGATTTCGCCACCAGCAGCTGGGCGCTTTCGTCCACGGACAGGGCCGACGGCGTCTGCTCCGCGGCGATGTATACGCTCCAGGCGCTGCGGCTCGGGCTGATGGCCCGGGCGGCGGAGGCCGGAGAAACGGCGTAGAAGGTATAGGGGGACTTGGCTTCGGTGGCATCGAAGGAAGCGGCGAAGGAAGCCGTCTTTCCGTCGGCGGAAGCCGTGACGGCGGATGCCTCGGCCTTCCCGTAGTTCAGGGAAAGCAGCACTTCGCTGTCATTCTCGGTCCAGAGGGTCTGGTAGACCCCGTCCACCGCCTCGGTGAAGGAGGTGCGGGTGTCCGCGGTGCCGGCATGGAACTGCACGGTCTTCACGGAGGCGGGCTCCGGAAGCTCCTGCTCAACGTTTCGGCAGCCGGCAAAAGCCGTCAGGGCGGCAAGGGCCGCGAGCGTGGTTCTGATGATCTTCTCCATCGCGTCTCCTTTTTAAAAATCGCCCCACGGATCGTCCGTGCCCGGGTCGATGGTGCCGCTTCCGCCGGACTGGAGGAAGTTCAGTTCCAGACGCGCGTCGACCACGCGCAAAACCGGAGCGGAATAGTCCTGTTTCTTATCTTGCGTCTTCATACTCTTATTGTGCTTTCAAAACCAGCCGGACGACCTCGGACGTGCCGTCCGGATAGGTCAGGTGCGCCTCGACGGTATGGGTGCCGGCGGTCAGGGTGACGGAGCCGGCCTGCACGGTCTGCCCGTCGAAGGTCCAGGAAACGGAGGAAGGCGTATCATCCTCGTAGCGGACCAGGGCCAGTTCGAACCGGTCTCCGGCCTTGTAGGTTCCGTTTCCGGGATTGGCGATGTAATTGAAGCCCAGTTCGGGCTGCACCGGCTCGCCCACGCCGGCGGAGAGAACGGGCGTATAGTACTTGCCGTCCGCACTCATCCCGTTCCAGGAAATGGCACGGGTTCCGTTATACGTTCCGTAATAGCCCATCTTGTCCGAGGAACATTGCTGCGCCGTCACGGGCTCTTCCGAACTGCAGCCCAGCAGGGAATAGCCGATGTACAGGGAGGATCCGGACGGGACCAGGTATTCCTGGGCCACGACGTTGACCGTGTTCATCGACCCGAGGCGGAGGTTGTCCACCTTCTGGGTGAACTGGCGGCGGCCGCCGGATTCGACGAAGACATAGGCGGCGGTGGCGCCCGACCCGGCTGCGGGCTGGAAGGAAATAGTCTTCAGCTGCTTGCCAACATAAGGGGCCGTTTCGTCGGCGCTCAGCAGGATAGCCGTGGCGATGTCGGTGACGCCGGCGCCATAGGGCACCGTCCCGGCGGCGGGATCATACTTGATGAACGTCGATTCGGTGGACTCCCCTTCCTTCCGCAGGTAAATGTCCAGCGTCTCCACCTTCCGGCCCACAGTGACCTCGGTCTCGGCGGACACATAGCCGCTGCAAGTCACTTTGAGGGTGTAGGTGGCGTCGGCCAGGTCAGCGCCCGAGAAGGAATAGGTGCCGTCCGATCCGGTCGTGACGCTCTTCTTTTTCGTATTGCCCACGTACAGGGCAACCATCGCATCGCGGACGGGCTTGGCCGACGTGTTCATGATCCGGCCCTCGACACCCGGGGTCGTGGTGTACGTAACGTTCAACGTCACCTGGCCGTTGCTGTAGGCGATGTCGGAGAACTTGAAGTCGGATTGGACTCCCTCCCAGTCCACGGGGGTGTACTGGGTGACCCGCCGGGTTCCGGGGAACGGAATGCGGGACTGGTCCTGGGAATAATACAGGGACTGCTGGGACGCGGCCGGAATCAGGTAGAAGCAGGGATGGGATCCGTTCTCATTGATAGCATTCGTGCCGTTCCAAAGACCGGCGGCGGTATAGGTATACTCGCGCTCGTTTCCGTACCAGTCCTGCTGGATGATCGTGACCTGCCGCTGGCTCTTGTCCGCGTGGTACACCAGCAGACCGTTTCCGGGCAGATAGAGGTCCCACCCGGTCTTGTTCCGGCACTCGAGAACAAAGTACTCTCCGTCCGTCGAAGTGGGAATCTTGTACGCGGTTCCGTTCTGGACCGGGCCGATGGTCAGTTCTCCCTGCCGGGAGATTTCGGCACGGGCGCTTTCGTCCATCCAGCCCAGCATGATCCGCTCTTCGGAATTGAAATAGGGAGGTGTGCGGCCGTTGTTGTTGTACGGACCGCCGTCCATCGTGGAATAGCTGTACAGTCCGCCGGCTTCCCCGTTGGTGTCATAATCCGTATCGTAGAAATCCGGAAGGCCCAGGGAATGGGCGAACTCATGGGTGGTCGTGCCGATTCCGCACATCCGCGAACCGGACGCGCCCTTCAGCTCCGAGGTGCAGAAATAGGCGCCCAGATACTTCCCGTCCAGACGGGTGCCGCCATAAATACCGCTCTGGTGCGGCCAGATGGTGGTTTCTCCGCCTCCTTCCGCCTGGTTGTACCCGGCATAATACATCAGCGTCATGTCGACATAGCCGTCCCCGTCGGAATCATACTTGCCGAAGTCCACCTGGGCATTCAAGCCGCTGCAGGCTTCCCGCAAGGCGCCGGCGGCGTCATTGGCATAGAACGCGCGGTTCTTGGAAAGCACATACGGACCATACACGTCAAAGACGGGCGTATACTGTCCGTTGGAGTTCTCGACATAGAAGTCGCGGACCGACCCCGTTCCTCCGTTGACGGAATAGCCCTCCTCGTTCAGCAGGGCGTCGAAAGCCGCGCGGGGGTCTTCAATGGTGAACGGCGTATCCTTGAACGCGACGAGGATGACGGGGATCCGGTGGGTCCCCTTCGTCATGCCCGACGCCCGGGCGGCCTGGGCGGCGTTCGCCCGCACCCGTTGGGCGTTCTGACGCATTTCCATGGCCTCGGCGAACGCGGCGGGGGAAGGCTTCGCGGCGGGACGGAAGAAACCGTCCGCACCGCGGGTGACGACCCGGCCGCTTTCGTCCGTGATATAGTGAAACCACTCGTCACCGTGGATCCGGACGGTAATCGTGCTTCCGTCCGGCTGAATCATCTGGATCTTCCCGGGATAGGCCGGAATGGCGGAAAGGATATGGAGGGCGCCCAGAAGGAGCGCAAGGGTTGCAAGGATTCTCTTCATGGCTACTGGATGCATAGGATGATACCGGTTCCATTGCCTGCCATCAGCCAGGCCTTCCCGTCGGCGATATGGACGACCTGGACGGACAGGTCGGAGAAATGGGTGGCCGCCTGCTTGACATAGCGGGCCAGCCGGATGTTCAGGCGGTCGTTCTCGGCGATGGTTTCCGGAAGGCCGGTGACCTGGAGGACCGTGTAGCTGGCGGGCTCGTAAATCCGGAAGGCGGCGGTGCCGTTCCCCGTCCGGACGCTCAGCTGCATGGATCCGTCCACATACAGCCAGTCGGCCCCTTCGTAGTTGTAGAAGCCCGGCGTGGTTTTCTGAATGAACTCCTCCACCGCGTCGTCGCTGTTCTGCAGCTCATACAGGCGGATCAGGAGACCGGAGGCGTCCGTTTTCCGCGTCTGGAAAGCCCGCACCGTCTCCGTGTCATTGTACTTCAGCTGCCGCTGCCGGTTCACGATGGCGGCCTGACCCTGATTGTCGTAACTGATGGTCCAATAGCAGCCGGCGGTCAGATCCGTTCCGGTGTAGACGTTGTCGTTGGAGTTGTTGTTGTACAGATAGCGACCGTCCGCCTGACGGATCAGGGTGCCGTTCTCGCTTTCATAGAAGGCGAAAGCGTTCTCCTGCGAAGAGAGCGTGATGATGCCGCCCTCATCCTCCACATCTTCACTGTACAGACGGCTGGACTTGGTGCCCTCCGGCATCGCCAGGGCCATCCGGAGATGTTCGTCGCCCGCATCGTCCGTTTCCGCCGCGACAAGAATGTACTTCCTGCCCGGGGAATAGGCGGACACCCGCTTGAAGTAGTAAGTGCCCTGCGGCTGCGGGTCGGACGGTTCCAGGGTGACGTTCACGGTCTTGATCTTCCCGGCGGAGAAAGAGACGGCGCGGGTCAGGGTGAGGGTGTGGACCTCGTCGTTTACCGTAAGGGTGAGGGTCGCGCCTCCCGCGGCGATGAACGGCTTGATCCCCAGGTAGAAGACCGCGTTCTCATCCTTTTTCAGCACAGCGCCGCCTGTCACTTTCAGGGAAGCCTGGTCGGAGGCCGAAACCGGCGTGAAGACCGGGCTGTCACCGGTCACGTCGACCTTGAAGGTTCCGACAATGGCTTCGGGGGCCTTGAATTGGATGTCGGTGATCTTGACGTCGGACTCGCCGGGGTTGGTCACGTTCACGGCGATGACGGACACGAGCGGGGCGACAGGAAGGGTGGGGACCGCATTGGCGGCGACTCCCTTGACCATTCCGGAGAGCGGGAAGGTTTCACCGGCCAGGTGGGACATGTCGTCCGGGCCGGCCTGGACCTGCGCCTGGCCGGAAGCGGCTCCGACCGTCACGGGAACGGCCGTGGGCGCGGTGGCGGAAGAGCCGTACGGATACACCATGAACCAGTCGTTCGAACCGGTTCCCAGAGAGGATACGGAGCCTGTCGCATGGCCCGTTTCCGTATCATCCACGGTGAAAGCACCGTCGGACACGTAGGTTTTGGATCCGACCTTCGCGTGGAAAAGGGAGAAGCGGTCACCCTCCACCCAAAGGGTGGACAGGCCTTCGTTGGAGGTACGGGTGTCCTGCGGGGATGCGAAAACCTCGAAGGACGCGCCCGGGGAAGCCATCTCAACTTCCTGGACAGAAGCACATTGCGTCAGGGCGAGCAGCCCCGCCGCAAGAGCGGTTATTTGGACAAATTTCATTTTCATGCGCATAATTTACAAATATACGCAAAAAAATGAATCGGTCAAAAATGCCCCACGAGAAGGCCCTGCGTACGGGGGTGGAAGCCCTCATGCACGGGGTCCCGCAGCGGTGCGAAAGGGCGTTCCGCACTCCGGGTGCGGCCCTCCATCAACCCGAGGGTGAATGCGAGCATGGTCTCCTGCGGGTCGCCGAGGTCGAAGCCGTCCAACGGGTCGTCCCCGACCTCGTAATCCGGAGCGATGCCGTCCGGCATGCTGAGTGTTTCGCCGTTGCAGTCGGCATAGCGGGAATACATCACATAGATGCCCCAGTTGTCCACATACGGGAGAGCCTTTTCATACTCCCCTTCTTCCAGGGACTTTTTCATGTCCTCATACCAGTCCCCGGCGTCCAGCAGGAAGCCGGCACAGTACTTCCCGCTCGTCCGCGCCCCGACGATAATCACATCCATATAAGGTCTGAGGCAGCAGATGAGGCTCTCCGAAGCCGAAGCGCTGGCGCCCGTCACCAGGACGAACAGCCTTGGCAGGTCCGGATTGGCCCCGGCCGTGGAGAAGGCGTACGTCTTCCCGTTTCCTTTGAAGACGAAATCGGTCTTGAAACAGGTCGGCTCGTCCTTCATCTCCTTCGCCAGTTCCGTATTGTAGACCTCCCGGGAGAAGACGCTCCCGGCCTCCACCTCCGTAACCGGAGCCAGCATCGACGCCAGCGCCGACTCGGTGACCACATAACCTCCGCCGTTATACCGGAGGTCCAGCACCAGGTCGTCAACGCCCTCCCGGACGAAACCGTCGAACACATCAATCAGATCCACGCAGGAGTCCAGCGTGAAGGATGTGTAGTGCAGGTAGCCGATTTTCCGGCCGTCCGGACGGTCCAGAATCCGGACCGTGTGAACGGGGTTCTCATACATATCCACCGCGGACATCGTGACGGTTTTCCCGCCGTCGAAGCCCAGCGTCACCGTGCCGCCGCCGAGGATGCCTTCCCGGACCAGCCGCTGATAATTGTCCGGCGTCATCGCGTAACCGTCCACGGTCATGACGGTGTCGCCGCGCCGAAGGCCGGCATCCGCCGCGGGAGAACCGGCATAGACATAGGTCACCACCGCGCAGACGCGGGAGTGCGCCTTGTCGGCATAGTACAGCTGGAAGTCCATCCCGAGCGTCCGGGTGTGGCCGGACACCCCGCCCGTGAGTCCGGCGAAATCGTCCGTGAGCATCGTCCAGCGGTCGATGTCCTTTCCGGCCGCGTCCTTGTAGCGGATTTCCGCCACCTTCGCGACAGGCTCCTCCCAGTTCTGCCACCGGTCCAGCGCAGCCTGAATTTCATCCCGCCACAGGTAGTACGTGTCCATCACGTTCCAGGCGAACGTATTGACATATCTCCGCTGTGCCCGCGTCTCAGGATCCAGGCGCGAATACTCGTCCGGCGCCTGCTTTCCGCATCCGGAGAGGAGAAAGCAGAGCGCGAGGGACAGCCCGGTCAGAAGATACCTTTTCATGCGGTAAAGATACATAAAAAAACACTCCCCCGAAAAGGGAAGTGTTCTTTCAATCCATATGCGTCGGATCTTACTCGGCGACGGCGGGAGCTTCGGCCTCGGCGGCGGGAGCGGCCTCGACAGCCTTCTTGGAGCGGCTGCGGCGGGTGCTCTTCTTCGCCTCCTTGGGGGCGGCGAGGGCGGCCTCGTTGAAGTCCACGAACTCGAGCAGAACCATCTCGGAAGCGTCACCCTGGCGGAAGCCGGTGTGCAGGATGCGGAGGTATCCGCCCGGACGGTCGGCGATCTTCGGGGCGATCGTGCGGAAGAGCTCGGAGGTGGCGTTCTTGTCCTTCAGGTAGCTGAAGACCACGCGGCGGTTGTGGGTGGTGTCCTCCTTGGACTTGGTGATGAGGGGCTCCACGTAGGGCTTCAGGGCTTTCGCCTTGGCCTCGGTGGTCTCGATCCGCTTGTTCAGGATAAGGGAGGATGCCATGTTGGAGAGCATCGCTTTGCGGTGACCGCTCTTACGACCCAGATGATTGACTTTTCTAT
>JAEEGF012259384.1_pt1 | contig 11325 bp, 7 predicted proteins | sample 9134171 | NCBI WGS metagenome assembly JAEEGF01 (sample SAMN16246542, study PRJNA631951) | gut metagenome | biome: gut microbiome; feature: rumen; material: AP-attached | host: Bos | place: Iran: Karaj | collected 2018-10
GTAGCAACTATGGGTGTAGTTGCTGCAGCTTCATCTAATACTCTATAATTTCTTACCTGCAATGCACCTGTAGGATATTTATCTGATGGCTTATAAACATTACCAAAAACTCTGATTTTAGCATCTGTTCCGCATTTACCTACATCAGCAGCCTTATTACCAATTAACAAAAGTGTTTGCCCATCAAAAGTCTTAAAAATAACTTGATCTTTAATAGATTCAATATTACCAGTTACTGTAGTAGAACGAGTTTTATTATCTTTATTGAACCAGCTCTTTGGATTATACCAACTGCTGTCTGCAGCGAACAAACCTACTGGTAAAGACAACATTGCTGTTAAAGCAACAAATTTAATTTGGTTTCTCATTAAAGAAAAGCCCCCTTATTATTTTTCTATTATCAAGGAATGTATATCTTTTATTAATCAATTTCAAGAGGGTACTGAAAAAAAACTATAAAGTTTCTTTAAGTTTTAGACTAGTTACAGCTTGTTTTGAAATAGAAGAATAATTCTCTGTATGTGAAGTTGTAACAATAAGATTAGTAATAAATACCAAACCATCTTCAAATACAATGTGGTTTTCCAAAGCAGCAGTTCTGCCATAAGCTTTTATATTCCAAACAACTCGATAAGTATTATTTCTAAAAGAAACAGGTTCAGGACCAATAATGGAAACAAGTTCTATTTCATTTTCCTGTTCAAATTCCCTATTCTTCTGTTCTACATATTCCTTTATAAAAGCTTCTTCCGATTCAGTATTTAAACCAAATATAACATTAAGCTTTTCTCCAAAGGGTCCCTTTGCGTTTAATTCTTGAAGTTTTGCACTTGATTCATCTAAGGTCCAGGTTTCAGGTATCTCTAAACTTAAAGTAGATGATGCAACTTCACACCGTTTAAAACCTTTAGTTTTTTCCGGATAAAAACTGTTGCTGCGGAACAAAGAAATATGTTGATTAAAAGCCAAACCTAGAGTAGCTATAACTACGGCAATAGACGCAAAGCCAGCTACCTTCTTCAACAGACTAATTTTTATAAAAATAGCATAAATCATTCCCAAAATGGCTCCTCCAAGAAGTCCACCAAAATGAGCATAATTATCTATTCCATTTTCAAAAAAACCAAATCCAATATTTATTGCAAGTATAAATATTAATGTTGAAATATTTGATTGTTCATGAAAATTGCCAGCACCCTTTACTTTAAAGAGCTCAAATATTATGGAAGCGGTAAGCAATCCCAACACTCCCCCAGAAGCTCCTACTGTCAAGGAATTACCCATAAAAACGGATAAAGCTCCACCAGCAATACCACTACCAAAGAAAATAAATAGTAATCCAGGCCATCCTGCAATAGTTTCAACAGGCGGTCCGAAATATTTTAAGGCTAGCAAATTCATCATTAAATGTAAGATACCTACATGAACAAATATATAACTGACCAGTCTGAAGTATTCTCCATTATTAACAAGAAAAGAGCTTGCTGCGCCCATATTAATTAATTCAATACTGTCATTTACATTAAAAGCAACGATAAAAATAACAGAAATACAAAGTATAATGAAAGCCAAAACATTTGTAACTCTATTCTGAAGCGGAACTACAAATTCAGGAGAATTGTTTTCCTCTATCACTTCAGACAGTTTCTTGCTATACTTTTCATGCAATTCTTTGAGTTTAGGCAAAACATGTTCGTTAAAAAACACTTTGTGTTCAAACATGCCAAACATACGTTTTTGCATAAATTCCTTAAAAAAGAGAGCTTCTTCAGGCAGACTATCAATTACTGCCCTCATCATCTTTTCACCCTCGTCATATTCTCCTGAGTAAAAATAGCAAACACCCCTCCAATAATCTCTTAATTCCTTTGGTAAACGGTCTAAGCCATCTTCTCCAGAGTTAAGGAAATCATCGTATTCTTCTTTCCATCCCATGAAAGCATAAAAGACAAACCTGTTTATTATTGCGTTATTCTTTCTTTCTTCTTTGCTGTCACTATTTTCATTAATCTTATTTTCTAATGCAATTTGAGCCTCGACTGCTTCATCATACCGAGTAGTTTCCAAATAAGCTCTAACCAAATACAAAAGTTCCTCAAAACTCTGTTCCTCAAAAGGTTTGTCTGGAATCTTCAAATCATTTATCAGGTCATTAAAATTTCTATTATTAAAATGTATCAGTCCTAGGAAAAGTCTCGTCATTCCATCGTAGGGCTCACCTTTGTTCAAAAGAGTTTTAAGATTATCAACCATTTTAACTGGTGTTTCAGCATATTTTTCAGCAATTTCAGCCATTTCCTGCAAATGCAGGTTCGGTTCACTCCAAGCTATTGCAGCTTTTAACCTTGCAAAAAACAATATTTCATCATATCTGCTCTCTGCCATAAGAGAATCTATTTTTCCCTGCAAAAAAACGGGTAGAATAACTAATACAACGATTCCTATTACAGCACCTAACAATACCCATCCAGCAGATATATTCAGATATAAAGTCCATAATATTATTATATCAAGACACAACAACTCTATTATATAATTAAGATAGTGCTTGTATCCCTGCTTTAAAAGAGAATAAATCAAGTAGGCCACATTTGCCGCTATTATATAAACAACTAATCTAAAAAACTGATCCATTACTTTTCCTGACCAGGGGTTGCAACCCCAACAAGTTCTATTCCACTTTTATCATCTTTCATTTTTAGTCTTCCAGAAACAACTGTTCCGTCTGCAAGCTTAAAGCCACTCATTGTTCTAGTAGGTTTTCCTGCAATTAAAGCTTGTATAGCACTTTGAGAAAGCTTCTTCCCATACATTTCTTTCCAAACAACATAATGACAGCCTTCTTTATATCTATTGCATCCAAAACCACGCTGGCCTTCTATTATACCCCCTTTACCGCATGCAGGGCAAGGGGCAATAACTTCTCTAGATAAAGGCTTAGATTCTTTTTTTTCTATTTTTACTGCCTTTGGTTCAGAAGGCTTTTTCAACTCAGTTTTGCTCTTATCAACTTCAGGCTTATTGTTGTCGTCTTTCTTTTTCCAACCACCATATGTATTTTTAATCGTTGAAGCTAAATCTCTAAGACTATTTGAAGATTTGATTTTTCCGACAATTTTAGTAACAAACTCTGAAATATCATTCATAAAATCAACATCATTATCCAAACCGTGAGAAATATCTGCTAATCTCTTTTCCCATTTACCTGTTAATTCAGGGCTTATTATTTCCTGCTCAGCATTATTTATTATGTTTATTCCTTTTTCTGTTGGAATAAGCTTTTTCTTATCTCTTATCATGTAACCAACTTTAATAAGCTTTTCTATTATTTCAGCCCTAGTAGCTGGTGTGCCGAGCCCACCATCCTTCATCGCTTCACGCAGTTCTTCATCCTCAACCATTTTTCCTGCTGTTTCCATAGACTGTAAAAGAGTAGCTTCTGTATAAGCCAAAGGAGGTTTCGTTTTTTTAGTTAAAAGGTTCGAATTTATTACAGTTCTTTTATCACCTTTTTTCAACTCAGGAAGAGACTGTATATTATCATCATCATCAGATGAATCAGTAGACTTTTCATTTGTCTGAGGCTGACTTACCTGCTGTTTTTTAGGATAAATCACCCTCCAGCCTTCATCTGTAACCACTTTACCAGTAGCCTTAAAACTTTCTTCACCTATTTTTACAACTACAGAAGTTGACAAATACTGATGATCCGGATAAAACACAGCTAAAAAACGTCTGATAACCAAATCATATATCTTTTTCTCCGCACTGCTCCATCCTAACATATCTTTAACTGGTTTTTCAGTAGGAATGACAGCGTGGTGATCTGAAACTTTAGAATTATTAAATACTCTTTTATCTTTTTTGGGTCTATTGCTTCTAAGATAGCCTAAATAGCTTGAATACTCAGGAGGTAAACAACCAAGCCTTTTCTCTATTGTTGGGAATATATCTTCTGAAAGATAACGGCTGTCCGTTCTTGGATAAGTAACAACCTTTCGTTTTTCATATAACCCCTGAAGAGTTGCTAAGGTATCTGCGGCAGTCATGCCATACTTAGAGTTGGCATCTCTCTGAAGAGTGGTTAAATCATATAAAGACGGGGGCGACTGTTTTTTAGCAGTCTTTTTAACTGAACTAACTGTAGCTTCTTTCCCTTTTATACTCTCAGCTAGCTCTGTAGCTTTCTCTAAAGAATCTATTCTAGTAGGATATTCTTCAGCTTTTGGAGAAAACCATTGTGCAGTGAAATCATCTAATACTGCTTCTACTTCCCAATAATCCTTTGGAACAAAATGAGTAATCTCTTCATGCCTTTTTACAACCATCCAAAGAGTTGGTGTCTGAACACGACCTAAGGTAAACATAGTATTCAGCTTTTTTGTATAAGCTCTGGTAAGATTCATACCTACAAGCCAGTCTGCCCTGCTTCGGCAAACTGCAGCCTTAGCTAGATTATCATATTTCTCCCCTGGTCTTAGATCTTCAAAACCACTTTTAATAGCCTCATCTGTCATACTTGAAATCCAAAGACGCTTAAAGGGTTTCTTGCATCCGCACTGATTGTAAACTAATCTGAAAATCAATTCCCCTTCTCTTCCAGCATCAGCAGCATTTATCAAGCAATCAACATCTGATCTGTTAAATAGAGCAGCTACATTATCATACTGTTCCTTAGAAGCCGGCAAGACCACACACTTCCATTCCTTTGGTATCATTGGCAAAATGCTCATACTCCAATTTTTCCATCCAGAATTCTGAACTTCCGGGTGACCTAAAGATACAAGATGACCAAATCCCCAGGTTACGATATAGTCTTTCCCTTCAAGGCAACCGTTTCCACGAACAGTAGCACCTAATATACGGGCAATGTCTTTACCTACAGATGGTTTTTCTGCAAATACCAAAGTTTTCATGGCAAATATGGTATCCCAACTTTTTTTTAAAGTCTACTTTTTTAACTATACAAAACAGAACAAAATGTTCCTGGAAAAAAATAATTTAAATTTTAAACTTTTATCTTGCTTTTAAATTTATCTTTGATACTTTAATTAAATAGTATATTTCTATTAAATTTTGTGATAAAATATTTACGGAATTTTTACTATATATATTTTCTTAATAAAACATTGAAGTTAGGAGTATAGTTTTATGGCGACCTTTGCTTATAAAGCCAAAAACTGGGATGGTAAAATCGTCTCTTCCGAAATGGAATGTGAAAACAAGGAAGCTTGTATTAGCAAACTTCGTGAGAAAGGCTATTTTGTTATTAACATAGCTGAAAAGAAAGGTGGCGGTGGTGGCGGCTTTTCACTTTTTGGCGGTAGTGTTAGCTCTCAAGAAGTTAGTATCTTTGCTAGACAGTTTGCTACAATGATTGGATCTGGTGTTCCGTTAGTCAGATGTCTAACAATATTACAATCACAGGCTGAAAATCCATACTTCAAGAAAGTCATCAATCAGATAAGAACTGACGTTGAAGGTGGTGCTACCTTTTCAAAAGCTTTGGAAAAACATCCTAAGGTATTCAATAACCTCTTTTGTTCTCTTGTTAAAGCTGGTGAAATAGGTGGTATTCTTGATACAATTCTAGAAAGACTTGCAGACTATCTTGAAAGTTCTGAAGCACTTAAAGCTAAAATTAAAGGTGCTATGACATACCCAATAGTTGTTTTCGCAATTGCAGGTCTCGTTGTTGTTGCGTTGGTTATGTTCGTTTTGCCACAATTCAAAGAAATCTTCCTTGGGATGAACATTGAATTGCCATGGGCTACTCAGTTCCTACTTTCATTATCTGACTTCATGGTCGGATGGTGGTTTGTTGTTTTACCTGCCATATTTCTTATTCCTCTTCTTATTTGGAAATTCTTCCAGACAAAAACAGGCAGCAGAATCTGGGATACCAACATACTTCGTGTTCCAAATCTTGGTATGATGATGAGAAAAGTTGCTGTTGCTAAGTTTACAAGAACACTTGGTACTCTGATTTCATCTGGTGTTCCTATTTTGCAGGCACTTGAAGTTACCTCTCAAACAGCAGGTAACTGTGTTATAGCCGAAGCAGTTGATAAAACCCGTATATCAATCAGAGAAGGTGAATCTATTGCAGAACCTCTTAAAAGTTCAGGCGTTTTCCCGCCAATGGTTGTTCAAATGATTGCCGTTGGTGAAGAAACAGGTGAATTGGATAAGATGTTAACTAAGATTGCAGACTTCTATGATACAGAAGTAGATACGGCTGTTAAAGGCTTGACTTCAGTAATCGAACCTCTGGTTATCGTTGTTCTCGGTGTTGTAATCGGTGGTATCGTTATGGCAGTTTTCATGCCTATGCTCAAGTTGGTCAACGTCAACTAATAAAAAAGGCAGATCTCATAAAGCCCGCTTTAAAAGCGGGCTTTTTTTATAGCAAAATCTATTGAAAAAGTATTACACAATTTTAACTTATTGAGTAAAATAAGATTATCCACTAAAACAAGGTAAAAATTAGTATGATTAAATCATTCCGAATTTATGTGAATATTCTTCTTTTTCTAATAACTTTTATATCTGTAAATTCTTTATCAGAAGCCCGAGATTTTAAAAGCGAAGATTATGTTATTTTTTTACCTAAAGGCATAGCCTCATATATTCCTAGACCTGTTATAATAGGGTTTTCGCCTAGTGGCAACGGTAAAGATGTCGTTAACATCTGGCAAGAAGCTGCAGAAGAAAACAACGCTGTTATCATTGCTTCAAATAAAGTAAGAAATGGTCTGGACATACAAGCTGTATTACAAGTAATAAAGAAAGACTTAAACGAAAAATTCAGTAAAGAATACCCAATTGATTTAAAAAAAGTTATAGCAGTAGGTTCATCTGGCGGAGGAATGGCTTCTCATCTTTTTAGTTTTCTGCATCCAGACACAGTTTCTGCTGTAATAAGCAATGTAGGTTATATACACGAAGGAACTCTAGCTCAATCTAAGATTTATCCGCAAAACAAAATTTGTGCATTTTTAGCAGGTACAACTGATTATAATTACAAACTTATGAAAGAAGATTTAGCATTTTTACAAAAGCATGGCTGGACATGTAAATGGATAGAATTCATAGGCGGTCACGTAATGGCCCCTCAAGAACAAAGGAAAGAAGCCTTAAAGTTTGTTCTTGATGAGTTAGAAAAAAAAGAAAAAGAATCAAATCAAAAATAATGATTTTTTAATCTAAAACATAAAAACCGTTACAATGAATGTAACGGTTTTTATGTTTAGTATCGGGGCGACTGGACTCGAACCAGCGACCACTTGAACCCCATTCAAGTACGCTACCAACTGCGCTACGCCCCGTAAGCTAGAATTATATTAATCCATCGCTTTGGTGAAAGATATATTAGCACCTATATGATATTTTATCAAGTTTTATTTTTCTTACAGCTTATAATAAAACAATCACCGGACAGACCAATAAAACATAAAATAACTAGTGACACAAAGATTCATTATGTTATAATGAATTCTAAAAGATTTATTAATAGAAGGAAATGATGATTAGAAAAAGAACAAATACTGTTTTATCAGTTTTATTTTCTCTTTTTGTGATGTCTAATAATTATCCCGTATTTGCACAAAATACCCCAACCAATAATTCAACCTTTAAAAATCTGGAGGCTATTAAAATGAACTGTTCTATCGACAACCAGTTGAAGACTGGAAAGACTCTTCCCCAGACTGCTGAATGGCAGGCTTTACAGAAGCATTATGAATCAATTAAAGATTCTCAAATGAGAGATATGTTTGCTAAAGACCCGGAAAGATTCCAAAAATTCAGTCTTAAGCTTGAAAATATACTGTTAGATTATTCTAAGAACAGAATTAATGAAGAAACAATGAAGCTTTTAGTTGAATTAGCAAAGGCTTCCGGTGTTGAAGAAGCTAGAGAAAAGATGTTTACCGGAGAAAAGATTAACTGGACTGAAGGCAGAGCTGTTTTACATACTGCTTTAAGAAACAGAAGCAACAAACCAGTCATGGTTGACGGCAAAGACGTAATGCCTGAAGTAAATGCAGTATTAGCCAAAATGAAAGCTTTCTGTGAAAAAGTTCGATCCGGTGAATGGAAAGGCTTTACTGGGAAGAAGATTAAAAATGTTGTAAACATCGGTATCGGCGGTTCAGATTTAGGTCCCGTCATGATTACAGAAGCATTAAAGCACTATGCTGACGGTCCTGAAGTCTATTTTGTTTCTAACGTAGACGGAACCGATTTTGTAGAAACTACAAAGCATCTTGATCCAGAAGAAACTCTGTTTATCGTAGCTTCTAAGACATTCACAACACAAGAAACTATGACCAATGCACACACAGCAAGAGAATGGCTGTTAAAGAAACTAGGGGATCAGAAAGCTGTTGCTTATCACTTTGTTGCTCTTTCTACCAACAAAGAAGAAGTTGAAAAATTCGGCATTGACACCAATAATATGTTTGAATTTTGGAACTGGGTTGGCGGACGCTATTCATCCTGGTCTGCAATAGGTCTTTCTATTGCTTTATCCATCGGCTTCGACAAATTTGAAGAACTATTAGCCGGTGCCCATGCAATGGATAATCACTTTAGGACCGCCCCTCTTGAAAAAAATATGCCTGTAATCATGGCCCTATTGGGAATCTGGTATAACAACTTCTTTAACGCTGCCAGTGTAGCAATTCTTCCTTATGACCAGTATCTACACAGATTTGCTGCATACTTCCAACAGGGTGATATGGAAAGCAATGGCAAATACATTGACCGTGATGGCAATCAGGTCAATTATCAGACTGGTCCAATAATCTGGGGTGAACCAGGCACAAACGGTCAGCACGCTTTCTATCAGTTAATCCACCAGGGCACAAAGTTGATTCCTGCTGATTTCATCGGTTTTGTAAACAGTCATAACAAAGTTGGCGATCATCACGTAACATTAATGGCTAACTTCTTTGCTCAGACTGAAGCTTTGATGAAAGGCAAAAATGCAGAAGAAGTTAAAGCTGACTTTGCAAAAGACGGCATAACTGGCGAAAGAGCCGAAATGCTTCTTCCTCACAAGATTTTTAAAGGGAACCGTCCAACCAACTCCATACTAATCGACAAACTTACTCCCTATAATCTTGGTATGCTAGTAGCTCTTTATGAAATGAAGATTTTCGTTCAGGGCATTATCTGGAGAGTAAATTCATTCGACCAGTGGGGCGTTGAACTTGGCAAAGTTTTAGCGAAGAAGATTCTCAAAGAAGAAAACGAACTAATCGAAGGTAAGCAGGTAGATTTGAGCGGTCATGACTCTTCTACAACCGGTCTCTTAAAATACTTTGCTGATCATGTAGAACACTAAGTTTGCTTTTGTTATTATTTCCATTCATCGATTAACAGATGAATGGAAAATGGCTACCAATAACCACAAACTAATTACTTGCGTGTTTATTAAAAAAAGCTTAGAATTAAAAAAGAAATAAAGAAAAGGTAGGTAAAAAGATATGGTAAGTGATGTTTCTAGGTATCAATCAAATGTAACCTATCAGCCCAATACTCAGAATTCTGCTGATGTTCAGAGTGTAAGAAGTCAAAATCGAGCTCAGACTTCTCCAGAACAACAAAGAGCAGATAGCATTGAAAACAGGCCTCAGGCTACTTTATCCTATTTAGGTAGCAATATCGATACTTACGCCTAATTTTATTCTAAACCATGCAAAAAAGCGAAGAATATAATTCTTCGCTTTTTTTATTTTAGTCTTTTTATATTTATTGCACTTATTCTAATTATTTGGTAAATAATTAGTGATGTATGTTGAATTTCTGAAACTAAGTATTTTTTTCTTTCAGAAAAACAGGAGTTTCCATTATGGAAAAAATAGATAAATTAGCAAAGGAAGTAATGTTAAAGATGAAAACTGACAAAAAGAATGCCTCTCTTACTGCTAAAGAATTAGCTAGATTTATTGACCACACATTGCTCAAGCCAGAAGCAACTGTTGATCAGATAACCAAACTCTGTGATGAAGCTAAAAAATATAAATTTGCTTCAGTATGTGTTAATCCAACTAATGTAGCTATAGCCGCAAAATTATTAGAAGGCAGTATTGTAAAAGTTTGCACAGTTATTGGTTTCCCTCTGGGTGCTAATACATCATTTATTAAAGCAGCAGAAACACGTGACGCAATAGCAAATGGTGCAGACGAAATAGATATGGTAATTAACGTAGGTGCACTTAAAGCTAAGAACTATGATTTTGTAGAAAAAGATATTGCTGCAGTCGTAGAAGCTGCTAACGGTAAATTAGTTAAAGTTATTATCGAAACTTGTCTATTAACTGATGAAGAAAAAACAAAAGTCTGCAAATTAGCCAAAAAAGCTGGTGCAGATTTCGTAAAAACTTCTACAGGTTTCAATAAAAGCGGTGCAACTCCTGAAGATATAGCTCTTATGAGAAAAGCAGTTGGTCCTGATATGGGTGTTAAAGCCAGCGGCGGCGTAAGAGATACAGAAGCTGCTCTTGCAATGATTAAAAACGGCGCTACAAGAATAGGCGCAAGTGCTTCTATCGCTATAATAGAAGGTCTTAAGTAATATAAAGCAACAAAAAACCGAGATAGTTAATTATAATTATCTCGGTTTTCTATTTTAGGAATCTAGCCTAATAAACCAGCTTCCTTTACCATAAGACAAAGCACCATAATTATCGAAGCCCAGAAGAAAATCATAAACAACCCTCTTTTGGAAATTTAAGATTTTATCGGAGCCAAGCAATAAATATTTAACTATTTTATAAAATTATTCTTCGCTTATATCTTGAGCATCTTCTGACAGTTCCTCTTTGTTATCCTTGTCCTCATTTTCATCATCATCATCATCATTTTCTTTTTCATCAGAATCAGAAATATCAGACGACTTTTTTGAATTAAAAGAATAACCAGATCCTGTTCCCGCAATACCATACGCTGTTTCCTGACCTACTTCGCCAAGATGTCCAAAACTAGATGGCTTTTTGCCCCAAAAAGATTCCACATGACTTTTTAAAACTGCCTGACCGTAAAGTGGAACCTGAACTTGCTGTCCCTGCTTTAATTCGTAAACATTTCTGGCAATATCTTTAACCCAAGCACTGCCCTTACTTTTCATAGCAAAGAATATCCCATTATCAGGAGTTGCTTCTATAAAGAAATGACCATAAGTATAAGCAGAATTACAATTATTCGCTACAATATTTACCGATTCTGCCTCATCATCACTTGTAGAAAACTCAAAACGTCCAACTAACGGAATTAATAATCCCTTTGAAATCTTAAAGGAAGCACCAGGATAAAGCTTTA
>JAEEGF010628650.1_pt1 | contig 11324 bp, 6 predicted proteins | sample 9134171 | NCBI WGS metagenome assembly JAEEGF01 (sample SAMN16246542, study PRJNA631951) | gut metagenome | biome: gut microbiome; feature: rumen; material: AP-attached | host: Bos | place: Iran: Karaj | collected 2018-10
TACGCTCCATAAACACAAGAAATACTTGAAATCGGTTTATTTCTCAAAAACAAATTTGTCCGGTCATTGAGCGTAGCCGAAATGCCGGATGACGATTGACTTGGCTTGGTTCGGTGCTTCGGCTCCGCTCAGCAACCGAACACTCCCTTCGGCTCCGCTTGGAGACCGAATGCTCAGGGACTGGCTTTTATCTGTGCCTGAATTCTGACGGCGACATACCGGTGCTGCGCTTGAAGTATCTGCAGAACAATGGCAGCTCGGCAAAACCCATTGTTTCGGAAATCTCTTTGATGCTGAGGTCTCTGCGTTCGTTCAGGAGCACCTTGGCGTTCGTTATGACATACTCGTTGATCCATTGTGGCGCTCCTCTGCCAGTGGTTTCTTTGATTATGTGGGACAGGTATTTGGGGGACAGACTCATTTCCTTGGCGTAGAAGGTCACGTTTCTTTCCTTGTTGTAATGCTTGGTCATCAGATGATGAAACCTGGAGAAAATCTCCTCGTTGTGTATTTCTTCTTTCGATTTTGATTTTATGTTTTTGGTGTAAAGCGCTCCGACCACTTCGCAGAAAATCCTCAACTGCCTTCTTGCAATTTCAAATTTAGAGAATTCGCCATGTTGCTGGATTTTCTTCATTAATTCGATGAATGCCAAGACAAGTTCGGTGTCCTTTTCGTCCATTCTGAAGTCGGACTCTTTGTGGTTTATAAGAAAATCGAAGCCGCCAGTGCTTCTCATCTCATTATACATTTTTTCGGATACGAGGATGAGTACCGCGCAGTAATCATCGGAGCAGAACTGCGACTTTACGATGTGGCGTGGAAGGACGATTGAGAAGTCGTTTTTCTCAAAACGCACATCTCTCAGGTCATAGTTAGCCTCGCAAACGCCACTTTTGCAAACTCCCATCACTAAGTGTGGCGAGATGAAATCGACACCAATGTATGGCAGCTGCTTGACATTGTCTATGATGACAAGTCCGTTGCAATCAACGTTTTCTACACTATATTGTTGTATGCTTTGCTCTTTGTTCATGGTGAATTTGTTATGCAGTAAAGATATGTCTTGTTTTTATGTTATGCAACACAAATCCGACCTTTTGATAAAATTGCCGTTCCAAATGTTAATTGGCTATATGAGGCATGACAATAAATTTGCGACAACATAAAAAAGGAGGTGATTATGTTCATTCAAAATCATTCATTAAAGTTCAGTTTAGGCTTATTGCTTATGAGTTTGGGGTTGTCGGTCACGTCGTGCAGCGATGACGACGACTCTTCATCATCGACAGTGGCTCCTGGTTCAGACACCAATACGTCCGCTTCTTCGTATTCGGACGACTTGTCGGAGCTGACGGTTTCGCAGGTGTCGTCGCTGCCAACAGCGGAGTCGGCATCGTTGCCGTCGGTTGCGTCGAGCGACACGATAAGAATAAAGTATTCTGAGAGTGCGGTCGAGGTGACTGGCGAGGTTGAAGGCGTGTCGGTGGATGCGATGACGCAGGCTGTGTCTGTGGCATCGACGGCTGCAACACCGGTCGTGTATGCGTTGTCTGGCTCCACGACAACAGGCTCGTTCACCATAGCGTCGGCAGCAGAAGCGTCAACTGTGGCGTTGGACGGACTGACGATGACAAACTCGTCAGGCTCGGCTATAAACAACCAGTCGGCGAAGGCTCTGAACGTGTATGTGACGCCGGAGACGACGAATACAATCTCGGACGCAGCGGCATCTACTATCAAGGGCACCATCTTCAGCAAGGGCGCGATAGAGATTTCCGGACGAGGCACACTGAACGTCACTGGTAATTACAAGAACGCGATAAACAGCAGCAAGGCTGGCGTGACAATCAAGCCGGGCTGCCTTATAAACATAACCGCAAACGCTGGCCATGGCATAAAGTCGGAGACGGCGGTCAACATAGGCGGAAGCGTAATAAACATAACCGCAACTGGCGCTGCCGGCAAGGGAATATCATCGAGCGACGATGTGAACATAACTGCTGGCAGAATCGCGATATTGACTTCTGGCGACGCTTATTATGACGAGACTGAGCTTGACGTGTCGTCGGCATCGGGAGTCAAGGCGGACTCTCTGTTCTACATGAAAGGCGGCGAGCTGTACATAAAGAGCACAGGCTCGGGAGGCAAGGGCATAAACTGTGACCAAATCCTGACCGTGGACGGCGGCAAGATAAATATCATAACCACAGGCGCGAAATATGTCTATGACGAAGCCGCTGACCTTGATGCCTCGCCTAAGGGCATTAAGGCGGATTCCGGAGTCGTGATAAACGACGGTCAGATAGCCATAAGATGCAACGGAGCCAAGGAAGGTCCTGAAGGACTGGAGAGCAAGAAAGACATGGTGATAAATGGCGGAACGATAGAGATTTACACGACCGACGACGCCATAAACGCCGCCTCGTCGATAACCATCAACGGCGGACAGGTGTATGCGAGAGCCACTAACAACGACGCTATAGACAGCAACGGAACACTGACGATAAACGGCGGTGTGGTCGTGGCTGTGGGCTCGTCGGCTCCCGAAGGCGGACTGGACTGCGACGAGACTCCGATAGTAATCAACGGCGGTGTCATTGCGGCACTGGGCGGAACGACATCGACTCCTTCGTCGTCAAACACTCAGCCGACTATAGTTTACGGCGGCTCGTCATCGACGGTCTATGGACTGAAGTCGTCGTCGGGCGACTGCATCTTGACTTACAAGACACCAACGGATTACAATTCCTCATACGTTCTGCTGCTTTCGTCGCCGAAGATGTCGAAAGGCTCGACTTACAGCCTGTTATCGGGCGTGACGGCAAGCGGCGGCTCGTCTTTCCATGGCTTGTGCACCAACGGGGCGTTCTCGTCTGGCTCGTCGCTCGCCAATCTGACACTGTCGTCGGCTGTGACTACGGCTGGCTCTACGCAGACCGGCGGCGTGGATAGCGGAATGGGCGGTTTCGGTCCTGGAGCTGGTGGCAATAGACGTTGACTTTTTCATAGATAAATAGGTAGTCCGGGAGGCAATGTCTTATGGCTTGTCTTCCGGATTTTTTCCGGTCATTGAGCGTAGCCGAAATGCCGGATGGCAATTGGTTCGGTGCTTCGGCTCCGCTCAGGGACCAGGCGGTGTTATTTCTCAAGAATCAGGATTTCCGTCCGGCGGTTCTGCTGGTGTTCTTCCTCGGTACACTTCACGCCGTTGCCGCAGTCGTTCACGAGGCGTGTCTCGCCATATCCCTTGCTGACTATGCGCTCAGGGCTTATGCCACGGCTTATGATGTAGTCCACGACGCTTTTTGCACGGCGTTCGGAGAGGCGCATGTTGTAGTCGTCGTTGCCGCGTGAGTCGGTGTGGCTGCCGAGTTCTATTTTCAGGTCTGGGTTGGTTTTCAGGAATGCGACGATTTTCTCTAACTCCTTCACGCTTTCCGTTCTGAGGTCGGCTTTGTCGAAGTCGTAATAGATGTTTTTCAAGACGATTCTGCGGTTCAGCATCACGGTCATGTAGATGGTGTCGTTCCGTGTGCCTTGGCGTGTTGTGCGTACGTCGTAATATCCTAAAGCGCGCACATCGACGTTGTATTTGTCGTCGTCGAAGACGAATTCGGCAACGCCGGTCGAGTCGGTCTCCTTCTCTAATAGTCCGCCCACTCTCACTTCCGCGCCTTCTATCGGCGCGTTGTTCTTGAAGTTCACCACCGTCACCTTGTAAACGGTCATCTTGTCGCCTTCGTCTTCTACGACTGGCTGTGCAGGTTCTTCTTCAGGCTCGGCGACGGGTTCTGGTTCTGGTTTTATGCTGTCTTTCGGCGTTTCTGTGGTTATCGGTTCGGGCAGCATTGGCAGCGCTTCGGTCTCTGGCTGTTCCTTGCGCTTGCGTTTTCTGTAGTCGTATTCGTAATGCAGCATTACCTCATGGCTGCCGGCGTTGGTGTATCCCGTCGTGTTGGCTATCGACCAGTCGAAGGCGTAGCCTATGGCGCAGTTCTTCCACGGACGTATGCCGCATTGCAGCCCCACGCCGTCCATCGACCGTCCCATCACGCCTATCCAGTATTTGTTGTCGTAGAAGCAGACGAGCGTGATGTCGCCTTCCACGGGCGCGCCTTCGGTCACCTTCAGCAGGGTGGTGGGGCGCAGGGTGAAATGCTCGTTCAGCGGCTGGTCGTACGACGCCGTCATGTAGTAGTGGCGGAACTCCTTGGCAGCGCCGTCCACGGTGTAGTCGAATCCGTTCTCTATGAGCTTAGGCACGGCGAATCCGAATGTCAGGCGCTTGTAGCTGGCGAACGCTCCGATGCCTATGTTCAGGTCGAAGTCGTTGTCGCTTTTGGTGAATACGGGGTCGATGTCGATGGTCTTCACGCCGCCTAAGTCGAAGACGTAGTCATTGAATCCGGCTTTCAGACCTAATGACACTTTCCAGTTGTCCGACAGTTTCATGCGGTATGCGTAGTCCACCATCACGCCCACGTTGCGTACCGGTCCGGTCTTGTCGTTCAGCACCGACAGTCCGAGGTTCACTGCGTCGCCCACCACTGGCGCGTCAACGGTCAGCGACTGCGTTATCGGCGCGCCTTCGAATCCCACCCACTGGCTGCGGTGTATGAGCGTGGCGTTGAGTGTGCCGTTGTCGCCGGCTACAGCTGGGTTGAGCGACATCTTGTTCCAGTCGTAGAAGCTGAACATGGCTTCCTGCTGGGCGTGGAGCGTGACCATCGCCGGCAGCAACAGAAGTATGAGCAGCAGTCGTTTCATTCTTGCGGGTGTGTTTTTATCGGTTCAGGTAGATGTAGCCTTTCTTCGGGCTGTCGTTCTTGCGCAGCCACAGCAGATAGTAGTACGTGCCGACAGGCAGTTTGTCCGAGCCGACGTTGCCGCCTTCGTGGTTTCGTCCGTCCCAGTTGTTGCGGTAGGGCGACGCTTCGTACACCTTGTTGCCCCAGCGGTTGAATATGCGTATGCGGTTGTCGGCGTAGTTCTCTATGCCTTGTATCACGAATGTGTCGTTTATGCCGTCGTCGTTTGGCGAGAATCCTTCCGGTATGTTCACATGGACCGTAGGGTTGGCGTCAAGTGTCAGCACGACGAGGCTGTCGCATCCGAATTGGTTTTTCAGCATTTTCTTGTATGTGCCAGGTTGGCGGTACACGTCGCCTTCCCATTCGTAGAAACTGTCTTGCGGCATCAGCATCGTTATTTCAGTCTCGTCTGGCTCAATCACGTCCATGTTCAGCGTCACGATGCTGTCGCATCCAGTTACGAGGCTCTTGGTCGTGTATGTATAAACTCCGCTTTCGGTTATGTTCTGTCCGTTGAACGAATACGTCTCGCCTTGGCACATTCTTTCGTCTATTGTCGAGTCTTTCGGCTCAATCACGTCCATGTTCAGCGTCACGATGCTGTCGCATCCAGTGATTAGGCTCTTTGTCTTGTATGTGTAAACTCCGCTTTCTGTTATCTCTTGTCCGTTGAAAGAGTACGTCTCGCCCTTGCACATTCTTTCGTCTATTGTCGAGTCTTTCGGCTCTATCACGCTCATGTTCAGCGTCACGATGCTGTCGCATCCAGTGATGAGGCTCTTTGTCTTGTATGTGTAAACTCCGCTTTCTGTTATGTCTTGTCCGTTGAACGAATACGTCTCTCCTCGGCAAATTTTCTCGTTTATGGTCGAGTCTTTCGGCTCAATCACGTCCATGTTCAGCGTCACGGTGCTGTCGCACCCAGTGATGATGCTCTTTGTCTTGTATGTATAAACGCCTTTTTCTGTTATGTTCTGTCCGTTGAAAGAATACGTCTCGCCTCGGCAAATTTTCTCGTTTATGGTCGAGTCTTTTGTCTCTATTACTTTTAATGTCATAGTGTCGCTATGCGCGATGCAGAAAAGGTCGGTCGAGCAATTCGCCGACATGCGGTATTTGCCGTTCATCGTTGCGTCAGGCTTGCCGAGCGCCAAGTCTTTGTCGTAGCCTACCGTGGTCCATGACGTGCCGTCGTCGGAGAGTTTCTCCCAAGTGTAGTAGATGTCATCTCCGAACCAGCTCTTGTAGTCGATGTCTGGAGCCTTGATGGTCAGTTCTTCGTTTGAGCAAGCGTCTATGTCGCTCAGCACGAAGTTGTCCGGCTCGTCAACGTATATCTCTATGTCGTCGACAGCGAAGTCGCCGCCTAAGTAGGCGTGTTGTTTTGTTAGCATCTCGAAGTGGATTTTGTTTACGCCTTTTGGTATCGTGCCTTTCGCTGTGTAATGTATCCATGTGGCAGACTCTGATGCAGAGACGTTTACTTTGTCAACATGAATCTCGCCCGTCTGCTTCAGTATGAGCGTGTCGCCGGTGTAGTAGTCCGTTACCTTGAATTCAAGAATCGGTTTTGCCCAGTTGTCATAGGTTTGCTGGTAAGTGTTCACGTTTATAGCCCAAACGCCAAAAGTCAGGTCTCTTGAGCATCCTATGTCTAAATCCTTTATGTAAAAGACTTCTTTGTCGTCAGCATCGACATACATTAAATATCCGCGCTCGCGGTCTCCTTCGATGGTGTGGTCGTCCATGTAGTGCCACGAGCCGTGGTAGCGTGACTTTCGTACAGAATAGTACCCAGAATATGATTCCGATTTATTATTATATCTGTAGTTGACAACTCCGGGGGTGCCGCTCGGACTCACGGCTGGGTCGGTGGCTTCGTTGCCGCCGAAGTCTTCGAGAAAGACCAGTCTTGTGGTTTGTGCGTGCAGGAATGCGGCGAGAATAGCCGTCAGAGCAATCGATATGACGAACCGGATGTTCTTCATTCGGTAGTGAAAGTTAGTTAATTCACAAAATTACAAAAAATCTTAACAAAAGTGTGGCGTGTAGTTGGTTGTTGAAAAATCTTTACATTTGTTATTCGTGATAAATCAATCAAAATCAACCTGATGTTAAGAAGAATAAGAGTAATCTCGGCGGTGATAGTCCTGTTGCTAGTGACATGGCTTTTCGTCGATTTCACAGGCACTGCCGCGCGTTCGGTCGGCTTCCTCGCCAAGTTGCAGTTTCTGCCGGCGGTGTTGTCGCTTAATGTGGCAGTAATCGTTGGACTTGTGTTGCTGACGCTGCTTTTCGGGCGTGTCTATTGCTCGGTCATTTGTCCTTTGGGTGTGATGCAGGACGTCGTCTCGTGGCTCGCCGGCAAGCGAAAGAAAAACCGCTTCGGCTACAGCAAGCCTAAGAACTGGCTGCGCTACTCAGTGTTGGGCGTTTTCGTCGTGGCTGTCATAGCCGGAGTGAATGCCTTTGTTGTGCTGCTCGCGCCTTACAGCGCCTACGGACGAATAGCCGCCTCGTTCTTCCAGCCGCTTTACCTGCTGGCTAACAACCTGCTCGCCATGATTGCCGAAAAGGCAGACTCATATATGTTCTATCGTGTGGACGTGTGGGTGCTGAAGTCGGTGGCTGTGACTGCCGTGGCGGCTGTGACGCTCGCCGTTGTGGCTGTGCTGGCGTGGATAGGCGGCAGAACTTACTGCAACACGATTTGCCCCGTCGGCACGACTCTGGGACTGCTGTCGCGCTTCTCGCTGTTCCGTCCGGTCATCGACACAGACAAGTGCAACCACTGCGGACTGTGCTCGCGCAACTGCAAGTCGTCGTGCATCGACTCCAAGAACTCCGCCATAGACCATAGCCGCTGTGTGGCGTGCTTCGACTGCATAGGCAAATGCCACCAGAACGCCATTTCATACAAGATGCGCCCTCTCGCCGCCAAGCGTGAAGCAGGGCAGGAGAGTGTTGACAATTCGCGCCGCGACTTTCTGACGACGTCGGCTCTGCTCGCCACTGCGGCTGTCGTGTCGGCTCAGGAGAAAAGCGTCGATGGCGGACTGGCTGTCATCGAGGACAAGCAGATGCCCGAGCGTAAGACTCCGATTCTGCCTCCGGGCGCCATATCGGCCAACAACATGGCTGACCACTGCACCGCCTGCCAGCTGTGCGTGTCGGCTTGTCCTAACGGTGTGCTGAGACCGTCGGAGGATTTGTCGTCGTTCATGCAGCCGTTCGCTTCCTACGAGCGCGGCTACTGCCGTCCGGAGTGCACAAGGTGCTCTGAGGTTTGTCCTGCCGGCGCCATCAAGCCGATAACCAAGGCGGAGAAGTCGTCGCTGCAGATAGGTCATGCGGTGTGGGTGCGTGAGAACTGCGTTCCGCTGACCGACGGCGTGGAGTGCGGCAACTGCGCGCGCCATTGTCCTTCGGGAGCCATAATGATGGTGCCGTCCGATGCGAATAACCCTGAATCACTGAAAATACCAGTTGTAAACACATCACGCTGCATAGGCTGCGGCGCATGCGAGAACCTGTGTCCATCCCGTCCGTTCAGCGCAATATACGTCGAAGGGCACGAGATGCAGAGAATGATATAAAAACATAGCCTTATGAAGAATAGCAATAAACGCAAGATAACACGCCGCTCGTTCCTTAAACTTGTGGGAGCGGGCTCGCTGGCTGCGGCTGCGGCGTCGGTCGGATGCTCCGGTCCGGAAGGCAAGTCGTCCTCGTCCAAGAAGAAGAGGGGAACGATGACTTATCGCATAACCCCGACAACCCACGACAAGGTCTCGCTGCTCGGCTACGGCATGATGCGTCTGCCTGCCACCGACGGCAACCCAGCCGGCAAGAAGAACGACTCGCCGATAGACCAGAAGCAGGTGAACAGGCTCGTGGATTACGCCATGGAGAACGGTGTGAACTATTTCGACACCTCGCCGGCGTACTGCAAAGGCGAGTCCGAGGCATCGACAGGCATTGCCCTTCACCGCCATCCGCGCGATTCATACTTCATCGCGACCAAGCTCTCCAACTTCAGTCCCGAGAAATGGTCTCGTGCGGCGTCCATGGAGATGTACCGCAACTCGTTCAAGCGCCTTCAGGTCGATTGCATAGACTACTACCTGCTGCACGGCATCGGCATGCCTGCTGAAAAGGACGGCGAGAAGGTGTCGGGAATGGACGCTCTGAAGGCGCGCTATTTCGACAACGGAATGCTCGATTTCCTCGTGGAGGAGCGCAAGGCTGGACGCATACGCAACCTCGGATTCTCGTACCATGGCGACATCGCCGCCTTCGACTATCTGCTCTCGATGCACGACAAATACAAATGGGACTTTGTGCAGATACAGCTGAACTACGTGGACTGGAAGCATGCCAAGGAGGTGCGCGAGCGCAACACTAACGCCGAGTATCTATATTCGGAACTGGAGAAGCGCGGTATCCCTGCCATCATCATGGAGCCGCTGCTCGGTGGCCGACTGGCTACGTTGCCCGACCATGTGGTGGAGACGCTTAAGCAGCGTGTGCCGGACTCGTCGGTGGCTTCGTGGGCGTTCCGCTATGCCGGCAACTTCCCGAATGTGCTGACGGTGCTCAGCGGCATGACCTACATGGAGCATCTGGAGGAGAATCTGGACACTTACTCGCCGCTTGTCAACCTGACCGACGACGACCTGGAGTTCCTCGAGTATGTGGCTAAGCTTATTCTCAAGTATCCGACCATCCCTTGCAACGACTGCAAATACTGCATGCCTTGTCCTTACGGCATCGACATACCTGCCATTTTCGTGCATTACAACAAGTGCGTGAACGAGGGCAATGTGCCGTCGTCGGCGCAGGACCCTGAATATGCGCGCGAACGCAAGGCTTTCCTTGTGGGCTACGACCGCAGCGTGCCTCGTCTTCGTCAGGCGAGCCATTGCATAGGCTGCAACCAGTGTGTGTCACATTGTCCGCAGACTATCGAGATTCCGTCGGAGCTTCATCGCATCGACGGCTTCGTGGAGTCGCTCAAGCAGGGCACTCTTATTTGATTATAAACCAAAACATTACAAAACGATTAAAATGAAAAAGCTTTGTATTCTCGCATCAGCATTCCTTCTCTCTTTGCCTGCTGTATATGCCGATGAGGCTGTGAATGACACTGTGGTGGATTTGGGGACACTTCCTGCTGCAGTTGTAGACGGCTATCTTTTTCATGCGCACCACTGTCCAGGTTATAGTTATATAAAGCAGCTTGATGAGGTTGTGGTGACTGGTTCGCGCGAGGAAGTGGAACTTCGTCATCTGCCTTATAACGTCTCAGTGGTTTCCAACACAGAACTCAAGCAGAGCAACAATCTTTCGATTCTGCCGACGGTGGCTCAGCAGGTGCCGGGACTGTTCCTTACTTCTCGCGGTGTGCTCGGCTACGGTGTGTCGGGCGGCGCGGCTGGTGGATTGTCGCTCCGTGGCGTGTCTGCCGGCTCGGGTCAGATGCTTGTGCTTATTGACGGTCATCCGCAGTACATGGGCTTGTTCGGTCATCCTGTGGCGGACACTTACTTGTCCGACTGGGTGGAGCGTGTCGAGGTGCTGCGTGGTCCGGCTTCTGTGCTTTACGGCTCTAACGCTCTCGGCGGCGTGCTGAACATCGTCACTCGCAAGGGCAAGGCGAAGAATGGCGCGGAGGCCGACCTCTCTATGTCTTACGGCTCGTACAACACGGCGCAGATCGACGCTGCCACACGCTTCCGCTACGAGAAGTTCTCGGGCGCCGCTTCTGCCAACTACAGCAACACTGACGGTCACCGCGACAACATGATGTTCCGTCAGTACGGCGGCTCGCTGAAGCTTGGCTACGACATAAACAAGCATTGGAACGTGGGCGCTAACGGCAACGTGACTTTCTTCAAGGACTCGAATCCGGGTGCGGTGACTGCGCCGCTCAGCCAGGCGGACCAGTCGGTTCTTCGTGGTTATTTCTCGGCTTCGGTTAATAATGACTATCATAACACTTCCGGCTCTGTGAACGCTTTCTGCAGTTTCGGCAAGCATAAGATAAACGACGGCTACGGCTCAGGCGAGTCGCCTAAGGACTATCTCTACAAGTCCGACGACGACATGTGGGGTGTGTCGGCTTATCAGACATATTCATTCCTGAAAAACTCGAACGGATTCTTCCGCAACGGCCGTGTGACTGTCGGCGCTGACTTTTTCCACTTCGGCGGCGAGGCGTGGAACGATTTCTTCGACACAACCAAACCCGACAAGACCATTGCCGACACGACTCAGTACGAAGTCGCCGGCTACGTCAACTACTCGCAGGGACTTTTCTGGAAATGGCTGACACTCGACCTTGGCTTGCGCTACGACTACCATTCCGTCACTCACGGAGAATGGGTTCCGCAGGGTGGAGTGGTGTTCCACGCATCGAAGGACATCGATGTCAAGGCTTCCGTGTCAAAGGGCTTCCGCAACCCTACGCTGCGTGAGTTGTACATGTTCAAGCCAGCCAACGCCGAACTC
>JAEEGF011424200.1_pt1 | contig 11324 bp, 8 predicted proteins | sample 9134171 | NCBI WGS metagenome assembly JAEEGF01 (sample SAMN16246542, study PRJNA631951) | gut metagenome | biome: gut microbiome; feature: rumen; material: AP-attached | host: Bos | place: Iran: Karaj | collected 2018-10
GCGCCCGAAGTTGAACATACCGTAGAGGCGGGTACTCATCGATACCGACCCGGAATAGGTCTGGGTTATTCCGAAATGGCCGAAGGCATCGCCCTGGACCAGTTCCGTCTTGTTTGTCTCCGGATCATAGACGGCCTCGCTGGCCCTGAAGAACCAGTTCTGACCGTAGCTTACCGAAGGGTTGAAGTTAAGGTATTTGAGGAGCTGGAAGCTTGGCAGGCCTATATTGAAGTTGTGGTTCATACCGTTCTTGAAACGGTCTGTAAAGGCCTGAGTTCCGAACTCTTCCTTAAACTCGCTCGCCTTGAAGTTGATCTTGTTCTGGAGCGAGGTACTGTAACCGAAGGATATCTTTTCCCAGGGCTTTTCCTTACCTACTCGGTTCTTTTTCTTAAAGGGGTAGAAGGTACTTACCGAAAGGGAGATATTAGGCAGGGTGAAGGCATAGGAACTGTCTCGCGAGTTCTGGCTGTGGAGGGCGTTGATGGAAAGATTGATCTTTCCGCCCCAGTTGTGGGCGTACGAGATCGAAGATGAGATCTGGTTCTGGAGAGCTTCGTTTACAGAGTGGGAGTTGTACTTGCTGTTCTTAGGACTGGAGAAGTTCACCGAAGCACTGAACGAAGTACCCGGATGGGCCTTGCTGTCCTGGGAGTGTTGCCACCTGAGTCCGAAGTTTCCCGAACTGTCGAAGTCCGGCGAGCCCTGTTCGCCTACCTGGTCGTGGGACAGGGTCAGAGAGAATGAACCGTTGGCTTTATAGTTGATCTTGTAGCGCGAGTTGATATCGAGGGCCCACGAACCAAGGGTATAATAGTCTCCGGTCACGGACAGGTCGAGATAGTCGCCGAAAACGAAGTACATGCCTCCGTCCCTCATATAGAAGCCTCGGGCGGTCTCCTCGCCGAAGGTCGGCATCAGAAGACCGGTAGCCCTTTCAGGGCGCTTGGGGATGAAGCCGAAGGGGATTCCTACGAAGGGGAGGTGTACGTCTGCAACTACCAGGTGGGCCGGGCCGAAAACCGTCTTTCGGGTAGGCTTGGTTACAACCTTCGCTACCGAAAGTTCCATCCAGTAATGGGGGTGTTCCAGGTCGCAGACGGTATACTTTCCGTGGTCAACGTTAATCGAGCGGTCGGGCATCATCTTGACGTGGTCGCCGTGGAGGAGACCGTCGTCTTCGGAGGTAATAACCTGTTTGATATTGGCCTTACGGTTGTTGAAGTTGTATTTCACCTCGGCCATATTGTAGGTCTTTCCGGCCTGGGTCATCACCGGCCGGCCCTTCCACTCTCCGGTCAGGGTATCCAGGACGCCGTGGGCGTAGCAGATTCCGGTATTAAGGTCATACTCCATCCGCTCGGCCTTGAGGGTAATATCCTGATACTTTACGGTAACGTCTCCGTAATAAAAGATCTTACGGTTACCGTTGGTAAAGACCTCTACGATAGAGTCTCGGGCGGTAGAGAAAGCCGGCTGAGTAAGGGAGCTGTTCTTAAGCATATTCAGGGAGTCCACCCTGAACAGGGAATCCGCTCTGTGGAGCGAGTCGCGCCTCGCTAGCTCCACCGAGTCCGGCGGGGCAGCCTCCTTCTTAGGACGGGCGCCGCCGGCCAGGGGCTTTCGCTCCGCGCGCCTCTGCGCGTACGCATCCACTCCGCCGAGTATCAGCAGGGTGAAAAGAATCATCAGTATGTGGATGCTTTTATTGCGCAAAATTGCTATTTTTGTAGAGCCGCAAATATACTATTTTATTTCCAAGTTATCAACGATGAGACGCATCCTGACTTCGCTTATACTCCTTCTGGCTTTCTCTCTGGCGGGCCTCTGCGAGGACCGTCTGAGTCTTTCGACCGTCGTCATCGACCCGGGACACGGAGGAAAGGATCCCGGAGCAGTAAGCAAGGACGGCAACTCATACGAAAAAACCTTCGTTCTGGATATAGCCAAGACCCTTGCGGAGAAGATCCGCGAAGGGTATCCCGATGTCAAAGTGATCCTGACGCGCAGCACCGATCATTTCGTTACCCTCAATGACCGTGCCGAAATCGCAAACAAAGCCGGAGCGAACCTGTTTATTTCCGTACATATCAATTCTTCTGCCGGTACGGTGGCTAATGGTTATTCGGTTCACGTCCTCGGCCAATCACATAAAAAAGGAACTGACCTCTACAAGATGAACCTCGCGATGGTCCAGAGGGAAAACTCCGTAATTATGTTGGACGACGACTACAACCCAGCTACAGCAGGCTTCAATCCCGAAGACCCCGAGTCCTATATATTTATGACTATGATGCAGAGCGCCTATCTCGAACAGAGCATCCAGTTCGCTCAGATAATAGGTGACAAGCTGGCCGGCGGTCCTATCAAAAACAGCAGGGGAGTCAGCCAGGATCCCTTCTACGTACTGTGGAAAACCAGTATGCCTTCAGTTCTCGTGGAGCTCGGCTTCATCAGCAACGAACAGGACCTCGCAGTCCTGAAGCAGGAGAAGAGCAGGGACAACATCGCCGAGTGTCTGTACGAAGCCTTCAAGGCCTATAAGACAGACTACGACAATTCTATGATGGTCAGTAAGCCGGAGACCCCCGCGAAGACCGTTACTCCGCAGGAGCCTAAGCCTGCTACTGTGGAAAAACCCTCAACTCCTCCCCAGCAGGAGAGTAAGAGTTCTGTCCAATACGGAGTCCAGATAGCGACCCTCAGCAAGGAACTCCCGCAGGGAGACAGCCGCCTTCTTGGGTATAAACCCCTGATAATTAAGACCTCCAACGGTAAGCTGTATAGACATGTAATCGCGATATGCGATTCTAAGGAGGAAGCGAGGGGAAAATTGACAGAAATTGCCCGAAAGTACCCCGACTGTTTCCTGGTAAAAATTGAGTCAGGTTCCGTAAGCAGAGTCAATTAGACAGATTCCATTATTTAGAATATTTCTAAATTATAATAGGCAAGAAAATCAATCACTTACACATATGTAAACTCTGTAAAAGATTGATTTACAGCAAAATGAGGGCTTTAAATTTTTGCCGGCGCTTTTGATTAATTTAAGCCAAAAATTTTTAATAAACAATATCAAAAAATATTTTTTGTTAAGAATTTTTCCCCCACATTTGCAATCCGACTTATTGTCAGGTAAGGAGAATCTTTACCTCAATCATAAATGATAGAAAAAGAGAAACACATTCAAGTGTGGGAGAACTGTCTGCGCATTATCGAGCAGAACATAGAGCCCCAACAGTACGAGACCTGGTTCAAACCTATCAGGCCTGTTTCTCTTGTGGACAGTACCCTGACTATCGAAGTCCCTACAGATTACTATAGAAGCTATCTCGAGAGCGCCTTCATCGACATCCTTTGCAGGACTCTCCGCAGGGAGCTCGGCGCCGGGGCGCGCCTGATGTACAGGGTCCGCCCGGTCCAGGGTCAGCAGTCCATCACCCTATCAGGCGCGGAGGGCGCCGCAGCCCAGAACAAACCCGTCTCTGTTCCTTCTTATACTTCGTCCGGCAATCCGAGCGCTATCGTATTCCCCGGCCTTAAGAGGATTCAGATAGATCCCAGGCTCAATCCCGCCTACCGCTTCAGTACCCTCATCGAGGGCGAGTGTAACAAACTCGGTATCTCTATAGGTAAAGATATCTCCTCAAAACCTGGTATTACCCCGTACAATCCGCTCTTTATCTTCGGCGGTTCCGGTCTCGGTAAGACTCATCTCGCTCAGGCTGTGGGTAACTCCGTTAAGGAACAGTACCCTGATCTTACGGTCCTGTATGTTACCGGAAACGAGTTCAAAACCCAGTATATGGACGCAACAAGCGTCAGGAACAAGCTGACAGACTTCCTCGCGTTCTATATGAAGATAGATGTCCTCATCGTAGACGACATCCAGGATCTGATCGGAACGGGCAGCCAGAACGCATTCTTCAACATCTTCAATCACCTCCATCTAAACGGTAAGCAGCTCATCCTTACCTCCGACCGCGCCCCTAAGGATCTGGCCGGCTTCGAAGAGAGGATGCTCTCGCGCTTCAAGTGGGGCCTTTCGGTCGAATTGGGACACCCCGATTTCGCTACCCGTCTGGCTATGCTTCGCAGGCGCTGCCTCCAGGAGGGTCTCCCCGTAGACGAAGATGTTCTGAACCATATCGCCATCAACGTCAAAAATAACTTCAGAGAGCTCGAGGGAGCCCTGATCTCTATGATGGCCTATGCTACTTATACCCACAAAGACTGTACTATCGAGCTCGCAAGCAGCATCGTAGACAAGATAGTGGGTGAAAGTACAAACGAAATCAGCATTGCAAAAGTCCAGGATACCGTCTGCGAGTACTTTAAGATTACCCACGCAGACCTTATCTCCAACTCACGCAAGCGCCAGATAGTGCAGGCCCGCCAGATTTCGATGTACCTCTGCCGCAACCTTATCAGCAACTGCTCCCTTTCTTCGATTGGAGCGGAAACCGGCGGCAAGGATCACAGTACAGTTCTGCATTCCTGCAACATCGTCTCTGATCTGATGTCAACAGACAGGATCTTCAAGAAGTATGTCACTGACCTTCAGGGCATACTCGCCCCTGTCGAAATATAATTTTCTTCTATGGATGCAAAAAGAGTCCTTGAGATATTCAAGGAGATTACCCGTATTCCCCGCGAGTCGGGACACGAAGAGCCCATCACCCAGTGGCTGCTCGATTGGGCGAAGCAGCACGGCCTTGAGGCTAAGCGAGATGAAATAGGCAACGTCTGCATCTGCAGGCCCGCCGCCCCCGGGAAGGAAAACGTCCCGACCCTCGTACTCCAGGCCCATCAGGACATGGTCTGCGAAAAGCTTGCAGGATCAAAACACGACTTCCTCAAGGATCCTATTGAGTACGTCATCGAAGATGGCTGGATGATAGCTAAAGAAACGACTCTGGGCGCAGACGATGGAATAGGAATAGCCGCTTGTCTTGCCCTTCTCGAGAGCGAAGACAAAACCGGCCCGCTCGAGTGTATCTTCACTATCTCCGAAGAGACGGGGATGGACGGAGCCGAGGCTATGAAGCCGGGCTTTTTCAGCGGTAAGACTCTTATCAACCTCGATTCCGAAGACGAAGGCCAGATGTTTATAGGCTGCGCCGGCGGAGTTACTACCGAAGCTACCTATAGTTTCGCGAGCGAGCCCGTAGGAGAGCGCGAGATCCTTAAGCTCACTATCTCCGGCGGTATCGGAGGCCACAGCGGCGACGATATCAACAAGGGCAGGGCAAACACCGTGATGCTCCTCCTGCGCTTCCTCTATTCCCAGCTCGGCTCCGGCCTCAGGCTCGTTTGCCTGGACGGCGGCGGAAAACACAACGCCATCGCCCGCGAGAGCAGCGCGATAGTCGCGGTCGATGGCGCCGCAGCCCTTAAGGCTGCCTTCTCGGAATTCGGCGGTATCATAGCCGACGAATACCATACAACCGACCCCGGCCTGGTATTTAACACCTCAGCGGCAGAGGCCGAGGAAGCAATGGACGCAGACAGTACCTGCCGTATAGTCGCCTCCCTGTATGCCTGCCCCCACGGCGTCCTAGCGATGAGCCAGGACATCAAAGACTTCGTCGAGACCTCGACCAACCTCGCCGCGGTCCATACCGACCTCTCAGGCGGCAAAGTCCTTGTCTGCCCCAGCCATCGCAGCAGCTCTAAAGCTGCCTGCCGCGCCGCCGCAGCCAAGGTAGAGGCCGCCCTCGCCCTCGGTGGCGCTAAGGTAGTCCACCTCAGCGAGTATCCCGGCTGGAACCCCAATGTCAACTCACACATCCTCAAGGTATGTGTCGAGTCCTATAAGAAATGTTTCGGAGTCGAGCCCCTCGTCCTTGCTATCCACGCCGGACTGGAGTGCGGTCTCTTCCTCGAAAAGTTCCCCGATCTGGATATGATCTCGTTCGGACCTACCCTTCGCGGAGTCCACGCCCCCGGAGAGAAACTCGAGCTCGCCAGCCTCGACAAATTCGTCCGTCACCTGGAAGATGTAGTAGTCAATTTCAAGTAAAATGTTAGTAGCTCCATCACTTCTTACGGCAGACTTCCTCCATCTCGAGAAAGATGTGAGGGTAGTCGATCAGAATGCCGACCTGATCCACCTCGATATTATGGACGGCACCCTGGTCCCCAACATCTCGTTTGGTTTCCCAGTCGTTCAGGGTATAGCCTCTATCGCGACTAAGCCCCTGGACGCACACCTGATGGTCGTAAATCCGGACAAATGGTTCGAGAAGCTCAAAGAACTCGGCGTAAGCTGGGTCAGCTTCCACTACGAAGCCTCCGGCTGCAGGACCGCCCGCTTCATCCGCCAGGCCCACAAACTGGGTCTGAAGGTAGGAGTAGCCCTGAACCCGGATGTAAAGATCAGCAAGGTCTTCAAATACGTAGGGAAGGCAGACTTCATCCTGGTGATGTCTGTGTTCGCCGGCTTCGGAGGCCAGAAATTCATCTATGAGACCATAGACAGAGTAAGCAGTCTGAAGGCTGAGATAGTAAGGAAGGGCGCCAGGACCCTTATCGAGGTAGACGGGGGAGTCAACCCTTCAAACGTAAAGGCTCTCGCAGAAGCGGGAGCGGATGTAGTAGTAGGAGGAAGCGCCGTACTCGGTGCTGAAGATCCCGCTGCGGTAATCAAAGCGCTTCAGGAAGCCTGAAGACTCTCTTTTCAAATTCTTCTTGCAACAGCTTTCTGCCGTCTTCGCCCAGTATCATCTCGGCGTGGCGGCAGAAAATCTTATAGAAGGCCTCCAGTTCGGCGTGTGTATCATACTCCTTGCCGGTAAGATCCTTCAGGGAAACGGGATTGGGCAGATAGTCAGGCCAGCCCTCTTCATTAATATTCAGGCCTATTCCTATTATACTGGCCTCTACGAACTGACGGTCAAGGACATTCTCGATAAGGATGCCGCAGATCTTCTTGTCGCCGACCCAGATGTCGTTGGGCCACTTTATCCTCGCTTCGATGCCGTGGGACTGAAGGTACTTAACCAGCGAGACGGTAGTTACGTAGGTAATCAGGATACCGTCGCGGGCGGGCAGCAGCCGGGGCCGAAAGACGATGGTAAAGGTAAGGTTGCGGCCCGGAGTCGCGTACCAGGTGTGGAGGCCCTGTCCGCGGCCCGCCGTCTGACTTTCTGTCGCTAGCACTGAAAAATTGTCAAGCCCGTCCAGAGTCCTTCTGGCCTCGTTATTGGTCGAATCCAGCTCCGCAAACCACTTAATTCCTGACATCTTTATTTAGGTCCTATTTTTGTTTATATTTGTGGTACAAAAATACATATAATTTTCTGCTTATGATTACACACGACCTGCGCGTCATCGCTGACGCTATCCTCGACAAGAAAGGGGAGAACGTTGTCTCGATTGACCTCCGCAGTATCGGAACGGCAATTACAGACTATTTCGTCGTCTGCGACGGCAATTCCACAACAAACGTATCCGCAATTGCGGACAATATCCTCAAGGAAGCGAAAGAGAAACTCGGTCTCAAGCCCTCCAAAGTACAGGGTCTGGAGAACAATTTCTGGGTAATTATGGACTTCGGTAACATTGTAGTCCACGTTTTCCAGAAAGAGTACCGCGAGTTCTACCGCCTGGAAGACCTCTGGGCAGACGCTCCACACAAGACATACAAGGCAAGATGAGTACGAACAAAAAGAAAAACACTCCCAAAATAAAGACTATCAGGCTGAACCTTTCCTGGTTCTACATCCTTCTGGTAGGAGGTATCTTCTTCCTGCTCTTCAGGGACGGCAATAAAGCCAACCCTCAGAAGATAGAGTGGGCGGAAGTTCAGGAGATGGTCCTGAAGGGCGATGTGAAAGACATTCACTTCGTCCGTAATGACTTCAAGGGAACCCTTACTATAAAGCCTGACCGGATAGAGCAGTACAAGAGCCGCTTCGGCGGGGAAGTACCCTCAAAATCGCCTCACTTCAGCTTCCTCGTATCGGCTAGCTTCGATGCCGAGCGTGAGTTCGGCGAGCTGAACGCCCAGCTGGGCGAGACCGAGCGCGTTCCCGTTATTATGGAACACGACGCGAAGATATGGGACGGCGTCCTGCAGTGGACCCTGCCCCTGCTTCTTCTGATCGTATTCTGGGTATGGATGTTCCGCGGAATGAACCGCGGGATGGGCGGTCCCGGAGGCCAGGGAGGCGGTATGAACCCGTTCAATGTAGGAAAGGCCCAGGGTAAGCTTACAGACAAGAACAAAGTCAACGTTACCTTCAAGGATGTCGCCGGCCTTTACGGCGCAAAGGAAGAGGTGGTCGAGATAGTCGACTTCCTCAAGAATCCTCAGAAGTATACTTCTCTCGGAGCTAAGATTCCTAAGGGAGCCCTTCTCGTAGGCCCTCCCGGAACCGGTAAGACCCTCCTCGCTAAGGCTGTAGCCGGCGAGGCAAACGTACCTTTCTTCTCCATCAGCGGTTCTGACTTTGTAGAGATGTTCGTGGGAGTCGGCGCAAGCCGCGTCCGCGACCTCTTCCAGCAGGCTAAGGAGAAGGCCCCCTGCATCGTCTTTATCGACGAAATAGACGCAGTAGGCCGCGCCCGCGGTAAGAACGCCGGCTTCTCCGGAAACGACGAACGCGAGAATACCCTTAACCAGCTCCTTACCGAGATGGACGGCTTCGGAACCAACAGCGGCGTTATCGTTCTCGCCGCTACTAACCGCGCCGACATCCTCGACAAAGCCCTTATGAGGGCCGGTCGCTTCGACCGTCAGATCCACGTCGACCTGCCCGAGCTCAAGGAGCGCGAAGAGATTTTCAAGGTCCACCTCAAGGGCCTCAAGCTCGATCCCGACTTCGACGTCACATTTATGGCTAAACATACCCCCGGATTCAGCGGAGCAGACATAGCCAACGTCTGCAACGAAGCGGCCCTGACCGCCGCCCGCAGGGGTAAGAAGAAGATCGAGAGCCAGGACTTCCTCGACGCAGTAGACCGTATAATCGGCGGTATCGAGAAGAAGAGCTCGATCATCACTCCCTTCGAGAAGAAGAGCATAGCCCACCACGAAGCAGGCCACGCCGTCGTAAGCTGGCTGCTGCCGCACGCCAGCCCTCTCTTCAAGGTAACGCTGATCCCTCGCGGCAACGCCCTTGGAGCAGCCTGGTACCTGCCGGAAGAGCATAAGCTCCATACAAAGAGCCAGATGATGGATGAGATGTGTTCGCTGATCGGCGGCCGCGTTGCCGAGGAAATCCTTAACGGAGAACCCTCCACCGGCGCACTCAATGATCTCGAGCGCCTGACCCAGATGGCCTACGCGATGATCCAGTACTACGGTATGTCAGACAAGGTCGGAAACCTCAGCTTCTATGACAGTACCGGAGCCAGGGGCTACGAATTCACAAAGCCCTATTCTGAGAAGACAGCCGAGATGATGGACGAAGAGGTCAAGAAGCTTGTCAAGGAAATCCACGACAAGACCCTCAAACTCCTCAAGGATCACCAAGAGGGCTGGGAGGCAGTCGCCAACCTCCTCCTCGAAAAGGAAGTTATCTTCGCAGACGATGTAGAGGCTATCCTCGGACCTAAAGTAAAGGATGAAGGAGCTGCCTAAAAGAATTATTTTCGGCGTTTTATTCGCTGTAGTAGTAGCGGCCGGGACTTTGTTCCAGCCGCTATTCCACCTTCTTATGGCTTTTGCCATCCTCTGGACCCTCCACGAATTCTATACTATGTCGATGGGCGGCGGGAAGGCATTTCTCCCCGAGCGTATCCTGGCTATTGTTTCAGCGGAAGCGCTCTATCTTCTTATGGTACTGTTCCGCTCCGGTACTGTCTGGAATCTGACCTTACTGGCCCTGGCTTTCATCCCGATCATCGTTCTGGCGGTCATTCCTATCTGGCGCAGGGATCACTCCCAACACGGAAAGCTTGCCTTCATTTTTGCCGGACTGGGTTATGTAGGCTATCCTCTGGCCGCCGTTATTCCGCTTCTGGTAGATAGCTGGGAGCCCTTCAAGGCCTGGACGCTGCTTGCCCTCCTGGTTACGGTATGGGGCTCCGACGTGGGCGCTTATTTTATCGGCACTGCCTTCGGACAAAGGCCGGGCTCGATCAAGATTGCTCCGGCTATATCGCCTAAAAAATCGCTTTGGGGCCTTTTCGGAAGCGTTCTATTCGGAATAGGCCTGGCAATCGGCTCACACTACCTTGGGGCGTTTGACTGGCCTGTATGGCACTGTATAGCGATAGGCGCCATAGCGAGCCTCGGAGGCCTTCTTGGCGATCTTGTAGAGAGTATGTGGAAGAGGTATTTCGGAGTGAAGGACTCCGGTAATCTTATCCCCGGCCACGGAGGACTATACGACAGGCTGGACAGCATAATCGTCGCCCTTCCGATGGCTGCAATCTATCTGCTTATTTTCGGTCTGATTCGATAAGTTCAAGAAGGCGGTTAACCGCTTCTTCTTCGGGAACGTGCCTCAAGACAGGTACGTTCTTTTTGTAGATGGAGACCTTCCCGCCACCTTCGCCTACGTATCCCCAGTCGGCATCCGCCATCTCGCCTGGGCCGTTGACTATGCAGCCCATCACCGCAATTACGATATCCTTAAGGCCGGAGGTCTTAGCCTTGACCTCTTCGAAGGCCTTCTGAAGGTCGTACATGGTCCTTCCACATCCGGGGCAGGCGATGTACTCGGGCTTGTAGAAGCGGCGCCTGGCGGCCTGCATTATTTCGTCGCGAAGGTACGGGTCCACACTCTCCGGTATCTCGTCTATCTCGCGGTTCATAAGCTTCGGGCCCCAGGTACACGCAGCATCGAGCATCTTCAGCTCGCGCTCGGAAAGATCGGGCATCGCAGGGGAGCCGCAGTAACGGGCGGCCAGATACTGGGCTACCGGAATTTCGGCGACCGGGTCCTCGGTCAGCGAGACGCGTATCGTGTCGCCGATGCCCTCTTCGAGCAGGGTGGCGATCCCAACGCAGGACTTGATTCGGCCGCTGTCGCCATTGCCGGCTTCGGTGACTCCGACGTGGAGAGGGAAGACCGTGCCCTCGTCCTTCATCATACGGGCGAGGCAGCGGTAGGCCTCGACCATCGTTACAGTATTCGAGGACTTGAGCGAGACTACGACCTGGCCGAAATCGGCCTCCACACACATCCGGACCCACTCCATCGCCGCGATTGCCATCGCCTGCGGGGTGTTCCCATAGCGCTCGGTAATATAGGCTCCGAGCGAGCCGTGGTTGATTCCGATGCGGATGGCGGTCCCGCAGCGCTTGCATATCGCGATAAGGGCTGCGAACTGGGCACGCGCCTGGTCGTGGTCTTTATGGAAGTTGCCGGGAT
>JAEEGF010551245.1_pt1 | contig 11322 bp, 12 predicted proteins | sample 9134171 | NCBI WGS metagenome assembly JAEEGF01 (sample SAMN16246542, study PRJNA631951) | gut metagenome | biome: gut microbiome; feature: rumen; material: AP-attached | host: Bos | place: Iran: Karaj | collected 2018-10
AATTGCCCGTAAAGCTTACCTCTCGCTTCTTAAGATGGAATGATAGACCATGTTGCAGATCCCCTGATTGTTCTTTCCGGAAGCCCGAAGGATCCCTTCCTGTTTCATTCCCGCTTTGTCCATAACCCTTCCGGATTTGGGATTATTCTCATCATGGGCGGCAGCGATGCGATTCATCCCCGCTTTATCAAAAAGATAGTCCTCAACCGCCTTTAAGGCTTCCGGCATGATCCCGTTTCCCCAGTACTTTCTGCTCATGCAGTATCCGATCTCGGCGGCATCGATGTTCTCGTGAAGATGAACAACGGAAATATTGCCGATAACGGATCCTGTCTCCTTTAATTCCATGGCCCAGTTGAAATACCCGCCGTCCTCATACTTTGCAACCCAGTCGGCGATCAGAGTTTTTGTTACCTCCGCATTGGGGTGAGTGGGCCAGGTCAAAAACTTCGTTACTTCGGAGTCGGATGCCCAGTTATCGTACATATCCTGATAATCCTCCGGTACGAACCGTCTGAGGATGAGTCTCTCCGTTTCAATTGTTTCTGTTCCGATCTTATTCATATTCTTCTCCTCCTTTATGCAAGTACAAAAAAGACCTTACCAAACGATTGCTTGATAAGGTCTTTTGAGTTTTCATGGTCCCTTTCGAGTTATTAGGGACAAATATACTCGCCGGCCTCTATGCTGTCAACGATTTTTCACTTTTCCTTTGGAGAAGATCCAGATTCAGAACAAGACCGACAAAAATACCGATCAGGGTATCCAGCGACCTGTTGAGAACAAACAGATACGGATTTTCATCCATCAAATGATTTACTACGATACTCAAAAACACGACACAGGAAAAATAGGATGCCTTCTTCTGATCGATGACCACCGTCGTGTAAATGATGGGGATCAGCACAAGAGAGATGATGGCATAGTGAAGAAAGCTGTCCCCAATCTCCGGGATGTGGAGCTTCACAAGAATATAGATCAGCCCATAGACCGCACCGATAAAGGTTCCGATGGTACGCTGGATCGCATTTCCCACCGTGTTCTCCGATTTATTCTGGATGCACCACAAAACTGCCAGTGCCGAGTAAAAGGGGGTTCCCTGCTTTCCTCTCAAAAAATAGATTGCAAAGCAGATCAGAACCCCCAGTGCCGACTTGATGATCCGCATTCCGATGTGCGGAAACTTGAATCTACCGTCTTTCATCCTTTATCCAAAAACACTCCTTGCAATACCACATAATAATCTTGCAGTCTCATCGGCCCCAAATCTGCCGGAGTCGATGCACAGATCCCGATTGTCAAAAACTTCGGCCATGCCCTTGCAGTATTTTCTGCGATAGGCGTCCCTTGCCTTGTCCACATCCTGGATCATCTTACGCGCCGTTTTCTCATCCATCCCCAAAATGGATGTACAGTTTTCCACCCGCTTCTCTACAGGCGCGTATACATAAACATTCAGCACCCTCTCCATGTCCCGAAGGCAGTAATCCGAGCAGCGTCCGACGATGATACAGGACTCTTTGGAAGCAAGATCGCGGATGATGTTGGCCTGGATCTGAAACAGCTCTTCCTGCATACTCACGGGCCCCATGCCCAGGGGATATCTTTTTTCCGCCCAAAAACCACCGGCCCGTTCTTCTTCCTTACTGATCTCGGAGATCGCAAGTCCCATACGCCTTGCGGTATGCTCCACAATGTCACGGTCATAAAACTCTATACCCAGCTCCTCGGACATTTTCTGGGCGATCGTCCTTCCAAGCGCCCCGAACTGTCTTGAGATGGTGATCACATATTTATCCATCGCACTCTACTCCTGCTGCCCTGTTTTCCAATACCACCGCCTGCCGTCTCCCACCGGGAACGGCGCTCCTGTTCTGCATGCTCCTGACAACCATGGAGATGGAAAAATTGATGACAAAATAAATAAGTGCCGCCGTTCCAAAGAGCACAAAAACATCGGATACGTTGATGGCATTTGTTCCGTTGTACCGGTTCGCTGCAGAAAGGATCTGCTTGGTCCGCGCCATCAGCTCGATCACCGCAACATTGGCGAGGAAAGAACTGTCCTTGATGGTTGTGATCACCTGGCTGAGCAGCGTCGGGATGATGGCCCGGAATGCTTGAGGAAGTACAATGTACCACATGATCCGTACCATGCCAAAGCCCTGAGACTGCCCGGCTTCGATCTGGCCGTGGGATACGGAATTAAGGCCCCCTCTGATGATCTCCGCGATAACGCTGGAAGTATAGAGGATCAGCGCCACTGCCGCCTTGAACAAAAGTTTATTGTTCACCGACGAAAGTCCAAACATCGCCCGGTTGACGAAAGCCGGTGTGGGGCAAAAAACAACACAGATAAAGATCCAAAAAAGCAACGGCGTATTTCGGAACAGTTCGATGTACACCACCGCCAGCATGTGAAAGATCCTGCTCTTTCCGCCTGTGCAGTAATTTCTCAAAAGTGCCAGGATCGACCCAAACAAAATACTGAGGACCACCGCCACCACCGAGATGATCAGTGTAAACAGGACTCCCTGAAAGATAAAATTCAGGATCGCCGGATTTTTCAGCATGGAAAGGCTGTTTCCAAATGTACTCATGTCATGCCTCCTTCGGGGTGTCCCTGTGGAATACCCTCTGCTCCCGCTTCTTCAGTGAAGTCTCCCACATGGATGCAAAGGAAGAGAGCGGGAAACAGATGATAAAGAAGATCGCCCCGCACACGATATATGCGGGTGCATAAGCCCCTCCCGTGTTTTCCCCGGTAACAAAACTGTAAGTCAGGGATAACAGATCCGCCCCTCCGACAATGTACAGACAGGACGTATTCTTGATCATGTTGACGATGACGTTGGTCATGGGCGGCAGGATCACTTTGATACTCTGGGGAAGGACGATGTAATACATCAGTCCCACATACCCAAAACCCTGGGATCTTGCGGCTTCGAACTGTCCCTTGGGAACTGCTTCGATGCCTGCCCTGATGACCTCAGCCATGTAGGCTCCCGTATAGATCCCCAGCGCCAGGATACCCGTTACGATGATCCCCGGACTGTGTCCCGAAAAAGCCAGTGCATAGTATAAAAAGCACATTTGTAAAAGGACCGGCGTATTCTGGATCACCTCAACATAGACTCTGCTGATCCCTTTTAATACTCTTTTTCCGCCGGTGGCCATCAGGCCGAAAATGATCCCCAGGGTAAGCGCGATCAAAAGCGCCACAAATGCAGTCTGAAGAGTATTGAAGAGGCCAAGAAGAAACGTCCCCTTATAGATCCATATTTTACTCCATGCCCTTGGTGAAAAAAGTCCAGACATCACCGGTCCTCCATCTTAAATCTTCCTGTTAAAGATCTCTGATCATCAATCCAGACCGTTATCGGAGATCAGTTTCCCTATGGTCCCATCCGCCAGTCTTTCCGTGATCAGCTGTTCCGCAACTTCCGACATTCCGGATCCCTTGGTGGTTGCGATACCGTAGTTCTGAGGTGCAAATTCCGCATCAATGTAGGATCTTCCCTCGGTCTTGTAGATTGCAAGGATGGACTTATCAACGCAGAATGCATCAACTTCTCCGGCACTCAGTGCGGTGGAGATGGTCGGATAATCGTCGTACTGCTGGAACTTAACTCCCTCGGTCCAGGTTGCGGGATCAAAACTCTCTTCATCAAAGTTCTCGCTTCCGATCAGTCCCTGCTCGATCATTGCTTTTACCAGAGACTTTGCGGAGGTGGAACCGGAAGAAACGCCAACCGTTGCGTCGGTTAAATCGCTCAGACTCTTAATGCCTTTTGCATCTTCCACAAGTACGCTGACATAGTCCGTATAATAAGGGGTCGTGAAATCCCAGCTTTCTTTTCTTGCATCCGTAATGGTAAAGGTTGCGAGCACGCAGTCGATATCGCCGGAGTCAAGAAGCTCCGTTCTTGTTGCAGCGGTAACTGCGGTAAACTCAACATCAACCCCAAGTCTTGCAGCAAGGTCTCTTGCCAGTTCGATCTCAAGTCCGGAATACTCGCCGGTCAGGGGATCCTCATAACCAAACCCGATAACGGCGTTCTTTACGCCGACTCTCAACACGCCTCTGTCGATCACGGCTTGTACGTCCTCAGGGTAGCTTACCTCCTCCTCTTTTTGCGCTCCCGCAACTTCTCCGGTCTCTGAAGCAGTAGTCTCCGCCGGGGCCGCAGCCTCAGGCACCTCCACGGGAGAAGTTCCCCCGCAGGCTGTAAGCATCATGCTCATCGCTGCCGCAAGCAGTACATTCAATACTTTTTTTCTCATAATGTTTTCCTCCTCATGTTTTATATAGCCAGTACGGTTGCAAAACGTACGTGACAACTATCTGATGATCTTTCCGAGAAACTGCTTTACTCTCTCGCTGTCCGGATTTGTAAAGAAATGCTCAGGTGTTCCGCTCTCAATGATCTGTCCGTCTGCCATGAACACCACCCGGTCCGCCACCTGGCGGGCAAAGCCCATCTCATGGGTAACGACCACCATGGTGATATTTTCTTTGGCCAGCTTGATCATGACATCCAATACTTCCTGGATCGTCTCCGGATCCAGAGCCGATGTGGGCTCATCAAAGAGGATGATCTTACTTTGGGAACACAGGGCTCTGGCGATGGCGATCCTTTGCTGCTGTCCACCGGAAAGGGTTGTCGGATAGACATCCGCCTTATCCCGAAGCCCTACAATATCCAGGTAATGATAGGCAAGATCCTCGGCTTCTTTCTTCGATTTGTGGTGCAGTTTCATGGGTGCCAGCGTCAGGTTCTTTAATACCGTCATGTGGGGATACAGATTAAACTGCTGAAATACCATGGATATAAGATCCCGGACCACTTTGGTCTTATTCTTTGTTGTCAGTTCGATCCCATCGATATAGACCCGTCCGCTGCTGGGCGTCTCAAGAAAATTCATGCACCGGACGGTTGTTGATTTCCCCGATCCGGATGGCCCGATGATCACCAGTTTTTCGCCCTCTTCCACCTCAAGGTTCACATCCTTTAAAACGTGGAGATCCCCGAAGTTCTTATTCACATTTTCCAACTTGATCATTGCCATCTTCTTACCTCTTCCCGGACGCAAAAGGCGCTTGCGGTATCAACCGAAGCGCCTTTGCCCCTGTGCATATTGGATTGGAGAATAATAATGAAAAAGAAAATAGCGCTTTGATCACCAATGATGGATCAAAGCGCCTTTGCTTTGTATACGAGTATACGGAAAACAACTATTTATGACAATTGTCATTTTCCAACAAAGTTTTTCTGATAATTTTCAAAATGTTCTATACTTTTTACAAAAATATCATCCCGCATTTTTCTTCAACCCGGCTTCTTCCGTCTTTAACCGCTGCTTTTCTTCGTACATATCTCTGTCGGCCCGGTCAAAGATCTCCGACATCTGCGTGTCGTTTTCGGGAATGTATTCCGCCATGCCGGTAGCAAGGATGGGTCCGTTCCCGGTTTCAAGATTCTCGCGGATCTGCTCCCGCAGCTTCATTAACAGTGCCTCTCTGTTTGTGTAATCATTTCCCCGAAGGAATGCAACGAATTCATCGCCGCCCACCCGGAATACAGGGCTGTGAGTGAAGATCTCGCAAAGGATCGCCGCCGACTTTTTGATGTACTCATCGCCGGCTACGTGACCATCCGTATCATTGATCTTCTTCAGGTTGTTGGAATCGCAGACTACAAGGGCAAAGGGCAGGTAATCCAGATGGTTGTCGAGATTGCCCTGGATCGACCGCTCTAACTCCGTATAGGCGGTCTTGTTCTTCACGCCCGTCAGTTCGTCGCGTCTTGCCAGTTCCTTCTCAGTGTTCAGTGCCTTGAGGTGCTGCTTTTCTTTCTTCACTTCCTCATCGATATTCTCAATACCGATGATATAGTGCGAGTTATCCCCGGTCTTACGTGCCGTCATTCGAACATAATGGGATCTTCTGCCTGCCATCACGCGATAATCGATACTGCTGCTGTTATGCGATTTCATCGTATTGCTCAGCTGATCCTTGTCCAGGAAGTTCATTACAAGATCACGATCGGTCTTATGAACGATCTGGGGAATGACCATTCTCTGGTCCGCAAAGAAATCATCACCGGATCTCTGCATATCCAGCTGTCCGTAATAGTTTCTGTATTCGTAGCTGATATAACTATCATCCTCTGCATCCACGTAATAGATCACGTCATAATTGGATGCCAGGCTCTCTGCGATCTGACTGAAGGAAGCATACTTCTTCTGGTTTTCCTGCATTTGCTTTTCTGCAATGATGTCATCCTGGATATCCTTTTCATACAGAACAATATGTTTTTTGTCCTTAGCCAGCATCACCGTGAACAGGAAATACCTGGCTTCTTCGCCCACCATGACCCGGTATTTGTAAGAAAAGGATCTCTTGCCCTCCAGATTTTTTAAAAACGTTTCTTTGGTGTACAGCCCCCTTGCAAAATCCCGATCATCCGGATGAACATACCGACCTATGTTCAAGTATGTTTCGGAATAAAAGTCCTGACCGTCTACCGGTACATTTAAGGATGCATATTCCTCACTGATGGAAAACTCACGAAAGTTTCCCGTCTCAATGTTAATGTAATACATCGCCTCGTACGCTTCCGCCAGACCGGAAGCGATCTGGTCATAGACCCGCATTTCCTTTCGTTCACCGGCTTCCACATAGACATGGATCACGCTGATCCCGATCATCAGTCCCATAGCATAAAAGGGATATCTGGAATTTAGGATCTGGAAGATCAGAAATATATCCATCACAAAACAGGTGGCACCCACTGCGATGTACCTGCGTTTTTCATCGCCAAAGGACCTTCTTGCGATATAAAACATATAGGTGGAAGTCACAAGATACAATCCGATCTGGAACAGGAATGCAAGATGCCTGCCGGTTCCCGGAATATAGACATGATTTTCATCAAAGGAAAAAATAAAGGGGTAAAACCGATTGATCACCAGATTGATCAACGCCAGCGTGAACATGGACCACACCGCATAGAGCAGCATCTTGCTGCGCCGCCCTTTCTTGTCCAGATAGGCAACAATATAGCGGATCCATGACAGCATTGTCAGAAATATGAAGATAAAGTAAAAGACGCAGTCGGAATAAAGGAGCGGAAAGAGCGCACTATTCTCGTGATGTTCATACAAGATCCCCCACAAGCTGTCCACCACGAAATAGCAATTGGCCATCATCAGGAAAAAACTGTAACGAAAAACTGCCCGCTTCTCCGATCCCTTTTCTCCGGACCGGTCCAGAACAGTCTTGAGAGCCTCACGATTAATGATAAGATTCAGAATAAGTGCAAGAACGCTAACGGCTGCATAGTACATGTTGAAATCACAGACCTCCCCATCCTATTCAAACCATCTTCCATTCTCTATTAAACCCCAAAATGGACTTGACCGCAAACAAAAATTGTACCCGCAAGGCCCGAAATTTATGGAAATATTATATTTTCCCACCGTTCTTTCCGCTATAATTTAACTGTTATACTACTTAACCTATACAAGGAGATGGATATGTTCGGGAAGAAAGAAGAAAACAAAGATTTAGAGTTGTTGCTTTCCCTGATGGAAAAAGCAGCCGAAGGTGATTTCACCCCCGTTGAAGCAGATGGGTTCACCGACCCTTCCGTGGTCAAAAAGTACAATGCCGTTTTAAATGCAGTTCTGAAAAACAATACTGCACTTGTCATGGCACTGAATGAGTCCATGAAGAAGATCGGGGATTCCTCCGTTGTCAAAAACATGGTGGAAAAGGTCCAGGAACAGCAGGAAGAGATCGATGCCCTGCGTAACGCCGGAGACAGCATCTCCGCCTCTTCGACCCAGATCAGATCTTCCGCCGAGACCATGCTCAAAAAGAGCGGTGAGATCTCGGGCATCGTGGAAGACAGCAAAGCCCAGATTGCAACCGGTATCGCTTCCGTAGCGGACTCCGTCAAAGGTTTGGACGGATTAGTAAAGAAGATCGAAGAATTCAAAGACAGAGCAAAACAGATCTCCGAGATCGCATCCACGGTCAAGAGCATCGCCGGAACAAGTAACCTTCTTGCTCTGAATGCATCCATCGAAGCAGCAAGAGCTGGCGATGCCGGAAAAGGGTTTGCGGTGGTTGCCGAAGAGATCAGATCCCTTGCCGTCTCCACAACCTCCTCTGCCGATGACATCGGAAAACAGATCAATGAGATCGTTTCTGAGATCGGCGGCTTATCCGACATGGTGCAGGAAGCGTCCCGGGCCGTGACAGAGAAAAGTGAAGAGTGCAGCAACTCCATGGAGTCCTTCAAGCGTGTGGATGACGCCATCGCGGAGCTGACCGAAAGCATCAATTCCGTATTTGAAGAGATCGATGTACAGTCCACCGGAACAAGGGAATTTACTGCTGCCGTTGATTCCATGGCTGACAGCTACAGCAGACTGTACGAAGAATGCATGAACACCGGCGAGCACATGTACAGGATCTCCCGCATGGTAGATAAGACCAGATCCGACTTTGCCCGGAAGAATTCAAATCTCTCCACCGAGGACTGGCTTACCGTGTTTGAAGTGGATCATCTGATCTTTACCTGGCGACAGTACAACAACATCTGCGGTTTTGAGACCCTGAAACTGGAGCAGGTCAATAACCCCGCCGGATGCAAACTCGGAAAATGGATCGGAGGACAGACCGGTGCCATCAAGGCCCTGCCCGAACTCTCCGAAGTCAAAAAGATCCACGAACAGCTTCATCGTTATGCTACAAAAGCCTTCGAAGAAAACAAGGCCGGTAATCAGGCAAATGCTTTCTCCACCTTCACCGATATCTATGCAAGTTACAACGAACTGATGAAAGCGATGGAAAAGCTTCGTGCCCGGGTAAAACGCCTGTAATCCCTAAAACAACTGCAACAAAAAGAGGATCTGCACCGATCAAAGTGCAGATCCTCTTTCATTTCCAATTTATCCGAAGTTCTTCAAAAACTCCTTAGCTGCTTCCTTCATCTGCTCCACAACCTCATCCGGGCCGGTGACACGAACGTCATTTCCGAGAGAAAAGATCCAGCCAAAGAACTGGGGGCTGACATTGACATCCACAAAGAACTCGCTGTGGTCTTCATCCACGGGAAAGAAAGTGATGTCCTTTCCGAAGCGGTCGATAAAAACGCCGCACATATGGTTTGCGATGCGGATCTTCACCTTGCAGAACTCGCCTCCGTACATCCCGAAGGTAGACTTGGAGTACTTGGCCATGTCGAAGTTATTGAACAGTTTTCGGCCCGCTCTTCTTTCTTCCGACAGAGAGATCTTCATCATCTTATCGACACGGTAATGCTTGATCTTGTCATCCGCCTCGTCGTAAGCCACCATGTAATAATTCTCATCGTCCCAGATCAGGGCCCAGGGACTCACAAGGATCCATTCGCCGTTGTGGGTCGCCACCAGTTTTTTGGAGATGTCCCAGCGGTAATATTTAAAGCGGATCTTTACGTTCTGATTGATGGCAGAGTGAATAAAGTCCACGTTGTAATACACGCTCTCGTTCATGGTCTTTACCCGGTCATTGATAAAAACCTGACGCTGAAGCTGGGTGGCCTGATGCACGCTGACAAATTTCTTGACCTTGGCAATGAGCTCCTTTGACTTGTTCTGGGTGATGAACTTGGAGGACTGGATGGCATCGATGAGGAGCTTAACTTCCGCCAGTTCAAACTCTCTGGCGCCAACATGGTAATACGTATCCCGTCCCACCTGTTCCTTGATGATCTCGATCCCGAACTTGTCCGTCATATCCTGAAAGTCGGCATAGATGCTCTTTCGCTCCGCCGTCACATCATACTTTTCCAGTTCCTCAATGATCTCGGAGATGGTCAGACCGTGATCGTCGTCGGTCTTTTCCAGCATGATCTGCATCAGGTACGTAAACTTGAATTTTTGATTGGTCCCTCTGGACATGGTTCTCCCCCTAACACTTAGCGTCAATTCTTAAATCCCATTTACTTTAAATCCCATACACCGCAATCCCAAGGACCGCCGAAACAACGATCAGCATGATGGGAGTCATTTTCTTTTTCATCACCTTCCGCGATCCAAAATAAAGCAGCACCAGAACAAATGTCAGGATCAACGGCCATATATCCGCAGTCTCTTCAAACAGCGGCGAAAACATGTTCTTTAAGATCATATAGGCGCCCATGGCCGCAATGATCCCGGCAATACAGGGTTTTAATCCCCGGAGCACCGCCTGAACGTACTTGTTCCCAAGGGCTTTCCGCATAAGGATCATGATCATCAGGATGATAAAGAATGCGGGAAGGACCACCGCCGTGGTTGCCAGTATCCCGCCAAGGATCCCTGCCTTGCTGCAGCCCACATAGGTTGCCAGATTGACCATGATGGGGCCGGGCGTGCTCTCGCTGATGGCGATCATGTTCGTCAGCGCCTCATCATCCAGCCATCCGTAGGAAAGGACAATATCCCGGATCAGGGGGATCGCAGCGTAAGCACCGCCGAAGGAGAATAAGCCCACCGTCAAAAATCCGGTCAGAAGTTCAACGTAGATCATTTCCCTTCACCGCCTTTCCCGGCGGGTGCGCCTTCGATCATAAAAACGACCAGGCTGACCACTGCGGCGATCAGCATCAGAAAGATGGAAGAAAAGTTCCAGGCAAAGAAGCTGATCAGCATCATGGCCGTAAAAGAACAGCCCAGGATCACGCAGGGAAGCGGTTTCTTTTTCATCTTAAGGAACATATTGAGGCCGGCATCCAGGATCAGGATCCCGACAGCGATCCGGATCCCCTTAAATGCATTTGCGATCCAGAGGATCTCCAGAAAGTGATCCAAAAACCTGGAGATCAGGTAAATGATGAGAAAGGAAGGGAGCACCACCCCAAAGGTTGCCGCGATGGCTCCCGGTATGCCTCTTTGTTTGTACCCGACGTAGGTCGCGCAGTTGATGGCAATGGGGCCCGGGGTGGATTCCGCGATCACCGTAACATCCATCATCTCATCGTGGGTGATCCATTTTTTCTGCTCCACACAGATATTTTCTATGATCGAGATCATGGCGTAGCCGCCGCCAAAAGTAAACAGACCGATCTTTGCAAAGGTCAAAAATAAAGTCAGTACCATTATCGTTTATCTCCGCACCACTGGAACGCCGTCCGCGGTTCACCGTTTTTCAGATAAATGATAATACATCCGATTGATGCCCGGCATGATCAAATTCATCCATAATGGGACAGGGTATGTGGGGTTCAAATGCCAGATCATGAAACCAGGTGCACTGAAGCGGATGCATGCCGGCATCTCTGGCAGCAT
>JAEEGF011461759.1_pt1 | contig 11322 bp, 10 predicted proteins | sample 9134171 | NCBI WGS metagenome assembly JAEEGF01 (sample SAMN16246542, study PRJNA631951) | gut metagenome | biome: gut microbiome; feature: rumen; material: AP-attached | host: Bos | place: Iran: Karaj | collected 2018-10
CCGAGTTATTCATCGTGCCCCTGCGATGGTTGCATAGTTCGTGCATCATTAAGGGGCCATAACCTATATATAGTTATGACACCTATAATAAATCATCTTGAGAATGTTAAAGGCTTCTTGCCTACAGCGGGTAAGATAGAATGGCCAGTGCTGGAACTTTATTTCGGAGGACTGGGATATGGGAGGTAGAGGCAGTTTTGACAAATCCACCATGTCAATCCCAGTAGAAAACAGAAAGTACAAAACACTTGATATCGTGGATGGCATAAAGGTAATTGAGGATTTCGAAAGCGGCAATGGTAAAACACCCGTCATGTCAAATACCGCTGATACAGTTTACGCCGTTTGGAGTGAGTCCGCTGGACGTATTAAGCATATCTTCTATTACAAGAATCACGTGTTGTACTACTCCATTGATTTGGAAGGTAAGAACTCTCATGCTCATAATGTCTATGTTAACCCAAAGACAGGTGAGATTGGCAGGAAGACTCATAGTAAGGACAACTATCTTGAACTGAGTGCAAAAGAATGGAATCTTGTAAATAAGTTTTCGAAATGGAAAAAGAAATGAAAGTTGTAATAGATAACTGGATGGAGTTTCATCCAGTTATCACCAATGCAGAATTAGGTTGGAGTGATGAGTGCATAAGAGATGCGATGTCTGAAGACCCGAAAGAAATATTCAATTATTTCTGGAAGAACTTCTTTTCTATCATATTCTATTATGTGGAGGATGGTAACTTCTATGAGTTGTTTATGGAGTCGAATCCTCATAAGTTCTGGCGTATCCCTAAGATTGGAAGTTGGGATGGCAAGTTCATTGGCAGACAAATCCTTTGGGAGAGTCATCGAGAAGGGAATGTGCTTTATGAATTTGACGATGACACCGATTTGTGGGAAACGCTCAAAATTGGGAGTAAGCCCATCGGCGAGGTTCTTGAACGTTCGTATATTGCAGAAATTAATTGAGAGATGGACAGCAGACAACTTTCAATGTACTCAGAGTCAGAGCTGGCGAAAATGATTTCGCCAGCCTTCTCCAGAAAGAAGAATCAGGCAGAATGGAATCTTCGAGTCAATAGGCTTGGTGCCGTCCGCGCTGATTTGTCAAAAGACTTACTTTTGTCAGAAGAGGGATGTCCCACTATACTGCCGTATTTTGGAATACCAGAATACCCACTAATCAATTTCAAGGAGGCGTTATCAACTGACAATTATGACTATTGGGTACATTTCTTTATAGACGATGTGTTTTTTGAACAGATCTGGAATCCGAAATATTCAGAAAGGGATATCGAGATACTCCGCAGGTTCAGGGGCATGTTCACGCCCGACTTTACGTTAGACCCACGGCTTTCACAATGGCAAGAGCGTTTCAATGTCTTTAGAAGTCGGGCCATCGGACAACTTGTCCAAAGAAAAGGTGGAATAGTCATACCAACTGTTGGATGGTCTTTCCGAAGGAGTTTTGATTATTGCTTCTGTGGTTTGTCAGAAGGTGGTACTGTTGCTATCAGTACTAACGGCATTTTGAATAATTACGTTTCGCTAAGGTTGTTTAAAGAGGGTGTTTTTGAATTAGAACGACAACTGCGACCTGAAACTATCTTTATTTATGGTAGCAAGATAGAACTACGTACAAAGGCCCGTCAAATATGGCATCCCAACACACAAATTATGCATCTGAGAAATCAAGATGCTAATGATGCTGAGTCGGCATTACTACGGTCAGTGAGGCGGGGAAGGCGTAAGCCGGGTCGTTGCGCGAGTAGAGCGTCTCCCTGAGATGGGCCATTGTGCGGCGAACCCGCTTCTTGCAGAGCAGACGGCCTTGGTAATAGACGCTGACGGGGCGGTCGAGGTCCATCATCTCGTCGCAGAGCAGGAAGGTGAGCTCGCGGCAGTCGGAACTTTCGATGTAGATGTCGTTGCCTTTGCGGCTCACCACGACGGTCTTCCCCTTGCCCAGTTCGAGGTTGGAGATGTGGAGCCAGTAGAAGTCGTTGACGAGCACCTCATTATCCTGTCGCCACACGATCTTCTGCGGATAAGGATTGCGTGTGTGCTTCATCATCCAGGCGATGGCAGCGGTGTCGGCGCGCAGCATCCAGTGGCCCATGCCTTTCATCACGTGCGTTTCGTGGATATACCCCTCAGGGTCAGCCCGTTGCAGCTCGTCGAGCTCCACGCCTCGCTGGGCATCGAGCTTGTTGCGGTCGTAGGCGGAGTCGAGTTCGCCCACCCAGATCATGAAGGGAAGGTTTCTGAGGTTCAGTAGACTGACATCGCCAGGATGGCCAGCCATCATCGAGGCAGCCGCCCACGTGTCGGCCATGCGCGGAGCCATGCGCCACGTGCCGTCGCCGCCAGCAGAGTAGCCCGTCAGGTAAATGCGGTTGGGGTTCACGCCGTCGATGGCCACCGCTGCATGGATGAGGTTGCGGAAGAGTTCGTCGATGCCCGGTTTGAACCACATATTCCACTCGTCCCAAGGTGCGCGTGGAGCCACATAAAGGCCTTCTGGCGGTATGTACAGGTGCTTCTGGTTGTCCCATTGCTGGTCGTTGAGCCAGTGGGGAGAGCCTCCACCACCATGCATAGAGATGAACATCGAGCGCTCGCCCAGCGGGGCATTACCGTAGATGTAGCGCCAGATGGGCATGCTGATGGTGTCGTGGTGCATCACCAGGGCGCGGTAGTCGCTGCGCAGCTGATCGCGCATGTCTTGTTTCCACTGCTCCACCAGCTGAGCCTTGGCCTGCTCGGCCTGCTGGCGGGTGAGTTTCTTTTCGCCGGCCAGAGCGTTTGTGCTGAATAGGGCCAGCATGATAAGAGTGATACTGATGGTTCGCATGGTTATTGTCACGAATTTAAGAGTTATAATGATTTCACGAATTTAAGAGTTTTATACTTGTCAAGAATTTGAGAATATTAGAATATCTCACAGAGTACACGGATGGAACAGATCATTCATTTTTCTTTTATCTCACCACCACTTTCACTGCCCTTTCGCCAATTCTGACGATGGCCACCGCGCCAGGTTTCAGAAAAGTCGGGATTGTCGTTGCACCTTGACAGCTCATTCCCTGGCCTTCCAATATTCCGTTGTTGGAGTAGATGCCGATGGTTGCATTTTCTGGAGCGCCCTCGACAGAAAATACGCCATTGTTGCTCTGAATCAGCACATGGCGAGCCTTGATGGCCTGCATCGTGGTGGGCGTATCCTCGGCGATGCCCTCCATCTGCGGCTCCGCGTCTATCCAGCATAGCGTGGCCTCGGCCATTTCCGAGTCGGCATAGTCCTCCTTCGTAGCATAGACGCTGATGTGGTAGGCCACGGTGAGCAGAACCTCATTGCCGCTAAATGAACTGATATCGTCATTAGTGATAGTCGATTGGCAGATGGCGCCCTCCGTCTCGCAGTAGAATGTCAGTTTCCCATTAGCATAGCTGATGATGGGTTTGGCGCATTGTTCTGGTTGTGGTGTCTGAGAGCCGCTGCCAGTCCCCTCTACGATGTGCTCAAAGTCCTTCCATCCACTAACGGCTTTGTAACGGTCGATGGTTCCTTCAGGCACGTACAGCGTGGCATTGTTGAACACGTCGACAGGAAATGCCCCATAGTAATCTGGATCTGAACCATCTTCGTTCCAGCAGATCCATGCGTCTTTTCCTGAAATGCTCCATGGGTTTTCCATCAGTGCCACCACTTCCTCAAGATTGTCACATGCGAAAGCATTGTCGGAAATGGTTTTCACACCGCTGGGTATGGTCACGGAACGAAAGCCATCGCACCCCATGAAGGCAGCGTAGCCGATGGTGGTGACGCTATTGGGAATGGTGATGGTGGACAGTCTATAGCAACTGGCGAAAGCAGCATCGCCAATGGAGGTGACGCTGTTAGGGATACTCACGGAGGTCAGACCGATGCAATAATAAAAGGCCATGTCGCCGATGGCAGTCACTTTTCGGGGAATGTCCATATATGTCACTTCCTCGGGGATGACAACATCGCCGATATAGTTCTCTTCATACACTTTCAGGTAAGTCACCGTCAGTTCTGTTTCGTTGTTACTGAAATTGTAATAGATGATCACGCCGTCGTCGTTCTCCGCAGAAATGTCGTAGGCTACGGCCTTGTTGGTTCCAGTCCAGCTCAGTAGTAGCATGAGCAGGATGAATAAGCAATCCTTCCTTTCCATAATCTCAATATTTAGTGTTTCATCGGCGGTTGTTTGCCAGTTATTTGATGTTGCAAAGATACGGAAAAAGGTTGGGAATTGCAAACTTTTTACATTGTTTAATATTGCTTTCCGTAAGAATGTAGCCTACGAGAGTGACAGCTGCGACAGGCAAACTCTCTCGATGTTCGTTGTACCATGAGACCATAAATATGAAAAAACTTGTGGTGAAATGCCGCTTTTTTCAAAAAAATGCCTTACCTTTGCAATAATATTAGAAATTACGCGTTATTATAAATAAGGACCTGTAAAGAACAACGACATGACAAAGAGATACTTTTTGCTCCTGATGAGCTGTCTGCTGATGAGTCTGAGCGCAGTGGCACAGACGGGCATGACCGACGACCAGGTGATGCGTTTCATTCTGAAAGAGCGCGAGGCAGGCACCGTGAACACCCAGATAGTGAGGAAACTGGTGCAGCGTGGCGTGAACATCGACCAGATTCGCCGCGTCAGGAAGAAGGCCGAACGCCTGCAAAACGAGGATGGGCTGGGCGCCCTTTCGAACGAGACGAACACCAACGGCCAGAGTCGTCTGCGGCAGAACAATGCCGAGAAACGAGGCGTGGGGAGCGAGGAGCGGGGAGTGAGGAATGCTCAAAGCGCAAATAAGGATGATGGGTTATACCATTCCCAATATCGCACTTCTGAGATTCGGCATCGCTACGATAACTCTGCCCTGATGCAGGACGACGAATATCTGTTCATGATGGAAGACGAACTGAACACCCTGCTGCCCGACACGGCGGCGCTGCTGCAGCAGTTGCTGGCCGAGCGCGAGCAGTTGCGCCACAAGCGCCAGGTGTTCGGCCGCGACATGTTCAGCAAGGAAAACCTGACCTTCGAGCCTGCCATGAACATCGCCACACCCCAGAACTACCGTCTGGGACCGGGCGATGTGGTCTTCATCGAAGTCTATGGCGCCTCGCAGAAGACCATCGAGGGCACGATTTCGCCCGACGGCGAGGTGACCATCGAAGATTTCGGTCCCATTTCATTGGCGGGACTGACCGTAGAGCAGGCCAACGCTCGCCTGCGTTCCACCCTGGGCGCACGCTATCAGAGCAGCAGCGTTAAGCTCACCGTGGGGCAGACGCGCTCCATCATCGTAAACATCTACGGCGAGGTGGAAGCGCCTGGCACCTATACGCTGTCGGCTTTCTCCACCGTGTTCAACGCTCTCTACATGGCCGGCGGCGTGAACGACATCGGCACGCTGCGCAGCATCAAGGTCTATCGCAACAGCCAACTCATCGCCAACGTCGATGCCTACGATTTCATTATGAATGGAAACCTGCGCAGCAATGTGCGTTTGGCCGACAACGACGTCATCGTGGTGGGTGCCTACGACTGTCTGGTGAACATCTCGGGCAAGGTGAAACGCCCCATGTACTATGAAATGAAGAAAAACGAAAGCCTGCAGACGCTGCTACGCTATGCGGGCGGCTTCACGGGCGATGCCTACACCAAGCAGTTGCGCGTGGTGCGCAAGACCGGTCGGGAATACTCCATCCACAACGTCGAGGAGTTCGACTGGAGCACCTTCCGAGTGAACGACGAAGACTCCGTCAGCGTGGACAGCGTGCTCAACCGCTTCAGCAACATGGCTGAGGTGCGCGGAGCCGTGTTCCGCCCGGGCATGTATCAGGTGGGCGGCAGCATTTCATCGGTCAAGGCGCTGATAGAGAACGCGGAGGGCCTGCGCGAGGAAGCCTTCACGGCCCATGCCGTGATGCACCGCATGAAAGAAGACCGCACGCTGGAAGTGGTGCAGGTGGATGTGGACGGCATCCTGAACGGCACCGTCGCCGATATTCCCCTGAAGCCCAACGACGTGCTGTTTATCCCCACGAAACAGGACCTCATGGAGCAGCAGACACTCACCATCGACGGCGAAGTGCACTACCCCGGCATCTATCAGTATGCCGCCAACGAGACGTTGGAGGACCTGATCCTGCAGGCCGGCGGTCTGAAGAACTCGGCTTCGACGGTGAAGGTGGATGTCTCGCGTAGGATTACCAACCCGAAAGCCTTCACCACCGACTCGCTGACAGCCCACACCTTCTCGTTTGCCCTCAAGGACGGTTTTGTCATTGACGGCGAACCAGGCTTCACCCTATTGCCCTTCGACCAGGTGTATGTCAGGAAGAGTCCTGGTTCCTACGAGCAACAGAACATCACAGTGGAAGGTGAGGTGATGTTTGCCGGCACCTATACGCTGCCAAAGAAAGACGCCCGTCTGAGCGACATCATCCGGTCGGCAGGCGGTGTGAACGACCGTGCCTACACGCATGGAGCCCGTTTGGAGCGTCGCTACAACGATGTGGAGCGCATGGCCGCCGAGGAAGCGCGCAACAAAGCCCGCGAGGAGTTTGAGCTGATGCAGATAGAGCTGGCCACCAGCACCAACAACGCCAACCTGGCCAATATCAAGACCACCCAGCAACAGAAAAAATACGAGGTGCTGGAAACCTATCCTGTGGCCATCGAGCTGGACAAGGCGCTGGCACAGCCGGGATGCGATGAGGACATCATCCTCCGCGAAGGCGACCGCCTGATTGTGCCACAATACAATGCGACGGTGAAAATCAACGGCGAGGTGATGTACCCCAACTCGGTCAGCTACCGCAAGGGCAAGTCTGTGAGCTACTACATCGACCAGGCGGGCGGCTTCACCAACAAGGCGAAGAAGAGCCGTACCTACATCAAATACATGAACGGCCACATCGCCAAGGTGGGTCACGACGCGAAGCCAGAACCGGGTTGCGAGATTGTGGTGCCGCAGAAGTCGCTCACGAAGATGACCGTAGCCGAGAAACTGGCCATCGGAACAGGCGTGATTTCTGTGGGAACGCTCATCGCTACGTTGGCGAACATATTGAAATAAGGGTCACCCCAAGCCCTCCAATGAGGGGTATTTGATTACCAGAAGGATCAGAAAATGAAAATAAAGATAGACAGTTTGGGGCTAATGAGAGCCCTCGGCAAGGACAAAAGACGCATGGCGCTGTGGCTCTTCGTGGCAGCGGTGCTGGGCATCGTGGTGGCTTTTTCCATCCCACGGACCTACAAATCGGTGGTGATGCTCGCCCCAGAGACCACTGGCAGCAGCATGGCCTCCAGCATTTCGTCGCTGGCCTCGATGGTAGGCATTTATGGAAGCAACAACATGACGGGCGATGCCATCTATCCAGAAATCTATCCAGAGGTGGTCGGAGCCATGCGCTTCCGCATGGGACTGTTTGAAGTGCCTGTGACTACGAAGGACGGCACGCTAAAAACCGACTACTACGACTATCTGAAAAACCATCAGCGACGCGCTTGGTGGTCTTGGCCCGCATGGTGGATAGGGCAAATGGTGCAGCGGCTGAAGGCTTCGGACGATGCCCTCAAGAAAGGACAGAAACGCAATCCGCTGCAACCCACCCGCGAGGAATACAAGGTGGCCATGAAGGTGAGCGACGATGTGGTGTGTCAGGTGGACAAGAAGACGAGCGTCATCTCCATCACCGTTGAGGCTCAGGACCCGATGGTGGCAGCCACCATCGCCAATGCCGCGAAAGAGCGCCTGCAGGTGTTCATCACCAACTACCGCACGAACAAGGCCCGCCAGGACTTGGACTACATGAAGAAACTCTTCGAGGAAGCCCGTCGCCAGTATGTCAATGCCCGCCAGAAATACGGCGGCTATGCCGATGCCAACCGCGACCTGATTCTGGAATCGGCCCGCATGAGGCAGGAAGAACTGGAGAACGATATGCAACTGCAGTACAACATCTACACCCAAGTGGCGCAGCAATTGCAGATGGCCGAGGCGAAAGTGCAGGAAAAGACACCCGCCTTCACCGTGTTGCAGGAGGCTATGGTGCCCGTGAAGCATGCCAACATGCCCAAGATATTCATCCTCGCCGTCTTCCTGCTGTTGGGATTTGTGCTGCGTGTGGTATGGATATTGTGGAAAAGACGCAGCGAACTCATCACCCTTAGCCAAGCATGAACATGGGGAGCGACAGTGCCTGGAAAACCATCAAAGACAACCGACGGCTCATGCTGCTGTCGGTCGTTGTGGCTTTGGTGGGTAGCACTGTGGTCTCGCTGTCCATTCCGTCTGCCTATGCATCGCGGACGCGCATCCTCTTAGAGGCCGACGATGCTCTCTACAACCCTCTGTCAGAAGAACTTTCGCGCATGGGGGTGGATTTTTCTGTGGCAAAAGACTTCACCTCCGACCCCTTTGTCTACGACAAAATCCTGCACACGCCCTCGTTCCTCATCCGCGTCGGCCATACCCTTGTCCGCATTCCAGGCAAAGACAAAGAAGTGCATCTGATAGACTATATCACCAACCACGAGCCCAAACCATGGTGGCAAATCATAGAACGGGCATCGATGGAAGAACGGATAGCCCGCCATATCAAGTGCTCCACTGACTTGTCGACAGGCATCATCACCATACAGGCAGAGACCCATGACGCGCAACTGTCGAAGGCTTTGGCCGACTCTGTGACCCAACAGTTGCAAACGGCCATCAGCCACTACCGCCGCGAGCGCGCCAGTCTGGAGGTAAGCAAACAGAAAGAGGCATTGGCCGCAGTCACAGCCCAATACCAACAGGCAAAAAAGGCACTGGCCGCTTTTCGCGATGCCCACTACGGCAACCTCTCGCCCGCAGCGGAAGTGCGCGAGGAAGACCTTGAGCGGGAGTCGGCACGGATGTTCAATGAGCAGGAACAGGCGGCGCAACGCCTCAAGCAAACTGAAATCATCATGGGCAAGCAGTCGGCTGCCTTCACGCTCGTAGAAGAGAGCGTGGTGCCCGTTCATGCTGCAAGGCCCCATTGGGTGGCCAATTTCTTGGTGTGGCTGTTCTATGCAGGGATGCTCACCCTGTGGTATGTACTATATATAAATAGGTATGGAAGAAAGAAGTGACAGACGGACGACGCTCCTGCGGAAGAACATCTTCGCCTCGTTTCTGGTGAAAGGATGGGCGGGATTGGTGCAGCTCTTGCTCGTGCCTGCCACTCTTCTGTGCTTAGGCGAATACAAGAACGGCATCTGGATGACCATTGCCAGCTTCCTCGTCTGGGTGGAGTCGTTTGACATTGGCTTAGGAAATGGTCTGCGCAACAAGTTGGCCGCCCACCTGGCCTGTGGCGACTGGGCAAAGGCGCGCGAATGCGTGTCGTCCACCTTCCTCATGCTCTTGATGGTCATCATCCCCGTGGCGCTGCTGCTGATAGCCGTTGTCCGATACGGCGACCTGTATGCCTGGATGAACGTCAGTCCTGCCCTTGTGCCCGATTTGCGCGAGGTGATGGTGATAACCACCCTCCTCGTGAGCGGCATCTTCATCCTAAAACTCGTAGGCAACATCTACCAAGCCCTGCAATTGCCCGCTGTCAACAATGCCCTGGTCGTGGCCGGACAGACGCTGGCCTTAGTACTGGTCTTCGCTCTGAGCCAAATGGAAAGCCTGACCGACCGCCTATGGTGGGTGGCTTTGGCTTATACATCGGCGTCGCTGGTGGTCTATGCCGTGGCCTTCCCAATCACCTTCCACCGCTATCCGGCCCTCCGCCCGTCGTGGAAAGAATTCCGATGGACCACCGTGAAAGAACTTTTTCAGATAGGACTGAAGTTCTTCGTCATCCAAGTGGCAGGCATCGTTCTGTTCGCCTCATCCAATTTTCTCATCTCACGACTGCTCACACCCGCCCAGGTGACCCCCTATCAGGTAGCCTACCGCTATTTCAGTCTGGCCATGATGCTGTTTTCCATCGTGGCCGTACCCTATTGGAGCGCCACCACCGATGCCTATGCGCGTGGTGATGTAGAGTGGATTCGACGGTCGATGCACAAGATGCACCTTGTGCTCATAGGCGTGGCCGTGCTGTTGGGAACAATGGCATTGGTGGCCAATCCCGTCTATCGCCTCTGGGTAGGTGCCGAGGTGGAAGTGCCGATGCAGCTCTCCCTGTCGATGGCCGTCTATATGATGATTGTCGTTTTCAGTCTGAGCTACAGCTATTTCCTCAACGGTCTGAATGCCCTGAACCTGCAACTGCTGTTCACCGTGGGTGCGGCCCTGGTCTACATTCCCCTGGCCTGGCATCTGGGGAAGGTGTATGGTACGCAGGGCGTCGTCATGGCACTCTGCCTGGTGAACCTTCCAGGGGCCGTGGTCAACATGATACAGTATCGCAGAATCATCAATGGGCGGGCCAGAGGCCTTTGGAAACCGTCGCCCATCAAGAGCAATGTATAAGTCATGACGTGGATACTCCTCATATCGCTACTGACGCTCATAGCGTTGTTCGTCGTCTTCAAGATAGGCGATGCCTTTTCGCCGTGGATGCTGACGACGGGCGTCTGGGCGGTCATCCTCGTCATTTTCCTCATCAGTGGCCATCTGCTCTACCCATTAGGCAGCAGGTTCTACACCTGTGTGGCGCTGTGGGTGCCCATCCTTTGCGCCACATCCATCATCACCTACTACGCTTTTCCCGATTGTCCGCAACCAGGAAGCCAACGACAATCCATACCCGTGAACCGTTTGTTCTTCAACGGTTTCTTCCTCATCAGCGTGGTGTTCACCCCGTTGTATGTGTACGGCATCTATCGTGTGGTGTCGATGTTCGATGCCGCCGACATGCTTTATAACCTGCGCATCTTGGCCAACAGCGACTACCACCTGCCCGGAGAGGGCATCCTAAAATATGTGAATGCCGTGAACCAGGCACTTTTCATCATCGCCATGTGGCGCTATCCGAAGATTGGGCGCTGGCAGCTGGCCTGCATCATACTGGCCAACATCCTGTGTGCAGTGGCCATCATGGAGAAGGGCGCATTGTTTTTCATGCTCGTGGTGACGCTGTTCGTGCTCTACGAGAAAGGTAGGGTGCGCCTGCGCAGCATCGTATTCTCTGTCTTGGGCGTGTTCTTCCTGTTCTACGGGTTTAATTTCCTGCGCAGCGGAGGCGATATCGACAACGCCCGAAGTCTGACTGATTTCCTCTCTGTCTATATTCTCTCACCTTCAGTGGCTTTCGAACAGGTACAGGAAAAGCTCACCGACCAA